>Ga0137364_10002004_pt1 | contig 10051 bp, 7 predicted proteins | sample SagtaG_10_FD_104798 | JGI IMG/M metagenome (GOLD analysis project Ga0137364, IMG submission 104798) | Vadose zone soil microbial communities from Sagehorn Ranch, Mendocino, California, USA - Sage1_L_20_16 metaG | ecosystem: Environmental > Terrestrial > Soil > Vadose zone | place: USA... | reverse complement strand
GCATCGATGGAGCTGTAAGAGACTTTGATTTTTTCTTGCGCGTCGCCGCGGCTGTAGGCGAGCGCGAGGGTCAGCATGATGAAAGCAATCCTGGTGCGTGGCATTGCTCCAAGTCTCATAGATTCTCCTGCGGGCGAATGCATCGTAGTGGAATCGCATCGCATGGGTCAAGACGGGAGAACGGTGGATATCGTGCTCGTGAAGCGTGTTGGTAAATGTCTGTCGGACCGTGAGTAGGGATTTTTATTCTCTTTATCCGGCGCGTTGACACGACAGCAGATGTTACTTACAGAGAATTTCCATCAGACTTCTTCTAGCTGGCCCTTATACCAGCGAGTGAGAGTCGTCGGTCCAAATCCGCTCCGGCCGTTGTGATTATCACGGCTAAAGGAGCAGGTTCCGGTAGCGCCGTCTAACGCGACTCCCGACTCCAAGTGATCGATGGCGAGCAAGGGCTGCCCGCGCCCGGCTTTCAATCCGAGAGCGCAAAAACTCATCGCGTCCCAGCCAAACGCATGGTTCGCAGTGGGGACATGGACCTCGCGAGCCGACAGAGTCCGCAGGAAATGTTCTTGACCCAGGGTCTCTGTCCCATTTCGATGGAACATATCGACAAACCACGCTTCGCCGGCTTGATCGCCCAGAGACGAGAGGAAACTCTCGCGCAGCAGCGATCGACCAAACAGCAGAGGCGCCTGGCTAAGATGGCGGCGGATTTTTTGGACAACCGGCAGAGCTTTCTTTTCGCTTGAAAAGATCACGTAGATCAAATCAGGTTGCCACTCCTTCACCAACTCGAATTCGCCGTCTGCCGACTCGGCTCGTGAATTCACTTCCATGCCGTGGTTCCTCAAAGCCGCCTCCATGCTCGAAGCAACGCGGCGTTGAAACTCCGTCCGATCGTATAGCAGCAGGATGCGTCTCCGTTTCGTTTTCTGTAAAAGCATCGCCACGGCCTCGGCCGTCTGGACAGAAGGCAGACCGATGTGAAAAACGTGTCTTCGCCGTTGCCAAACTACTGGGTTATTATTGGCCACGAAGCAGAGAAGTTTCATCTCCTCCGCGAGCTCTCCCAGCCGGGTGGACTCGGGAACATTCGTCGCGCCAATCACGCCGGAAATTTTTCCTTTCCAAGCACCAAGCCTGCTTTCCAGGTCGGCGAGGTCGTCGCGGCGAAAGTATTCCTCTTCGATGGCAACCTCAGAACGGGCCGGCCCCTCCAGAGCCGACAGCCGAGCCCCGAGCGATTGATCTACGGGTGATGGGTCATCGCTCTCCGGGCGAAAGAGCAGGATGCGAATCGGTTCCATGGCTATTTCTCAGCGCGCCAAGATCTCTTTCATGCGCAGACGTATCTTCTCTTTTCCGCTGACGGTAAATTCCCAATCGAACGTATCGAAATAGTCGATTTCCGGTTTGGGAACTTGCTCGGGCGGTATGAAAGATTCGTCGGTGTCGGTGCGCAGTGCCGCTCTCCCCTCGGCGCGGGCATAGATCTCCAGTCCTTCTTTCGACACGATCCAGTTGACGAAGAGCCGGGCGGCATTGGGATGCGGCGCCTTGTTCATAAGCGTAAGGAGCCAGGGTGAACCGGTGAGCGCCGGCGGCATATCGGTAAAGCCATAAATCTCCTTTAACGGAAAACCCTCTTTCCTCATGCGCTCTACGTCCGAGCTCTGCGCGGCGAAAACAATCGGATAGGTTCCCCGAGCCAGCCAATCGGTAAGCTGGCGCCGGTCTCGGGCGATCATTGCTTTCTGAGTCACGTAGAGCCTTCTTACAAAATCCTCGCCCATCTGCAGGTAAATTCTGGCGGCGGTATTGCTGCCGCTTCCCGCAACGGTCGGATCTTCGGTGGCGACTTTGCCGCGCCACTTGGGTTGGAGTAGGTCGGCGGCTTTGGTTAGATCCCCCGGCTTCACATGATCCGTGTTGATGTGGAGAAGACCCGTAATGGTGCTATACACGCGCAGAACATATCTCTCCTCCGGGTCGGCGAACCAGAGTTTCCCCTTTTTCCATCTTTTTGGCTCAACGACCTCGGGAAGAATCAGCTGCGGCTTGAGTGGATCGAGCATTTTCTCGGGATATAAAACGTTCGCCACGGTTTGGACGCCGCCGAGGAAAACATCGACGCTGTTGATTCCGGCCAGTCGCTCGGTCTCCAGTCTGGCGGCAAGTTGGCTCGAGCTGCCGGCAAGGTGCTCAAGGGTAATGCCAAAACGAGCCTTAAATTTTGCCGCGATCTCGCGCATGACGGGATCGGGCGATGTCGCTACAACGACCTTGCCTTCCTTTTTGCCGTTCGCGATGGCCTCGTTCCATTCCTTTTCCCATCCCTTTTGCTGCGCGTAAACCGGCCCAAGCAACACGACCAAAAGTATCGTCACGGTAAGTGGCATCGTTCTTCCCCGGAAAGCCGTCGTCACTCCTTCGCGGCGTTCAAGAGCGCCCGGCGCTCGTGCTCAGGACGGGTTCAGGAAGCTGCATATCTGAATTGATAGCGCTGTAGATGAGGACGGCGGAAGCTAACAGAATCACGCCGATCACCATCATAAAACCGTCATAGCTGCCGGTCATGTCGAAGGCGATGCTCGCCAGCATGGGCCCACCGGCAGAGCCGATCTGATGAACGATGAAGCTCAAGCCCAGAATGACTCCCGCCATCCTCGGTCCGACAATCTCGTAAAAGATCACGTTCTGAACGGTAATGGTGCCGAAGGTCGGGCCCATAGCCAGCGCCACGACGATATAAAAGAGTATCTCGTTCGGCATATCGAGGGCCAGGAGCAAGGTGCCTACGCCGCGCACGAGATAGGTGAGAGCGAGTATGCGCACGCGGCCATAGCGGTCCGAGAGCCAGCCGAAGAGCAGTGCCGAAACTGCCGCCGCGCCGCCAAAGACGCCGACGGCGATGGCCCCGGTTGCCGGATCGAAACCCTTGCTCACCGCGAGCGCCACGAGATGGGCGCTCTGAAACAAGGCTACGCCACAGGAAAATCGCGCAGCGAACATCAAGAGCATCGAGCGATGGCGCAGATAGGGAAGGCAGCTTCCCCAACCCACCCGGTTACGCCGGCCAGTCAAAAAGGCATCCGGGTCGCGCGCCCCCAGCCATGCGAGCGGCAAGGCAACCGCAACGAGCAAGAAACCGCACGCCAGCGCAGCGGCACGCCAGTCGAACGTCTTGATCAAAAAATAAAGCGCCGGGGCAAAAAGGAGCGGACTCAAGGGCGCGGCCATCTGAATTACACTAACGGCGAGCCCCCGTTTCTTTGCGTCGTAATGCTTCGAGACGAGGAGCGAAATGATAACCAGTCCACAGGCTCCCGTCGCCATCCCGACCATAATCCCGTACGAGAGGGACAGTTGCCACAAATTTTGCGAAAGGCTCATGCCGAAGAAACCGGCCGCCATGAGGAGAATTCCTCCGAGAATGACCCGGCGCGCGCCGAGGTCGTCGGCGAGCTTGCCGAACAGCACCGCGCCCGCGCCCCAGCCGAGCATGCCAAACATGTAAGGCACGGTAACCATCGTGCGCGACCAGCCGAATCCGGCCTCGATGGGCCTCAGAAACAGGCTGAACGAGTTCATGCCGATCGACGTGATCGTCACGACGACAGCGCAGAGCAGCAGTACGATGTTGCGCGAGAATCGCATGCCAGGAGCAAGGTGAATTTAACATTTATGCCAGATGATCGCGGCAATCGCCACAGTTCCATCCACGAATGAGATCGCCCTGCTGATCCCGTTCATCTTGACAGCGGCGGAGTCATTTCGATAAGAGGAGCGCTATGAATGACTCTACAAACAATCTGTTGCCCCGTTTTCGCTACGGCGTGATTCACCCGCGGGGGCATGAAGGAGTCCAGCGCGGGCCCGGCTATCAGTTTTACCGGCTCGTGCCGCTGGATGTCATGGAGATATCCACCGGGCTGGGTCTCGAGAACTACACTCCGGCGGGAGTGGAGAAGGCCCTTGGCAACTACTGGAGCTGTGTCGAGATGCTGGCACAGGAAAAAGCGCAGGTCATCATCTTCGGCGGCGCGCCGGTTTCAGCGGTGTTGGGTCGCGCGCGCGTCATCGATTTGCTCCGGGAGACGAAAGCAAGAACCGGTGTCCCTGCCGACGCGCCCCTCGAAGCTCTCATCGCTGCCATGAAACACCTCGACCTGGAGAGGCTGGCGATCGGCAGCCGTTGGGCGGACGCGGTCAATGAGGCGATCATCCGATACCTGGAAGCCGCTGGAATCAAAGTCGTTGGGATCACGAAGAGAAACCAATGGGCAGCTGACGCGGCCGCCATGTCTCTAGAGGAGGGGCTCAGCACGGCGCTCGAGGTTGGACGGGAGGCGGCGCAGATGGCGCCTGAAGCCGATGCCGTCGCGGTGCCGGGAGGAGCCGCGATGAGCTTGCACGTCATTCCTGCCTTGGAGGAGGAATTCGGCAAGCCGGCTTTTACGAATATGAGCGTCGAGGTCTGGAACGATCTGCTGCGGCCCGGCATCATCCCTCCCGTGCAAGGATGGGGTTGCCTGCTGGCAAACCGTCGCCGGCCATAATCTCTGTTAAAATCCTGTCAGCGATTTTCCGGAGTCCGATCGTGCAAGGATCAAAAATCGACTGATCCGATGCAAAAACATTTGGCTTTTCTGTTTGAGTATGATACCCCTTAAACACGCTGGCGGTCATCTTTCCAAAGTTAAACCTTCATATGTTGAGGCAAGCGGTCATTAAGAGCCTCGTGTTCTCGCTCGTCATCTTCATCTTTTTTCTGCCAACCGCGGTTCCGGCTAAAGTGGTTGATCAGTTGATTGCTGTCGTTGACGGCGAGCCTTACACCCTCACTAGTCTCGGACAGTATGCAAAAACGAAAATGGCGCGTGAATTTCCCACGGGAGACCTAAACCAAATCAATGACGGTGACCGCGAAGTCCTTGAACAATTCATCACGGACAAACTTTTAGAATCGGAGGTCCGCGAAGCGGGTATCAAAGTCACGGATGAGGATGTTGGCCAGTACATCGAGCAGATTAAAGCAAAAAATCGCCTGAGCGATGAAGAGCTCAAAACCGCTTTGAGCCGCGAAGGACAAACGATGGCCAGCTATCGAACGCAGGTAAAAAGCGAGCTCGAGAAGAGTGAAATTATTAACCGACGGGTGAGAACGAGGGTCAATATTACCAATGACGACGTCGAGCGCTACTACAAACTGAACTCGAAGTCTTACCGCGCGCCGGAACGAGCCCGTATTCGGCACATCTTGTTAGCGGTGCCTCAAAATGCCTCTCCCGAACAAGTCCAAGCGGCCATAGCGAAGGCCGCCGATTTACACAAACGGATCATAGCGGGCGAGGATTTCAGCAAGTTAGCGCGTGAATTCTCCGATGGGGCGGGACGGGCGGACGGCGGGGACGTCGGTTGGTTCCAGCGGGGAACGCTGGTCAGCGGTATCGAAGACGTCGCCTTCGCAAAGCTGTCCGTTGGGCAGGTGAGCGAGCCTTTCCGCACCAGCATGGGCGTTCATATCGTCAAGCTGGAAGCGCGTGAGGGGGGAAGCGCTTTACCGTTGTCGACGGTGGCTCCGAAAATCAAAGAGGAGCTTTATGCCAAGGCTCTCGAGGAGCGGTTCACGAAGTGGGTCAAGACCGACTTGAGACGGAAACATCGGGTCGATGTCAAGCTGCCGGGTGTGGTCTTTAAGGCCGAGGATACGAAGGAAGGCACCGTGGATTCTTTAATGGCCAAGTCCACACGACTGGATAAAAAGCAAGATCGCGGCTGGTTCAGTTTCCTCAATCCGTTCAAGGAGACTGACACTAGTGAAGAAGATCCCAACAGTCCCCTCTACGGCAGGAAGATCGTCACTGTATTTGGATTGCCGCTCGGCACCGCGGATGCCACGGATGATGTTCCCGACATTCTCTCCACTCCCCCTGAAAAATCGGCCGGAAGCGGATCGGACTCCGGCAAGTCCGGCGGGTTTTTCTCCTCCATCGTCGATTCTCTGAATCCTTTCAAAAAGTAGTCCCTTGTCTTGAGTCACTGAAGCAGGGATAATCGTCCCATATACCTTTTATGTCGCGCAAGCCTATTGTTGCCGTCACTATGGGCGATCCGACGGGTATTGGACCCGAAATTATTCTCAAGGCGCTAAGCGATCCGGCAATCAAGAAGATATGCAACCCTTTGGTTCTCGGCGACTGGGGTGTGCTGCAGCGCGCGAGCGCCGGAAAACGTGGAGTTCCAAAACTAATTTGTTGGGATCACGGTCAACCTTTGTTGCCGCTGCTCCAACGCAGGGATGGGTTCGCGGTGTGTTCGCTTTCGTCCCTCTCTTCGAAGGAATCGCGCCCGGGTTTTCCCGTGAAGGCGGGAGGACATGCCGCTTACCGTTATATCTACGTGGCCGCCAAATTGGCGCTCTCCAAGGTTGCGGATGCCATCGCCACCGCGCCGATCAGCAAGAGCATTTTGATCGACGCCGGCTACAACTATCCTGGACACACCGAGCTTCTGGCCGACCTGAGTCGGACCCCCGAGTGCCGCATGATGTTGATCGGCAAAAAGTTGCGGGTCGTATTGGTGACCGGTCACGTTGCTTATGGCAAAGTTCCGCGCGACCTCACGCGCGACGGCATTCGGATAACGCTCGAATTGACCCACAGGGGCCTGCGCGACTTTTTCGGCATCGCGCGCCCACGGATCGCGGTCGCTGCTTTGAATCCCCACGGCGGAGAAGAAGGCATTTTCGGGAACGAAGAAAAAGAGATTATCGCACCGGCGGTGAAATCGGCGAACAAAAGAGGTATGCAGGCGCACGGGCCGTTTCCGGCGGATAGTCTCTTTCATCAAGCCGCGCGCGGGGACTATGACGCCGTGGTCTGCATGTATCATGACCAAGGGCTGATTCCGCTCAAGCTGCATCATTTCTTCGGCGGGGTCGCTTTAACGTTGGGGCCCCCCTTCGTTCGGACTTCGGTAGATCACGGTACCGCTTACGATATCGCGGGCACTGGCAAAGCAGACGAGTCGAGCATGAGAGAAGCGATACTACTGGCAGCCCGGCTGGCGGGACAAAACAGAAAGCGGAGGAGGCAATGAATTCATCGGTATTCCGGGAGTATGACATTCGCGGGTTGGCAGAGAAGGACTTCGACAAAGAGTTTGCCCTATTGCTGGGCAAGGTACATGGCACGATAATCAGCGAAAAAGGCGGGAAGCGGGTCACGGTGGGTCGAGACTGCCGCGCGACCTCTGACGCCTATGCGGAAGCCGTTATAGCCGGGCTCGCATCAACCGGGTTGCACGTTTACGACATCGGCGTTTGCCCGACGCCGCTGCTCTATTTTTCTCTGTTTCATCTCGATGTGGACGGCGGGATAGAAGTGACGGCGAGCCACAATCCATCGGAATACAACGGCTTCAAACTCTGCGTTGGCAAAGAAACCCTGTATGGCCAGCAGATCCAGGACGTCCGAGCCAAGATGGAACGAAATGAGTTTAAACAAAAAGCCGGCGGTAAAGTGGAGCGCTACGAAATCGTCCCGCCGTATCATAAGTATTTGTTGCAGGATGTTCCCAGATTGGCGCGGCCTTTAAAGGTCGTCGTGGACGCCGGCAGCGGGGTTGGCGGGCCGGTGGCGCCGCCGATTTTTCGCGAGCTGGGTTGCACGGTATGGGAGATCGCCTGCACTCCCGATGGGCGATTCCCGATTCACCATCCGGATCCGACGGTGCCGGAAAATCTTGCAATGCTCATCGAAAAAGTTCGCCGCGAGAAAGCGGATCTTGGCATCGCCTACGACGGTGATGCCGATCGCATCGGCGCAGTGGACGAGCAGGGAAACATTCTGTGGGGTGACGAGCTTCTCGTGCTGTTTGCGCGCGACGTGCTGCAGCGTAATCCCCATGCCGTCATCATCTCGGAGGTCAAATGCTCGCAACGGCTCTATGACGATATCGCGAAGAACGGCGGCAAGGCGATCATGTGGAAGGCCGGCCATTCTTTGCTCAAAGCCAAGATGAAGGAGACCCATGCGCTTTTGGCCGGCGAGATGAGCGGACACATGTTTTTCAAAGAGCGCTACTTCGGCTACGACGACGCGATCTATGCCTCTCTGCGACTTCTGGAGATCCTGGCGAAATCCAGCCAACCCTTATCGGGATTGTTGGCCGATTTGCCCAAGAGTGTGTCCACGCCGGAAATACGGGTGGATTGCCCCGACGAGAAGAAGTTCGCGATCGCCGAGAAGGCCAAAGAATATTTCCGTAAGCACTACGACATCATCGACGTGGACGGCGTACGCGTGCAATTTCCCGAAGGCTGGGGTTTGATCCGGGCGTCCAATACGCAGCCCGCGCTCGTGCTTCGTTTCGAGGCGAAGTCCGACGAGAAGCTCAAAGAGTACCGCGCCATCATCGAGGGCAAACTCAGGGAGCTCGAACGCCAGTAAGGCGACGGATGGCGGGCAAAATCGTCATCAAAGGGGCGCGAGTTCATAATCTCAAAGACATCGATCTCGAAATACCGCGCGAGCGGCTCGTCGTCATTACGGGAGTCTCCGGTTCGGGCAAATCCTCTCTGGCCTTCGATACCCTCTTTGCGGAGGGGCAGCGGCGGTACTTAGAATCCCTGGCGGCGGATGCGCGGCAATTTCTACAGCAGATGGAAAGGCCCGATGTGGACTCGATCGACGGCCTTTCTCCCGCCATCGCCATCGAGCAAAAAGCCGGAATCTACACTCCCCGTTCGACTGTGGGGACCGTTACCGAGATCTACGACTATCTGCGGTTGCTTTTCGCGCGCGTCGGCGAGCCGACCTGTATTCGGTGTGGACGAAAGATCGAGGCGCAGACGCTCGAGCAAATCGTCGATCAGTTGCTTTCCCTGCCGCGTCAAACACGAATTTTGCTGCTCGCTCCCATCGTGGTGCGCCAAAAGGGCGATCATCGGGAACGGCTGCGAGAGCTGGCGCGGGAAGGCTTTGCCCGGGTGCTGATCGACGGCCATATTCACGAGCTCTCGGACGAGATTGGCCTCGATAAAAGCCCAGAACACCAAATCGATCTCGTGGTAGATCGTTTGATAATCCGCGAAGGCGTGCGGAAGCGTCTGGCGGATTCACTTGAAGTTGCGTCGCGTTTCGGCAACCAGCTGATCAAAGCGCGAGTTCAGGCGGATCATGCCGCCGAGCCGGCGCGAGAGATGATTTTCAGTCAAAAGTTTGTCTGCGTCGAGTGCGGCATCTCTCTGCCCGAGATTACGCCGCGGTTGTTCTCATCCAACAGCCCCTATGGAGCCTGTCCCGCTTGCGCTGGATTGCGCACGATGAACCAGCGGGGCAAGAAGAGCCAGAGCGAGGAAAGCGATCCGGATGCAGGGCCCTGTAGAACGTGCGCCGGCACCGGGTTGAGAAGAGAAAGCCGGGCGGTAAAGCTCGGCGGCAAGAGCATCGCGGATGTGGCTTCTTTGCCAATTACCCATGCTATTGGATTTTTCACAGAGCTGGATCTGGCCGAGCAGAAGCGAATCATCGGACAGAAAATACTCAATGAGATTCTGGATCGACTGGGTTTCTTGGCTCAAGTTGGGTTGGGCTATTTGGCCCTTGATCGAAGGTCGATGACCTTGTCCGGCGGAGAGGCGCAGCGGGTGCGACTGGCGAAGCAGATCGGCTCTAACTTGACGGGCGTGCTCTACATCCTCGATGAACCGAGCATCGGGCTGCACCCAAAAGACAACGCGCAACTCCTGGCGCTGCTTAAGCAACTACGGGACGGCGGTAACAGCGTTATCGTCGTGGAGCACGACCGGGAAACGATTCTCGAAGCCGATCACGTCATCGATATGGGGCCAGGTGCCGGAATTCATGGAGGGGAAATCGTAGCCCAGGGTACGCCTCACGAATTGACGGGCGAGACTCGCTCCCTGACGGGCAACTATCTCGCCGGCCGGCTGCAGATTCCCATTCCTTCACAGCGGCGCAAAGGCACGGGTAATTTCATCGTGATCAAAGGCGCGCGCGAGCACAACTTGAAAGACCTCACG
>Ga0137364_10002002_pt1 | contig 10053 bp, 7 predicted proteins | sample SagtaG_10_FD_104798 | JGI IMG/M metagenome (GOLD analysis project Ga0137364, IMG submission 104798) | Vadose zone soil microbial communities from Sagehorn Ranch, Mendocino, California, USA - Sage1_L_20_16 metaG | ecosystem: Environmental > Terrestrial > Soil > Vadose zone | place: USA... | reverse complement strand
GTATGCGAAAACGGAGGAGCTGATCGCTCTGGCAGGGGAGGCCGCGAAGTTCGGTGGCATCTATGCCACCCACATGCGCAGCGAGGGGGACGGAATCATGGCCGCGCTCGACGAGGCGATCAGGATCGGGCGCAGTGCCGGCATTCCGGTCGAGGTCTGGCACCTGAAAGTCGCAGGCCGCCGCAACTTCGGACTAATGCCGGCGGTCGTGGCGAAGATCGATGCGGCACGCGCGACCGGAACCGACGTGAGCGCCAACACCTACGCCTACACCGCCTGGGAAAACGGTCTCTCCGCCTTCATTCCACCCTGGGCCCATGACGGCGGCAACGCGAAACTCGCGGCGCGCCTGCACGACTCCGCGCTGCGCAAGCGCATTCGAGAAGAGATACTGCGTCCCTCAACGGAGTGGGACAATGAATGGGATGAGATCCCGGGTCCGGAGGCGGTCGTGGTCGGCGTGGTCCACAAGGCCGGGCTCCTGCCGTTGCAGGGTAAGACTCTGGCGGAGGTGGCGAGCAAGTGGAAGAAGGATCCGATCGATACGCTCTTCGATTTGCTCATCAAGGATGATGCGCTCACCGAGGTGGCGGTGTTCGGGATGTCGGAAGCCGACGTCGCACTCGCGCTCGAGCAACCGTGGGTGTCGGTGGACAACGATTCCAGCGGTACCTCGCCCGAAGGAATCCTGGGCAAGGAGCACCCGCATCCGCGTGCCTACGGCACCTTTCCGCGGGTCCTGCGCAAGTACGTGAGGGAGGAGCACAAGCTCACACTCGAGGACGCGGTGCGCAAATTCACCGCGTTGCCAGCCCAGCGCATGCGCCTCACGGATCGCGGCGTGCTCAAGCAGGGGGTGTGGGCCGACCTCGTGATCTTCGATCCGACAACCATCCGCGACACGGCGACCTACGAGTCCCCCAACAGCCTGTCGCAGGGCATGGAGTACGTACTGGTCAACGGCGTACCGGTCATTGATCACGGGCAGATGACGGGGGCTCTGCCGGGGAAGGTACTGCGCGGGGCGGGGTACGAGCCCTGAGGGGTGCGACGAACATTTCCTCAAGCCCCGCGATGAGCGGAGTTGCACCCTCGTCGCTAGCAGGGTCCGGCCGCGCCACCACATGAGCGCGCGTCGACTTATGCCTTTTGAGTCATATAATCCATATATGACGTTACAGTCATATATTCCATTTATGCCGTTAAAGACATATGCTGCGCAGCATGAAACCCCTGTGGCTCCAGACCCCCGCGCAGCTGCCCAATCACCTGCGCTCATTCCGCAAGGCGCGCGGGCTCACCCAGGCTGCGCTCGGTGCGTTGACGGGCCTCGACCAGACTCGCATCGCCAAGATCGAGCGTGACCCCAAGCGCGTGAGCTTCGGGCAACTGCTGCAGCTGCTCGCGGTATTGCAGGTACGGGTGCTCCTCGACCCCGGGAGCGACAAGCCGCGATCCGCACCTCGCGCGCGCGCGCCGGAATGGTAGCGCTTTGGTGACCTTACTCACTGTATGGATGAACGGCGAGCGGGTAGGGAAATGGGGGACCCTCCGGGGCGCCGGTACGCCTTTCTTTCGCTACGAGGAGTCGTGGGCCAATGCTCCCCAGGGGCGAGCACTCTCGCTGTCATTGCCCGTGACTGCGGACCGGCAGCTGCGCGGTCAGGCGGTCGAGTATTACTTCGACAACCTGCTGCCGGACAGCGCCGAGATCCGCAGCCGCATCCGTACGCGCTTTCAAACGCGCTCCTCCGATGCCTTTGATCTGCTCACCGCGATTGGACGTGACTGCGTCGGCGCGGTACAGCTCCTGCCGCCTAACCTGGAGCCTTTAGGATGGGATCGCATCGATGCCACGCCGCTCACCGAGGAGGAGGTCGAGCAGATCCTTCGGGATGTGACAACTGCCACACCCCTGGCGCGCGATGAGGCAGAGGATTTCCGCATATCCCTCGCCGGCGCCCAGGAGAAGACGGCCCTGCTTCACATGGCGGGCAGGTGGTTTCGACCGCAGCGCGCCACTCCGACCACCCACATCCTGAAGCTCCCGCTCGGCATCATCGGCGGCTTCCGCGGCGACTTCTCCGATTCGGTCGAGAACGAGTGGCTGTGCGCGCAAGTGTTGCGCGAGCTCGAGCTGCCGGTGGCGGATGTGGCCATCGCGCGCTTCGGCGAGCAACGCGCGCTCATCGTGACGCGCTTCGACCGTCGGTGGATCGGCGTGGACCCGGGAGAGGTCCAGAGAACGCGCTTCAAGCCATCCAAGGGGACCTGGATCGCACGCCTGCCGCAGGAAGACCTCTGCCAGGCGATGGGGCTGCCGCATACGCTGCGCTACGAGGCGGACGGCGGACCCTCGATCTCGGACGCGCTGGGACTCCTTGCCAACAGCGAGTATCGCGCGAGGGACCAGGCGAGCTTCGTGCTCGCGCAGCTCGCCTTCTGGCTGCTCGCGGCGACCGACGGCCACGGCAAAAACTTCTCTCTGCATCAACGGGCGGGTGGCGCCTACGGCCTGACGCCACTCTATGACGTCTTATCCGCGTGGCCCATCATTGGTCAGGGCAAAAATCAGCTCGCCATCGAGAAAGCCAAGCTCGCCATGTCGCTGCGCGGCCGGGGCGCCCATTATCGCTTGAACGAGATCACCGCCCGCCACTGGCAGGAGCTCGCCGGTCGAACCACAGTCCCGCATCTCTGGAATCGAATGCAGTCGTTCGTCGAATCAGCTCCAGCTGCGCTCGAGCGCGTCGAAGGGCGCCTGCCGCGTGCCTTCCCCGAGCGCGTTTACGCCACAATCCGCGACGGCGTCCGCGCCCAGGTCCAGCGCTTTGCAGAGACCCTTGGCGGCTAACCTCGGATTGTGGCGCGGAGGAGCTGGCTGCCTGTTCAATTGCGCCCGCGTAGGTCAGCTCGATTTACCGGATCTTCGTCTTTCGCAAGAACGGTAGGTTGAGAAAAACATAGGCGGCCCACGCTGCCGCAGCGATGGCGAGCGCGATCCAGACTGGAACAAGTCCGACCAGCCAGACCACATTGACAACATATGAGCGGGTCCATTTCGCCGCGAAAGCCAGTCGCCGTGCGATCACCGGATATGTTCCGCGCAAGTGGTCGATCAAGGAATCCCATCCCCAAATTGCGATCCACGCCGTGATTCCAACCAGGATCATTGCCCAGAGTATTGGCACAGGCGTGTGAATCAGTCTCGCGCCGACAACGGGAACTAAGTATTCGATCCAGTCGGTTACCTGATCCGCAACGGCGGTCGCAAGCTCGCTCATAGACAGCCGGCTATCGCGAGCAGCGTAACCAACACCAACGACAAGAGTTGCAACGAATAGCCACGACGTCAGTATGCCCAGCTTGAGCGCACGGAAAAAGCGCGCATGCCCAACCCGCAGAATCCGTTGCTCGCGCGCGCCAGGGGGTGCGGGAAGTGTCATGGGTGAGGAGGCGGGCGCGGTCCAGAGACTTCGGTCGCGTACGAAAGGCGAGTTGCCGAACTTCGCCCGGATGTGCCTATCGGCGACGTCGTAACCGTGGTTGACCAGCGCTGCGATCTCCACGTCTCCAAAAGCATCCATGTCGGTCCTGATGCGGCCGAGCACCTTGCGGTCGAGGCCGGTCGTGCACCCGGATCCGGCTACCGCTGGCGACTCAATGTGGAAATAAGCGAGGCCATACAGCCCGTCGCCCGACGTACCAAGCGCAGCGAGCGCATTCTTGTACTCCAACTCCTCGTTCTGCAGATTCCCGATCCGTTCCATCAGGATCCCCGGGACGCGTGCGGCCAAAGCTATCCGACCACCGGCGGCGCGCTCCTCGACTTCCAATAGCGCACCGGTATCGCTCGCGATGATGTAATTGCAGTCTTCCTCGAGCAGTGTGGCAGTGCCGACGTTATCAAACGCACCGCCGTCGGTGAGTGCCAGGCGACTGACGTGCGCGTCGTCGTAAACGCCTAGCACGACGAAAGGCGGAAACATCGGCGGAAAACAGGCTGATGCGCCGACCGCCTCGCTCAATGCGAGATCCTGGTAGTCCATCCTCAGGCGCGGCGACATCGCCTGCGCCGAGCGCAGGTAGTAGATCTGCAGCACGCACTCGAGCAGCACGTCCAGGTCGTTCGGGTCGCGTCGCGTCCAACAACGTGGCGGCGAATGGAGAGTCGATGCGGCGGACTGCGTTCCAGAACCGCTCGAGCCAGCCTGCATATTCGTTACTCCCGCGCACCAGCATCTCCTGCGTGATCCCACGGAGGAGATACCACGCGGCGATCTTGGCGCGGCGCAGCGCACCAAGCTCAGCCCCCGGGAAAGGCCCCGGAAGAACCGAGAGCCGGCAGGGCGCGGGCCGGCGAGGCCTGGTACCCAACCGCAACTCCCGCCACCAGCGCGCATAGTTGTGGAGCGGACTGTTCGGAGAAGCCGAAGCCTCCTTGTCAAATGTGGAGTCGGGCAGTTCAAGCAACCGTTTACGCGGATTGAGCTCCGTCTCGATCTCGTCCCAGCGAAAGAGCCCGAGTCTGCTATCGCCGATCTCGGCTGCCGAAAAGCGGAACGATTGCCCGGAGTTCAAAGAAGTCGCGTTGAGTACGAGATTAGGCAACTTGCTCGAGTTACCGGCGTTGTATTTGTAGATCCCCTTTACGTCGTGTCCTTCCGGAGCAAACCAGACGTCGCGCAGTGGGATGTATCCTGGCCGCCACCATTTCGTTCTTCTCGCGTAGGTCGGATCAAGATCGAGGAGACGTACCGGTTCCCCGTACAGGTACCGCTCGTACAGGCGAGACATGCGGCGCCCGAGCGTGTGTTCGGTCAAAAGTACCCGCAGGAGTCCGAGCGGATTCATGAACAGGCGTAACCGCAAGTTGAGCTGAATCCCCTTGATCATCGTTGTCTGGACCTGGTCCACGATGTCAAGGTAATGAGTGCGGGTGAGGTTGCCGCGCGTGTCGATCTGCTTCTTGAGGAACAACACGTAGAGCGCGCCGACAATAGAGCCGCCGGACACGGTAGAGAGCACCTCCACGTCGCGCAGGATGTCGAGCTCCGCCATCCGCCGCAGTACCCCGAGATGGAACAGAGACGCGCGGAACCCGCCCCCGGAAAGCGCCAGGCCGAGCTTCTCGGGCCGAACTCCCCTACCCGCAGATGTCGCCACGAAAACCTCTCCGGATGTTTACCGTAACGCTATCCCGTTGTAGCGACGCATGGAGGTCTTACGCTGCGCTCGCGGGGAGGCTCTTAGCGTCCGTGCTCGAGTTCGCGCTCACCGCGAGCTGCTCTGCGAAGTCGCGGTCTACCCGCAGCAGCCGCGGCTCGACCTCGATGTGCCCGAGCACCGGGATCTCCGCAGCCGTGCCCTCGACCTCAAGCTCGTTGAACCTTCGTACCTGGGGCATGACGGAGTGCTCGAGGCTCCCGATGAACTCGTTGAAGCATTTCACAGACTTGCCGAGTGCGTTGCCACAGTTCTGGATATGCTCCGCCATGACGGTGATGCGCCGATAGAGCTCACGACCGAGCTCGTGGACGTGCTGCGCGTTCTCGGCGACCTTTTCCTGACGCCAGCCGAACGCGATGGCCTTGGCAAGCGCGATGAGCGTCGAGGGGGTGGCGATGATCACGCGCTGCGCCGCGGCGTCCTCGAAGAGCGCGGGATCACGCTCGAGGGCTGCGGCATAGAAGTTATCCCCCGGCACGAACATCACGACGAAATCCGGCGTCACCGTGAGTCCATCCCAGTAGGCCTTGGCGGCGAGCTTCTTCATGTGCGCGCGCAGCTGCACGGCGTGAAGGGCGAGACAGCGCTCGCGCTCCGCCTCGTCCAGGGCATCGACGGCATCGAGATACGCGGACATCGAGGTCTTGGCGTCCACGACCAGGTTACGGTTGCCCGGGAGGCGGATGACGGTGTCGGGGCGTAGCGGATCCTCACCCCGGCAGAAGCTCTCCTCGGTCGAGAAGTCGCAATGCGCGCTCAAGCCCGATAGCTCCAGGACGTTCCGCAAGGTGTGCTCACCCCAGCGCCCGCGGGTCTTGGGCGAGGCCCGCAGCGCCTGTACCAGCTTCGAGGTCTCCGCGCGCACGGCGTGCTGGGTTTCGGCGACCGCCTTGAGCTCCCCGGAGAGTGCCCCGTAGGCTTCCGAGCGATTGCGCTCGAGCTGCTCGATCTGCTGCCGATAGCTCTGGAGCATGTCCTGGAGCGGGGAGATGAGCTCCGCGACCGCCGCTTGCCGGGCCATGAGCTCGGCGTCGGCGCCGACCTTGTGCTTCTCGAACACCTGGTTCGCCAGCTCGAGGAACGCACCCTGGTTGGCGCGCAGAGCTTCGGCGGTGAGCGTCTTCAGGCCCTCATCGATGTCGCCACGTACATCGGTGAGCGCCGCGATCTTTTCTTCGTGCGCGCGAGCTTGCTCCTGCAGTCGTGTCTGGACTTCGACATTCATGGACCTGACGCCTGTCAGTTCGGCCAGGAGCGACTCGATGCGTCCCTCGAGGGCTGGAACGCGCTCGGCCACGGAGGTGAGGCGTGAACGCTCGAGTTGCTGCGACTCGTGCTTGGAGCGCCAGCTCTCCACCTCGAGCCGCAGCCGCTTCAGTGCGATGCGCGCGTACAGCCCGGAGAGCGTTGCCCCGAGGACCAAACCCAGAAAGCCGCTTAACCAGGCCACGCGTATCCTCCTACGGCACCACGAAGGCCGCCAGGTGTACGAGCCGGCCGTCCGCAAGGAGGGCGCCGCCCGCCAGCCCCGCGCCGGTGAGCCGGACGTCGTCCCCTTCACCGAGTGCGGGAAACCGTTCGGCGTGCGTGGCCCAAACCAGATCGAGGAAGGCCTGGGCGTCCGTGGCCAAGGGCACCCGCGGCTCGAGCGCTGGCGTCTCGATGGCATCGAGCGCGTAGGCGCGCACCAATTTTTCGAGATACCGCGAGAACGCGGTGGGGCAGTTGAACAGCTCGAGGCCGATGACCTTGCCACCGATGGCGACCACGGCGCCTCTTTGCCCGGGCAGCGCGCGAAAGGCGCGCACGTAGTCATCGAGCTGCGCTGCGCTTTCGACGTAGATGTCGGACATCGCGAGCGTCTCGGACTCGACGCGACAGGCGTAAGCCTTGTCGGCGACGTCCGCCCAGACCTGGGACTGGTTCGCCCGCCGCTCACCGCGCGAGCGCAAGGAGTCCGAGACGCTCTGGGCCTTGCGGGCGCGCGCCCGTGCAAAGAGCGCGCGATGGGCCGCCTGGAATTCGGCACTCCGGTAGACCCAACGCCCTTGCTCGACGCAGGACACCGGGATCACGAGCTTCTTCCCGCCGGCGACCAGGATGGAGAGGTTCACGACGCGGTTTTGCTTGGCGCCCACGAGCTCATCCCCGTCCACCAGCAGCACGGTCTCATCGGATGAGTTCTCAAACGCAAGCTCCGGCACCCGCCCGCCTGCGGACACTTCGGTGATGTGCACCAGGTGGCGCTCGAGCGCCTCGTCCAGCAGGACGTAGGCCGGCGCCGCATCCGGATCCCCGAGCAACGGAAAGAGGGTGAGGTCGACATAAGTCTGTGGCTCGCCGAGCTTTAACGCGGTCAGCGAGTCGGCGATTTCATGGACCTGTCCCATGGGCGCCCCCTTTCGTTTCGATGGACGCCAGTATGGGAGGGGAGGTAGCTCAGGGCGTGAGCCTTCAGTCGTAGCGTCGCACGGCCTCTTTGAGGAGATCGGAAACCCGCTTGCGCAGCGACGGCGGGGCGAGCACTTCGACGTCGGGCCCGAATTTCATGATCTCCATGACGAGCTCGCGATCGTCGGCGTAGGGGATCTCGAGCAGGTAACTGCCGTCCTTCTCCACGTGATGGCGCTCATCCGGATGCCAGCGCTGCGCGCAGACCCAGCGGGCCGCGCGGGCCGTGAACTTGAGCGTCGCCCATTCGACTTTCCGGCCGGCGAAGATTCCATAGCCGCTGCCGAGGTACTCGTCGAGTTCGGTTTTCGGGATTTCCCTGGCCTTCCCGTCTTTCAGGATCGCGCTTTGAACCGCATCGACCGCGAAGCTCCGGAGGTCTTCCCGCAGGTGGCAGTAGGCATCGAGGTACCAGTTGTCGCGATAGTGCACCAGGCGCTGCGGGGAGACCTCACGCTCGGTGACGCGATTCTCGTTACGGTTGTAGTGGCGGATCCAGAGTCGCGAGCGCTTCAAGAGTGCCGCCGCGATGACGCTGAACCAGCCGGCGTCCGCTCCCCGGCGCTCGGGCTGAAAGATGCGGATGCGTTTCTGGATCTCCTGCCAGGAACGATCGCCGCGTCCGAGGATCCCGTGCAGTCGCTCCACGAGTGCTGGGACTTGCCCGTCCAGCAGGCCAGGTTGGAGATTGCTGAGGAGCTGCAGGGTCGTCAGCAGGGCGTAGATCTCGGTAGCATTGAACCAGAGACCTGGGAGTTCATACCGTGGCCCCGCCCGGGGCTTCCCGAAGCGATACCCGTTGCCCGCGCGAACATATTCGATCGGCGCGTTGAACCGGTCGCGCATGTAGACGAGATCGCGCTTCAAGGTCGCACGCGAAACACCCAGCGAGTCCCTGAGTCTCGCAAACGACACGATCTTGCTGTCCTTCAGCAGCTGGTCGATCTTGTAGAACCGTTCGGTTCTATCCATTGCTGTCGATACGCTGGGCCTCGTAATCGCCGCAGAGCCCGTCGACGAGCCGTTCTTCCGCGACTCTCGCGTACTCGCTATTAATCTCGAACCCAAGGTACTTTCTTCTCAGGTTCCTTGCCGCTACGAGAGTGCTCCCGCTTCCGCAGAAAGGGTCCAGCACAAGATGACCTTCGAGCGTCGCCAGCTCTATCAGCGCCTGCATGAGCTTGACCGGTTTCTGGGTCGGATGCAGCCCCGACTCGCCGGGCTCGAAGCCACACGCCAGCACGTTGTCCGGACTCCGTCCATAGCGAACAAACGCTTCCTCGTTGAAGGCTCCAACGCCGTGGGCGAGTACATTGTCTGCGATTGTCGTACCAATCTTGTATGGTTTTGCAAACCACAAGATCGGTTCAAATGTGGGGCGTAAGTTACCGACTCGCCAACCGGTCCAAGTCGCGGCGGTTTGTAGGGCGCCACGGCGCTCGTAGACGACGCTCAGGCGCTGAGCACGGTGCGGCGCTCGGTCGCGCATCCACGCGAGCATGTCCTTGTAGCTGAAACCAGCATCCTCAAGAGCGGTGATGCACCGGTGCACGTATCTCCGCCCTGCAAATAGAATCGCCGTGCCTCCGGGCTTTAATACGCGGAGCCACTCGGATGCCCACTGTGAACACCATTCATAGTACTGCCGTGGAATCGCTCGGTCGGCGTCCGACCAACCGTTGATCGGCTTCCCTCTCTTCTTGAAGACCGCGCCGGCTTTCTTCTGCGCCGGACTACTTCCCAGAAACGCGCTATTGCTGTTGTCATGAAGGACATCCCACTCGTCGGCCCCGATGCCGTATGGTATGTCGCTCAGAATCATATGGACGAAGTCATCTGGCAGGGTCTTGATGCCCCGAATACTGTCGCCGACAACTATGCTGTTCTTTGCAGGTGTCATATAGCCAACTTCTTCTTTGGCGGATGCAATGGACTCAATCGCCGCTTCTTCTCCGTCTGCGTCACGAATCAGCGAGACGGGACACTGGCGTGGCGCGCTACTTGATTGCCTCGCGCACGGAACTCTCGTCATCGAACATCAGCCATTCGATAACCGAGAGCGGCAGGGTTCCGTAGCTGATCAGCTCATCGTGAAATGCGCCGAGGCGGAAATTTGCTCCTTGCCGGTCCCGATAGCGCCCCAGCAGCCTCATGATCTGCCACTTGCCCGTGATGTACGAGATCTTCTGCGAGGGGCTGGACGCCGCGCCCGCCGCCTCGCCCTCGGCCGCTTCGCGGTCGAGGCCACCGGCTTCCATGAAGTACTTCACTGCCTGCTCGAAGCTCCATCGACCGGTGTGCAGGTTGACGTCGACTCCGATGCGCGCGGCACGATAACGGCTGAGCCTGAGGATCTGGCCCTGGGCTGCCGAG
>Ga0137364_10001999_pt1 | contig 10056 bp, 7 predicted proteins | sample SagtaG_10_FD_104798 | JGI IMG/M metagenome (GOLD analysis project Ga0137364, IMG submission 104798) | Vadose zone soil microbial communities from Sagehorn Ranch, Mendocino, California, USA - Sage1_L_20_16 metaG | ecosystem: Environmental > Terrestrial > Soil > Vadose zone | place: USA... | reverse complement strand
GGGAACTCGGCCTGGAGGGCCGCCGTCAGGTCGTTTCGCACGTGGAGCCGCGCCACCTCGTACTCGTCTTTGTAGGCCATGAGCTTGAAGAGATAGCGCGCGACGGCCTCGCCCAGGCGCGTCTCGCCGCGGACCGCGGCCTGCTCGACCTCGCGCACGCGCCTGACGAATTCCACGTACTGCCGCGCGTACGCCACGTTCTGGTAGGCGATGAGCTCTGGCACGCGGAGCTCGAGGAGCCGACGGAGCTCGCCCGCGGCCGGGACCGTGTCGACGAGCCGGCGCGCCTCGTCGGTGAGCGCCGCCGCCACGTCGACGGCGCCCAGGCGCCGGCGCTTGAGCGTCGCGACCCACGCGGGCTCGGCGACGAGCAGCCGGCCGGCGCGGAACGCTTGCGTGTTCATCGGCACGGAGACGCCGTTCAGCACGATCGCCTCCTCGATGGCCGCGGCGCTGACCGGGATCGCCCCCGCCTGGTACGCGGCGCCGAGCACGATCATGTTGGACGCCATGTGGTCGTCGAAGAGCGTCTGGGCGAGGCCGAGCGCGTCGAAGAAGACGTTCTCGTCCTTGCGGGTGAAGCGGTTGATCGCGGTGACGAGCCCGTTCGCCTCGGGGAACTCGACGTCGGTGTGGGTCACCATCGCGCCCGTCGGCACCTGGCTCGTGGAGACCACGGCCACCGTCTTGTCGGGCCGCGCGTGGTCGAGGTTCTGCGGCGACGTCGCGACCAGGATGTCGAAGCCCAGGTAGCAGTCGGCCTCGCCGGCCGCGATCTTGTTGGCGACCTCCGGGGCCGCGGTGAAGATCTTCAGGTGCGAGACGACCGGGCCGCCCTTCTGGCTGAGCCCGGTCTGGTCGAGGCCGCGCACGTGCTTGCCGTCGAGGAGGGCGGCGGTGCCGAGGATCTGGTTGACGGTGACCACGCCCGTGCCGCCGATGCCCATCATGAAGATGCTGGCGTCGCGGGGGACGCGTGACACGGGCTCGGGCAGCGCGCGGTCCACCGTGAAGATCTTGCGCTCCTTCTTCCGGGGCTCGCCGAGCGGGATCACGGTGAGGAAGGACGGGCAGTCGCCCTGGAGGCAGGAATAGTCCTTGTTGCAGGACGACTGATGGATCTGCGTCTTCCTCCCGAATTCGGTCTCGACCGGATGCACCGACAGGCAGTTGCTCTTCACCCCGCAGTCGCCGCAGCCTTCACAGACCGCCTCGTTGATGAAGACGCGCATCGCCGGATCCGGGAGCCTGCCGCGCTTGCGCAGCCGCCGCTTCTCGGCGGCGCACCGCTGGTCGTAGATGAGCGTGGTGACGCCCGGGACGTCGCGCAGGACGCGCTGGGCCTCGTCAAGCCGGTCGCGGTGCCAGACCTCCACGCCGGGCGCCCACTGGACCGTGCCGTACTTGTCGGGCTCGTCGGTCATGACGACGATGCGCTTCACGCCCTCGGCGTGGAGCGAGCGCGTCAGCTCGGGCACGGGCATCGCGCCGGCGGCGTCCTGGCCGCCCGTCATCGCGACCGCGGAGTTGTAGAGGATCTTGTAGGTGATGTTGGCGCTGGAGGCCACCGCCTGGCGCACCGCGAGCGAGCCCGAGTGGAAGAACGTGCCGTCGCCCAGATTCTGGAAGATGTGCGGGGTCTCGGTGAACGGGGCCATGCCCACCCACTGCACGCCCTCGCCGCCCATGTGCGTGAGGCCGAGGGTCCTCCGGTCCATGAGGAGCGCCATGCCGTGGCAGCCGATGCCGGCGCTGGCGATCGAGCCCTCGGGCAGGACCGTCGAACGGTTGTGCGGGCACCCGGAGCAGAAGTACGGCTGGCGCGCCAGCGTGAGCGGCGCGGGCCGCTGGCGGAGCGCCTCGAGGAGCGCGACCCGCGCCGTGATCGAGTCGAGGTGCACCCGGCGCTCGAGGCGGGCCGCGACGATCTGGGCGACGCGGTCGGCGTCGAGCTCCGCGTCGGCGGGGACGAGCGGCCGCCCGTCGAGGTCGTACTTGCCGGTGACGCGGGGGCGCTCGGCCTGGTTGTAGAGGATGTCGCGGATGAAGAGCTCGCAGAAGGCGCGCTTCTCCTCGATGACGAGCAGCTCCTCGAGGCCCCGCGCGAACTCGCGCACGATGCCGGGCTCCATCGGGAAGAGCATCCCGATCTTGAGGAGGCGCACGCCGTGGCGCCGGAGCGCCGCGTCGTCGAGGCCGAGCTCGCGGAGCGCTTCGCGCAGGTCGTAATACGTCTTGCCGGGCGCGGCGATGCCGAGCCAGGCGGAGGGCGTGTCGAGCGTGATCCGGTTCAGCCTGTTCGCCGCGGCGAAGGCCTTCGCCGCCTCGAGCCGGCCGTAGTGGATCTCGCGCTCCGTGTCGAGCCCCCACGGGGGCATGAGCAGCGGGTTCTGGCGCGACTGCCACGGCCGGCCCTCGTACTCGAAGCCGGGATCGGCGATCACCACGCGGTCGGGCCCGACCTCGGCCGTGCCGATCTCGTCGGCGACGTTGGTGACAATCTTCGCGCCCACCCAGAGGCCGGAATAGCGCGAGAGCTCGAAGCCGAGCCGCCCGAGGTCGAGGATCTCCTGGATCGTGCCCGGGAAGATCACCGGGAAGAGCGCGTCGTAGAACGCCACCTCCGAGTGCGACGGGAGCGTCGACGACTTCGAGAGCGGATCGTCGCCGCCGAGCGCCAGCACGCCGCCGTGGCGCGACACGCCCGCGAAGTTGGCGTGCTTGAAGATGTCGCCCGAGCGGTCGACGCCGGGGCCCTTGCCGTACCACATCCCGAGGACGCCGTCGTACTTCGGTCGCGGGAAGAGGTTGGCGAGCTGGCTCCCGTAGATCGCGGTCGCGCCGAGGTCTTCGTTGAGGCCCGAGAGGAAGACGACGTGGTGCTCGCGGAGGAGGTCGGGGTTGCGCTCGAGCGTGAGGTCGAGGCCGCCGAGGGGCGAGCCGCGGTACCCGGAGATCAGCGTCGCGGTGTTGAGGCCGCGCCGCTTGTCGGCGCGGTGCTGGTCGAGCGGCAGCCTGACGAGGGCCTGGATTCCGGAAAGGAAGACGATCCCCTGCTCCTGGCGGTACTTGGCGTCCAGACTGAAGTCACGCTTGATCGCCATGATCCCCCTTGTCGCCCGTATGATACGGGGGCGCCCCGATGGGCGCAAATCCCCGCGCGGGCCGGAGGCGCGATGACCCCGAGCGTCGGCATCATGATCGAAGGCCAGGAAGGCCTCACCTGGGAGCGGTGGCGGGCCCTCGCCCGTGCCGTCGAGGGCGGCGGCTACGAGTCGCTGTTCCGCTCGGACCATCTCACCGGGCTCTTCGGCGAGCCGCGGCGCGCGGCGCTCGACACGTGGGCGTCGCTCACGTGGCTCGCCACCGGCACCTCGCGCATCCGCTTCGGCCCGCTCGTCTGCCCGCTGACCTTCTACCATCCGGCGCTCCTCGCCAAGCGCGCCGCGGCCGTCGATCAGCTCTCCGGGGGCCGTCTTGATCTGGGCGTGGGCGCCGGCTGGCACGAGCCCGAGCACCGGATGTACGGGATCCCCTTCCCGTCGATGCGGGAGCGCCTCGACCGGCTCGAGTGCGGCGTCCGGGTCATCCGGGCGCTCGGCGAGGGGCGGCCCGTCACGCTCGCGCAGCCCTACTACCCGCTGGTCGAGGCCGAGAGCTATCCCCTGCCGGCCCACGGCCATCTCCCGCTGATCGTCGGCGGCCGCGGCGAGAAGCGGACCCTCCGCATCGTCGCCGAGCACGCCGACGAGTGGAACACGACGCGCCTGACGTTCGAGGAGTACGCGGCGCGGTGCTCCGTGCTCGCCGAGCACTGCCGCGCCGTGCGCCGCGATCCTGCGACGATCCGGCGCTCCCTGATGGTGCCCGTCATCGTCGGGCGCTCGGCGTCCGAGACGGCCGCCCGGCTCGAGAAGGCGCGCGCCGTCTTCCCGCGCCTGCCCGAGGACGCCGCCGGCTGGCGCGGGGCCGGCTTCCTGCACGGGTCGCCCGCCGACGTCGTCGCCGACCTCGGGCGCTGGCGAGAGCTCGGCGTCCAGCGCGTGATGCTCCAGATGATCGACCAGGAGGATCTCGCGGCGATCGAGCTGATCGCGCGCGAGGTCCTGCCGGCGCTCGGCTCGCGCTAGGCGACGGGATGACGGCCGCCGGCCTCACGATCAGACGCTGCCGGCCCGACGAGTGCGGCGCGGTGCTCGCGCTCTGGACGCGCGCGGGGGCGATCCCGAGCCCCACCGACACGCCCGAGGCGCTCGCGCGCCTCGTCCGGAGCGAGCACGGCGACGGCTTCCTGGTCGCGCTCCGCGACGGGAGCGTCGTCGGCACCGTCATCGGCGGCTTCGACGGCTGGCGCGGCAACATCTACCGACTCGCCGTCGCGCCCGAGGTCCGGCGCCAGGGGATCGCGCGGGCGCTCGTGCGGGAGGCCGAGGGGCTCTTGTGGGCCAAGGGCGCGCGCCGGATGTCCGCCCTCGTCGAGCGCGGAGAGGCCCACGCCGTCGCCTTCTGGGACGGGGCCCCGGGGTACCGGCGGGACGAACGGATGGTGCGTTACGTGAAGGCGCTCGGGCCGGAGACGGCGTAGGAGGCACGCCATGCCGGAGAAGACCCGCATCGAGTCCGACAGCATGGGCGCGATCGAGGTCCGCGCGGACCGCTACTGGGGCGCCCAGACCGAGCGCTCGCTCCACCATTTCAGGATCGGCGACGACCGCATGCCGGTCGAGGTCGTCCGCGCCCTCGGCCTGCTCAAGAAGGCGTGCGCCCTCGTCAACGACGAGCTCGGGCTCCTCGACGGGCGGCGCGCGCAGCTCATCGTCCGCGCCGCCGACGAGGTCATCGCAGGCACGCTCGACGACCACTTCCCGCTCTCGGTCTGGCAGACGGGCTCGGGGACCCAGTCGAACATGAACGCCAACGAGGTGATCGCCAACCGGGCGATCGAGCTCGCCGGCGGTCGGCTCGGGAGCAAGGACCCGATCCACCCGAACGACCACGTCAACCTGTCCCAGTCGTCGAACGACACGTTCCCGACCGCCATGCACATCGCCGCCGCAACCACCGTCGTCCGGCACGTCGTCCCCAACGTGGCGTCGCTACGCGACGCGCTCCGGGCCAAGTCGCGTGAGTTCGCCGACATCGTGAAGATCGGGCGCACGCACCTGCAGGACGCGGTGCCGCTGACCCTCGGCCAGGAGTTCTCGGGCTGGGTCGCCCAGCTCGACGCCGGGATCAGGCACCTCGAGACGACCCTGCCGGGCCTGCTGGCGCTCGCGATCGGCGGGACCGCCGTCGGCACCGGGCTCAACGCCCCGCCGGGCTTCGGCGAGGCGGTCGCGCTGAAGCTCGCCGAGGCGACGGGCCTCCGGTTCACCTCGGCGGCGAACAAGTTCGCGGCGCTCGCCGCCCACGACGAGCTCGTGATGGCCAGCGGCGCGCTCCGGACGCTCGCCGGCGCGCTCCTGAAGATCGCCAACGACATCCGCTGGCTCGCGTCGGGGCCGCGGAGCGGCCTCGGCGAGCTCAGGCTTCCGGAGAACGAGCCGGGGTCGTCCATCATGCCCGGCAAGGTGAACCCGACCCAGTGCGAGGCGTTGATGATGGTCGCAACCCAGGTGCTCGGCAACGATACGGCGATCGCGCTGGCGGGCTCGCAGGGCAACTTCGAGCTGAACGTCATGAAGCCGGTCATCATCTTCAACTTCCTGCACGGAGCGCGGCTCCTCGGCGACGCGTGCCGGAGCTTCCGGGAGTTCTGCGTCGAGGGCATCGAGGCCGACCGCCGGCGCATCGCCGAGCTGGTCGAGCGCTCGCTGATGCTCGTCACCGCGCTCAGCCCGCACATCGGCTATGACAAGGCGGCGGCGATCGCCAAAAAAGCGAGCCACGAGGGGCTCACGCTGCGCGAGGCCGCGCTCGCCCTCGGCTACGTGACCGCCGAGGAGTATGACCGCTGGGTACGGCCGGAGGCGATGACGCGAGCGGGCGGGGGAAAGTCGAGATGAAACGTTTTGCCGGCTTCTCCGTCTATCTACATGCCATGATGAGGGTCCCGATCGTCGTCACGACCTCCCTCGCCCTCATGCTGGGCATGGCGGTCGCGCCCCCCGCTGCCCTCGCCCAGCGATTCCGCGGCGGCCCCGGCGGCCAGGTTCTCGTCACCCCGCGCCCTTTCGCTCCGCACGCGTCTCGTCCGTTCGTCCCGCAGAGACCCCTTCTTCGCCCCTTCGTTGGTCCGTTCGCCCCGCAGAGGCACTTTGCTCGCCCCTTCGTCCGTCCGTTCGTCTTTTCCTCACCTGTGGTCGTCTATACGTATACGCCGCCCCCGGTCGTCTCCTATCCGCCGGCCGACTACGCCGCGCCGACCTACTATCCGCCGGCGGTCTACAGCACGCCGTCACCGCCGCCAACACCGAGCGTCGTCGAATACCCGACGGGGCGCTACGAGCTCCGTGGCGACGGGGTGGGGACGCCGTATACATGGGTGTGGATACCGAATCCCCCGTCATCGCCTCCCGCCGAGCCGCCTCCGGCCGCACCGCCGACGGGACCGGGACGTTCCGATGACCCGTCACCCCCGCACCACAGCCAGCTCTATCGATGGGTTGATCCCGAGGGGGTGGTCCACTGGACGGATAGAATGGACGCTGTTCCGAGACAGTACCGCTCGGCCGCCGTCGACCTCGCTCCTTCGCTCCGATAGTCCGCGCGGCCCTCGCGCTAGGACTCCGGCCGGCGCTGCGCCGTGGCGGTGTCCAGGGTCCTCTTCTGCAGCCGGTCGCGCAGCGCGTCGTAGGACTCCGTGCGGATCACGCGGTCGAACTGGCTTCGGTAGCTCTCGACGAAGCTTATCCCGCCGACCACCACGTCGTAGATCCGCCAGCGTCCGCCGTGCGCGCGCAGGCGGTAGTCGAGCGGGATCTCCGTGCCCCGCCGGGTCACCACCTTCGAGCGCACGGTCGCGGAGTCGCCGTCGATCGACTCGCCGACGAACGTGATCCTCTCGCCGCCGCCCGCCTCGATCTGTGCCAGGTAGGCGCGCTCCAGGAGGTCCCGGAAGAGCGTCACGAACTCCGCCTGCGCCTCCGGCGTCAGCGCCTGCCAATGCTGGGAGAGCGCGCGCCGCGAGATCTCGACGAAGTCGAACATCTCCCTGGCGATCCGCCGGATCTCCCCCGACCGATCGGCCACGGGAGCGCCGTCGGCCCGGCCGTCCTGGACGATGCTCAGGACGCGGACGACCGCCTCTTCGACGGCCTCACGCGGTCCCGCGGCTGGCGAGGCCGCCGGGGCCTCGGCCACCAGCAGCCACGCCACCGAGATCGCGATTCCGGTCCATGTCGTCGTCATCATCAAGACCACGATAGACCGTCGCGTCGGGCGAGACCATCGAGGCAATGCCGGTGTTGGCTCCGGGTAAACCCTTGACGAGAACCTCGCGCGGCGCCCCGGCGCGCATGGTGGCCACCCTCGATACCGTCTATCTATTCGAGGGCATCCAGGCCGACCGCCGGGCGGGAGCTAGCGTCCCCTCCCCGCGGCGACCCGCGCGGCCCTCGCGATCTCTCGCCGGGCGGCGACGAGCGGACCCCGGAGCGCCTTCGACGGCATGCGGGATCTCGCGGCCTCAGTCTGAAAGTGCCGTCGATACCGGAGCGGCGTCGTCCCAAGGGCTTGAAGAAATGCCCGGCGCATGACATCGACGCTCCCGAAGCCACACGCGGTCGCCACGTGCATGGAGCTCTCGTCGGTCTGCTCCAGGAGCCGCCGGGCGGCCTCCACGCGCAATTGAAGGAGATAGCGGCCCGGCGTCGTGCCGAGCTCCTGCGCGAACACCCGCGCGAAATTCCGGGCGCTCATCGCCATGCGATCGGCGAGGCTGTCGACCGATAGCGACCGGTCGAGGTGTTCCGTCATCCACACCTGTAGCTCGTGCATGGCCTTCGTCTGCGAGGCCTGTGTGTCCAGAGACACGCTGACCTGGTCCTGCCCGCCCGGGCGCCGGAGGAACAACACCAGCTCCCGCGCCACCTTCAGGGCCGCGGCGCTGCCGAAGTCCTCTTCGACCCACGCCAGGGCCAGATCGATCCCGGCCGAGATGCCGGCCGAGGTGTAGATGTTCCCGTCCTGCACCCACGTCGGCCGTGGATCGACGGCGACCCGTGGGTAGCGATCGGCGAGCTCCCGCACGTATCTCCAGTGCGCGGTCGCCCGCCGACCGTCCAGGATGCCGGCCTCGGCCAGGAGAAAGGCGCCGACGCACACCGACCCGAGGCGGCGACTGGTCGTGGCGACCCGTCTGAGCCAGCCGAAGAGCGCAGGATCACGCATCGTGCGGGCGCCGACGCCACAAATGACGAGGACGGAGTCGGAACGGCCGCCGTCGATGGCGTGATAGCGCCGATGCGCGAGGAGCGACAGCCCGCTTTCTCCGTCGATTCTTCGGTCTCGCGCCGTGGTGACGACCTCGACCGCATACGGCTTTCGTCCGCCACCCAGCAGGCGATTCGCCGTGCCGAACACCTCCGCCGGCCCGACGAGGTCGAGCTCGTCCACCGGGGGGACCACGAGGAGGAGGACGCGCTTCCGCATCGCGGCTGGAATCTTGCTCTTCCGCGCCCGTTCGCGCAAGGCCGACAGCGCGACCTGGCAGAAATCGTCTGAAATTTGTCCGCCGTGGACCCGCCACGCTCGGCATGCTTGCCCCGGGACCCGAAAGGAGGTGGCTCATGCTTGCGATCGGCTTCGCCGGAACGTTCGCCGCGACCCTCGAACAGCCCGTGCGGGCTCAGCTGAACGTGCCGTGCAACATCATCGTGGCCAGTGAGGCCGGCATCGTCTCGCAGCTGTCCGGCGTCGACGTATTGGTCACCATGGGGTTCACCCGCGAGATGGGGGAGGCGGCCAAACGGCTGAAGCTCGTCCAGGTGCCCGGGGCCGGCCTCGATCGGATCGACCGCTCGGCGCTACCTGCGGGGGCGTTCCTCGCGAACGTCTACGGCCACGAGACCGGCATCGCCGAGTACGTGATCGGGGCGATGCTCGCGCTCACGCGCTCTTTCGCTCGGTTGGCCGCCGCCCTCCGCCGCGGAACCTGGGAGAGCCAGTGGTCCATCGGCGCGCCGGCTCCACCCGCGTGGCCCGAGTTGTCCGGGAGGACGCTCGGCATCCTCGGCTACGGGCGGATCGGCCAGTGTCTGGCCCGGCGCGCCCGCGCGTTCGACATGGAGATCTGCGCGATCCGCCGGGACGTCCGGCGCTCGACGGAGGACGAGCTCACGCTGCTGGGCGGTCTGGAGATCCTCGACGAGGTGCTCGGGCGCTCCGACTATCTGGTGGTCGCCCTGCCCGCCTCGCCGGAGACGCGCGGTCTAATCGGACGGGAGCAGCTCCGCGCGATGAAGCCCAGCGCCGTGCTGGTGAACGTGTCGCGCGCCGAGATCGTCGACGAGGAGGCGCTCTATCGCGCGCTCGCCGAGCGGACCATCGCGGCGGCCGCCCTGGACGTCTGGTATCGCTATCCGACGCAGGCCGGACCGACGCTGCCCGCGCGCCAGCCGTTCCACGACCTGCCGAACGTCCTCATGACGCCGCATGTGTCCGGCTGGACCGAAGGAATGCTCAGGGCGCGGGCGAAGCTCATCGCGGAGAACATCCACCGCACCGCGCGGGGTGAGTCCCCGGTGAATCTGATTTCGTCATCGGCATAGGTTGGGTGCTTCGATGCAGCACCTGCCCCTCTTCTACGGTTGGGTCATCGTGGCCGTGGCCTTCGTCACCATGGGCGTCGGCGTCAACGCGCGCACCGCCTTCTCCCTGCTCTTTCCACCGATCCTGGACGAGTTCGGCTGGGACCGGGGCGTGACGGCCGGCGCATTCTCCTTCGGCTTTCTCGTCTCGGCCGCGCTGAGCCCCTTCATCGGTCGACTGATGGAACGCCGCGGGCCGCGGGTCGTGATCGAGATGGGCGTCGGGGTCATGACCGCGGGGTTCCTGCTGGCCACACTCGTGCGCCAGCCGTGGCATCTCTACGCCACGCTCGGCATGCTGGTCGGC
>Ga0137364_10001998_pt1 | contig 10057 bp, 9 predicted proteins | sample SagtaG_10_FD_104798 | JGI IMG/M metagenome (GOLD analysis project Ga0137364, IMG submission 104798) | Vadose zone soil microbial communities from Sagehorn Ranch, Mendocino, California, USA - Sage1_L_20_16 metaG | ecosystem: Environmental > Terrestrial > Soil > Vadose zone | place: USA... | reverse complement strand
TGTTCGTTTGCGGGGAGATCACCGCGACGGTGTTGTCGACCTCGTTGCTGACGTACAGCGCCGGGCCGCCGGAGCGCGCCGGCAAAGCCAGGACGATGGCAATCAGGAAGGGCAGGGCCAGGGTGCGCTTCGGTGATCTCGTGGGATTCATGAGCGTCCGTCCGATTCAGTTGTTGAAAATTGCCTGGTCGACGTGCAGCGCATGGTCGAATCCGTGCAGGCGGTCGCGCCCGCGGATGCCTCTCAGGATCGCCCCCGTGAAATCCGCGCCGCTGACGTCCGCATCCGTCAGGTCGGCCCCGGTGAGGTTGGTCCACGCGAACAGCACCTTCCGCAGGTTCGCCCCGGTGAGGTCGGCATCCGTGAAGTCCGCCGACGTGGCGTCGGTCCGCAACACCCCCATCGACTGCGTCCCCGGGTCCACGCCGAGGCTGGCGTGGACGAGCTTGGCTCGGATGAGCTTGGCATGCGCCATGGGTGAGACGATCTTGGCGCGCGACAGATCGGCGTCGGACAGGTCGGCGTCGGGCATGATGACCGCGAACAAGCTCGCGTCGCGCAGCACGGCACGGCGCAGATCGGCGCGATACATCACGACCATGTCGAGAGTGGCGCCCGTGAAATCGGCGTCGGTCGCTACCGCGTCGGTCAACGTCGCCGCGAAGAGCTGCGCCTTGGTGAAGTTCGTCCCCACGAGCCGGCAGCGTGTGAGGTTGGCGCGCTTGAAGTCGACGCCCGTGAGGTCGAGCCCCGAGAGATCCTGACCGGTGAAGTCGGCGGGTGTCTGCGCCGTGGCGCCGGCGAGAGCGCCGAGCACCTGTTCGCGCGTGAGGCGCTGCTGCGCGCACAGCGGCCTCGCGATGCCGCTCGTGGCCAGCAGGGCGACGGCCGCCCGCGAGATGACGCGCCTTCCCGCGATCACTTACGCTGGGTTTGCAGGTCCGAGGCGCGGTGCGGGCGGCCCGCCTTGAGCCAGCCGTCGCTCCGGGCCTTCACGTACAGGTACAGCTCGTGAATGGCCGATGTGTCGAGCAGCACCTTCCAGGCGGGCATCCCCTTGGCCGCCCGCCCGTTCAACGCCGTGTTGACGAAGCTGTCGCGGGGGAAGTTGGCGCCGCTGGCACTCAGGGCCCAGCGCAGGTCGGGCGCGGCGGGGTTGACCCCACCGATCGCGTCCTCGCCGTGGCAGCGATAACAATAGACGTGCCACCACTTCCACCCCTGGTAGATCGAGTCGGGGACGAGCAGGCTGTCCCGTAGCGTGTCCCGAGTCGCCGCCACGGCGGCGCTGCGCGGCAAGACCTGCGGCGCCCATATGACCGACGCGGCGACCGCGAGCCACATCCCGACGAGACCACCCCGCACGACATGCTTGTGTCTCACGCCTGATCTCCCTGGTCAGCGGTGGACGTGTTCGGGTCGCGCCCCGTTACGGGTGCATCTCGAGCAGGGGCACGTTGAACTCCTGCAGGACGGCGATGATCTCGGCGTGCCGGCGGTCGAGGACGGAGTCGAGGGTGGCCCTGAGCTCCTTGTCGCGGTGCCGCACGCCCATGGCCATGCTCCACGCGAACGGCATGCCCGACACGGGATCCGAGTCCGGCAGCGCTACCATCGTGAGCGGCACCGTCGCCCGCTTCACCCAGTACCCGACCTTCGGCCCCCACGCGATGGCGACGTCGATCGAGTCCTTCACGATCGCGTCGATGATGTCCTGCGGGTGGTCCGCCTTGGGATCGGGGTTCAGGAAGTTGCCGAACCCGATCAACCCGATGATACCTCGGGGACCGAGCGCGTGGGCCGGCGGCGTGTTGGTATAGTCGTAGCCGATCAGGTTGACGCCGATTTTCAGGTGCTTGAGGATGGTGTCGTCGAGCGACTTGATCGTCAGGCCGCGATCGGCGCGGTACACGAAGTAATAGGTCGAGCGGTAGTAGGGCTTGGTCAGGGCTACCGGGTCGAATCCCATGGGGGCCTCGATCATGACGTCGCAGAACCCCGCCAGGATCGTGTTGCGCAGAAAGCCGCGCCGTTGGGGCCACCAGAAGTTCACGACGGCGGCGTTCAAGTCCCGCGCGACCACGTGGGCGATCTTGTTCTCGAAGCCTTCTTCCTTGTCGTTCGAGAAGGGCATGTCGTACGGGTCGACGCATACCCGCAGCTCGGTGGGCGCCCGTCGGGCCGCGCCCGCGATGAGGACGAGCGCGGCGGCGACGAGCGACGCCGCGCTGCGCGTAAGCCAAGTGCGATGCATAGTGCTCCCTGCAGATTCCGAAGAGGATGTATCGGGTGCAGACATACTACACCCGGCGCCGAAGCGCGTTCGCCCCGGCACCGGGTGCCCCTTCTTTACTGCGATGCTGCTACGCCGTCACGACCTCACGGCAGGGCGAACACCATGAGCGTGCCGCCCGCGTTGCTGATACTCGTGTAGTCGCCGAAGGCGCCAATCGCGCCGAGCGCGGCGGTCGGATCCTCCGGGCTGATCCCCAGAGCGACGCCCGCTCCCGCCCAGCCGCCCACGCCGGAAAGCACGGCGACGTACTGCTTGCCGTCGGGCCCCAGATACGTCATCGGGTTGCCGATGATGCCGGAGGGCGTCTTGAACTTCCACAGCTCGGTGCCGGTGTTGGCATCGATCGCCTTGAGCCAGCCTTCCATCGTGCCGTAGAACACGACACCGCCGGCCGTCGCCAGCGCCCCGCCGTACGCCGCCAGGTTCTCCTTGATCTCCCACTTCTTGGTCCCCGTGGTCGGGTCCCACGCGACGAACGCGCCCCGGATCTGATCGGGCCCGGGGTACATCCGCACGATGGCGCCCACGTACCATTGGCCGGCGGAGTACTTCACGTCCACGCCCTCATAGTCCATACAGATGTTGTTCGTGGGGACGTAGAACAGCTTCGTCATCGGTGAATAGGCGGAGGGCTGCTGATCTTTGAAGCCGATCGCGGCGGGACAAATCCCCTCGGTGTTCTTCTTCGAGGTCGTCCCGTACTGCGGATTGCGGACCGGGACACCCGTCGTGAGATCGATCTTCGACGCCCAGTTCGGTGCCGCGTGCGCGTACGGCTGCGCGATGAGCACCTTGCCGTTCGTCCGATCGACGACATACCCGAACCCGTTGCGGTCGAAGTGCGCCAGCGCCTTGACCGCTTTCCCGCCGATCGTGGCGTCGAACAGCACCATTTCGTTGACGCCGTCGTAGTCCCACTCGTCATGCGGCGTCATCTGATAGACCCACTTCACTTCCCCGTTGTCCGGGTTACGGGCCCAAATGGACATCGACCACTTGTTGTCACCCGGGCGCTGATCGGGGTTCCACGACCCGGGGTTGCCCGAGCCGTAATAGAAGAGATTCAGGGTCGGATCGTAGGAGTACCAACCCCACGTCGTCCCGCCACCGCGCTGCCACTCGTCCCCTTGCCACGTGCTGACGCCGAGGTCCTTGCCACGGTGCGAGGGATAGTTCGGGTTCGCGTCGCCCACGATTTTCACGTCGGCGTCGGGACCCGTCGAATAGCCCCGCCACACTTCCTTGCCGGTGTTGACGTCGTACGCCGTGACGCGGCCGCGCACCCCGAACTCGCCGCCCGAAATGCCCGCGATCACGAGATCCTTGATCACGATGGGCGCGTTCGTCATGGTCGAGCCGGTCTTGTAGTCGGCGTTCGGCACCCGCCAAACCTGCTTCCCCGTCTTGGCGTCGAGCGCCAGCAGGTCGCCCTGCAGCAGCTCGATGAACAACCGGTTGGTGCCGGCGGGGTAGGCGACGCCGCGGTTCACGAGGTCGCAGCAGGCGATCGCTTTGGCCTCGGGCGGCTGGGCGGGCTGGTGCCGCCAGATCATCGGCGCGCCCGGCTTCGTCAGATCGAGCGCGAACACGATATTCGGGAACGCGCTGTGCACGTACATCACATTGTTGATCACCAGCGGGTTGCCCTCATGGCCGCTGAGCACGCCGGTCGAGAACGACCACGCGGCCTTGAGGTTCTTCACGTTCGCCCGACTGACCTGGGTGAGCGGGCTGTAGCGCTGCAGGTCGTACGTCCGACCCGCCATCGTCCACTCGCCCGCACCCTGGGCGACGGCAGACGCGGCGACGAGCACCATCAGACTCGCTGCCAATCCGCCGGAACACAGTTTGATGCGGTTCATAGCTGACCTCATGTTGAAGATGAGGATGGGGGAAAAACATGCCCATCGGTCGCCCGACGCTCCGCACGGAGCGGGGGGCCGCGTTCCCAACGGGCGAGAGCCACTGGTCCAACACCTCCGCACTAGGAATTGCTTGCTCGGGATAGTGGTTATATCCCGCCCTCCAGCCAGTGTCAATCAGCCGGGGAAGGCCGACCGTTCAGCCTGAAACGGATGGGTCGGCCCGCCATATCCGGGCGCCGCCCGAACTGAACCCCCCTTCATAAACGGCTCCCCCCCTCCCCCCCGGCCCCAGCGCGTCCCGCACGCGCCCCGCCAGGGCGCGCGCCGCCGCCGCGTCACCCACGATCCCGTACACGGCGGGCCCCCACGAGCTCTGGCCCACTCCCACGGCCCCCCATTCGCGCAGGCGCTCCACCAGCTCCCGCGTGGCGCCCGGCGCGAAGACGCCGCCTTGGGCCGGCGCGAACCAGCCGCCCGTGATGCGCTGTACCTCCCCGAGCGCGGTCCCGAACCCCATCAGATCCCCTTCGGCGAGCGCCGGGAGCAGCTGCATCAGCACCAGATGGGCGACCTGCTCGACTTCGCGGGCGTCCGGGGCGGGGAGTCGTGCGAACGCCGCCGCCTCCTGATCGCCCGCCAACCCCGGCTTACCCTGCGGCACCGCCACGATGCAGCGCCACGCGGCCGGGAACGCGAGGTGCGCCAGCAGCGGGGCGACGCCGTCCGCGTGATCGGCGCGCCCGCCCTCGAGCACGAAGCCGCCGTGGGCGAACGTCCAGGTCCCGACCCCCGAGCGCACGCCGCGATCGACGGCCCGCGCCAGCGCGGCGACCTCCGTCGGCAGGCCGATCAGCTCGGCGGCGGCGCGCGCCACCGCGAGCGCCAGCTGAGTGCCCGAGCCGAGGCCGGCGTGCGACGGGATGGCGTGATGGACGCGAAAGCCGACGCGCAGCTCGACCGTGTGGTGCGCGGCGAACCGGTGCGCGAACTCGAGCACCCGCGCCGCATCCGGCCCCTCGGCCGTGAGGCTCGGGGCGGGGCGCGCTTCGAGGAGCAGCGACGGCGCCGGGACTGCGGCCCCGATCCCACCGAAGCGCCGCCCCAGATCGCCCCGCAGGTCCAGCACGCCGAAATGCAGCCGCGCGGGCGCCTCGACGAACAGGGCCGGCATACGGCTCATCGCGCCGCGGACTGCTCGGCGCGGGGCGCCCGGCGCACGTAATCGCTGAGCAGCGCCATCGCGTCCCGCTCGCGCGGGCCGGCCGTCTTGTCCACGATCACCTGGAGTCGCGCGAATTCGTCGCGAATCTGCTCGGGTGGGAGGAGGTGCGTGCGCGTGGCGAGGATCGCCGCCTCGAGCACGGCATGGCGGGCGCGGTTGAAGCCGAGAAACTCGCGCCGGAACCCGCGGTACACCACGCGGGTCGCGATGCGCGCACGCGGCGGCGTCGCGTCGAGCGCCTCGACGCGGACTTCGCGCCAGGAGCAGGCCGCCTCGAGCACGACCCCGCGCACCACGGTCGCCGGTGCGGCCGGGAACTCGACGGTGGCGATCGCGCCCTGCGCGAACAGCATGACGTCGTCGGTGAGGTTCACGACGGCGACGCCGGTCGCCTCGAGATTCTTGAACGTGGTGGTCTCGAGGAACGGTTTGATGACGATCACGTCCTCGCCCCATTCGACGCCCATCGGGGCGAAGTTCACCGCCCCGCGCGGGTCCGTGCTGGTGAGAATGGATTCGATGATCACCGCACCAGCGCCAACGGGGCCGGCGAGTGTGCGCCGTCGGCGCGGTCCGGGAGCGCGTCGCGGCAAGAGGCGGCCCCGTGCAGAAACCGGTCCAACAGCACGTAGCCGTGCTCCGTGAGCACGGACTCGGGGTGGAATTGCACGCCGATCACCGGATGGCGCACGTGCTCGACGGCCATGATCTCCCCGTCGTCCGCGGTCGCGGTGACGCGGAGGTCGGCGGGCAGGCCGGCCCGGGCGATCACGAGCGAGTGGTAGCGCGCCGCCAGGAAGGGACTGGGGAGTCCCGCGAACACGCCACGGCCGTCGTGATCGATCCGCGCCGCCTTGCCGTGGACCGGTCGTTCGGCGCGCACGATGCCGGCCCCGTACGCCGCGCCGATGCACTGATGGCCCAGGCAAACGCCCAGGATCGGGATCGTCGGCCCGAACCGCCGCACCACGTCCGTGGAGATCCCGGCGTCGCCCGGAGCACAGGGTCCCGGAGAGATGATGATGTGCGAAGGCCTGAGTCGCTCGATCTCCTCGTGTGACGTGGCGTCGTGGCGTCGTACAACGGTCTCTTCTCCCAGTTCGCGCACGTAGCGGGCCAGGTTGAAGACGAAGGAGTCGTAGTTGTCGATCAAGAGGATCATGGGCGCGCACTCAAAACGTCAGGCGATCCTTCTTGGTCTCGAGGATCGCCGCATCGAGGCCCGGGACCTTCTTCAGGTCCTCGAGCGACGAGAACTTGCCGTGCTGCGAGCGGTACGCGATGATCGCCGCGGCTTGCGAGCGCCTCAACGTCAAGCCGCTCTCCAGCTCGATCGCCGTCGCCGTGTTCACATTGATTCGCGGCAGCTCCTGCGCCGGAAAGCGGGCCGCGAGATACTCGAGCACGGCCCGGAACTCCTCGTCCGTGCCCCTGGCGCCGAGCGCGCTCATCTTCCGGAGCGTGGCCGCCCACCCGGCGCGATCCTGGCCGACCGACATCACGACGTCCGCGGCATGACACTGCGAGCACAGCTTGACGGTCTCCTTGCTGCCCGGCCCCTCGGGCAGCTGCGCGGCAGCGTGCCGGGCGCCCAGCATGGCCGCGACGACCACCGCAGCATAGCGCACGTCAGTGCTCCATCGGGAATCCGAAGGAGTACAGCGTACCATCGGCGGTCGCCACGTATACCTGGCTGCCGCCGGCCGACAAGCCGGCCCGCACGCTGGTCGGAATCGTCGCGCCGCTGCTCCACAGCTCTTGGCCCGTGGCTCCGTCCAGTGCGTAGACGAGAGCTGGCGAGGTGGGCTGCGCGCCGCGCGACACGACGAACACCACGTCGTTTACGACCGCCGCCGCGAGCGGCGCCGGCGCGGCGCGCGACACCCATCCGGCTTGGAGCGCCGGCACGGAGTCGTGCTCGACCACCTTCCACGCGACCACGGCGCCCGCGGGCGCGACGAGCCAGCGCGTGTCGTTCGTGTCCGCCCAGCTCGCGAGCTCGGCGAGCGTGGGGGCAGTCCACGGCGTCCTGACGAACGCCGTGCGGCGACTGTCGAGCAGGCGGATCGCCCGGTCCCGGCTTGCGGCGGCGATCAGCAGCCTGCCGCGCTGATCGAACATGACGGACGAGGAGACAAAGCCCGGGCCGCCGGAGCGATACGTCCGTTTCGGCTTCAGGGTGTGCGGCTCGAGCGCGACCAAGCGTCCGTCGCCGGTCGTCACGTAGATCGTTCCGTCCGGAGCGATCGCGGGACCGAGCGCACCCGCGATTACGCCGGACGCGCGCCATGTGAGGACCTGCTTCGTGTCGAGGTCGAGCGCCCAGATGCCATCCGAGGCGTCCCCACACCCCCGGGTCGTTGCCACGTAGGCGACGTCATCGACGACGATCAAGCCGCGCGCGTTGGCATAGGGCGGGAGGAACGGCGCCGGGGACTCGGCGTCGGCGCCGTTCATGACGTTGATCGTGTGCAGCACGCCGTCGCTCGACAGGACGTACACGACGGTGAAGGGTCGGGGAGCCGGACGCTGGGCGGCGGACTGCGGTGGGGCCGGAGCGGCAGGCGGGGCTTCCCGGCGGCGCGCGGCAGGCTGCGCCAGCGTGACGGCGCCCTCACCGGGGTCGCCCACCGCACCGCGCGCCGCTTGACCGGCGCGGGAGGCTCCCCCGATCAGGGCCGGGAGCGCCCGGTTCGTGGGGCGCGCCAGGTTGGGCGTCATGGCGCGCGCGCACGCGGGCGAGCCGCGCGCGGGCGGCGCATCCGGGGCGAAGCGTCGCTCCCATTCCACCCGGCCCAGGTCGGTATCGATCGCCACCACGCGATCGGACGGCGCGCCGACAAAGCCCAGGGCCCGGAATCCCCGGTATCCGATCAAGAGATCGAGCAGCACGGGCGGTGTCAGCTCGCGCGCCGCCCTCGCCTCGTCCGCGAGGCCGAGCTTCCAGAGCAGCTCGAACCCGGGCTTCCGTAAGCGCGCCGCGGAGATCTTCCCCGGGGCCCTGACCCACGACGAGCGCTGCGCGTCATACCCGGCGGTCGTCCAATCCTGGGCACGGGCGGGGTGGCCCGCCGCCGCGACCGCCGCCACCGCGACTACCGCCGCCGCTCTCATGGACTGATGCCGAAGCAGTACAACGTGCCGTCGAACGTGCCGAGGTAGACGCGGCCGTTCGCGACCGACAAGCCGGCCCAATGGTTCCAGGACGTGATCTGCGTGCCGCTGGACCACAGCTCGTCGCCGGTCTGGGCGTCGAGCGCGTGAAGGACCGCATGCGTGGAATTCCTGATGCGAACCTCGGCCTGGTTGGCGCGCAGGCCCAGATCCGGCGTGGCCTGGGTGGTGTTCTCGCCGCTCCCGTACGCGAAGACCACTCCGTTGGCGACGACGGGGGGTTCGGCACGGTTCATGTCGCGGGAGATCCATGCCGGCGTGAGCTGAAGACCGCCATCCCGCTCTTCCACCTTGAACGCGGCGATGGCGCCCTCCTTGACCTCGCCGTGCTCGAGCGGCGCCTTGAAAAGCGAGTGCTTGGGTCCCCAAAACGGCGCCAACACCCAACGCGTGCCGTTCCCGTCCACCCAACTCGCCATCGCTCCCCAGACGCCCGCCGAGGCGAAATTGACGCCCTCGTTGCATAGGAGCGGCGAGCGGTACAGGGGCGTGCGATGGTCGTCGCCGCCGATGGACTCGGTGTCCATCAAGTAGACCCGGCACTCTTTGCCGGCCGACACCATCAGCTCCCGCCCTTTGTACTCGAAGATCGCGGGCGTCACCTGCATGTCCAGATCGCGCTTGAACAGCCACTCGGCGTTGGACGGCGCGAAGTAGTCCACCAGCTCGAGTGCCTTGGTCGTCGGATTCTGCCGCACGCCGATGATGCCGTTCCCGTAGATCCCGCGCTCGGGATCCCACGGCCCGTCGCCGGTGCCGGTGTACATGACGCCCTTCGAGCTGATCGCGGGCCCGGTGCGGCCCCACATGCCGCCGCCCGCGGGCCCCCAGCTGCCGACTTTGCCGGTGGCCAGGTCGTACGCGTAGGCCATGTTCGGATGACCGCCGCACCCTTGGGCGGTGTGCGTGTAAATCACGTTCTTCCAGAGGTTCAACGCATACGGCTTCCCGTTCGGGGGCATGAACTTGGCGGGCGGCGCCACGTCCTCACCGTCGGCGACGTTCATCTGGTGGAGCGTCCCGTCCCACGACACGCCGTAGATCGTGTAGCGCCCCGGTACCGTGGTGGGACCGATCACCGGCGTCGCGGTGATGCCGCCCGGGCACATGAGACCCCGGGGCATGGTGTCGGCCACCGACGAGTGGTCGAAGTGCTTCTTCCAGAGCAGCACGCCGCGCCCAGCATCGATAGCGTACAGGTTGTCCGACACCCCGGTCACGACCACGACCTCGGTCGGTCCCTGGCGGGTGTCCACTCGACCCACCAGGAGGGCCGGCAAGAGCGAGTGCATTTCCCGCGACGCGTTGTCGAGCGTGAGCTTCCACAACAGCTGGATGTCTTTGGCGCTGCGGGTCGTGAGCATGGTCTCGTCGCGCTGCCAGGCGGTACGCTCCGGGCTGCCGCCGTCGGTCAGCCAGTCCGCGCGCGCCGCGGTCCTGATCGGATCGGCACCCTGCAGGCGGATGTTCCGGAACTCGATCTTCATGGGCGCGCCGGCG
>Ga0137364_10001995_pt1 | contig 10062 bp, 11 predicted proteins | sample SagtaG_10_FD_104798 | JGI IMG/M metagenome (GOLD analysis project Ga0137364, IMG submission 104798) | Vadose zone soil microbial communities from Sagehorn Ranch, Mendocino, California, USA - Sage1_L_20_16 metaG | ecosystem: Environmental > Terrestrial > Soil > Vadose zone | place: USA... | reverse complement strand
TCCGAGAAAGAAACTGCCCGAGTTCCTCCAACTCTCGATTCACCGCTATCCGCAGCGCCAGAAACGTTTTTGTTGCGGGATGCAGTCTCTGCCTTCCCCATTGCTTTCGGGCCCCTGCCACAGTCGTTGCCAGGTGCGCGGTGTCTCGTATCGGTCGCGCTCTCACGATCGCTCTGGCGATCTTTCTGGAATCGTGCTCGTCCGCTTCGCGGTAGAGCAAGTCGGCCAGCTCTCTCTCCGGCCATCGATTCACAATTTCGTCTGCCGTCAATTCGTCCTCGGCATTCATGCGCATATCCAGCGGACCGGCCCCGCGAAAGGAAAACCCGCGCTCGGCCTGATCAAGCTGCATGCTCGAAACTCCCAAGTCGGCCAAGACCCCGTCCACCGGCGGAATCCCCAACTCTTGTGCGACCTCCGCAATCCGCGAGAACGGTGCATGCGCCACTGTCACCTTGGCCCCAAAGATCTTCAGCCGCTCCCGCCCCATGGCGAGCGCCTGTGCGTCCCGGTCCAGACTGGTCAGCCTTCCAGAGCTCAATTTCGCGGCTATTGCTGCTGAGTGCCCGCCCGCTCCCAGCGTGGCGTCGATGTACGTTCCGTCCGGCTTTACGCGCAGCCATTCGAGCACCTCTCCCAACATCACCGGCGTGTGCGCCGCACCCAAGCTCGTTACTCATTACCCCAACTAAATCCCCAAATCTTCCAAGGCCTTGTCGTCTTCGTCCGTGTACGGCTCATTCTTCAACTGATCCAGCATTCGCGTGTGATTCATCACTTCCAGGTAGTCCAGGTTGCCCAGCACATCCACGTCTCCCTTGGCCTGAGCCGATTCCCGCAGCACAGTCGGCAGGAGCAGCCTGCCCTGCCCATCCAATTCCACGGTCTGACCGTAATAGCTGGTTCGCATCAAAAACTTCCTTTTTGCTCGGTTCGTGCTCGGCATCTTCTCCAGCTTGTCTTCAATCTCCGACCAAGCCTTCATCGGATAAATTCGCGCCGTTTCACCGGTGGTGCTGGTGATGTAAAACTGGTTGCCGTACTCCTTCAATTGGTCGAGAAACACGGCGGGTATCTTCAGACGACCCTTCTCGTCCACCTTCGCTGGACAGTTGCCCCGCAGCTTCATTTGCCCCGCTCAGCTCGACCCGATTGCCGGAATCGAACGCGAAAATGTGGTTTACAATGGCCAAAATGCCCACTTTCGCCACAACTCTGGGTAGTTGTCTACTTTGCCCTACCGCCCGCTACCTGACCCTACTCCTACCCACTTCTTACCACTTTACGCCACATCCTACTTGGTTTTGCGCCCTTGTCAAGAGAAAACATGCATTCTCAAAAAAAAGTTGTGATAATCCGCATGAACCAGACCGATGCTTTTCACTGCAAGTTATAGTGGTTTGCTTGTCGGTGAACTTCAAGCGGTAGTGGTATAGTTTCTCCGCTGTTCCAAATTGAAAACCCTTCCCTGTCCCCAATGGAAAATGCCGCCGATAGACTCTTCAGAATCTCCTATTCTCTTCTATCTGATCATGTGTTATTCTCTTCGTGTCTTCAATATTCGTAAGGAGCCTTTTTCCATGGAATGGACCACTCCTCGGCACGAAGAGATTGATCTGAACTGCGAAATCAGTTCCTACGCCAACGCCGAGCTCTAGACTTTCTGTTCGCCAGGCGAGCACGCTGGCCGGCGTACCGAAATGCGCGTAAAAGTCCTCGGATCCGCAGCCGGGGGTGGCTTTCCCCAATGGAATTGCCAGTGTCCAAACTGTAGCGGTTTGCGCCGCGGCTCACTGAAGGCTCGTCCGCGCACGCAGACGCAGGTTATCTTTTCTCCCGACTCCAAAATCTGGTTTCTGCTTTGCGCTTCTCCCGATCTACGGCAGCAAGTGCTCTCCGCCCGCGAGCTAGCACCCCCCGCGGATTCTTCTCCCTCCCCGATTGCCGGCGTCTTTCTGCCGAGCGCCGACGTTGACTCCGTGATGGGCCTGCTCCATCTGCGCGAGTTTCAGAGTTTTTTTGTCTTCGCTACGCGCGGTGTGCAGTGTGCCCTTCAAAAGGAAAACCGCATCTTCCGCGTTTTGGAGCGCTCCAATCCGCCCGTGAAATGGCAGACCCTGTCGAGCAAAGGACGCTTGGGCTGTCATTTGACGGAAGATTCCTCCGGCCCCGCGGACTTCATCTGCACGACCCTGCCGCTGGGAGGTTGCTATCCGGATTACGTCAGTGAGGAAACCCTGAGTGCGCTTCCACCTGACGAAGCAACGATCGGCTTCGTCATGGAGCAAGGCGACAAACGCCTCTTCTTTGCGCCGTCGCTTGCCGGATCTTCGGGCGCGTGGAGGTCTATTGCCGAAACCTCGGACATTGTTTTCATCGATGGTACCTTCTGGAGCGATGACGAGCTCATGCGTACGGGCCGCAGCAGAAAGTCCGCTTGCGAGATCGGCCACTTGCCGCTCTCCGGCCCCGGCGGCCTCCTGGAGCAATTTCCTGCGAACGCCAAAGGCCGCAAAATCTTGATTCACATCAACAACACCAATCCCATCCTTGACGAAAAAAGCGCCGAGCACCGCGTCGTGCTGGATGCCGGCTTCGAAATCGCCTACGATGGCATGGAGCTCGAACTCTAAAGCATGGCCGCGCCAACAACCAGTAGTCTCGAAAAGTCGCTGCTCTCCGAAGCCGAGTTCATCGCCGGTTTTCACGCCATTGGTGAAGAGCGCTATCACCACAAGCATCCATTTCACTTGATCATGCACGAAGGCAAGCTCACGCGCGGCCAGCTCCAAGCCTGGGCGCTCAACCGCTATTTCTACCAGAGCCGCATTCCGATCAAGGACGCAGCCATCCTTGCCCACAGCGAGGATCCTGCATTTCGCCTCGCATGGCGCAAACGCATCCTCGACCACGACGGCGAGGGCGCGAAGCCAGGCGGAATCGAAAAGTGGCTAAAGCTAGTCGAAGCCACGGGGCTTTCACGCGATCACGCTCTGCGCGGCGACGGCATCCTTCCCGCCACGCGCTTTGCCGTGCAAGCCTATGTTGACTTCGTTGCCACGCGCTCGCATGTTGAAGCCGTTGCCTCGTCTCTCACCGAACTTTTTTCGCACAAACTCATCGCTCTGCGCATGGATCGCATGCGCCAGCACTACCCCTGGCTTTCTGGCGGCCTCGACTACTTCACCGGCCGCCTCACGCAAGCCCCCGAAGACGCGGAGTTTGCGCTGGCCTGGGTGGTGAAGCACGCGCGCACTCGCGAAGAACAGGACAAGGCCCATGCTGCTCTGCGCGCCAAATGCGACATTCTGTGGGCGCAACTTGACGCTCTCTATTTCGCCTACGTGAATCCCGGCTGGCCTCCTCCGGGCGCCTTCCTGCCCGCCAAGGAAAATGCATGAGTGTGGATCTAAACAGCCGGCCGCGGCTCGCCGCGGGATGCCGTATGGGAGAAAACAACAAACAGCGTGTCCTGCTGATGCCCGAACGCGCTCTGCGCCTCAATGGCCCAAGCTTGGAAATCGTGTCGCGCTGCGATGGCAAGTACACCGTGGCGCAAATCATTGGCGAGCTGCAATTGCTCTACTCGAAGGCCGAGCCGCATAAAGTCGAGCAAGACATCCTCGGCTATCTCGAACTTTTGCAGAAGGAACGTGCCCTCGACTTTGACGTGTAGGGTCCGCCTTCCGGGGCGGGCCGCTCTTCGCTGCCCATGCCAACCGCCATAAACAATCCGCTCGCTCTCGTCGCCGAACTCACGCACCGTTGCCCGCTTCATTGCGTCTACTGTTCGAACCCTCTTGAACTGCAATCCCGTTCGAATGAACTCTCCACCGAGATTTGGTCCGGCGTGTTCAAAGAAGCGGCTGCCGCCGGTGTTCTCCAGGCCGATTTCACGGGGGGTGAGCCACTCGCGCGGCCCGACATCGTCGACCTCGTCCGCAATGCGCGCTCCGCTGGGCTTTATGTCAGCCTCATCACTTCCGGCCTGCCACTCGACGAAGCAAAGCTCGAAGCCTTGGTGCAAGCCGGACTTGATCACTTTCAGCTTAGCTTCCAAGGCGCGCGCGAAGAAACCGCCAACGACATTTCCGGCACGAAGTCCCAGCAGCGCAAACTGCGCGTTCTTCAATGGCTCAAGCGCTATCGCATCGGCCTTACACTGAATTTTGTGATCCACCGCCGCAACATTGACGAACTCGAGGAAATGCTCGCCATCGTGGAAGATTCCGGCGCGGGCCGCGTGGAATTTGCCAGCGTGCAGTATTACGGATGGGCCTTTGCCAACCGCGACAATCTTCTGCCGACACGGCAACAATTGGATCGGTGCGTAAAGCTTCTTCATCGCGCGGAAGAACACCTCTCCGGCAAGACTCGCATTGTCTTCGTCGTGCCGGACTACTACGCCAAGTTTCCCAAGCCCTGCGTCGGCGGATGGGGCCGCAAGCTCATGCTCATCACACCGAGCGGCGACGCGCTTCCCTGCCACGCCGCGCCGGTTATTCCCGGCTTGAAATTTGCAAACGTGAAGAACCGCAGCCTACGTGAAATCTGGGAACATTCCGAAGCATTCCAGAAATTCCGCGGCGAGGACTGGATGCAAGAGCCGTGCAAATCCTGTGATCGCCGTGCGCAGGATTTTGGCGGCTGCCGCTGCCAGGCGATGCTTCTCACCGGTGACGCCAATGCGACCGATCCCGTCTGCTCTCTCGCTCCGCAGCGCCCGAAAGTGGACGCCGTCCTAGCCAAAATAAACGATGGGCGCACTGCTGGGGCTGAGCTTGCCTCGCCGGTGGTAATTTCCGCAGACAAGATCAATTGGCTCTATCGCGCGAACCCTGTGTGATTCAACTTCAGTCGCTTGCAGCCGCCTTTGTGGTCTCACCGGGTGTCTGTTGCAGCCTCATCCCGACACGAAAAACAAAAACCAAACTCCCCAGCAGCACCATGGAACCAAACGCGGTCAAAGTGTGCGGAGCGCCGATGCGCTTCGCGACGCCTCCCGCGATCAGCGCGCCAATCGGCTGCACGCCCATGAACATCGTCGCGTATACCGCCATCACGCGGCTCCGCAATTCATCCGGCACGCGATTTTGGATCAGCGTATTGGTTGCCGCCATCTGCGAAGTGGCCGCGAAACCCACAACGAACAGCACCACTACGCACAACCAGAAAGCCTTCGCTCCCGAGAAAATCAGCAAGCCAATCGCACAGGTCGTCGACGTCGCCCCAATCCACCGCGCCAGTCCTCGATAATGTGTCCGTGCCGCGAAATGCAGTGCCCCCAGCACCGCGCCCACTCCCGCGGAACTCATCAGCAATCCCAGCGTCCGCGCGTTCCCCTTCAAAATATCCTGCGCGTAAATGGGCATGAAGACCGAGTATTGCAATCCGAAGAGGCTCAGCACGCTCAGCAACAGCAGCGTCGATCGTATCGGCAGATCGCTCATCGCAAACTGGAATCCTTGCACCAAACTCTTCAGTGGCGATTCGTCGGCTGGCCTCATTTCCGTCTTCGGAATCTTCATCATCAGCAACGCCACGATCACGGCCACAAAACTCAGCCCGTTCAGAAAGAAGCACCAGCCTTCTCCAAGCCATGCAATCGCGAATCCCGCAATCGCGGGGCCGACGACGCGCGCCCCGTTGAAAATCGACGAATTCAGCGCAATGGCGTTCGGCAAATCTTCTTTCCCCACCATTTGCACCAAAAACGCCTGGCGGATGGGCACGTCGAAGGCGTTCACCACGCCCAGCAGGAAAGCAATGACAACCACTACCCACGCACCGCGCCAGCCTCGAATCGCTCCTGTCAGCGTGAGCGCCGCCAGCACAAACGCAAGCACCATCGAGACCGTCTGCGTGGCGATCACGCCGCGGTGCCGGTTGTAGTGGTCGCCGATATATCCGCCAAGCGACGAGAGAAACAGCATGGGCACCTGGCTCGCGAATCCAAAAATCCCCAGCAGCGCCGCCGAGCCGGTCAGCTTATAGACCAGCCACAGTTGTGCGGTGGTTTGCATCCATGTTCCGATGAGCGATATGAGTTGCCCGGCGATAAAGAGCTGGAAGTTGCGGTGTTGCATCGCGCGGAAGCGAATCGAAAGGTCGGGGCGAAAGCGCGCGGGCCAAGACAGAGTAATCTTCCTCCACTCCTGCGATGCGACAAATCTGAACTAGTCACCATGCCGTGAACGAGCGAAGCTTGTCAACGCATTGGCAGAACACCAGGAGTACCGAATTGGCGGGAACTGCATTTCTCTTGAACTTAAGACTTAAGACTTAGAACTAATAACGGAGAACTGCTTCACTCGTTCGGCGGGTCCGGTGCGCCCACATGCATGTGGCTCAGGTCGCGAAGCATAGCCCTGTCTTCTTCGCTCATGCCGCGCGTAAAATTCGGATCGTTCAAATGCTGGTTCCGCGCGGACTCCGGCATATTCTGCAGCACGCCGAGTCTCTGCCGGATCGCCCTCTGCCTGTCTGGCGGCATCTGCTGCCACTTCGGAAGCACATCATTCCTGATGTGCGTCTGCTGTTGAGGCGTCAGCCTCTCCCAGTTTCGGGCAGCATCGCGCACTTCTTGCTGCTTTTGCGGCGGCAACCGGTTGAATTTCTCTCGATTCTGCAAAACCCGTTGTCTATCCGCGGGGCTCAGATCCTGGAACCGTCTGGCATTTGATTGAGGATTGCCCGCATTCGGTGGCCGGTTCGGATTGAACTCCGGCCGTTGCCCGGACTCGCCGCGCGCATTGGGCGGGCGATTCCCTCCGATCATGCCCATCGATTCGGTTTGCCGGCTCGGCGCCACGTTGTTATGTGGCCGATCGTTGCCTGGCCGCATATTCTGCGGTCTCCGGTTTTCTTGCTGCGGTTGCCTCCGCTCCTGTCTTGGCGCCTGTCGCTGCCGCGGTTTCGGCTGCTGTTGTCTCTGCTGTTGAGGTGGCTTGTTCTTGTCGCGACTCTGCGCGGCACACGACAACGCCATCGCTGCGACACACACCGCCGTCAGCACCCATTCGCCGAATTGGAATCGCAGCTTCATTTCACCTTATTGCTGTTGCCCGCCATCATCGACCTGCACCGGCTGCGGCAATTCCGACAGCACGTCAAAATTCGAAAGCACGTCGTAATTCTCCAGCACCGAAACATCCTCCGGCGGAACCTGCGGCTGATTGTTCGCCGAGTGCGTACTCACCCAAATCGTCGCGAGCACCAGCATCGACGCAGCAATCGCCACTCGCGGCGCCGGCATGAACCATGCCCACCAGCGCTGCTTCACCGGCTCCGCGGCCACGCGCGCGTGCACGCGCAAATCAAACGCTGCTGAAGGCTCGATCATCGGCAGCTCGTCCAGCAAACCGCTCACCGCGCGGAACTCATTCACGCGCAGGCGGCACGCCGGGCACGCTGCGAGGTGCTTCTCCACCTCCAGCCGCTCGCTTTCCTTCAAGCGCCCGTCTACATATTCCAGAATTTTGTTTTCCATCCGACCACAGCTCATGACTTTTTCTTTCCCTTCTGGCCCCGGCTACGACTTCCCTTGCTGCGCCACGAGGGGGGCGAGTTCCACTCGCAGCGTTTCGTATGCCCGGAATAGCAGCGATTTCAGCGCGCTCTCCGAGCATTGCAAAATCTTCGAAATCTCTCCGTAATCCAATTCCTGATACTTGTGCAGCAGCACCGCCGCGCGTTGTTTCTCCGGAAGTTTTTCAATTGCGTGATGAATCATCTTGCGCCGCGTTTCCTCCACCAGGTGTTGCTCGATATTCGCGTGCTTCTCGGCGACGTCCAGCGCCTTCTCTTCGCCCTCTTCCGCGTCCACTGTCACCGGCGCATCCAGTGAAATTTCCATGCGCTGGTACCGCGTGTCTCGCAGCGAATTCAGCGCCAGGTTCGTGGCGATCCGGAAGAGCCACGTCGTGAACTTCGCGCTCGGCACATAATCTTCGCGTGCCCGGTACACCCGCAAGAAAACTTCTTGCGCCAGATCCTCTGCCTGTTCCCGGTTCCGAACCATCCGGTACAGGAAGTTCACCAAGGGACTCCTGTAGCGATGCAACAGCAGTGTGAATGACTGCTCGTCGCCCGCCTTCACGTCCAGCATCAGTTGGACGTCCGACCTGGCCATAGCCGCCACACTGTATCAAACCCTTGATGTCTCAGAAAGTTGCGATTGTATACGCTCTCAAAGCGTTGGTAGGACAGGCTTTATCGGGGCAATTTATGGGGCGTTTAAGTTGGCTTTTCGACGCTCAAACATGGAATAAGTGGTGCATTATCAATAAGCTAGCGACGCCCACAAACACCAGCAGGGCCATTCGCCAGTTCGGTTCCCGGTTTACCTCAGGCAGCAGGTCTGTCGCTGCCACATAGACCGTCACCCCGCCCGACAACGGCAGCGCATACTTCAGTTGCCCTTGCAGCGCGCTCGTCAGCGCCACGCCAAAAATCGTGGCTGCTCCTAATAACCCGGCTCCCAGAATGGCGTTGCGCTTGCCGCGCCCGCTCGCCAGCGCCACCGACGCAATCGTGAATCCTTCCGGCAGTTTGTGCAGGAATACCGCCACGAAGAGGACGACTCCCAGCCAGGTTGAAATCAAAAATCCTGCCGCAATCGCTACGCCGTCAAAAAAAGTGTGGATCGTCATGCCGAGCAGCACGGTTCTTCCCGCATGATGATGGCTGAATTCTTCGTGATGCGTCTCTTCCCCAAAATGAAAATGCGGTGCAATCGTGTGCTCGAACAGATGCACCAGGAAGAATCCAATCAGCACGAACACCAGCGCGCCTTCGCCAGAAAGCCGCACCGACTCCGGGATCACCTCAATGAACGCTACCGCCAGCATGTATCCCGCGCCCAGCGCCAAAAAATATTGCAGATACTGCCTTGGCCATTCCTTTCGAACGACGAAGTATCCGCCAAGCAAATTCCCCGCCGCCGCAACCAACCCGAGCAGCGCCGCCAACCCCGTCCGAAATGCCACGTCATGTCCCATGAAAGAAGTTCACAGCTGACAGCTAACAGCCGACAGCAAGATAGACAAAGAATTGAAAAACCTGCATTGTGCTACGAACCTTGTGTAATCGTGGTTCGGAGGCCTGACAGCATCCGCAGAATCTCAGAGCCTTCCTTCAAATAGCGGGAAGCAGCTGGAGAAAGCGCGGCACGGCGCAATTGTGACGTCAGCCCGAACAGCTCAGCGCGCGGAAATCCAACGCTTGCGCCGTAGATAGCAAGAACAGGCTGGTGACTTCGCTTCCACACGAGCAATTTAGTGAAGTGTTGCATGGTCTATGCGATCTCCTCCTTTGGCTGTTAGCTGTGAGCTGTCGGCTGTTAGCTTCCTCAGCCACTGTGGCGGAACAAAATCACATCGCCTTCCTGCACCACGTATTCTTTCCCCTCTAGCCGCACCTGCGCCTTTTCCTTCGCTGCCGCAATGCTCCCAGCCTCCAGTAAATCGCTCCAGCGCACCACTTCCGCGCGAATAAATCCCTTTTCGATGTCGCTATGAATCGCTCCCGCCGCTTTCACCGCCGGCGCGCCCTTGCGAATCGTCCACGCGCGCACTTCCGGCTCTCCTGCCGTGAAAAACTGAATCAATCCCAACAAGTCATACGTCGCGCGAATCAGCCGGTTCAGCCCCGGTTCCTTCAATCCATACGACGCCAGCAGCTCCGCCGCTTCTTGCTCCTGCATCTCCGCCAACTCCGCTTCCAGCCGCCCGCAGATCGCCACCAGCGCCACATTCGGCCGTCCCTGCAAAGCGCCCAACTTGTGCCGTTCTACGGCCGTGTCCAACTTGTCTGCTTCTTCGTCGCCCAGGTTCAGCACATACAGCACCGGCCGCGCCGACAAAAACAAAAACCCCCCAATGGATTTGCGCTCCTCCGGCGTCAATTCCAGTTCGCGCAGCGGTTTCTCCGCTTCCAGTTGCGCTTTGCATTTCTCCAGCGCGGTTTTCTCGATCTCCAGCGCCGGATCACGTTTCTTCTTCAGATCTTTATCCACCCGCTCTAGGCGCCGCGTAATCTGGTCATGGTCGGAAAGCATCAGCT
>Ga0137364_10001987_pt1 | contig 10076 bp, 3 predicted proteins | sample SagtaG_10_FD_104798 | JGI IMG/M metagenome (GOLD analysis project Ga0137364, IMG submission 104798) | Vadose zone soil microbial communities from Sagehorn Ranch, Mendocino, California, USA - Sage1_L_20_16 metaG | ecosystem: Environmental > Terrestrial > Soil > Vadose zone | place: USA... | reverse complement strand
CGCGGCCCTTAACGCCCGCTTGGCGCAACACCAGTTCCTTCAGATTCTCAAGGCTGCGGATCTCCTCGAGCCCGGGATCGTGGAAGCGGATGCGGTCCAGGAAGTGATAACTGAAAGTCAGCTTTTCCAGCGTGCAGACAGGTGCGATGAAACGCAGGTCGCGGCTGAGGTCTTTGTCGCCATCCGCATTACGGTTCCAGATCGGACCGGGCAGGTGAAGCTCTTTTAAGTGACGCAACGCGCTCAGCCGTTCCAGATCGGGCGGATCGACATTCATGCCCACCCAGTCGAGAACTTCCAGTTCGAAATTTCCGTCGGGTAGTGCGGCCACATCACGAATCAGCTCGTGCCCGCCTTTCACCCTAACCGCACCGCCCATGAACAATGTCCATTCGGCCACTTGACGGTCCTGCGCCCAGACGCCGGGAAAGCTTCCCCCCGCGATCAGAACGAGTGCCAGGAACCGCATGTCTGGAATTGTAACAAGCGGTTGACTGCGCCGGTCACACGATGTGGTCGCTCGCAAAGAGCGCATGCTTCACTTCAGGGCAGTCCGAAACACAGAATATTCGGACCCGCGGCGACTGCAACATATTGCTTTCCGCCAGCCAGATACGTCATCGGAGAGGCCCGCCAGCTATGGCCGTCGCCGAGCTCGGTCGAATCGTTAGTTTGGAATTGCCACAGGTCTTTTCCAGTTTTGGCATCGACTGCGGCGAATGCCCCGCTGTCCTCGCCGAAGAACACTACGCCACCGCCCGTCGATAGCACGCCGCCCCAACTGTCCGCAGGTCCGATTTGCGGCACCTCCCAGACTCGCTTCCCGGTCTCGATGTCGATCGCGCGCAAAAACTTTCGACCCGGCTCGAGCGGAGTCGGATGTGGGCTCCACAGAAACGGCGGCTTCACATAAATGTAACAAGCCTCCAGCGCCATCAAGTAAAACAGACCAGTCGATGGGTTAAGTGCCATGGACATCCAGTTGGTCGCACCCAGGACCGATGGGCATGCTTTGGTACCCTCGTGCGTCGGGTCGGCGCCCGGCAGCAGAATGGGACGACCGTCCTTCCCGATTCCGCTCGCCCAGCTCAGCCTGTCGACAAACTTCTCTGCAAGCAACAGCTCTCCATTGGTCCGGTCGAACACGTAGAAAAAACCGTTGCGGTTCGGTTGGATCAGCAGCTTGCGCTCCCGCCCGCGATACCGGCGGTCGATCACCATCGGCGTCTGCCCCGCGTCCCAATCGTGCAGATCATGCGGCGTGAACTGGAAATACCATTTCAACTTCCCGTTATCCGGATTCAGCGCCAGCACCGATGCTGTATATAAGTTGTCGCCCTGCCGCTCGTCTCCGTCTATGGCCGGGAAGGGATTGCCCACGCCCCAAAACAAAGTGTCCGTCACCGCATCGTAGGTTCCCGTCATCCACGTAGCCCCGCCACCGCCGCCATTCGCGAGGGCGCTGCCCTTCCAGGTCTCCGACAGCGGTTCGCCGGGCTTCGGGACCGTCCAGAAACGCCAGACGCGCTCGCCGGTTGTAGCTTTGTATGCCGAAAGAAAACCACGAATTCCCAGGTCGCCGCCTGAGATTCCTGCGATCACCAGGTCCTTCACAACGATTGGCGCCGACGTGCTGCCGTAATTGTTGTTCGGCTCGTCGGGCATTTTCGAGTCCCAAAGCAATTGGCCAGTCACGCGGTGCAGCGAAATCAGGTGAGCATTGTCTGTCACCATAAATACCCGGTCCCCCAGCACGGCTACACCGCGATTGGTTCCTTTGGAGGGATCCCCCGTCACCTCCTTCGAACGCTCCCGCTGATAGTGCCAAATAGTCCTTCCCGACTGCCCGTCTAGCGCAAACACCTGGTTCGGTCCGGTCACGAACATCACCCCGTCCACAACCACGGGCGTCACCTCCAGGACAAAATGGTTGATAGGAAAGACCCACTTTATTGCGAGGTCCTTCACGTTTGAAGCGTTGATCTGGTCGAGCGCACTGTGGCGGTTGCCGCCGATGTGGCCGTGGTACGTCGGCCAGTCGCCCGCTTTCGGATTCACGACCTGCTCAAATGTCAGCCCGCCCGAAGAATCCATTGGCGCGACCTTCATGCCCGGCGTCACGCCGCTGAGGGAACTCAGATAGGCCACCACGTCGCGGCACTCTTCAGCGCTACAGCCCGGCCGCGGCATTAATGAGTTCGGCTCCTGGGTCAACTCCGCGATCTGCTCTTGCTTGAGCAAATGAAACTGCCCCTTGAGATCCTGCATTTGTATGCTGTAGCGGCTTCTATTGCGCGCGAATCCGCGAAGCAGGCGTCCGTCGCGCAGCCGCACGTTGATGACTTCATACCCCGGTTTAATCGCGGCTGACGGCTGACGTACCGCTTCTTCAATCTCACCCAGAGTCATCTCTTGGCCTATTGCCGACAGGTCCGGACCCACCGCCTTGCCACGGCCCAGCACCATGTGGCACCCTGCGCAGCCGCCGTTGCCGAAGAAGAACTGCTCTCCAGCGGCACGGTCGCCTGGGGCATGGGCCCCCGCTGCCGGCGCGGTGACCGAGCGCACGAACGCCGTGACCGCGTCCAGTTCTGCCGCAGGCAGGTCGAACGCGGGCATCCCTGCTCCCAGAATGCCGTTGTGGATCAACTCCCGTAACTCGCCCATCGACCGAGATCGCACCTGGCGGTTGTTCGCCAGGCTCGGCCCACGTGCCGTGCCGTGCGCATCCGTCCCATGACATACGGAGCAGCGCGTGGCGAACACCAGCCGACCCTCCTGCGCCAGCGCCGCGCTCGATATCAACAATACATAACAAGCTGTCAGCCGCATCGTCTTGCGATTCTATACGAAGCGTCTATGTTGTGCCTCTTACTCATCGGAACACTCGAACTCCAGTGCCGTCGTCGGACGACCACTTACTTTGTGCTGGCGATGCGTCCCGAACAGACCGCGCCACACGTACGTTTTAGCAACGTACGCCCTCGATGTTCACCACTCTGGGTTGAAGAAAGGTTCTCGGGAATGTTACCAGCGGCACCACCTTGTTGATTTTCGCAAGTTCTTGAAAGTGATCGACGCGGCTGCACCGGATCTCGATGCACACATGGTGTTGAGACAAATGGTGCCCACGAGCCAGTTCTCATTTGGTGGCTGCCTGGCCCGCCAAACGCGAGTTCACGTCCAGCTCGCTTCAACCGGGCTTCTTGAATCCGCATGGCGGCGCAGTTCTTCACTTTGCTGACGGAGAAGCAAATTCGCTGTGGGGCTCATCGCAAGTACGCCGAAGTTGGCGAGAAAGCCTATCATGGTTTAACCGATCTCGCAAAACCGGAATTCGAAGCCTTTCGTGTGGATACCCGGAGACAGTGGATACCCGGAGACAAAGGATTTTGGTGCCACCGTTTGGACCGTGCCCAAACGAGTAGTTTTCGGCGCGCACGCATAGTTGGCACAGCACGCATCTGCTGTGCTGAATACTCAAAGAATATGCGGTGGCGCGGGTGCCGCAGCCGACCGGAGGAGATTCAAGCCTTGAAGTCTCGCAACGTGTGGTCCGCCATTGCCGGTCTCGGCTCCGTCATGTTTCATATATATATATATATATACTGATCGCAGGCCAACTCCCGAATCTTGGCGGCCAAACGCATCTCCCTCGTAAGAACTCGTGAGCTAAAGCCAAAACGGCAGCCAGATCGGGAGCGTCTGCTCAACCGGATATGCAAGATAGGAAGATTCCTAGTTACTAGGAGGGGAATTCCTAGTTGCCGCCAACCGTAATCTTTGTCACACTATTAAATATCGGAGATTTCCTGTTCGACTCGAGGAACGCCGTCGCCCGCTTCATCGGGATTGGCGATGTCGGTTTCAGAGTTCATCTCGCGATTCCGCTGTTCCAGGCTTGAGGGCGTCTTCTACACACTGAAGAACGTTCCGGACCGGCGCACCGACGTATCCGAGTGAATCTTACCGAGCTAGTTTCTATCGCAAAACGGGGGAAATGACTACATAACATAAGGGAGCTTTTTTATGCGTAACGGTCTTTTGTTAATCGCAGTTCTTGTTTCTTCCGTGCCTCTTCAAGTTTGGGGGCAGACAACTACAGGGACTGGCCAGACTATATTCGTCTCCACGTTCAGTGGACGCCAGATCTTGAAGATTGTCGATTCAAATCCCGCGAAAGTATTCGTCCTCTATACCGGGGACGCTCAGTTCGAGCCGGAGGGTATCTCTCTGGGTCCGGATAACAAAATCTATGTTTGCGACTCCCTGGGCAACCGCATTTGGCGGATTACCCAGGACGGAACCTCAGCCGCGGTCATTTACAATTTCTTGCCGAGCAACTCAACCAGGCCGCAAGGACCGGAGGGACCGAGCTTTAACCATGCCGGCGATCTTTTCTTCAACACACGAAATGATGAATCAAGACCCGCCACCGGCGTTTGGACGATCACCGGACTCGGTTCAACCTCCGACGCAGGGCCGTTCAACCCGGTCAATATTCTTCCAACTAGTCAGATCGGGACGTTCTTCGGTGAGGGGACGACGTTCGATGGGCAAAATAATCTCTTAATTGTGGATAGTTCTGGCGGCAGAATCTTGAAATCAAGTCCGTCCTATACCAGCGCGACCGTGATAATCCCCAATACCGATCAATCGACTGTACTCAGTGAGCCGATCGGGATAGCCGTCAACAACCAAAATGATATTTTCGTAGCAAATTTCGGATCAGGCAACATTGACCATTTCAGTTCTGCTGGCGTCTTCTTGGGCACTTACGTAACCTTCACCAGCCTTGATCGCCCTGCTTACATGCAGTTCGACCCGTCAGGCAATCTCTTTGTGGTTACGGTACAAGATGAGTATGCGAGGCACGGGAAAGTATGGCGTCTGCCGCCACCACAGATTTCCTCTCAGACTACTCCTACTCCGATCCTCGTGGTCGACCTGAACACGGTATACACGTCACAGAATGTGCAAATCCTAACCTCTGACCAAGCTGTGGGCCTGACGCTGGCCGCCTTCACAACCCCACCCCAGAATATTACTCCTGGAGGAACGAACACGTTTATTTACCCCAATTTCAAAATGGTAATTCCGTTTCCTAATAGTGTGCAGATGAATGGTGCTGCGACGATGCAGGTCAGCTTCATACCAATAGCGCAGGACGTGTTCCACGCAACTAGGCTGCCCTCGAAGGGGGACAACGGCTTCTCAGGCGGCACGCCTCTCCCTCCGACGACTGACGCGCAATGCGCGATCATTACCAACACCGGCGGGAATTGCATCATCGCGCGAAACAAGTGCTTCGACAGTACCGGACACGAATTTCCTACCTGCCCCATAAGGGCCACGACGGATCTGATAGGGCTCGCTTCCTACTTCAACACTCAGTCGCCTCTGTCGCACCCGGCGCTCATAATCGCATCCGAGGACTCGAACAGCTGGAATAACATCACGCAATCTTTCGACGCCGATCCTACGCTAAAAGGCGGGACTTTAGGCTTCAACTCAGACGAAGTGATCGTCAATCTGGGCGGCTGCCATACACTCACGCTCGGACTCACTCCGTCGACGGTTAGAAGAGGCAGCATCACTACAGTAGCTGGGAGCATCCAATCTTGCGCCGCCACCGCACAAACCGTGGTCATGACCTTAACTTTAATCGGCCCGGGTCGGCCGAACGCCTGTGCCAGCACAAAAACGCTGATATTTTCGCCTCCGCCGTTTTCGCTACGGCCTGGTACATCGGTGCCTTTCGGCTTCCCATTTAGAGTTCCGAGCAACACTTGTCCGGGAACTTACTTCGTTACGGGTATGACAACGTCCGGCCCACAGGCCGCTGACATTACATCAACGTCACTGACCGTCACCCAGTAAGAGGAATCGTTTCAAAGCCGGGCCGCGAAAGCGCGGCTCTCTATTCTGGTTTTCCTTGTGACCAGTGGCTGGACTCTGCAAAGATGGCGCTCAGGTCGGAGCGCTCCATCAGCTTGTCGGTGCCCTTCTCCTTGCGGATCTCTCCGAGCAAGCGAAGCGCCTCGCCGTACTGACGAGCCGCTTCCGTTTCATTGCCTGTCAAGCGAAGTGTCGTCCCTAGCAGGTAATGGATTTTGGCTCCGAGAGCTCGAAGCCCGAGCTTTTCACTCTTCATCAACGCTGTTTCCAGTTCGTGGCGCGCCTGTGGATACGCCTTGGTATTCACCAGCGCTTCGGCCAGTGAGACCGAAGACTCGGCAGAAAGGTACTTAAGCCCCACCCTGTCCGCCTCCCTGGCTACCGCTTTCAGGTGACTGATCGCCTCCCGGAACCGGCCGCCGGTGACGTCGAGTCTTGCCAGGTTGAATTTCGAGAGCATTGTCTGGTTGGCGTCTTTGGCTTGGGAAGCTGACCGCAGCGCGCTGTCGTATTTCACGCGCGCCATCTTGAAATCTCCGCGGTAGAAGAAGCTGCCACCTTGCAGGTTGAGCACCTGAGCGAGTAGCGCGTCATTTTTCAGCTCGCGAGCGAAACTCATGGCCTCCTCCAGGGTCTTCTCGGCTTCTGAGCCTCGCCCAATCTGGCTCAGCGCCTCGCCATATCCAGTCAGGATGTGAAGCATCAACACGCTCCGGTCCTGGAGCTCGCGGAAAATCTTGAGCGCTTCCTCTTCGGCGTTGAGTGCCGCCCCGTAGCGCCCCTGGTAGCCGAACAAGATCCCCAGGGCGTGAGAGTCGACGGCCGCGCCGCGCTTATCCCCTGAAGTCCGGTAAAAATCGAGTGCGCGGAGGTACTGACTGAGCGCCTGCTCGTACGATCCCATCCTGGCGTTGGTCTCCGCCAGATTGTGCAGTGTATCGGCAATGTCTCCAGGCACCTTGAGCTTCTCACGCAGCTGCAGCGCCTGCTGAAAATATGTAAGCGCATCATCGTACTTGCTCTGGGCCTCATAGACACCCCCAATGTTGTTCAAGCAGAGCGCCTGATAGGTCTCGTCACCGGCCTCACGCTGGATTTGCAAAGATTCCTTGTACATCTGGAGCGCGCGATCGTGCTGGCCTCTGTCTTCGTAAAAGCTGCCGAGGTCAATGAGCGTGTCGCCAACCTCCTTCTTTGCCCCGATCTCGCGCCGCACCTCAATGGCTTCGTTGAAACTGGCCAGCGCCTCTCTCGGCTTGCCCAGCACTTCATAAACCTGGGCCATTTCATTTAAGCTCGCAGCGACTCCGCGCTTTTGGCCAAGGCGGCGCTGAATCTTCAGAGACTCCTTGTAGTTGTTCAGTGCCTCTTCCGGCTTGTTCATGACCCTGTAAGCAATGCCTGTAGCCTGCAGAATCAAGGCTCTCTCTTCGTCGTTGCCGACCTGGATGGCGAGAGTCAAGGCGCGGTTCAAATAGTCCAGGCCCGTTTGCGCATTGTTACTCTTGATTTCCACACGACCGCTGGCCAGAAGTGTATCTATATACTTGGGGTCGACCTTCAGAACCTTGCCAAAGTGCTCGCGTGCCTTATCGAAGACGCCTTTATTCTCGTAGAGAACGCCCAGAGCGAACTGGACGTCGGGATCATCGCCGGCAACCTGGGCCAGATTCTCATAAGACTCGATGGCCTTCGCATAATCCTTCATGATCTGCGCGTGACTGGCGGCGATCCGGTATTTCTCTTGAGGCGGAAGGGCTTCGCTCAGTTCGACCGCCCTGCGAGCCGATCGTTCGGCTTCGCTGTCGTGTCCCAGGTTACCTTCGGCCTCGGCGAGTTTGGCGAACGCGAGGGCAAACTGAGGATCCTGCTGAGTTGAAGCCGCGAGTTTTTTCTGAGCCTCCAGATTCCGGCCTTGCCGCAGTAGTTGCAGCCCTTCGTCATAGTTGCGCAAGGCGGCCAGCGACCTGGTGGAGGGTTTGAACGCTTGCGCCTCCAGTTCCTTGATTATCGACGCGGATAAGGGCAGGTTTTTCCGGATGTCCTGAGCCAGTTCATCTATGGCCGCGGGTAACCCGTTTTCGTTTGGCGCGTCCGCGCGGAGCGGGATCGTGCGGTCGCGGCGCAAGTCGCGGAGCGAGGCATCGATACGAATCTGATTGCCGAACCTGGCGTACTGTCCCGAGACAATGGTCTGCGCATTGCTGAATTCCGCGAGGCGCTGCAGCGTTGCCGAGTCGAGGCCTGCGTCGGAGGTTAAGCGCAGATCGTGAAGGATCTGGTGCATGCGATCGGAGGAAATCGTACGCAGCGAATTAGACTGCCCCACGTCTGTGCTTAGCATATCGGCAACACTCGATCCCAACCAGTCGAGCGCCGGATCACCGGATGCGTTGCGGAAGGGGATGATGGCCAGTGAAACGGTCGGCGCCGAAGACGGCTTGGTTGTGGGTGCGAAGATCTTTCCGCGAAAAACTACACCAGCTACCAAAAGCAGGGTGGCGGCGAGCGCGGGAGCAATCCATCGAGTGGGATAGTCCTCCACCATGCGAAGGCGTACCAAACGCAGCGCTAAGGTCTGGCGGGGCGCGTTCCGCTTTTCCAGGTCCGCCAGGATCTCGGACGCCTTTTGGTATCGCAGGCGCGGATCGATCTCCAGGCACTTGACCACAACGTCATTCAGGTATCGCGGAATCGCGGGGTCACACTCGATGGGAGGCCGAGCCCTCTGTTGAGTACGTTTGAGCAGCGTCGCTACAAGCGTGTCCGCTTGGTAGGGCAATTTGCCGGTCAGCAGTTCGTAGAAGATAATCCCCACCGTGAACAGATCCGACCGGGCGTCGACTTCCTCACCCTTCGCCTGCTCCGGCGACATGTACTCCGGTGTTCCTAGCAGCGCGCCGGTCTGAGTCATACCCGTCACCTCCATCGAGCGCGCGATGCCGAAGTCCATTACTGTTGCCCGGCCCTGTTTGTCCACGAGGATGTTCTGCGGCTTCAAGTCCCGATGCACCACCCCTGCCGCATGCGCTGCATCCAGGGCTCCACAGACCTGAATGATGATCGAGGCCGCTTCTTCCGGCGTTAACTTGCCTTTCTCGTGTGCCAGCGATCGCAAGTCCTGACCATCGATGTAATCCATGCTGATGAACTTGATCCCATCAGCTTCTCCAAGATCGAAGATCCGGATGACGTTCTTGTGCGTGACCTGTCGGGCCAGGATTAGTTCTTGTTTGAAGCGCCGGAGGATTTGCGTTTCATTTGCCAGATCAGGGCGGATAACCTTGATTGCCACAGGGCGGTCGACTTCACGGTCCATTGCCTTATAGACCGCACCCATTCCGCCTTTGCCTAGCAGTTGCAGAATTTCGTATCGTCCAGCCAGCACGCTTCCGGGCTGCAATCCTTGGGAAGTACCCGCGCTGCTTTGCCGGCTCATGTCGGTTGTCGACCAGCCGGTGATCGCGCCGGTAGCACTTATGGTGGGAGTGCGAACCAGGTAGCCGGCACACTTGGCGCACCGTATAGCCTCGGGTGGGTTTTCGAGATTGCACTCCGGGCATTGCATGAAACCAAACTGTTCCAGCGAGGTGTCAGAGCCCGTTCGACTAAAACTCTGCGCTGATGATTTTACCTTGTTTACCGATGGTAGACCGGCAGGTCTCGCCGCGTCAACGAGAAGGCTCCAGAAGCAAACATCGAAATGACTTCTGTTTCTAAATTCGCTGGTAGGGCTTTTCGCAACAGCTATCGCCGAAAGACGTGCGACGGAATACTCGGGACTTCATCAGGACTGATGCTACATGTCGCGAGCAAGCGTCTCGGAATCAGGTGCTTGCAGCCCAGGGCACTCTACTTATTTCTTGCGCTTCGGCGTTAGAATGAGTATCGCAGCATAACCAGCGATGGCTCTTTCTGCCGGCACGCGCCTCGGCCCCCACGAGATCGTTTCGCCTCTCGGCCCCGGGAGGCAAAAATAGATCCCACAGAGAATCACCAGCTTGGCACTCGGCGTAACATTGCTACCGCAGAGGCTTTCCTCGCCGGATGGAGTTTTGGCGAAGCACAGGTTGCGTCAGGCGGACCCAACCAGTGCCGAGTTGAGCCTGGAGGATCTGAGACGCGAGCCAGCGATCTACTTGCTTCCGGAGTACGCTACCGAAGAAGAGGCGCGCGCG
>Ga0137364_10001983_pt1 | contig 10082 bp, 7 predicted proteins | sample SagtaG_10_FD_104798 | JGI IMG/M metagenome (GOLD analysis project Ga0137364, IMG submission 104798) | Vadose zone soil microbial communities from Sagehorn Ranch, Mendocino, California, USA - Sage1_L_20_16 metaG | ecosystem: Environmental > Terrestrial > Soil > Vadose zone | place: USA... | reverse complement strand
AGGCGCGGGCGGCCTCCTGGCTTTCGTCGTGCAGGTAGGGGAACGGCCAGTCCTCGGCGGCGACGCGCTCGCGCATCGCCTCGAGGGAGTCCGCCGGGTAACGCTCGGCGTCGTTCGAGTTGACCGCGAGGAACCGCACGCCCCGTGGCGCGTAGTCCCGTGCGACCGCGACCAGGCGGCCGTGCCAGCCAAGGGCGTACGGGCAGTGGTTGCAGGTCCAAAAGAGCACCGTTGCCGGCGCCTCGCCCGAGTGCGGCAGCGAGCGCTGCTCGCCGCCGGTGTCCGGCAGGGCGAGCGGCGGTGCCTTCTCACCTACCTTCGTCGCCGTGGCCTGGGCCATCACTCATCACCTCCTTCGGTCGCGCGGACGAGCGCTGCCCTCACATCTTGGCGGTCGGGCACCGGCGAGATCCGTCCGTCGCGAAGCCGGTAGACGCGGCAGCTGAGACCGATCGGCTCGTCGCGCGGCGGCTGCACGTCCGCGCCATCCACCCGGATCGTTGGCGAGCCGACGAACTGCTCGCGCGCAGCTGCCTCATCGGTCGTGACCTCGCGTAGTTCGATCCGCTCCGAGTCGAGCCCGAGTCGCACCATCTCCTCACGCACCAACGCGAGCGCCTCCTCCGTCGACGGGCATCCCTCCCACCACAGGAGCTCGACCCGCGGCTGCCGGGGGGCGGCCCTCAGGTCCCCTGGTCCCAGGAGGCGAGATATTTCCGCTGCTTCTCGGTCAGCGAGTCGATCTCGATGCCCTTCGAGGCGAGCTTGAGGCGCGCGATCTCCTGGTCGATCTCCGTCGGCACCGGGTAGACCTTGCGCTCGAGCTTGTCGTGATCGCGAACCATGTGCTCCGCGGCGAGCGCCTGGTTGGCGAAGCTCATGTCCATCACGTCGGCTGGATGACCCTCGGCCGCCGCGAGGTTCACGAGCCGACCGTCGGCGAGGAGGAAGATCTCGCGCCCATCGCGAGTGCGATGCCCCTCGACGAATGGCCGCGGCCGGAACTTCTCGACCGTGATCGTGTCGAGGTCGTCCTTGTTCACCTCGACGTCGAAGTGGCCCGAGTTGCAGACGATCGCGCCCGACTTCATCACCGCGAACATGCGCCGGTCGACCGCGTCGCGGTCGCCGGTCACCGAGATGAAGACGTCGCCCACCTTGGCCGCCTCGACCCCTGGCATCACGTCGAAGCCGTCCATCACCGCCTCCAGCGCGCGCAGCGGGTCGACCTCGCAGACGACGACGTGGGCGCCATGGCCCTTGGCGCGCATCGCCACGCCCTTCCCGCACCACCCGTAGCCGATCACGACGACCCGCGACCCGGCGATCAGCAGATTGGTCGCGCGGATGATGCCGTCGAGCGTCGATTGGCCGGTGCCATAGCGGTTGTCGAAGAAGTGCTTGGTGAACGCGTCGTTCACCGCAATGATCGGGTAGCCGAGCCGGCCCTCGCGCTCGAGCGCCTTGAGCCGGATGACGCCGGTCGTGGTCTCCTCCGTGCCCCCGATCACCCCGTCGAGGAGGTCCGTCCGCTCGCCGTGCAGGATGCCGACGACATCGGCGCCGTCGTCCATCGTGACCTGCGGGCGCCGCTCGACGGCCGCGGCGATGTGCCGGTAGTAGGTGTCGTTGTCCTCGCCGTTGATGGCGAAGACCTGCGCCCCATAGCGATCGACCAGCGCGGCCGCGGCGTCGTCCTGCGTGGAGAGCGGATTCGACGCGCAGAGCGCGACATCCGCGCCGCCGGCGAGCAGGGTGCGGATCAGGTTCGCCGTCTCGGTGGTGACGTGGAGGCAGCAGGCCATCGTGATCCCATCGAGGGGCCGTTCGCGCTCGAACCGCTCGCGGATCTGGCGCAGCACGGGCATCCGCCGCTCGGCCCATTCGATCCGCTTCTGCCCCGCGTCCGCGAGGGAGATGTCGGCGATGTCGTAGCTCTGCTCTGCGGTCGCCAAGGTTCGCTTTCCGTCTCGGTGAAGCGCGAAGCCTACCCAGTGGCGACTCACGCACGAGCGAGGGGGCGCCGCGAAAACGCGCCGCCCCCTCTCATAGCTGCGCTGGACTCGCCCGCTGCGCCTCAGGTAGCCGGGGGGACAAGGTCCGGCGGCGCGGCAGGGGGTGTCCGGGGTGGATTCGCCAGGCGCGCCCAGCCCTCGACCTAGCGGCCGGCCACCTCCAGAGTCCCGGAAGAACTGTCAATCAACTTCGGACCACCTCCTTTCCCTGGTGCAGCTATGAAAGCAGATGGGCCGGCCGCAGCGCCGCTAGCTTCGGCGGGGTGGACGACCCGCTCAGCATCGACGATCAGGCCGCGATCCCGCTCGGCGAGATCGAGCTTCGCGCGAGCCGCTCATCCGGTCCGGGCGGGCAGCACGCGAACGTCACGGCGTCGCGGATCGAGGCGGTGTTCGACGTCGCGCGCTCGCAGGCGCTGAGCGACGAGCAGAAGCGCCGGGTCGCGCGCCGGCTCGGGCCGCGGGTGAGCGCGATCGCGCAGGATGCCCGCTCGCAGGCGAGGAACCGGGAACTCGCGCTCGAGCGGCTGCGGGCGAAGCTCGCCGCGGCGCTGCGACGCCCGAAGCCGCGACGGGCGACACGGCCGGGTAAAGCGGCGCGGGAGGCGAGGCTGCGAGCAAAGCGCCGACGGGCCGAGGTCAAACGCACGCGCCAGCCCCCAACCCTCTGACGCGAACGTCCCGCAGTACCTCATATAGCGACAAGTCCGGGACGTTCGGTGCCTAGGGGGAGCCGAGCTCGTCCTTGAGCCGCTCGATCGCGGCGACCGGGCCGGGGTCCACTCCCCGCCGCGCCGCGAGGTAAAGCGAGACGAGGTCGCCGAGCAGCACGGCCCACAGGAGGCGCTCGGTGCGGCTCTCGCCCTCCGTCTCGAGGTGGACGACGGCCGTCGCATGCTCGGCGACCGCCTCCGCGGTCAGCTCGAGACGCCGCCGAACGCGGGGGTGCTGGTCGCGATCGGCGAGAAAGACCGCCGCCATTCGCCGGCCGGCGCCACCGTCCCAGCCGGCGATCTCGTTGTGGTCCGCCTCCGGGAGCGAGTGCGAGAACGCCGGCAGCTTCGCGTTCTCGTTCACCTGACACTTCCATCGGTAAGCGACGGGCGCGGTGAGGTCCGCGCCATAGACGATCGGGATCACGTCGGCGAGCTGGGCGGCTATGCCGGCAGCCCTATCCAGTAGCGCCTCGCGCATGCCCTCCAGGTGCGCGGCCGAGCTGTCGATCTCGGTGCGAATGGGGTCCGCGACGCCGGCGAGCGCCGCGACCTCGGCCGCGGCGACGAACATGTAGCCGACGGCCGCCCGCGGTTGAAAGCCCGCCGGTAGGCCGATCACCGGCACGCCGTCACGTCGCGCCAGGTCCGCGAGCCGCCCCCCCGCGGTCGCGACGACGCGCCGGGGGCCGAGCGCTTCGGTTGCCTCGTAGCAGGCAAGCGTCTCCTCCGTGTCTCCGGAGTAGCTCGAGCAAAGCACCGCGCGCTCAGGGCGAAGCCAGGCCGGCAGCTCGTACCCGCGCGCCACGACGAGAGGCGCGGTGAGGCGGGCGCCGAAGGCGACGGCGGCGAGGTCGGCACCGATCGCCGAACCTCCCATCCCGGCGACCACGAGCCCAGTCGAGGAGAACGGCGCAATCGCGGTCGACTCGACCCGCCACAGCGCGTCGCGCAGGTGGTCGGGCAGACCAAGGACGTGGTCGATCTGCCCGCTCGGGTCGCTGGCGCGGAGTGTGTCGAGTACGGCGGTCACTCAGAAGGAAGGCCCGAGAAGTGGTCCGATACCGTAGTCGGCCACGTGGCCGACGGGAAGGGACTGGGGGCCGGCGGCGACGTCGTGGTGCTCGACCAGCGGTGGGCCCACCACAGCCCTCATTCTGGGTATTGCCGCTTCCTCGACCATGTTCCCCCTGGCGTCGCGCGCGTTCGCTCGGTCATGCACGACAGGATCTCGATCAATGTCGAGGCGGGCGCCCAGGGCAACATCGCGTTCCTGTCGGCCGGGGGGCGCCGCGTCAACCTTCCATTCGGCAGGCGCCTAGCGCGAGCCGCGTTCGGCACTCGATGGTGGTATCCGGTCGAGTCCCTCTTCGCGGAGGCGAGGCTGATGGCGCGTATGCGCTGGTCACCGCGATCCGTATATCACCTCACCTACGCCGAGGACCAGTTCGGTCTGCTCGGCCAGTTCGGCTGGCCGGACCGCTGCAAGGTGATCGCCACGTTTCATCAGCCGCCGTCGCAGCTGCCGAGGTTCTTCACGAGCGAGGAGCCCTTGCGAGGCTTGGACGGCGCGATCGCGGTCGCGAGCAACCAGGTGGAGGCTCTCGGCGCGCTAGTTGGGCCGGACCGTGTGTTCCTCGTGCCACACGGCGTCGACGTCGGCTTCTGGTCACCAAGTGCGAATGGCTCGCCGCGCAGTCGGCGCTGCACGGTTCTGTCCGTTGGACACTGGCTGCGGGACTTCAACACGATGCGGGAGGTGGTACAGGCGCTGCGCGCGCGGTATGGATCCGCGCTCGATGTCGTCATAGTCACATCGAGCGAGCACGCCCGGCGGCTTGCCGGGTGGCCCGGCGTGCGGATCCTGGTCGGCGTAAGCGAAGCCGAGTTGCGGGGCTGGTATCGCGCCGCCGATGTGGTGGTGCTCCCACTCCTGGATGCAACCGTCAACAACGCGATGCTGGAGAGCCTCGCCTGCGGCACACCCGTGGTCGCCACTGGCGTGGGAGCGATTTCCGACCTCGCAGATGGAGCCGGCGTCATCCCGGTAGCGCCAGGCGATCCTGACGCGATGACACGCGCCGTCGTCGCGATCCTCGGGGACCCCGACTACAAGGCGCGCTCGCACTTCGCCAGAGCCGCGGCTGAGCGCCTAGACTGGCCGCGGGTGGCGCGCGATCTCATGGACGTGTACCGCCGCGTCGGCGAGCAGTCGTGACGTAGGAGCAGCGCTTGACCGAGGGCAGCGGCATCGAGGTTTCCGGCGGGCGGGAGACCCCCGCCAAGGTCGATGCGCGCATTGGCACGATCATCAGCCGTAACCACGCACCCGCCGCGCGCGTTCTCGCAGAGTCGCTCGCACGACACCACCCCGAGTTGACGCTGACCGTGCTCCTGGTCGACGCGGAGATGCTTCCGCTGGACGGATCTGATGAGCCTTTCGATGTGGTTACGCCGCGCGAGATCGGCGTCCAGCAGTCGGAGCTGCACGAATTCGCGTCGATTTACGATGCATTGGAGCTCTGCGACGCACTGAAGCCTCGCTTGCTGCAGTACCTGCTCACGGCGGCGGACGTTGGTGTGTATGTGGACTCGGACGTCGAGTTCTTCTCGCGCATCGACGACCTGATCGGTCTGGCGTGGTCCCGCTCGATACTCCTAACCCCGCAGATGAACGAGCCAACGCCAGGAGACGGGCTCTTTCCGCACGAGAAGGACCTGCTCGGTTGTGGCGTCTTCAACGGAGGGTTCCTCGCGGTCGGACCACGCGCGACGCGCTTTCTGGAATGGTGGGAACGTCAACTCCGACGGTACTGCCTCCACGGCCTCATCAACGGCGTGGTGTTGTTCGGCGACCAGATTTGGCTCAATTACGTTCCGTGCTTCTTCGAGCACGCGGTTATCCCCGATCCGGGCTGCAACGTCGCGTGGTGGAACCTGGGGCCCCGAAAGATCGAGCGGAGGAGCGACGGCGATTACCTAGTGAACGGCAGCCCACTCCGCTTCTTCCATTACAGCCTCTTCGACCCCGACGTGCCCGGGCTCCTTCACATCTGGGGGCCCGACCGACGGCACCGCGCGCAAATTGCGAGTGACCATCCGGAGGTCGCGGAGCTCTGCCGACAATATGCGGCGAGGCTCATCGATCGCGGGTACCACGAAGAGTCGCGGATTCCGTATGGGTTTGCCCGGACCGCCGCCGGAACGCCATTCGACCCGTGGATGCGGAGGACGTGCAGAAGCTCGTTGTGGGGAGGATCGGAGGTCGACGGTTCTGGCATTCCTGATCCGTTCTCCCCAGGTGACGTGAGCCGATTTCAGCAGTGGCTGCGCGAGCCGGCGCGGGGACCAGCGCCGGTGCCCCGCTATCTCAAGTGCATCTATGACGAACGCCGCGATTTGCAGGAGGCGTTCCCGGAGCTGGAGCTGGGTGACAGCGAGCGCTTCCTGGACTGGGTGCGGGCCCACGGCTCGATCGAGGAGTCGATCCCGTCGGAGCTGGTTCCGGACCGCTGAGTACCGGTCGCAGTCCCGCGGCCGCCGCTCCTCGCCGCCGCGACCGCCTTAGGGCACTCGCTCCCTCGCAGGCACGATCAGCTCGCCGCCGAACTGCTCCCAGGCGAACCGGCCGTACGTCTCGTAATGCTCGAGGGCGCGCTCGTACTCGATCCACCATGGGCTCCCCGCTTCCCGGAACCTCTGCGACCGCTCCTCGAGCATCTCGATCGACCCAGTCGTCCACCTGTAGTGGTCGATCGTCAACATCGTGTCGCCGGCGCGCTCCCCGATCATGCGGTGATGTTCCGCGACAGGCGCAGCTCGCAGAAGGCCCTTGACAAGCACGGCTTTGTGGTCGTCGGCCCTCTTTATGTCGCGAGCGAACCTCCACCTCACCGGGAACAGCTTCGCTAGGTCTGCGTCCGGCTCGACGTCGACCGGTTGGCCATCTTCGCTGAACCGGTCATACATGACCCCCCTCACCACGTTCGCGCCCTCGGCTTCGGCCGCAGCAATGATGCCTTCGACGCTGTCATCGTCGAACTCGATGAACTCGTCCAGGTCGACGATCACGACCCATTCATCGTGATCCTGATGACGCTCGCGCATCGGGTCCGTGTGGTTCGCGGCAAGCGCGCTTCGACGACAGCTTTCGTTCATCTCGCTCAACTCCGTGGTGTGCAGCGTGATGCGATAGTCGGCCTGTAGAGGCGCGATCTCGCTCACGAGCTCCGAAGGTGCCGCGATGTAGAAGTCGGCGATTCCGGCGCGGACGTAGTGCCGCAGGAAATGCGGCACAAGCTTGGTGTCGTCGAGGACGCTGGTGAACACCTTCACGGGGCCTTGTCGCCGCTGTCCGTTCCTTAGCGCAAGGGTGCTGAGCTCAGGACGAGCTGGGCTACCGTCGCGGCCACTCCGCCGGCGAGGCGTCCGCACGGTCGCCGGGTGGTAGTCGACAGTTTCGGCATCGAGCATCCCGATGCGCATACCCGCCTGCATCATCCGCCGGCACACTGCCCAGTCCTGCGGCAGACCCAGCGGCGCGTCGGCGAGGTCGGCCTCGAAGATCCGCGAGACGGCGTGGTGGCAGAGCGCCGCCTGGAGCATGAACTGGCCGTGCTCGGGCGGAAAAGCGCCGACGGTGTCCGTCTCGGGAATCCCCACCACCGGCTGGGACGGGCGGTCCTCGCCGGCTTGAACGCGCACGCGCGAGTACGCGAGCTCGAGGCGCTCGGCGTGGGCATGCGCCAAGAGCCGTTCGAGGTGCTCCGGGCGAAAGGCATCGTCGGCATCGAGCAGCGCGATCCAGAGCCCGCGGGCGAGATGGATTCCGTCGTTGTACGGGGGCACGCCGATGACGCGCCAGCGGCTCTCGGGATCGTCGGGATACGGCCCGTTGTAGGGGCGATTCCAGAACCTGATCCGCGGGTCGCCGAAGCTCTCGACCGCGATCCGCGCCTCCTCTGGCGCCGCGTCGCCGACGACCACGATCTCGAAGTTCTGGTACGTCTGCGCGAGCACCGAGGGGATCGCGCGCTCGCGCAGCAGGTCGTGGTCCCGATACGTCCGCATCACCACCGAGACCAGCGGCTCGGGTTCGCCGTAGGGCAGCTCGTAGGCCGGATCGGCGCGCAGCTCGCGCAGGTGCTGACGCTGCTCGTGGCCCCGGCTGTTGATGAAGCGGAGGATCTCGATCAGCTGCTCGTGCCGCGCCGCTAGTGCATCCATCGCGGCCTCGGCCTGATTCGCCAGCTCCTGAAGACGCGCCTCGATCCGAGCCGCCGCCTGCGCGAGCTCGGCGTGCGCCTCGATCAGGTAGCGGCGGTTCTCGAGGACGTGGGCCTGCGTCTCGTCGGCGAGCTGGCGAATCGCGCGGACGTGCTCGCGGAACCGCCTGATCGGGCCAGGCAGGAGCCGCGTGCGGGTCGAGTCCCTAGTGGACATTGGACCGTGCGCCATCCGTTGAAGCCATGAAACGGGTAACGCTAGCCAATCGCTCCGGCCGGGTCGATCCGGGCTCCGGCTTCCAGCCGCGCGGTCGCAGCGATTCGCGCGCCTTCGCCGATCACGGTTCCCGGCGCGATCTCCGCGCCCGCGCCAATCTCCGCTCCGGCGCCGACGATCGCCCCGGTTACCTGGGCGCCCCGGCCGACGCGGCATCCGGCGAGCAGGACGGAGCCCGTAATCGCAGCCTCCGCGGCGACGACGCTTTCGCGCCCGATCACCGCGCGGGGGCCGACCTGTGTCCCGGCTTCGATCTCGGCGCCTGACGCGACGAACGCTGGAGCGCGCAGCATCGCTTCGCTGTCCACCCGCGCGCCATCGCCGATCAGTGGGCCGCCCCGATCGAGCTGCGAGCCGAGGTCGGTGTCGACCCTTCGCTCGAGGATGTCCCAGCTCGCCTGGAGGTAGCGCTCCGGCGTGCCGATGTCCATCCAGTAGCCCTCGAGGCGGAGTCCGTAGAGCCCGTGGCCGACCAGGCGAGGGAAGATCTCGCGCTCGATCGAGACCGCGCGATCCGGCGGGATCCGGTCGATGACGGAGCGTTCGAGCACGTACGCGCCGGCGTTGATCTCGTTCGTGTCGACGTCGCCGAGATCTGGCTTCTCGACGAATTCGGTGATCTCGCCGTCCTCGCGGTGCCGGACGACGCCGTAGCCGGCGACGTCCGGCACCGGATACAGGGCGAGCGTGCCGAGGGCCCCCCGCTCCTCGTGCTGCCTGATGAGAGCCGTCAGGTCAAGGTCGGTGAGGATGTCGCCGTTGAGCGCCAGGAAACGGTCGTCGAGCTGGTCAGCGGCGAAGCGGATGGGTCCGGCGGTGCCAAGCGGCTCGGGCTCTTCCAGGTACCGCACCCGTGGGCGATCGCCGCCTCCCTCGCCGAGCCGCTCGCGCAGGAGCTCGGCGCGAAACCCGCAGGCCATGATTACGTCGTCGACGCCGTGCCGGGCGAGCCAGTCGAGCATGAAGCGGATGAACGGCCGGTCGACGAGCGTCAGCGCCGGCTTCGGCTGCGTCAACGTCAACGGTCGCAGGCGGGTGCCCTCACCGCCCACCAGCACGAGCGCCTGCATCAGCTCCGCACTAGTCGATGACGCCGTTTCGGCCGATGCCCTCGTAGGCGAGGCCGGCCGCGCGCACGGTCGCCGGATCGAGGAAGTTCCGCCCGTCGACGACCAGCGGCGTGGCCATCGTTTTCGCGATCTCGCCCCAATCGAGGTCGCGGAACTCCGGCCACTCGGTGACGAGGATCGCCGCATCCGCCCCGGCGAGGGCCGACGGCGCCGAGTCGCAGAACTCGACGGTCGGCAGGAGCTCTCGCGCCGGATCCTCCGCCACGGGGTCGTAGGCGGCAACCTGAGCGCCCTCACCCTGAAGCCGAGCGACCAGCACCAGGCTCGAAGCCTCGCGCATGTCGTCGGTGTCGGGCTTGAAGGCGAGGCCCAGAAGAGCGATGCGCTTGCCGACCAGCGACCCGAGGTGCTTCGTGAGCTTGCCGATCACCCTCCGCTTCTGGAGCTCGTTCACCTCGATGACGGCAGTGAGGAGCTGGAAGTGATAGCCGGAGTTCCCGGCTAGCTGCTTGAGCGCGATCGTGTCCTTTGGGAAGCAACTTCCTCCCCAGCCGATGCCCGCCCGCAAGAAGCTCGGGCCGATGCGCTGGTCGAGGCCCATCCCGCGTGCCACCTCGACCACGTCGGCGCCGACCTCCTCGCAGACGTTCGCGATCTCGTTGATGAACGAGATCTTGGTCGCCAGGAAGGCATTCGATGCGAGCTTGATCATCTCCGCGGAGCCGATGTCAGTGCGAATGGCCTCGCCGCCGAGCGGGCGGTAAAGCTCCTCGACGGCATCT
>Ga0137364_10001976_pt1 | contig 10095 bp, 9 predicted proteins | sample SagtaG_10_FD_104798 | JGI IMG/M metagenome (GOLD analysis project Ga0137364, IMG submission 104798) | Vadose zone soil microbial communities from Sagehorn Ranch, Mendocino, California, USA - Sage1_L_20_16 metaG | ecosystem: Environmental > Terrestrial > Soil > Vadose zone | place: USA... | reverse complement strand
CGCGATCGAGAGCGGGCGCTTCACGATGACGACCCCCATCACCGACTCGCCGCTGCGGATCACCGACCCCGGCTCGCAGACCGCGTATTCGCCGCAGAACTACGACGGCCGGTACCACGGGACATGCCAGCTCCAGGTGTGCATGGGCAACTCGCTGAACATCCCGGCGGTGAAGGTCGAGCTGGGCGTCGGAGTGCCTGAGGTCGTCCAGATGGCCCGGACGATGGGCGCCCCTCCCTGGCAGCAGCAGCCGAATGGCTCCTTCACCAACAACAACGACCTGAACAGCTTCGGCCCGTCCTTGACCCTCGGCGGCTATGGCGAGACGCCGCTCCAGATGGCGACCGGCGCGTCGGTGCTTGCCGCGCAGGGCGTGCTCCACCAGCCGTTTGCGGTTACGCGGATCGACCAGGGGCAGAAAACGATCTACGAGCACGCCGACAGCGCGAAGAAGGTGCTCGACCCTAAGGTCGCCTACATCATGAGCACGATGATGTCGAAGGACTCGAACCGCCACATCATCTTCGGCGCGAACTCGCTCCTCACGATCCCCGGTTACCAGGTCGCGGTCAAGACCGGCACCTCGGACAGCTTCGCCGACGCGTGGACGGTCGGGTTCACGCCGCAGATCGCGGTCGCGGTCTGGATGGGCAACCCCGACTGGCGCGTCAAGATGTCGAACGGCTCGGACAGCTATTACGTCGCGGTGCCCGCATGGCGCTCGTTCCTGTCCCAGGCTCTTCCTCTGCTGGGTCAGGAAACCTGGTACTCGCCTCCCGCGGGCCTGGTTTCGGCGTGGGGCAACTACTACCTGCCGGGTACCGCGCCGTCCACGCCGCCGGTGGTGGAGGGGTCTGGTCCAGCCTCGAGCAGCGGCGGCGGACACCACAGGAAGAAGAAGCACTGACCTAGCGGACCGAGCGGATCCTCGACACGAAGATGGTTCCCAGCAGAAAGAAGAGGATCACGCTCCCAAAGGCCACCCGATAGCCCGAGTTCACGGCCACGTGTTTGTTGAAGTGGTCGATCAAACCGCCTTCCAGCGCCGGGATGATGCTGTTGGGCAGAGTCTGCGCGACGTGGAACAGGCCCATGTCTTTGGCGGCCTTGGCGCGGTCGGGGATGGTGTCGCAGGCAAGCGCCCAGTCGACCGCAAGGTAGAGGCCATAGCCGATCCCGTACAGGGCGCCCAACCCCAGCACGATCCCCTGCTGCGTGGGATAGAAGGCGATGAAGTACAGGGCGACGGTGATCTGCATGACGCCCGCCGCGTAGACGAAGCGCTTGCGCCCGTAGCGGTCTGACGCCGAGCCTCCCCAGATCCCGGGCACGATCATCGCGGCGAACGAGACAGCAAGCCAGATCGACGTGAACTGGTCGGTGTTGGCAACGTGGACGACGTCCTTGAAGAACGACGACAGGAAGAAGACGACCGCCGCGACTCCGGCTGTGACCATCATCCGGGTGAAGATCACCCACCCGAAATCGCCGGTCCAGAGCGGACGCACGAACTCGATCGCAGACGCGAGCACCGGTGCGCGCGGTCGCCGCTCGATCGGCCGCCTGCCCTCGCCCCGCGACGCCCACAGCACCGGGACCAGCGACAGGAGCAGCACCGCCGCCATGACGAGCAGGCTGAGCCGCACCTGGTGGATGGTTGAGAACAAGAAGGTGAGAACGAACCCGAGCAATGCGCCGCCCTGCTGCATACCGGCGAGAAAGCCGCTCGCCTTACCAAACTCGGCGTCCGGGACGATGTCGGGGATGATCGCGTAGTAGGCTGCTGCGGCTCCGTTGAGGAACAGCTGCGCGATGACGTGGCCGATCACGAACTGCGTGTAGCTGTGAGCGGTCATCATCACCACGAGGCCGACGATGCCGAAGAGCACGCCGGCGACCATGAACGGCCGCCGCCGGCCGAACCGCGTGGTGATCCGATCCGACCACGCGCCCACGATCGGCGGGATGGTAATCGCGAAGATGGCACCGATCCCGGTCGCGTAGCCGATGTACGTGTTGAAATCGGTGGGGTAGAACTCCCTGACCTCGCTGGGCAGGACGACCAGCGGGTAGGGCAGCCATGTGAAGGAGAGTCCGAGGTAGAGGCTGGCGAGCGCGGCATGGCGGAGGTTGTCGAAGCGGATCACAGGTAAGAGCTCGCCGCCCACCGCTGTCCCCTCAGCCATCGCTAGCGAGGGTGATTGTCGACGAATTCGCGCTCGAAGCGTTCAGCGACCTCGACGACGACATCCGGCAGTCGGTCGCCCGCATCAAGGCGAGTCCCTTCGTTCCCCTACAAGGCGAACATCCGGGGGTTCGTCTACGACGTGCGGACCGACCGGCTCAGCGAAGTGGGCGCTGCAGTAAACGTCTGAGCGGAGAGGCGCTCTGGGTCCGCGAGCTCCGGGGCGCCACCTTCCCCTTATAGTTGCGCGGCGTGTCCCGACGTCTTGGGTTGCTCGTTGGCTTTGGCGTTGGCGGTGCGCTCTTCGGCGTCGCCGTCTCCCATATCCCGGCACCCGATGACCCTGCGCTCTTTTGGATCGGCAACTTCTCCGCGCCGTGGGCCGTGCTCCCGTTCCTGACCGGGCGCGCTCAGCGGTCGTGGCGGTGGGCGGCGGCGGCTGGACTGGTCGCCGATGTCGCCTGTGTCGCCGGCTTCTACGGAGGCTTTCTCACAGCCGACCCCAACCGGCTCGGGCTCCCCGCGTCCACTCCGGTGACTGAGCTCGTAATCACGGGTTTGGCAGGCTGGATCACCTTCATCGCCCCATGGGTGGTTCTCGCCGTCGCGACTGGTCTCCTCTATGGAGTGCTTGGTTGCTGGTGGGGCCGGTCACGCGCGCTGATCGCCGGCGTGGCGGTGGCGGTACCGTTCGTCGCGGAGCCGGTGCTCTGGTGGCTCTATCGTGGATTTCTGCCCGGGCCCGCCTATCTGTGGTTGGTCGAGATTGCTGTCGGCGCGGCGGTGCTCCTCTTCCTGATCCGCGGATTGAAACTACCCGCCCGGCAGAGCCTGTAGCGCCACGACTGCCTCGTCGAGCCTCGAGCGCGGCAGGCGGCCGGATTCAACGGCCTGCTTGATCGCCTCGTAGGTCGCATCGGCGACGGAGAGGTGGTGGGCGACCATGACCATATCGCCGCCCGCGACCAGGAACTCGACTGCGGCTTCCGGAGTGGGGGTGCTGGCGGTGATCGCGCCCATCTCCATGTCATCCGAGAGGATCGCGCCCTTGAATCCGAGTTCCGTGCGAAGCAGGTCGAACGTCGCGGGGGAGAGGTCCGCCGATCGGTGTGGATCCAGGGCGGGGTAAAAGAGGTGTCCGAGCAGCACGAAGTCGGTGCCGTGAGCGATGGCGCTCTCGAACGGTGGCAGCTCTCGCGCGCGGACCGTGGCCATGCTCTCGTCGATCCGGGGGAGTCGAGTCTCCGAGCTCACGGTGGTGTCGCCGTGACCGGGGAAGTGTTTGGCCGCGGAGAGCATGCCGGCCGCGTGGATACCATCCACGACTGCACCGACCGATGACGCAACAACCCCGGGTGCGGTGCCGTAGCACCGTCCCCACATGATCGAGTTGGTGCCGGAGCAGACATCGGAGACCGGGCCGAGGTCGAGGTCGAATCCGAGCGCGTGAATTGCGGTCGCCATCCTCGTCGTCTCGGCCTTCCCGACCGGCATCGCGCTGCACGGAACGGTGCTGATCGCGATGCAAACCTGTCCGCCCTCCTGGTCCGTCGCGGCCACCAGACTGTGCCGATCGACCGCGCGAAGTCGCTGGATCAGGGCGCTCACATCGGAAGCCGACGTCGCGTTGTGGTTGAGATTCACGATCAGCAGGCCACCGTACTGGTGCCTCGTCCAGTCGGCGAGCACCGTGTTGGTTAGTGGCCCGCCAAAGCCCACCATCATGACCGCGCCGATCTCTTCGTCGAGCGTCAGCCCTCCCGGGCCAAGCTGCTCCGCCGGGGACACGCTTGCTTGTGGCGAGGGCGAGACCTGCGCAACAGGTGGTCCGCCGCAGGCGGTCAATCCCACGATCACGAACAGGATCGCGAGGCTTTTTTTCATCGACCCAGGAAATAACGGGACCCGCGCGACGAAAGTTCCTAGACGGCCGCCCAGTGCTTCCTCTGCTCGGCGACGACGTCATCGACCGCGTCCACGAACTCCTGAATGTCATCCTCGTCCATGGGCGTCGAAAGGGCGCCCATCGCTCGCGGCGCCATCAGGACACCGTGATTGACCAGACCGAGAAACAGGTCGCGCGTCTTGTTCTTGTCAGCAGCCGCCATCGACCTGTAATCGACGACGGGTTGATCCGTGAAATGCAGGGCGAACATCGATCCGGCGCTGTTCACCTGCACGGCTACATCGTGCGAGGCGAACACCTCTGCGAGCTGCTCGGACACGCGAGCGCCTTTGCGATTCAGGGCTTCATAGACGTCCGGCGTCAGCTCCGTCATCGCGGCAAGGCCCGCCGCCATGCCGAGCGGGTTGCCGTTGTATGTGCCGCCCTGCGCGATGCTTGGATCGCGCCGCGGGTCGAGGAGCTCCATCACGTCGGCGCGGCCACCGAATGCCGCGACGGGCAGCCCGCCCCCGATGATCTTGCCCAGCGTGGTCAGGTCGGGCGTCACTCCGTAAAGCTGCTGGGCGCCGCCGGGCGCGACCCGCAGCGAGATCACCTCGTCGAAGATCAGAAGTATGCCGAGCTCCTGCGTGACGCGCCTCAAGACCTTCAGGAACTCGACCGTCGCAGGGATCACGCCGCCGGCTCCGATGATCGGCTCGAGGATCACGGCAGCCAGGTTGGCGGCCTCTTTCCGGATGATCGCCTCGCACGCGGCAGCGTTGTTGAAGGGCAGGACGACCGTTTGCTCGAGCGCCCATCTCGGCGTGCCCATGGAATCCGGCTGGGCGATCGGCGCGTCGGCCGGCCCTGCCTCGGCCAGGCCGGGGTGAGTGCTCACCTCGGCGTGGTCGTGGGTGCCGTGGTAGCCGCCCTCCATGCGAGCGATCTTGGGGCGACCCGTGAATGCCCGCGCGAGCCGCATCGCGAACATCGTCGCCTCGGTCCCGGAGTTGCAAAAGCGGACGGCGCCGAGGCTGGGTACGCGATCGCAGAGCAGGGTCGCGAGCTTGACCTCGACCGGGTTGGCGGCCGCAAAGCCCGTGCCGCGGGCGGCCTGCGCGCGCACCGCCTCCACGATCTTCGGGTGCGCGTGGCCCAGGATCATCGCCGTGTAGTTGCCGAGCATGTCGATGCGCTCGGTGCCGTCGACGTCCCAGACGCGGCAGCCTTCGCCGCGATCGATGTAGAGGGGATAGGGATCGAAGTAGGTGGTCGTGCGCGTCGTACCGCCCGGCATCACCACCACCGCCTGCTCGTGGATGGCCCTCGAACCCGGCGTCGTCCGCCGGTAGACGGCTTCCTGGTCGATGCCCTTGGCCCCGTCCGTCACCCCGCTACGATACTTTCGCGGCGCCGTCTGGAGTGGGGGTGGAAACCAGCTGGAAGGAGCCCGCAATGAGCACTACAGTCGACCGCGCGAGCGGTATCACCGAGCACGAAGCAGAACAGGTCGAGCGCGCCAACGCGTCGGGTCGCACGCCTGTCGTCTTCATCCACGGCCTATGGCTGCTCCCGAGCAGCTGGGACCGCTGGGCGACGCTGTTCGAGGAATCCGGATTTTCCGCGGTGTCGCCAGGCTGGCCGGATGACCCAGAGACGGTGGCTGAGGCCAAGGCGCATCCAGATGTTTTTGCGGGCAAGTCGGTCGGCCACGTCGCGGATCACATCGACTCAGTCGTGCGCGGATTGCGCAAGAAGCCCGCGGTGATCGGTCATTCGTTCGGCGGCCTCCTCACCCAGATCATCGCTGGGCGCGGGCTCGCGGCGGTGTCGGTCGCCATCGACCCCGCGCCGTTTAGGGGAGTTCTTCCGCTGCCGATCTCGGCCCTGAAAGCAGCCTCGCCGGTTTTGACCAACCCGGCCAACCGCAACAAGGCGATCCCGCTCACATACGAGCAGTTTCGATTTGCCTTCGCGAACGCGGTGAGCGAAACGGAGGCGAAGCAGCTCTACGAGACGTTTGCGGTGCCGGCCCCTGGGCTTCCGCTCTTTCAGGCGGCCGCGGCGAACCTCAACCCCTGGACCGAGGCCAAAGTCGACACTACCAACCCTGACCGGGGGCCGCTGCTGATCATCGACGGCGAGAAGGACAACACGGTGCCGTGGGCGATCGCGAACGCGTCCTACAAGCGCCAGAAGCGGAACCCAGGCGTGACCGAGATCAAGAAGATCCCCGACCGGGGGCACGCGCTGACGATCGACAGTGGCTGGAGGGAGGTGGCCGATGTCGCGCTCGCTTTTGTCAGGCGGTTTGCGAGCTAGCGCGCCCTAGCGCGGCGACCGTCCAGAGCACGCCCGTCTGCTCGAGCACCGGCTCGAGTCCGTGTTTGCGTGCGGTCGCCGCGATCTCCCGGGGCGGATGCACGAAGATGTGGAACTCACGTCTCATGAGCGTGAGGAGCCCGTTGCTCAATCCCAGGCCGAGGCGCGTCCACCACGTACGGCGCGGGTAGCTGAGGACCAGCAGTCGCCGCGCATGCTCGGCGGCGGCGCCGGCGAGCTTCGGCATGTCCGGGTAGCAGCAGATGACGCGATTCAGGACGACGATGTCGGCGCCGTCTACCTCGGCAGCAGCCTCGGCGAAGTCCATCACGCGCCGCTCCACACGATCGGCCAGGCCTGCTTCTCGCAACAGCCCGGCCGCCACGTCTTCGTAGGTCGGCGTCAGCTCGATGCTGACGGCCCGGCTCGCGCCGGCCTTCAGCAGCTCGATCTGGATCGCGCCGATGCCGCCTCCCACCTCGAGCACTGTTCTCCCCTCGACGCCATTCGCCTTCAAGAAGTCCACGATGCGGCGTGAGGTCCCGTCGAGGCCCTTGCGCCGGTAGCGCCGCGCCTCAGCACGTGCGCTGCGCTCGCTGAACACCCATCGGTAGCCCTTGGGTGAGCAGCACTCGGGCATTTATCAGATCCAGCCGCGGCGGCGAAAGAAGTAAAGCTGGATGAGGGTCGCCACGACCATCGTCGCCACTCCAATCGCGAAGGCCAGATACGGCGACTCGAGCACGTTGACGAGGTACGAGAAGTTCATGCCGTAGAAGCCGGTGAGGAAGCTCAGCGGAAGAAACAGGCTGGCGATCACCGTGAGCGCTTTGGTCGTCTCGTTCAGCCGGTTGGATACCGTCGACAAGTAGACATCCATCGCGCCCGTGAGCAGATCGCGCAGCGAGTCCGCGGTCTCGTACTGGCGCACCATGTGGTCGTACACGTCGCGGTAGTACAGGGTCATGTCCTGCTGCTGCAGGTGGATTCCATGCGTGATCAGGCGTTGAAAAACGTCTCGCTGGGCGCCCAGGAAACGGCGCAGCTCGCTCACCGTGTGCTTCATGTGGTAGATGCGGTTCAGTGACCGCTGCGTCGCTTTCGCGGTGATCTCGTCCTCCAGCGCGTCGACCTCGTCGTCCAGCTTGTCGAGCACCGGAAAGGTGGCATCGACCAGCGCGTCGATCGCGAGGTAGGTGAGGAAGGATGGCTTGCCATGCGAAAGCTCAGGGCTCTTGTGGACGCGCTCCTGGAGCTCTTTCAGCTGCGGTGACGTTTCCTGGTGGACTGTGATCAGGTAGTGGGGGCCGACGAACATGTGATGCTCGAGCAGCCTGATGTCGTCGCCCGCCAGCTCGGCAACGAACAACACCGCGAAGTTGTAGTCGGTGTACTCGTCGACCTTCGGTCGCTGGTCCTGGTGGCGGATGTCCTCGATCGTCAGCGGGTGAAACTTGAACGTGTGCTCGAGCAGCTCGTAGTCCGCATCGTCGGGCGCCTCGATGTCGAGCCAGAACCCGAGCTCGTGCGCCTCGTTGAAGCAGCGCGTGATCTCCTCGATCTTGGTCGATGCATTAAGGCCATTAACCGTGAGCAGGGTTCTCATGGTCTCTTGATCCCGGTCGCCGCGGCCGCGACGCCAAGAACGACGTACGTGCCCGCGGCGATCCTGCCCGAGCGGCGCTGGGCGATCCTGCTCCCCATGAACCGCCCCGCCACGGCCGACGCGGCGAGCACATAGGAGGTGTCCACGACGAGCGCGACGGCGACGTACACCACGCCCAGGATGAGGACCTGGAGCGCGATCGGCGCTGACGGGTTGAGGAACTGCGGCAGGAAGGCGATGAAGAACACTGCCACCTTCGGGTTGACGAGCTGCGTAACGAATCCCTGGGCGAAGACCCGGCTGAGCCGCGCCGGCGCTGGCGTCGCCGGCCTGTCGACCTCCCGCCAACGCTGGACGCCGAGGTAGATGAGGTACGCGGCTCCCGCGAAACGAAGGACGTCCAGGGCCTGCGTCGATGCCGACAGCACCGCGGCAACGCCGGTCGCGGCGGCCGCAAGCCAGACAACCTCGCCGGACTCGATCCCGAACATGGAGGCGAATCCCGCACGGCGCCCTTGGGACAAGCTGCGGGCGGTCACGTAGAGCACGCCGGGACCCGGTGTGACGGTTAAGAGGAATGTTGCCAGCGCGAAGAGCAGCAGCGTGGTGGGGCCTGGCATGGCGAGATCATGATGCAACGCGCGCAGCCTTTAGGCTGCCCAGCGCATCCCCGGGCCTCGCACCCGATGTGGAACGACGCGCTCCGGCGGGATGAACTTCACGCCCTCGCCGGCCCTGATCACCTGCCACCCGCCTTCGTGCACGAGCCGGTGATGGTGGTAGCAGAGCGGCAGGAGGTTGCGCAGGTTGCCGCGGCCGCCCCGCGCCCAGAACTCGATGTGGTGGGGGCTGGTCCAGTTGATCGGCCGGTCACATCCCGGTGCTGAGCAAGTGCGATGCCTGGCTTTCAGCGCCCGCCACTGCGAGGGCGAGACCGCCCGAGTCGCACGGCCGACATCGATCACCTGGGAGTTCGCCTTCAGGATCCGGTGGAGAGTGCCGTCGCATGCGAGGCGCTGAACGGTCTTGCTTGAAATCGGCATTCCGTTCTCGAGCTGAGAGGCCACCGCGCCGAGCTCGCCTTGCAAACCTTCGATCGTCGTGTTGACGCTGATATGCGGACGCACCCCGTTGCGCCGCGGCAGTGTGCCTACGCTCATCGCATGATGCATCGCCTCCACCAGCGCATCGGCCCGCCGCTGCTTGGCCGACCTCTGGTCGGCCGCACCAAGGGGCTTGGACAACGATTCAATGGCGGCCTTGATGGCCGCTCCGCCCACTGGGTCCAGCCAGGCGTCGAGCCGATACATGCCGCCCGTGGTCTCACTGATGTGGAGCGAGCGCAGTTCGTAGTCCTCTTCTGTCTGGCGCTCAAATCCTTCGCAGTCCCATCGCACGCGAGCTACGTAAGTGAGGTAGCGCAGGTCCTTGATCGAGAAGCGCCGGGCGTAGCCGATCCAGTGCTCTTCATCGATGTACTGGCGCTTCTCGCCGACCTGGTCACTGAGATGACAGATCACCGCCGCCGCCTGGTAGCCGATCTGGCCTGAGCCGAGAGCCTGCGCGATCTCCGGCAGGTTGCCCAGCTGCTCGCCGACGCACAGGCGGTCCGCGGCTGAGGTCTTCGACATCTGGCACTCGGCCGCCACCCAGGAGCAAGCGCTCTGGCCGGCGAGGAGATGGTCGCCTCGCTTCTTGGCGGCCGCGACAACCCGGCAGAGCTTGCCCTGAAGACTGTCGATGACTGCAGAAAGGCGCTTGGGATCTACGAAATCAGGGTCGGCGTCGCGCTCGAAATCGCGAGCCGCATCCTCGAGCGCGTGGAGTTCGACTGACATATCGACAGCCTACAAAAATTTGTTCGAACATGCAAGTCCTCCGCTGTAAATTTATATTCACTCCAACGGCGCCGGGTGTCGCCGGACGACCCTTGGACGCCCCTCTTCACAGTCCGTCTTGTCGCCCGGTACTGTCGTGGTGGCCAAGCCTCCCTCATACCCCCTTCACCGTCAAATCCACGTGGTGAACGAGGCGAAGCCCATAAACGCGACGGGCGCCCGCAGGGCGCCCGCCTAGACGTCTAGGGTCGCTGTT
>Ga0137364_10001974_pt1 | contig 10101 bp, 9 predicted proteins | sample SagtaG_10_FD_104798 | JGI IMG/M metagenome (GOLD analysis project Ga0137364, IMG submission 104798) | Vadose zone soil microbial communities from Sagehorn Ranch, Mendocino, California, USA - Sage1_L_20_16 metaG | ecosystem: Environmental > Terrestrial > Soil > Vadose zone | place: USA... | reverse complement strand
GCTGCCCTTGATGCGCGAGTTGAGCGAACGCCTCGGCGAATCCTGCTCGGCCGCGATCCTGCAAGGCAATGACATCGTCTATGTCGCACGCGTGCCGGCCCGCAGCATCATGTCGGCAGCGCTGTCGGTCGGCAGTCGCCTACCCGCGCTGCACACCGCGCTCGGGCGCATCATGTTCGGCTATCTCGACGAGGCCGAGATCTGGCGTCGGCTGAAGTCGCAGCGGATCGAGGCCTACACGCCTCAGACCATCACCGATCTGCAAGCGCTGTTCGATCGTATCCGCACCGACCGCGCGCAAAGATTTTCCATCGTCGACGAAGAGCTTGAGCGCGGTCTGCGCGCGTTGGCCGTGCCGGTGCTCGACCGCAGCGGCCAGGCGGTCGGCGCGATCAATTTGTCGACGCACTCGACCCGCACGACCCGCAACGAAATGCGCGAGCAGTTTCTTCCCGAGCTCAACCGCATCGCCGAGCAGGTCTCCTCGATGACGGTTTGATCAGCCTCCCCTTGCCAAGGCGCTGAGGCAGCCGTATCGTTTGGTTAAGTTCGGAATACGGACACTTGTTCGATTATCGAACGCAATCGGGGAGATCAGGCGATGGCAGGCAAGGCGCAGAACGCGGCGATGGCGATTCCGCCGGAGCAGATCGGCAACGTCAAAGTCACACGTCCGCAAACCGGCGCGGAATATCTGGACTCGCTGCGCGACGACCGCGCCGTCTACATCTATGGCGAGCGGGTCAAGGACGTCACCACACACCCGGCGTTCCGCAACACCGCGCGTATGGTCGCCCGCCTCTACGACGCGCTTCACGACGACAAGCGCAAGGACAAGCTCCTGCTGCCGACCGACACCGGAAATGGCGGCATGACGCACGCCTTCTTCAAGGCGCCGAAGAACATGGGCGACCTCCTTGCCGGGCGCGAGGCGATCGCCGAATGGGCCAGGATCACCTATGGCTGGATGGGACGCGCACCGGACTACAAGGCCGCGTTCCTCGCGACGTTAGGTGCGAATTCCGACTTCTACGAGCCGTTTCAGGACAACGCCAAGCGCTGGTACAAGTTCAGCCAGGAGCGCGTGCCCTTCATCAACCACGCGATCATCCACCCGCCGGTCGATCGCGATCGTCCACCGAATGAAGTCGCCGACGTCTGCTGCCATATCGAGAAGGAGACCGACGCCGGCCTCATCGTATCAGGCGCCAAGGTGGTCGCGACCGGATCGGTGCTGACGAATTACACCTTCGTCGCGCATCACGGGCTCATTCCGCTGCAGGACAAGAAGTTCGCCGTCGTTTTCATGGTGCCGACCAACGCGCCCGGCGTGAAATTTATCTGCCGCACTTCCTACGAGATGAGCGCGAGCGTGATGGGAAGTCCGTTCGACTATCCACTCTCGAGCCGGCTCGACGAGAACGACGCCGTGTTCATTCTCGACAAGGTGCTGGTGCCCTGGGAGAACGTCTTCGTCTATGGCGACATCGAGAAGGCGAACAACTTTTTCCCGCGTACAGGCTTCCTGCCGCGCTTCGTCGTGCACGGCTGCACGCGGCTTGCCGTCAAGCTCGACTTCATCAGCGGGCTGCTGCTGAAGGCGACGGAAGCCGCCGGCACCAAGGATTATCGCGGCGTGCAAGCCAATGTCGGCGAAGTCATCGCTTGGCGCAATCTGTTCTGGAGCCTGTCGGACGCGATGGTCAGGGATCCCAAGCCATGGATCGGCGACTATGTGTTGCCGAACATGGATCCCGGCAACGCCTATCAGATCATCGCCACCATGGCTTACACGAAGGTGAAATACCTGATCGAGCAGACGGTTGCCTCCGGCCTGATCTATCTCAACAGCCACGCGAGCGACTTCAAGAACGGCGAGATCCGTCCCTATCTCGATCGCTATCTGCGCGGCTCGAACGGATACAAGGCCGAGGAGCGCGTGAAGCTGCTCAAGCTGTTGTGGGACTGTATCGGCAGCGAATTCGGCGGGCGCCACGAGCTATACGAGATCAACTATGGCGGCTCAACCGAGGAAATCCGTCGCTATTGCCTGTTCGGCGCGCAGGCCTCCGGCAATGCCGACCGCTTCAAGGGGTTTGCCGAGGACTGCATGGCGGAATACGACCTCGACGGCTGGAAGGTACCTGACCTCACCGATCCCGGCGAGCTTAGCTATCACATGCTGCGCAAGTGACTAACGATGTCGTGAAGCTCCTGGACAGACGAGGCCTGGAGATATCGGAGCGGCGTCAGCATCGCGCCGACAGCGGCCCTTAGGGGATCATACTGACATGAACACGCAGATCTCATCTTCGCCAGGACAAGGAAACGGAAACCCGATTTTGCGCGGGACCGCGCTTGATTCCAAACACTTCCGAGTTGTTATGGGGGCTTTTCCAACCGGGGTCGCCGTCATCGCGACCGAGTGGAACGGCGAGCTTTTCGGCGCAACCATAAACTCGCTGACGTCCGTCTCGCTGGAGCCTTGCATGCTTCTCTTTTGTCCAGGCGAAGGCAGCGCCACGGGGACGGCCATCCGGAAACGAGGGCTGTTCTCGGTGAACATTCTTGGCCAACATCAATCCGATCTGTCTGCCCGCTTCACGGGAACGGAGAAGAACCGCTTCGAAGACCTCGCCGTTGCGTTTAGCGCCGACGGGCTCCCGCTGTTGCAAGGTGCCGCGGCCCAAATGTGTTGCCGGGTCGCCGCGGTACACAAGGCGGGCGACCACCACATCATTTTGGGCGAGGTACTCTCGGGCGAAGAGATTGCTTGCAGTCCGCTTGTCTTTCACAAAGGTGCCTATGGCAGCTTTCAAAGCGCTTGATTCGAACTGCCGCTTGAGCGGGACGCCTCCTAGGAGGCAGTCCCGTCGTTTGGGTTTCTCGTAATGCTCAGAGCCTGCCCTCTGCGAGCAGTTCGCGGATCCGCTTCAGCGTCGACAGCAAGGCGCTCTTGTAGCCCTTGTCGCCGTCCATCCAGGCCTGTTCGGCCTGCTCTTCGGGGCCGCCCGGCTCCTTGCCGCGCAGGCCGAGATAGCAATAGAAACGAAGTTGGAGCGCGCCGGATGCGTCCTCAAACAGCTCGTTGATGATCGCGCCTTCACGCGGACCGGTGACCTGGAAGAACGTAACCTTGTTCTCCGGCTCGAAGGTGATGATTTCGCGCAGATCATCACCGGCGATCGTGGCTTCACGCACGATGTGCGTTGCGCTTTCCTCCACGACCTCGCAACGGGTGCAAAGGTTGGGTGGGAGAAACAGCCGGGCGTCGCGGGCCTTGAGAACCAGGCCAGTCCATACCTGCGAGCGGGTTAGCGGGGTGTCGCCTTCCGGATTGACCGGAACAGCGGCAGTTGAATAGATCATAATGGTGTTCCTTGTTGTCGCGGTTGCGTACTGCCCATGCCGTTAGGCCGAGGCTGCGATTTCGGAGACGAAGTCGCGATAAGAGCGCAGAGGGCGCCCCAGAAGTGTAGTCAGGCGCTCGACGTCACCGTCCTCCGGAATCATTCCCTCACTGAGAAAGTGCTCGCTCATCAGGCGCATGTCGAAGGCCATCCAGCTCGGCATGAATTTCCTGAGATTCTGCTCGAACCCGACGGTGTCATCGCCGCCATAGGCGATCTGGCGAGCCAGCACCTTCGACCAGATCGCGGCGACATCCGAACCGGTCAGCGTATCGGGACCGACGAGATTGATCCGGCTAAGGGGGAGCGGCCCCGTGGCCCGCTCGCGGCGGATCAACTCGATGGCCGCGATCTCGCCGATGTCGCGGGCGTCGATCATGGCGAGCCCTTTGCCGCCGATTGGCATGGGGTAGACGCCATAACCGAGCACGACGTCTTTGATCGTGAGATCGTTGTTAATGAAGTAGGCGGGCCGCAGGATGGTGGCGTTGAAGCCCATCTGCTCGATCATCCGCTCGACGCCGAACTTGCCCGCGAAGTGCGGCACGTTCACGTAGCGGTCGCTGTGGATCACCGAAAGATAGACGATCCGCTCCACGCCGGCCTCGCGGGCAAGGTTGAGCGCGATCAGCGCCTGGGTGAATTCATCGGGCGCCACTGCGTTGAGCAGGAACAGCGTAGAAACACCTGAGAACGCGCTGCGTAGAGAATCGACGTCGAGCAGGTGGCCCTGCACGACGGTGACTCCCGCCTGGAAATTGGCCTTCGCGGGATCGCGGACGAGAGCGTGCACATCGGCGCCGCGCTTGACGAGCTGTTCGACAACTTGGCGGCCGACTGTGCCGGTTGCCCCGGTAACGAGGATGGTCATGGGGATCACTCCGGGTTTGCGTCAAGAGACACTCGATAAATTAGTGATCCACATTCGGTCCGATAGGCGCTATATTTGGACGTACCGTCTCACTGGTGGAACGCATGGATTTGCTCGCCCTCGCTGATTTCAATCTTGTTGCCCGGCACGGAGGGTTCGGGCGAGCAGCCCGCGCCGCGGGACGCCCGAAAGCGACCCTGTCCCGCCGGGTCGCGGAGCTGGAGGCCACTCTCGATCTGCGTCTGTTCGAGCGCGGGGCGCGCGCACTAAAACTCACCGAGGAAGGACGGGCGCTCTTCGAGCGAACGGGGGCATTGCTTACCGAGCTCGACGAGACCGCGGCAGCGATCGCCTCGGGTGGGGACAGGCCGCGAGGCAAGTTGCGGATCAGCGCGCCTTTGCTCTTCTCGCAGACCGCGATGGGTAAGCTCGCGGCCGGGTTCGCGCTGAAATATCCGGAGGTCCGGCTTGAGGTCACGACCGAAGACCGGGCCGTCGACATGGTGGAAGAAGGTTATGACCTGGTGATCCGGGTCAATCCGGCTCCGGATGAAAGCCTTGTCGGACGAATCTTTTTGCGCGATCGGCTGGTCGTCGTGGCGAGCCCGGGCCTGGCTCGACCGGCGGACAGTTTAGCTGTTCCGGCTGTAATCCGCGGGGCGGGCGACCAGATGGCAGCCTGGGATGTGACGGCACCAACTGGAAGATCGAGCATCGCGGTTGATCCAGTCCTTTGCCTGTCGTCGCTCGTTATGGTCCGCGATGCGGTCCGAGCAGGCGTCGGCGCCGGACGCCTCCCAGTGTCACTCGTGAGCCACGATCTGGCTGCTGGCACGCTGGTACATTGGGGTGATGTCGATGGACCAGACATCGCCCTGTGGACGCTTTATCCCTCGCGGCGGCTACTGAGCGCTCGTGTATCCGCCTTCCTCGACTATTTGAAGGAAGCCTTTCCCATGGGGACGCCTAACGAGCTGGCGGCCTATATCGGGGAATGAGACAGAATAATCATAACGCTATTGGGGGCGCTCTCGCCGCCTTCTCGATGATTGCGACGACGGCGTTGTCCTCTCGCGCAGCCATCTGATGGGTGATCCCGCTGAGAAACGCGAAGCCGCCGATTTCTGCGCTGAGCTACGCTAGTGCCCTCTCGCGAGCAAATAGTGGTTTTGCTCCGCATGCGCTTGGTTCAAATCAAGATGTGACGAACGAGAAGGGGAAGCGCTGAAACAGGACGCGAAACTCAAGCAAGGAGCAGCGAAACGAAGTACTAACATTCGGTGTGGGTAACAATGTGGGAATAAGATTCTGCAATGCATCGGAAGGGACGAACGTCGTGCCGTTCCAGATCGGAATCGTGTTGCGGGGCTTCAATGAGGTCGCCAGCGGAGATGCTGTGAAGAACGCGCTAAGCCTCGGCACACGCCTTGAAGTTCGGGCACTGAAACGCTATGTTAGACAAAATTCAGTTCTGTCTAACATAGGAAAATGCCATGACAAAGGCATCAGCGAGCAAATCCCCAACGCGCCGGGGCAAGCAGGCGGCAGGCACGACCAAAGGTAGCTTGGGACGGATAAAGACTGTTCATCGCGAGCCGGCGACCGGCCGGCTTGTCGTGAGCAAGGCGCGGTTCGAAGCGGTTATGCGGGCAGCGGAAGAGTCCGGTCTCCTTAACGAAAAAGGCGGCCGTATTGGCGGCAGAGTGAGCCCGGCATTGGTCAGGCAGGCCAAACGGCAGACAGGCATCGAGACAGATACAGACTTGATCGAGTTTGCCCTAGCGACGGTCGCGCTTGAGGATAACTTCGCAGACGTGTTCAAGGAGTCTCGTGGCAAGGTCGACCCAAAACTGAAGCTCGGTTTTTGAGGTGGAGGAGTTCGATTTCGACGCTGCGCGGCGGTGGGCGCGCTTCGATCCGCAAAGAACGCTGACACGACGAAGTGACAATGAGCTGCCGTTCGTCAATCCGGACTTGATCGGCGGACAAGGACTTCTGCTTGATACCTCCGTTTACATCGATCAGATGCAAGATCGTTCGCCTCAGATCCTGGACGATCTGATCGCTCAGCGACAGGTCAATCATTCGACTGTCGCGATCCAGGAACTGATGCACACGGTCGGTGTATTGAATCCATCCGACGCGCGAACGGCAAAAGTCATTAACGTGACCGGCAAGCAGATCAGAGCGATGCCACCACATCGTATCTTTACGCCGGACACCGAGGTTCTCGGACGTGCTGCGCTGCTGTCGGGGATACTGTGCCGCCTCCAAAGCTACGAAAAGGACGGCAAGCTGCGCGCGCTCCAGGACTGCGTGCTGTTCCTTCAAGCGCAAAAGCTCGGCCTGGTTGTCCTGACTGCGAATGTCGGCGACTATGACATTCTACTCCAACTCATTCCAACCGGACGCGTGCTGTTCTATCGTTCGGAATGAACCCCATTGATGTTTGAAAAAGCTCTTGACGAGATTTCGCTCGCCGATCTTCAAGCCGCACCACTTTCGAGGAATTTCAACAAATTGCGCCAATGAAAAGGTGCTTTTCGGGTAACTTCTGAAATGAAATACCTTACATTTCAATCAGTTACGCGCCTGGTGCGCTCGGAGGGCGCTCGCATTTGCTGCGATTTCAATGGGTTACGAGGATCCGTTGAGGCATAAGGTTCATTTCGGGCCCAAAAGTGCCTTTGGAAAGCTGGCGCTTTGAGATCATCCCAGAAATCACATCCGCGCGTGCAAACCCGTCGGAAGGCTTCCCGGCTTTGGTCGCGCATCCGAACGACGGCGTCTGATGCTGACGTCGTCGGGTCTTCCCAGATCCTATCTTCAATCGATAACACGACCATCTCCTGCGTCCGGTACGCCGAGGGGATCCAAACAAGAGCCATGCTACGAATCTTCGGACGCCAACGACCATTCGATTTCACCGCAAAAACCGATGATCTGAACCATCGATACTGAAAATAACGTGATGGTCTCCGGTTCGTCTAGACCTCCGAAGCACGATCGAAGATTCGGCGACGTTATGCTGCGACAACTGCTTTCGGGCTAGGCCGTTGAAATCTCTCACCTGGTTTTGCAAACCCCCTACATTTTGATCCGGCTATTTCCGGCCACTTCTGAGACGTTTGCAAAACTCTTCTCGTTGTCCTCGGTGTTGAGCAGACTAGGCGTTGCCATCCGGCCTGCTAAAATTGCCGAATGGAACGCGAGGTAAAACCCTTCTCGAAGCCGTGGAAGCTGGTCGAGCGCGACGAGTCCTTCTAGGTTCAGGATTCGGCCAGCCGAACGCTAGCCTGTGTCTATTTCTCCGACGATCCGAGGCGCTGCGGCGATTGAGATCACTACGGAATTTCTCTTTGTCGGAATGGCGACTACCACCCTAAGCATTCATTCTTTGCAGCTCAGGAATTGTGGTGCACAAAAATCCCACTCAACACACCTCCACGATTGGTTACTGTCGATCCCGGAACCGAAATGATAGAGCATCATCTTTTGCTTCTGCATAATCGGAGCGATTGAGCCCACAAGCGCGGCCTAACGCAACCGTCTCGCAATAGAGGGGCGCGGTGCCTCATCAGACGGCGGGAGACGCGATGCCCATCGGTCCAGTCCCTAATCTAACTCTAGCCAGAATGACCAATGTTCTAGTGGGCATGATCCATCGCGGCCGGCTTGTTCATCATGCGCAACATCGCTAGGCCTCCTGTAGTGAAGAAACGCCAAATCAGCGCGGCCGCGAGAATGAGAAAGGCGATGTTGAGCCAGCTCGTGTAGTCCCAAGTGATGGTGGCATCAACCACGCGCGCGTTGCGCTCGGCCGGGACGAGCCCGAGCGTGCCGAACACAAGTTCGACGATCAGCGCGGCACCGGCCATGGCGGCATAGAACGTCACGAACAGGAAGGCGGCCATCTTCATTCCGTAATACTTGCGATAGATGTTGAGGATCGGGAGAATGATCAGATCGGCAAAGATGAAGGCGATAGCGCCGCCGAAGCTAATGCCGCCGTTCCACAGCACCGCGGCGAGCGGAATATTGCCGACCGAGCATACGAACGAGATCACCGCCACCAGTGGCCCGACGTTCGGTCCCCACAGCTTGGCGAGCAATGGGTGGTCGACGACGAAGAACGACTGCCAGAAATCTGCCGGTATCCAGGCCGCGAGCGCACCGGAAATCAAAAGGCCGCCTGCGATGTCCATCCAGACCGAAGCCACGTCCATTACGAAATAATGGCTGATCGCAGTAAAACCCGCGGCAGACGTGACCCGCTGCCAAAGCGTGCCGCCTCCCTTTACCGACCTATCCATTTCCGCATGGCCTTCCATCCGGCCGGTCAGGCCCTTGTCGGCCTGTTCCTTTGCCTCGCCCAAAAGCTTACGATTGAGAAGCAGCCGAAAAAGAATAACCAGCAGCGCGACCATGATGGGTGCGCCGACAAATTCGGCCAAGGTGAACTGCCAGCCTAAAAACACCAGCATGATAATGGCAAGCTCGACGACGAGATTGGTGGAGGCCATTTCGAAAGCCATGGTGGCGGTGAAGTCGGCGCCCTTGCGGAACAAAGCGCGCGCGATCGCTACCGCTGCATACGAGCACGACGAGGACGCTGCGCCGAGTGCCAGCGCCTTGGCAATCGTGGCCGGCCGATCGTCGGGCAGCAGCCGGGCCATTTCCTCATGGGAAACCACCGCCTGCACCACGCCCGACAATGTGAAGCCGAGAATCAGCGGCCACAGGATCTGCCATCCCATAGCGAACGCCATGCCGAGTGCGCGCAAGATCTGTTCAGACATGGGTCGCTCCCGTGCTTGCAATAAGCGCGAATAGGTGGGCGAGGTTGCGGCTTAAGACGCCACCGGTTTCACGGACCTCAGCTATCGTCATCTCGGCGAAGCGCTGCCTTCATACATGAACGTCATCGGCTTCGGTCCGGAGATATAACCCGTCTCGATCTGGTCGATGCGAAAACCCGCCGCTTCGATCATCGAGCGGATCGGGCGATTGAGGTGACAACCCCCGCCGAAATATCGCCATGCTGGCGTCAGCCGATCCTGCCAGCGGCGCACAGAGGCGTCAGGCGCCTGGCCGTGTTCGGCGAACAGCAATTTTCCGCTTGGCCGCAGCACGCGTCGCATCTCGGCGAGTGCGACTGCGGCCTGCGGGATCGAGCACAAGGTCCAGGTGGTGACAACGGTATCGACGCTCTGTTGGTCGAGCGGGATGGCCTCGGCGGAAGCCTCGAGGAAGTTGACCGGAACGCCGGTCGTCGGTGACGCGCTTTTTGCCATTGTCAGAAGCCGCGGCGCCGGCTCCAGCGCCAAAATCTCGCGCACGGGCGAGCGATAGAACGGCAGGTTCATTCCCGAACCGACGCCGATCTCCAGCACCTTGCCTTCCGCCGCGCCGATCACACGTTCGCGAAACGGCCTAAGCTCTTTGTTGCGCATCGCGAGATTGATGAGCCTGGGTAGGATAAAGTCGTTATAGAAGCCCATGGGGCACTCCAGTGCTGCCGGTGACATGATTGCTGGCAAATCTGAGCCTGGGACCTTGGCATCGCCGCAGGTAGTCAACGCCGTTCCCCGACCAACGGTCCACGATGACGGCGTTATTCAGCATCGCGGTTCGATCATCTTGGTGATTTCCTCGGGCGCCGCGAAAATCACCGCCGCGCGATCGCCGAGCATGCCGTCCGGCATGATGGCAGGCGCACCGTTTGCCGGCCCGTCCTGGGCTGGAGTCGGTCATGAAACGCAGATTGCAGCACCGGAGGAGAGGGCGGCCCCGAGTAGGCCGCCTGCTGTTTAAAGAATG
>Ga0137364_10001971_pt1 | contig 10109 bp, 7 predicted proteins | sample SagtaG_10_FD_104798 | JGI IMG/M metagenome (GOLD analysis project Ga0137364, IMG submission 104798) | Vadose zone soil microbial communities from Sagehorn Ranch, Mendocino, California, USA - Sage1_L_20_16 metaG | ecosystem: Environmental > Terrestrial > Soil > Vadose zone | place: USA... | reverse complement strand
TACTGCTTAATTCCCGAGATGTAGATGTGGTCGTACCACATGAAGTCGTCGCGGGTTTTCACATCCCCAGCGTAGCCCCCCCAGACGGGATCCATGTGGAACATGAAGAACCCCTCGGTGAAGGCGTAGCGGGAGTCGAGGTACTTCTGGTTCAACACCTCCGTGATCAGATGGCCGTCGATCCACATCCGGAAGATCCCGTCCGACTGATCCACCGTGTTGGCCTTCAGATACATCTCCACCTGATGCCACACGCCGCACGTGAAGTACTTCGTCGGGTCGACGTTCTGATAGTGCCCCTTGCCGTCCCCCACCCCGGTGCGATCATCGGCTTCCGAGAGATACATCGTCAGCCCCCACGCCGGCTTGACGGCCTCCCCTTGGCCATACCCGTAGGCGTTATCGAGCATCAGGAAGCCCTCGTTATCCTGGGAGGTGTTCCCGTACTCGATGTAGAACAGCTTGGTACCCACGCTCTGGTTCTCGAAGTCCGGTGTCGGAATCTTCATCTCGAACGAGAGGTAGACTTCCTGCATGCGCGTGGAGCTGTACATGTCCGTCGTATTCCACGCGTCCCACACGATCGGGCCCACCCCGTCGTGCCAGCCAGCCGGCCATTGCACCTGGAAGACGCCCCCGGGGCTGACCGGGGCCGTCGGATCGAGCTGCGCGCTCGCGTAGGCGAGATTCTCGTGGGTCGAAGCGCCCGCTAAGTCACACCCCGCGCCCGGTAGGCAGGAGAAACCGTGGTCCCAGATGCGGGCCATCCCCGCTGGCTCGGGCGGATGCCCCAGACTCGGCAGGACTACTCGGTTTGGGTCGGCACCGTCGGTGATCGCCGTGGGGTGCTCACAGGACGTCGTCGCGACGGCGACGACCCCAAGTACACCCCGCAGCAACGCCAATCGATGCGCCAGCTTGTGCTTGAACGTCACGGTCGTCGCTCCTGTCCGTTTACGGGGTGGGGCGACTGGTCGTCACCAGGATGTCGTCCACGTACATCTCCTCGTTCTGAGGCGAGCCGCCCTGCGTCTCGTTCATCGACGACTCAAGCGTGAAGGCCGTGATCCGCAGCGTGGACGTCGTGCGGAAGACGAAGTTCCGCCACTCTCCCCGGAGCACCCCGTCGAGCCAGAAGCGCTGCACCCCGTTGGCTTGCCCCGGATCGTTCAACTGCACCTCGAACTCGACGGTGTGCCACACGTCGCGGGTGACGTCCAGCGGCGAGAAGTAAGAGGCGGGATTCGCGCTCGCACCGCCTGGATCGTAGGAATCGCCGTAGCGACCCCAGCAGGTGGTGCCGTCCGGCTCGGTATGCATCCCCGGGTAGTAGCTGTAGAAGCGCAGCGGCAGCGTAGTCTGGTCGCGCGCCACGACGTTGGCCAAGAACCAGTTGGTGCCGTTCGGGCAGGAACCCGCCACCCCGAACGACGCCCACACATTGGCGGGGTCGGAGCCGCGGAACATGATCAGCTTCGTGCCGCCCACGAAGTTGCCCGGGATCCGCATGCGGTAGCGCAGGTACGCCTTGGTGTAGCCTGGCAGCAGGAACTTGCTGAGCGACCCTCCGCCGTTGACTCCGACGGGATAGAGGATCTTGAGGTAGTGGCTGCCGGAGTACGCGAACGACGCGTCCGCCACGACGAGGTGGGTCGCCCCACCCGCGCTGTCGTCCCAGTTCAGGCTGCCCGACTCGAAATCGTCGCGGTACAGCGTGTCGATCGTCCCGCTCGGCGGGAGGGCGGTGACGCTGAGCGCGGCCGTGCCGCTCACGCCCTCGCTCGTCGCCGTGATCATCACCGTGCCCGCCGTCACACCGGTGACGAGCCCAGTGCCGCTCACCGTCGCCACGGCGACGGCGCCGCTGCTCCAGCTCACCATCCGCCCGCTCAACCCGTTCCCCGCCGCGTCCCGCAGCGTCGCCGTGAATTGCACCGGCTGACCTACTCCGACACTCGCCGTCGCGGGGTTCACCGTCACCACGGCCACGGGAGCGCTGGACGCCGCCGTCGTCGTCGTCACGACATTTGAAAGGCCCCCAAACGTCGGCCCCTGCCCCAACGTGCCGCGGTAGGCCACGAGCTCGAAGGCGTAAGCGGTACCCGCCGCCAACCCCAGCACTGTGCAGGTGCGTTTCGCACCAATCGTCGTTCCCGCTATCGGAGTCGCGCACGACCCATTCGCGACGTTCGCCGCGCTCCCCCACGACAGCGTCGTCCCCGGCGTCCAGCGGACCTCGTACTTCGCAGGCTGGCCCGTGCCGTCGTCCACCTCCGTGAACGCCAACGTCGCCGCGGAGCTCGTGGTGCCGGCGACGGCGAGATCGCTCACCGCTCCGGGTTGGGTGGCAGCCGCGGCCACAGTAACCTGTGCCGCACCGGTCGTGGCTTCGCTCGTCGCCGTGATCATCGCCGTCCCCGCCCCCACACCCGTCACCAGCCCGCTCGCGCTCACCGTCGCCACACCCCCGGCACTCGTCGCCCAGGCGACCGTCCGGCCCATCAGCACGTTCCCGCTGGTATCTCTCAGCGTGGCGGTGAGCTGCACCGCTTGCCCGACCGTGACTCCTGCCGACGCGGGACTCAGCGTCACCGACGCCACCGGTGCCGGTGGGGGCGGCGGCGGTGGCGGCAGCGTCGTCACCGTCACCGTCGCCATGCCGCGCTTCCCCTCACTCGTCGCGGTAATGGTCGCCGTCCCCGCCGCTACGCCGCCTACCAACCCGCTGGCACTCACTACTGCCACGGCGGGGTTACTGCTGGCCCAGGTCACCGGGCGGCCGCTCAACACCGCGCCCACCGAGTCCGTCGTGGCCGCAGCGAATTGCACCGTACCACCCGTCTGCACGGTCGCGGACGACGGGCTCACCGCCACCGCCGTCACCGGCACGGCCGACACTCGCACCGTCGCGCTGCCGGTCAGTGATCCCCCGGTTTGGGTGGCTACGACCTGGTAAGCCCCGGGAGTGGCACCGGCCGAGTAGACACCGCTCAACGAGATCGCGCCGCCGGCCCCGCTCCAGGACACGGAGACGGTGACGCTGTCGCCCGCCTCCGTGCGACCGAAGGCGGTGAATTGCTTGCTCTGGGAAGGAAGGAGGGACACGTTATCGGGCGAGACAACGACTTTCGCGACCTGCGTGCCGGGTTGCGCGGGACCGGAAACATTCGCGCCCGGCTTCTCGCACGCGGCGGACGCCGCGGTCGAGAGCAGCAGGGCGCCACGTCGAATCCGCGCCAGGCGACGGGACAGCTTGAACATGAACGGCATTGCTTGTCTCCCTAAGGCAAAACGATTTCAGGCAAAAAAAACCCGCCAGCATGTCGATTCGCTGGCGGCTCGGCGGACGTAGCGACTCGCGTCGCGTTAGTCCCGTAGCTCTGCGTCACCGTCTTTCGACGGCTTTGCTCTGAGCAGCGTTCACCTCTGAGTTTTCTCGATCGCAGCGCGTTGCCGCGTCCCGCGCTATGGCGCGGCAGCCACACCTGTGCTGTGCCATCAACGCGTGCGGCACCATAGCAGCGAGGCTGAGAACGGCGCAATAGCCGCAAAAAGTAGCAGGCACGGATTTGAGGGGTTTTGTGATCCGAGGCACACGCGCGGCCACATTTTTGTGCAGATTACCATGTTGCCCTTCGCAACATGTTGAGGCGCCCCGCAGAGCCTACCGCTAGGGTCCGCCTCGGTGCCGAGAATGTGCCCGTTTAACGCACGGGGCGGCCGGTGGTTACGAGGATGTCGTCCACGTACATCTCCTCGAGTCGTGGCGTGCTGCCGATCTCGTTCATCGACGACTCCAAGGTGAACGCCGTGATCCGAAGGTTGGGCGACGTGCGGAACACGAAGTTTCCCCACTCCGCCTTTAGCGCCCCATCGAGCCAGAAGCGCTGCACCCCGTTGGCTTGCCCCGGATCATTCAACTGCACCTCGAACTCGATGGTGTGCCACACGTCGCGGGCGACGTCCAGCGGCGGGTAATAGGTCGCTGGATTCTTGCTCCCGCCGTCGGGATCGTAGGAATCCCCGTAGCGACCCCAACAGACGGAGGAGCCGTTCGGTTCTCTGGCCATGCCGGGATAGTACGAATAGAAGCGCAGCGGCAGCGTGGGGAGGGGTCGCGTCACCACGTTGGCAAGAAAGAAGTCGGTGCCATCGGGACACGAACCCGCGACGCCGAATGAAGACCATACGTTGTCGATTCGGGAGCCGCGGAACATGAAGAGCTTCGTCCCCCCTGCGAAATTACCCGGGATTCGGAAGTGGTAGCGCACAAACGCCTTGGTGTAGCCCGGCAGCCCCAGGAACTTGCTCAGCGAGCCCCCGCCGTTGACGCCCAGTGGATATAGGATCTTGAGGTAGTGCGAGCCGGAATAGGCCAACGTCCCGTCACGGACCACGACGTGGGTCGGCCCGCCAGCGCTGTCGTCCCAGTTCAAACTCCCCGACTCAAAATCCTCGCGGAAGAGCGTGTCGATTTTTTCTCCCGGCGGTGGGGGCGGCGGGGGGGGTGGGGCCGGGGGCGGGGGGGGGGGGAGCTGAGATAGCGGTTCGCTGGCCCGGCAAGAGCGGGTGAGCGCGGAGATCTGCGTAACCACAATCGCGCCCATGAGGCGCTGCAGTTCAGCCGGAGCGGGCGGGCTGAGCGACAGTCCCAGGATCAATCCGGTGATGCGCGGCAGTCTAGCCCTAGTTCTTCCGAACGCCGGAGATGTAGGCATGGTCCACCTGGACATAGTCGTCCCGGGTCTTGTTTGGCCCACCGACCCCGCCCCAGTAGGGCCAGAATTTCCACGTGTAGAAGCCCAGCTCGCCGCCGGGCACGATGTAGGTGACGTCGCGGTAATCGGTGATGAGTGTGCCATCGATCCACCACCGGAAGATCCCGTTCGCTACGCCGGGGTCGTTGAGCTTCAGGACCATCTCGAAACGGTGCCACACACCGCACGTCATGAGTCTTCGCGTGTCGACGTTCTGGTCCAAGGCGCGCGACCCATCGCTCCGCTGCCAGAAGCGTAGGAAAAAATCGCGGCGGATCTGGGGATTGTCCCACTTGATCATGGCGAAGCCTTGGTTTCCCGCTCCCGTCTTGGGCTCGCCGTAGCCGATATAAAAGAGTTTCGTCCCAGCCGTGGTCTGATTCTCGAAGTCCGCGCCCGGAAGCTTGAGCCACACGGACAAGTAGATCTGCGACATCTCGGTCCCGTAGTTGTCGGCGTTCGAGGCCGCGTCCCAGCCTTGCCACTTGATCGAGGCAAGCCCCGGTGCCATGCCGGCCGGAAACCTCCCCTGAAAGACCCCTGGAGGGCTCTTCGGCGCAGCGGGGTCATTGATATACCCATTGTCGGCGTCCATGATCGCCGTGCTCCACTGACCGAGGAGCCCAGTGGCGGATGGCGTCGCGATCATGGGCCGCGCGAAGTCGTTCTCAGCGAACGCTCGGAACCCAGCGGGTTGGTTGGGCCATGGGTCGCTGAGACCCGTCCCCGGCTCACCGGGAACCCCTGTCAAGGGAGGCTGGCGGTCGAGGCATCCGGTTCCGGCGCCCAACAGCGCCAGCGCCACGCCGATTCGCAGGTGTCTGCGTTGCGTCAGGTGGTGTGCCTCGCGACTGCAAGTGTCTTGAAGGCCGGGGCCCGGCTCCTGGCGCTCACGCTGTGGTTGCAGCCACTTCTTTATGATGCGCGCGCGCCTTCCAGGCTGCCACCGCGACAAGTCGTCCATAGATCCTGTCCTTGTCCTCGTAGCCTGCGCCGCGGCTGCTCGTCTGATAGCGCACGTTGACGAAGCCTGCCGCTGACAGTGCTTTGGCGATTCCTGTGAGCGTTTGTACCGACTCGATCCGGCGACGGTTCAGGGGAAACCTGAACTGCCGTCCCCAATAGTGCAACGCGAGGCCGTTGAGGATGGCGTAGGTTTGATACAAAATGTCCTTGATGCGTGCCGTCCTCAAGCCTGACAATATTCTCATCACTGCCATTCTCACGGGGTGAAGGGTCATCCACACCTGGCCGCCGTCCCGGAGAACGCGGTTCACCTCGCGCAGTGCGGCCGGCACGTCCATGTACGGCATGGCCGCCTTTGAGATGACGAATCCGAAGGACTCTGCCCGGAAGGGAAGCGCTTGTCCATCTGCTACGACGAAGTGTACCGGACTACCAGAGCGAGGGCGCGTCGCAACACGTTGCTGCGCCGCCGCCCGCACCGCATCCCGATTGGCGTCGACACCTACGCGGAGGGCCCGTGCCGGCAGGGCCAGCGCGTCGAGCGCTCGACTGGTGCCGCAGCCGAGATCCAATACATCGCGGTACCCCTGTTCGACACCGGGGAGGGCTGTCGGGATGGACGCTGCCACCATGAGGGTGGCGGGCTCAGCTGACATGAGATGCTCCATGGCCCCTGTAAGGGAAGGTTACGGCGCCGCATGTCAAGCCCACTTCATCTCCTGCTACACCGACGGGTTCTGTCTCCACCCTACACCGACGGGTTCTGTCTACCCCCGACCGGTTCTGTCTACACCCGACGGGTTCCGTCGGCGCGTTCCAAGCAGGGACGCTCGCTATGGCGGGTGCGGTGGCGTGCCGCTGCGACAGCCGCCGCGGGTCGCGTCGGCGCCTACTCGCTCAGCGCTTCCTAGCGACGAGCACGTACGCCGGACTAAAGCGGCCCAGGATCGGGAGGCGTGACGTCTGCTCGAGGAGCGCTGCCGCCCGAGACTCGAGCACACCCGCTTGCGCGAGACGCGCTCGGAACAGCCAGAAGCCGATCCCTCGAAGCGACCGGACTTGGAAGCCGCCGCCGATCAGCAAACGGCGCAGTTTCCAGTAGTTCAGATCGAGTCTCCCGTCGCCGCTATCGTTGGCGCGGTCCCCCACGAGATGTCGGATGCCGTGCCGCACCGTCCACGGATTCCGGTGATTGTCGAGAATCAGGATGCCGCGCTCGGCCAGGACATCGTGAATTGCCCGAATAGCATCCTGGCGCAGCTCGTCCTCCGCGTTCCCGAAGAACCGGAACGCGGTCACCAGTTGAACCGGCTCGATGCCGGCGGGCTCGTGGGTCAGGTCACGCAACAGAAACGTGGTCCTGGGGCACTTGGCTCGGGCCTGTGCAAGCATCGTCTCCGACACGTCGACGCCGTACGACTGGACTGCGAGCGGGGCCACCAGTTGGGTGATCCGGCCGGTGCCGCATGCGAAGTCGAGGTAGCGCGGTATGCCTTGAGGAAACACCCTGGCGACTGCCTCAACCAGGAGGGCGCGTTCGCGAGCGGCGAGGAAGGCGTCGAAGGGGTCGTGCGCCAGCGCGGCGTCGTAGTCGGCACCCCTCTGCAGATGGGAGTGCCGATAGTCCGAGTCTTCCCGTTGGCCTTCGACTGGTATCACGGCGCCTCTGCGACGGCTAGCATTGACCCGTCCCTCGCGATCCTGACAGCAAATCTCTCATCGCCCACCAGAGAACGCGAGGGTGCTGCCGGGCTTGCGAGAGACAGTACGGCAGCCAGGCATGGCCGTACGGGACATAGAAACGCACCCGCACGCCGGCCGCCCGCGCGATCGCCAGCGGGGCGCGGGAGGGCAACCCGTAGAGGAGCTCCAATTCGCACGGCGTCCCGGCCGCACACAACCGCGCCAGCGCCGCGCGGGTGAGCTCCGGATCGTGGGTGGCGACGGCCACTCGGCGGGCCCGACCAGCCAGGGACTCGACCACCGCGAGAAAATCCCGCCGGATGTCCCGGTCGGAACCCTCGGGGTCGGCCCACTGTCCTTTCACGACGCGTACTGGGATGCCAAGCGCGACCGCTTGCTCGACATCGCGGAGGCTGCGGCGCCAACGAGCCGGCAGTGTGCAACCGAGCGACGCCCCTCGCCCCGCCACCTCCCGAACCAGGGCCCACGTCCGGTCCGCACCCTCCGCCGCGAGAGAATCGAAATGAAGGCTGACGTTGGTCGGTCGGGCCGTCTCGACAAGCTCACCCAGCAACTCGTGTGAAAAGCCGAGAGAGGGCGCCTTGATCGACAGGTAGCAGTCCAAGGACTCGCCCGCGAGCCCCCGCACTGCCGCGAGATACGCATCGGCAACCCGTCGGGGCGACTCGCCGTCACCGTCCCACCAACTGATAGTCGCAGCATCGCCGCGCCCAGCGAGCGCATGACACACACGCAGCGCATCGGCGAGTCCCGGTCCGGCCACATATGCCCGAGCGGCGCGCTCGGCGATCGGTCGCCAAGACGACCACGCCAGGCGACGCAGCTGGGCGATCATCGCCCGTTGCTGCGAAGGCGCCCGAGCCGGCGCGCACCCGCGCGCGCCACGTCCTCTACAGCATCCCGCAGCAGCGTGGCCAGGCTCCGCGCGCGGATTGGATAGGCCCGGAGTGAGACGCAGGGGCGCAGTCGGTCGGTCCACGGGCGAATCCACGGCTCGGGCGCCCCGAGAAACTCATAGGAGTGAAGGCCCCGTCTCGCGGCGTACCGGATCGTGTCACGCAGCAGCAGCATCCCGGGGGAGCATTTGGCAAAGGCTTCGTCGTAACCAATCTTGTGCAACCAGAACCGGCCTTCGCTTTCGACGCAGAGCTGCACCGCCGCCGTCCGGTCGCCGATGCGCAGAAAGCACAGGCGGAGGATGCCCTGGCGGCACGCGGCCGCGGCATAGCGACGGTAGAAGGCGCCCCGCACGGTGTCGCTCGCCAGCGCCGTGCCCTCACGCCCTTTCCACCCGGCCGCCTCAACTCGGAAAGCGTCGTCGAGTAGTTGATCGAGCTCTCCAGGGGCCGGTGCCACAATCTGGCAACTGACCGGCCCGATCCTTTCGGCGTTCCGCTGCGCGCGACGCAGATCGGCGCGCCGGCGTGGCTCGAGCGGCGGCTCGGGCTCGCACCAGCGAGAATCGAGCGCTATCCACGGGCACCCTGCTGCGGGGCGCCTAACGACGATGCCGCGGCCGCGCCACACCTCGGTCATTGCCGATACAGTGGAGGATTCGGCGGGGATGCGCCCGAGGCACACCGGGAGGCCGAGGTGCGCCATCGCCTCGGCTAGGGCGGTCACATCAGCAGCGCTCTTGTAGATGAGATCCATCGGCTCGTGCAGCTCTCGCACCCCGAGCTGCTCCAGTCTCCCGCCGCCCCGCCCTGTGACCAGCGGTGCTATCGCTACCGGCCTCTGGGGCGAACCCACGACAACCAGGTGCAGATCAGACGAGCGTGAGATTATGTCGACACAAGCGCTCACCCAGGCATAGTGATGGGTCGGGCTGCCCGAACCGATCGCCAACTCGTCCCAGGACCCCGCGAGGTCGGGGAGGCGCGACAAGACCGTGGGCTGCTGATGCCCGCCCGCGGCTGGTAAGGCCAATGTCAGGGTCGTCGTCATGCCAGACCCATGTGCAGGACTCTTGCCACGATGGACCGCTTCGATCGCTATCCCGGTGCACCATTTCGCACCGATCACCCATCACTAGCGACGATAGGAAGCCCCACTTTAGGGCTTTTCGGGCTGGTTGTTCGTCAAATGATGTCGTCTGGGGTAACGGGGTGTGGCGAGACCGCATCCCCACGCGATCAAACCAGCAGGCGGAGCATGGCTTCGCGCTCCACAGCTCCGATGAGCGAATGGGTCGGCAACGTAACCAGCTCGCGGACCAAGTCCTCCGCACCGGGCCAAGAGCCATCGGGGCCTACCAGCCGCTCACGCACGGGCGCGAGCGTCGCCAGCGTCGCCGGGTATCCAGGCGCGACCCCGAGACGCAACGCGGCGCGCGGATCGGAGCACCCGGCGAGTCCCCGTGGAAGCCGGAGTGGCAACCGCAGGAACCCTGACCTCCCACCTACTGGCGGAGCGATGGGGCGGGCACGCGACGCTCGCGGGATGTCGGCGAGAAGGGCTGCGGCGTTCTGTTTGCGGATCGCCGCCTCTCGCGTCGCCAGGGGCAGGGTGCGCTCGAGCAGCGATGCCGCGGCGCGACTCATGCTTCGCGGGGCGACTGGGTTACGGTATCGCGTCTCGCCAAGACCCAGCCAGGGGATCGCGGCCGGCAGACCGTACACCGCAGGACGACCCAGCAGGCATTGCGCCACGGCGCTGCACGCCACTCCCAACTCACTGCCC
>Ga0137364_10001969_pt1 | contig 10111 bp, 10 predicted proteins | sample SagtaG_10_FD_104798 | JGI IMG/M metagenome (GOLD analysis project Ga0137364, IMG submission 104798) | Vadose zone soil microbial communities from Sagehorn Ranch, Mendocino, California, USA - Sage1_L_20_16 metaG | ecosystem: Environmental > Terrestrial > Soil > Vadose zone | place: USA... | reverse complement strand
TGACCGCGCAGCACGACTTTGTGTTCAACGACAACGTCGTGCGCGACGAACCCGGCAAGGACGTCGCCGGCGCCCAGTTCCATGGGACGGCCGTCTGGTCGCTCTTTGCGGGTGACGTTCCGGGACGGCTGCGCGGCATCGCGCCGGACGCAACCTATCTGCTCGCCAAGACCGAGGACGTGAGAACCGAGACCCGGGTCGAGGAAGACAACTACGTCCACGCGCTGGAGTGGGCGGATTCAATCGGGGTCGACATCGTCTCTTCGAGCCTCGCGTATCTCATCTTCGATAACGGGTTCAGCTACGCGCCATCCGACCTCAACGGCGACATCGCGGTGACCACCGTGGCGGTCGATGCGGCGGCTCGACGGGGGATCATCGTGGTGACCGCCGCCGGCAACGAAGGGCCGGGGTTCCGCACCGTCTGGACGCCGGGCGACGCCGATTCGGCACTCACCATCGGCGCCGAAGATTCACTCGGCGGCATCGCGTTCTTCTCGAGCCGCGGGCCGACCGCCGACGGCCGGCTCAAGCCTGACTTCACCGCCCCCGGCGTAGCCGTCTGCGTCGTTACCGGCCCCGGTGCGTTACTGCGCGAAGCGGGCACGTCGTTCGCCACGCCGCTCACCGCCGCGGGCGTCACTCTCATGAAGGAGCTACTCCCGACGCTCGGACCGATCGCGATGCGCGACACCTTGCGCGCGTTCGCATCCCACCGCGCTTCACCCGATTCCACTTTCGGCTGGGGCAGCCCCGACTTCGCCGCATCGTCCGGGCTCGCCCCGCACCTCAATGCCCTCGCGCCCGTCGTCAGCCCGCTCACCACCATCACGCCCACATTTTCCTGGGATGCCGGAACGCTGTCCGGCTCGACCGTGACGTACCGGCTGCGGATCGCGCGCGACAGCTCGTTCGCGAATGTCGTCCTCGACACCGCGCTGGGGACCGCGCTGTCGTTCGACCTGACTCGCCCGCTGAAAGGCGCGTCCATCTTCTGGCGCGTGGATGGACGGGCGGACACGGGCGACACGGCAAGCACGCCACGCGTTGGACCACTCGTGGTACCGCCGTGGGCGGTTCTGACCTCGCTCAGCGCACCGGGCGGTGCCGTCACCGACTCCGCCCAGCCGACCTTCACGTGGGACCCGGTGGCGGTGTCCTCACCGCCTGGTCCCTTCACGTATGACTTGCAGGTGCAGCGCATCGTGACGGGACTGTTCGACTTCGGCATCGCCGGCCTCGGGGATACGAGTTTCACCCTCCCGCAACCGCTCGAGCGCAACACGGCGTATCGCTGGATCCTGGTCGTGCACGCCGGTTCCGATACCAGCATGATCAGGAGCCAGGGCTCGTTCCTCGTGGTGGACGGAGGCGTGCCGACCTCGACCTTGCTGTATCAGAACTTCCCCAACCCCTTCCCCGCCGCCGGACGCGATTCCACGTGCCTGTGGTTCGACGTCGCCACGACCGGCATGGTCGCGCTCGATATTCTGGACCTGCGCGGCAACCACGTGCGGCACTTTATCCCCGGGCCCGATTTCCCGGCAATCCTGCCCGCGGGCCGCTACGGCCGCGGCTCGTCGGGGGGCGGGGGGGGCGGAGGGATCTGCGATCCGCGCCTGATGTGGGACGGCCGGGCCGATGACGGGCACCCGTTGCCCGCCGGCGTATATCTCGCCAAGCTCAAGGCTCCCGGGTTGCTGGTGTTCAAGAGAATCGTCTTCAGGGGAAGGTGAGTATGGAACTCGTCACCGTCGGCACCGGCACGGTTGCTCCCTCGGCTCGCCGCACCTGCCCCTGTCATTGGGTGGCCCGCGGCGATCTGCGCATGCTGCTCGACTGCGGCGCCGGCTCGCTACACCGGCTGGCGGAGTTCGGGTTGCCGTGGCATCAGGTGACGCACGTCATCCTCACGCACTTCCATCCCGACCATTGGGGTGAGCTGCCAATGCTCGTGTACGCGCTCAAGTACACGACGGAGCCGCCGCGCCGCGAGCCGTTCGTGATCCTCGGCCCTCCCGGCGTCGTGCAGCTGCTGCGCACGCTGGCCGAGGGGTACGGCCACTGGCTGCTCGATCCCGGCTTCCCGATCGGCATTCTCGACGTGCGCGACGGCGAGCCGTTCCCGCTGAACGCCGATGTCAGCCTCGAGACCTTCCCGGTACCGCATACGACGGAGAGCGTAGCGCTCTCGCTGGTCGCGCCTGAGGGGCGTCTCGTGTACACCGGCGATACCGGGCCCAGCTCCGAGCTGGCTCGCTGGGCCGGCGGCTGCGACCTGCTGTTGGCGGAGTGCTCGCTCCCCGAAGCGCGCGCGATGGACACCCATCTCACTCCTGAGCGTGCCGGGGATCTGGCGAAAGCGGCCGCCGCGAAGCGACTAGTCTTGACGCACTTCTATCCTCCTGTAGAAACTTCGGACCCGGCAAAGCTCGCCGGCACACGCTTCGGCGGGCCGGTCACGGCCGCGCAAGACGGCGATCGCTTCACCATCGGAGACGGGAGACGCTAGTTGTGCTGATCGTGATGCGTCATGGCGCTACGCGCGACGAAGTCGAGAAAGTCATCTCCGTCATCCAGGAGATGGGCTATCAGGCGCAGGCCATGCCCGGGGTGCAGCGCACCGCGGTAGGCCTCGTCGGCAACGATGGGCGTGTCGATGCCTCCCGCCTCGAGGGCCTGCCCGGAGTCCATGAAGTCATTCACGTCTCTCAGCCGTACAAACAGGTCAGCCGCGAGTGGAAAGCAGATCCCACCGTCGTCCGCTTGGCAGGCGGCGTGGCGTTCGGCGGCACCGAAGTCGTCGCGATCGCGGGGCCGTGCTCCGTGGAGAGCGAGCGGCAGATCGTCGAAGCAGCGCGACAGGTAAAAGAAGCGGGCGCGGTGGTGCTGCGCGGCGGCGCGTGGAAGCCCCGCAGCTCCCCCTATTCGTTCCAGGGATTGGGCAAGCCGGGTCTGCGGCTGCTGGCCAAGGCCCGCGAAGAAACGGGGTTGTTGATCTGTACCGAGGCGATGGACGAAACGGGGCTTGGCTGGGTCGCCGAGATGGCGGACATCGTGCAGATCGGTGCGCGCAACATGCAGAACTTCTCGCTCCTCAAGGTCGCCGGACGCTGCGGCAAGCCGGTGCTGCTCAAGCGCGGCATCAGCGCGACGGTGCAGGAGCTGCTGCTGTCGGCGGAGTATTTATTGGCCGAAGGCAATCACGACGTGATTCTGTGTGAGCGCGGCGTGCGCGGCTTCGATCCCGCCACGCGTAACCTGTTCGACCTCACGGCGATTCCGGTCGTGCACAAGCTGTCGCACCTGCCGATCATCGCCGATCCGTCACACGGCACGGGCCTGCGCGACAAGGTGATCCCGATGGCGCGCGCGGCGGTCGCGGCCGGCGCCGACGGCATCATGGTGGAAGTGCACCCCAACCCCGAGGAAGCGCTGTCGGACGGCGCGCAGTCGCTGTTCCCCGATCAGTTCGCGCAGCTGATGCGCGAGGTCCGCATTATCGCCGAGGCTATAGGGCGACGGGTGGCGGAGCCGGCAGCGGTAGGGGCATGAAGGTTGGAATGTTGGAAGGTTGGACGGTTGGAATGCTGCTTTTCCATCCAACCTTCCAACCTTCCAACCTTCCATCTCAGGATCCCTGGCCCGTGCTCGATCGCGCATCCGCATCCTTCGATACAGTCCGGACTCTGCAGGCCGACTTCGTCCAGATCATCGACAACCCGATGCTTGGCGATCCCGATGCGACCCGGGGCAAGCTGTTCCAGCGCCGGCCGAACTATTTTGCCATGCGCTTCACCGAGCCGCAGGACGACCGCATCGTCGCGGACGGACGGCGGCTGTGGCTCTACACGCCGAGCACCACGCCGGGCCAGGTGATCCGCACGGCGATCCCCGGCACTGGCACCACCGGTCCCAATCTGATCGGGCAGTTTGTCGAGCGACCGCGCGAGCGCTACGACGCCCGCTATGTGCGCGTCGATTCGTTTCCGGACGGCCTCGCGGACGTCATCGCGCTCAAGCCGCACGCGACGGATCTAGCGTACTCCGATGCGACGGTGTGGATCGCGAGGCAGGATGGGTTGGTGCGGCGCATCGAGATCGTGGAGACATCGGGACAGCGGCGAACGATCACAATGCAGCATCTCGCGGTGAACAAACCGATTCCCGCCCGCGAATTCAGATTCTCCCCGAAGGCCGGATTACAGGTGGTAGATCAGTAGCCAGCGCGTCCGCGACCTTCTCCGCCGTCTTCACATCCATCCCCTGTTTTTGCGTCAGCTCGAGCGCCGCGCGCCCGAGCGCCCGGTACAGCTTCGCGTCATCCACCGCCAGCGATTGGAGATGCCGGATGATCGTCGCCGTATCGCCGCGGACCACCGGGCCCGTCAGCGCCTCGCGCGGCTCGTGCCGGCTGAGATTCTCGAACGTGCCTTCGACCAGCGGACGCAGCGCCGCCCAGGCGTCGGCATCGGATAGCCCCGCGTGCCGCAGCAGCCGCTGCGCGACGGCCTCGACGACGACCAGATAGTTCGAGGCGAACACCGCGCCTGCGTGGTAAATCGGCTTCGCTTTCGTGGCGATCCGGAATGGCCGCATGCCGAGATCCTGCGCGATCCGCTCGCCCGCAGCCACGGCACGCGGCATTCCTTCGACGGCCGCCCACGCGCCCTGCAAGCGAGCGGGCGCGAGCTCCGGTTCGACGATCGTTTGGAGCGGATGCAGGGAGCCGAGTGCGGCGCGGCTCGTGACGAGGGGACCGAGCGCTTCCTGGCCCTGGCTCCCGGAGAGATGCAGGACGACGTGGCGCTCGACGATCGCGCGCGCCTGCCCCAGCGACTCCGCCAGCGGTGTGATCGCATCATCGCGGACCGTCAGGATGACGACGTCGGTGTCGCCGATCCACGGCGGTGGTGTCCCGCCGTCGCCGACGGTGAGTGTCAGGGATGCGGGTATGCTTTTTTTCTTACGCCCATGGATGAAGACGGAGTAGCCTGCCTGGGCGAGGGCCAGCGCCAGTCCAACTCCCGCGCGACCGGGACCGATGATCCCGATCGCGCGGGCAGACTGTTGGATCACCTATTGCGTTCTGCCGTAGGGCGCGGGGTAGCGAGCGTGAGCAGGTCCTGCGGCGATCGGGCGCGATCGGCCAGGGCCAGCGCCCGCTTCACCTGCTGGTCGTCCGCCATGCGGCGGCGGAATTCCGCCGAGCGCCCGAAGACGTAGCGCGTCGCTTCATAACCGATCTCTTGCGAAATCAGCGTGCGCGCGCCGGCGACAACGGAGTCCGGCAGCTCGGCACCCCTGGCCCGCACGCGACGCACGATCTCATCGACCATACCGTCCGTGACGGTGAAGTTCGCCGACGGCAACCGGTTCCCATCCTTCAGGTCGATGGCGTAGGCCGTGAGCGCGTCGCGGTACAGCGGAATCTTGTCACCCAGCGCCTTCACGAACACCCGCTCGGCCGTCGTGAACGTGTCGGCAACGACGTAGATGTCGGGCCGGATGCCACCCCCACCGTAGATCGACCGGCCGGCGTCGGTGTGGAAGAGCAACGTCGAGTCGGGCTTGGTGTCCTGGCCGCGCTGCGCGGCGATCACCTGCGCCTCCTGCTCGGCTTCATTGCGCGTGACGCGCTGAATCGTGCGGCCGCTCGGCGTATACCAGCGCGCCGTCGTCAGCTTGAGGCCCGTTTCGGGCGTCAGCCGCCAGAACGACTGCACCAACCCCTTGCCGAATGTCGGCGTCCCGACCAGCACCGCGCGGTCGTGATCCTGCAACGCGCCGGAGATGATCTCCGCCGCGCTCGCCGTCCCGCCGTTGACGATGACGACGATGGGCAGGCGCGGCCATTGCTGTGGGTTTTTATCATCGAACTCGTGCGAGGAGCCCGGTGCGCGCCCGCGCGTCGCCACAATTTCCTTGCCGGGATCGAGGAAGAGGTCCGACACCGCCACACCCTGGTCGAGGAGGCCGCCGGGGTTGTTGCGCAGATCGAAGATGAGCGACTTCATCCCCTGCTTGCTCAGCGTGTCGATCGCCTGCGCCACTTCCCGGGTCGAGTTCTCGCTCACCGGCGCCAGGGCGATATATCCGACGCGATCGTTGAGCATCATCGTAATGCGCGGATCGACCGACCGGATGTGAATCGTGGCGCGCGTGAGCTTGTAGGTGATCGGCTTGTCGACCCCGCTACGCCGGATCGACAGCTCCGCCGTCGTGCCAGCCGGACCGCGCAACTCCTTCACCGCCTGATCCTGCTTCCACCCTTCCGTCGAACGGCCATCGAGCTGCACGATGCGGTCGCCCGTCAGCACGCCGGCGCGCTCGGCCGGCGTATCGGGCAGCGGCGCGACGACGGTGATCCAGCCGTCGCGCACGTCGATCTGAATGCCGAGGCCGGAGTAGTTACCGGTCGTGGCTTCGGAGAGCTGGCGGAAGTCGTCCGGCTTGAGGAAGACCGAGTACGGATCGCCCAGCTGATCGAGCATGCCGTCGATCGCCATCTGATAGAGCTGGCGCTCGTCCAGTGAATCGACGTAGTAATCGGCGACATGGGCCAGCACGTCGTCGAACAACCGCGCCTGCTGATAGACCGAGCCTTCCGGCTCCGTCTGCCGCTGCAGGAACCAGCCGCCGCTGACCAACGCGGCCAGGGCGACCACGGCGACCACGGACCCTTTATGACGAATCATCATGCACCCCTTAGCGATAGTGCCGTTGCCGCCGCAACTTCCCGCCAGGCGGTTTCCTGGACGGCCTTCTTGGCTCCACTGGCATCAATATGGACAATCCCGGGCCCGGATGCGCTCCTATACGCTTCCCGGACCCGTGTGTGAAACGTGTCATCTTCCCGCTCGATGCGGTCCTTGACCTTCCCCGCGCTCCGCTGCCGCTCCCGTCCCACCGCGACGGGGACATCGAGCACCAGCGTGAGGTCCGGCGCCAGCCCGCCCGTGGCGACCCGCAGCGCGGCTTCCACATCCTCCCGCGGCAACCCCCGCCCCGCGACCTGATACGCCATCGTGGACAGGCCGAAGCGGTCGGCAATGACGATCTGGCCGTCCGCCAGCGCGGGCCGGATCACCCGCTCCACCACGTCGGCACGCGCGGCCAGAAAGAGGAACAGCTCGGCGCCGAATGCGCGATCGTGGCGCGACTTCAACGCCAGCTTGCGGGCCGCTTCGGCGATCGGCGTGCCGCCGGGCTCGCGGACCGTCACGACCTTGTGACTGTCAGCGCGCAGCTGGCCTGCAAGCCAACGCACGAGCGTCGACTTGCCGGCACCCTCGGGACCCTCGACCACGATAAACGGATTCACCCGAGCGTAATGATGGGGCTCGCGGCGCCCTTTTTGATGCCTTCGTAAATCCGGGCGTTGATTTTGGCCATCAGTTTCTCAAAGTTCGCCTGCGCCGCGACCATCTGCTGATACACCGAATTTCCCTGCACGCCTTGGAGCGCGCGGTCGTACTGTTCGACCTGCTCCTTGGTCGGCTCTTTCCCCTGCTGCGCGACGCGCTCGATCTCCTGCGCGAGACGCTCGGCTTCCGCCAGGACCTTCTGCACGGCCTGATCCTCGCGGAGCGCCTCCGTCGCACGGCGCAACGCCTTGTATTCGTCGGTCTGGCCGAGCACGCGCCCCAGGTCTTCTGCCTTCTCTTCGAGCACTAGTCCTCCTGTGTAGAAAGCGCGTAACGGGGGCGACCAAACAGATCATAGTGGATTTCCACCGCCCATTGGTATTCCCGGGCCAGTGCGCGAACGGCATCGGCTCGCCGTTCGTCGATCTCGAGCGCCAGCAGCCCGCCGGGCTCGAGCAGCGCCCCAGCCTCGGCGAACAGCGTCCGCGTCGCCGCGAGGCCGTCGGCGCCGCTCACCAGGGCATGCCGGGGCTCGAACTCCGAAACCGATGGGTCGAGGTCCGCATACTCGCGCTCGGTGAGATACGGCGGATTCGACACGACCGCGTGATACCGTTCCCCTGTGTCCACCAGCGGCGCGAGCAGGTTCCCCTCGCGCACCTCAACCGGTGTCACGGGTGAAATGCGCGCCACGTTCTCGCGCGCGAGCGCGGCGGCCGCAGGCGATTGCTCGACGGCGACGACGCTATCGAACCGGCCCTCGACGGCGAGCGACAGCGCAATGCAACCGCAGCCCGTACCGATATCCGCGACGCGTCCCGTCGAGCACCGTGCCAAGACGAGCTCCACCAGACCTTCGGTCTCGGGACGTGGAATCAACGCCCGCGGATCGATGGCGAGATCGAGTGTGCGGAAGCCGGCACGTCCGACCGCATAGGCGAACGGCACACCACGTTCCAACTTCGCAACGGCATCCCGATACCTGGCAACGAGGTCGGGCGACTTCGGCTCGTCACGACGTACCCACGCTTCGCCGACCGTCGTCCCGGCAAGTGCTGCCCAGACCGCCGCAGTCGTTGCTTGACCGCCGCCGTTGCTGCTTGACCGCAGCTCAGGCACTCACCCGCTCCTTCTCCTGCGCCTGTTTCACGGCGGCGATCAAATCATCGAGCTTCCCATCCAGCACTTGATCCACGCTGTGCGTCGTGAAGTGGATGCGATGGTCGGTCACACGATTCTGTGGAAAGTTGTACGTGCGGACTTTCTGCGAACGGTCACCGGTGCCGACCTGGGAGCGCCGCTCGCGCGACCGGGCCGCCTCCTGCTCCGCCACTCTGCGGTCGAGGAGTCGCGAGCGCAGGATCTCCATCGCCTTGATCTTGTTTTGCAGCTGGGACTTTTGATCCTGGCACTTCACCTCGAGGCCCGTGGGGAGGTGCGTGATGCGCACGGCGCTGTCCGTCGTATTGACACTCTGGCCGCCGGGGCCGCCCGAGCGAAACACGTCGATACGCAGATCCTTATCCTCGATCTTGACGTCCACCTCTTCCGCTTCCGGCAGCACCGCGACCGTTGCCGCCGAGGTGTGGATCCTGCCCTGCTGCTCGGTCACCGGCACCCGTTGCACGCGGTGCACACCCGATTCGTAGCGCAGCGTGCCATACGCCTTGGGGCCGCGCGCCGCAAACACGGCCTCCTTGAGGCCGCCGAGCGTGCCTTCCGAAAGCGACAGGATTTCGACCTTCCAGCCGCGGCGCTCGGAGAAGCGCGTGTACATGCGAAACAGGTCGGCGGCAAACAGCGCCGCCTCGTCGCCACCGGTGCCGGCGCGAACCTCCACGATGGCATCACGGTCGTCAAAGGGATCGGCGGGGGTCAGAAGCTCGGCCAGCTCGGTCTCGCGGCGGTCGATCTCGGGCCGCAGCCGTTCGACGTCGGCGCGGGCGAGCTGCGACAACTCGGGATCTTTGTCGGCGAGCACTTCGCGCGCCTGCGCCAGCTCGGCCTCGAGGCGCTCCAGGCGCTGGTGCGCCAGCCGGATGGCGTCGAGCTGGGCGTGCTCGCGGCCGAGCTGCTTCAGTTTCGCCGGATTCCGCGCGGTGGCGGGATCGGCCAGCTGCCGGGCGACCTCCTCCGCCCGCGCGAGCGCCTGGCGGAGGCGGGTCTCCACGGGATCAGCTCGCTTTGGTTCCGTACTTCTGGCGGAACCGCTCCACGCGGCCGGCCGTGTCGAGCAGCTTCTGCTTACCCGTGAAGAAGGGATGGCAGCTGGCGCAGACTTCGACGTGAATCAGGGGCGTCGTGGAGCGCGTGATGAACGTATTGCCACACGCGCACTGCACGGTGGCCCGCTGGTATTTGGGATGAATTCCGGGTTTCACTGCACGTATCCTTGCCTGAAAGTCGGACAGAACGAAGTGCGGAAATATAGCCGGGACACCAACTTGGGGGCAAGGCTCAGCCTCGCGCTTCGATTGACACCGCCGTGGACAGGCCGTAAGCTGTTCGGCGTGTCGGCAACCGAAATCCTCCAGAAGGTCCCGCTCTTCAGTCAACTGTCCTCCACCGACCTGCAGCGGGTGGTGGAAGTCGCCCGCGACAGGGCCTACCCCAAGAATTCCGTCATCCTGTTCGAGGACGATCCGGGCGATGCGCTTTACGTCGTCGCCAAAGGCCAGGTCAAAGTCGTGCTGATCGGCGAAGATGGCCGCGAAGTCATTCTCTCGGTGCTCGGCGAAGGAGAG
>Ga0137364_10001968_pt1 | contig 10114 bp, 9 predicted proteins | sample SagtaG_10_FD_104798 | JGI IMG/M metagenome (GOLD analysis project Ga0137364, IMG submission 104798) | Vadose zone soil microbial communities from Sagehorn Ranch, Mendocino, California, USA - Sage1_L_20_16 metaG | ecosystem: Environmental > Terrestrial > Soil > Vadose zone | place: USA... | reverse complement strand
TGAACCAGGACGGGTCGGCGCGCGGCTCGAGCGTGGGCAGGACCAGACGGTCCCTGTAGCGCTCGAGCGCCGCGTAGAGCCGCCGGAAGTTCGCGCGCCGCCGCTCGACGAAGTCGGGCAGCCGGTCGAGCTGGGCGCAGCCGATCGCCGCCTGCAGGTCGGTCGGCTTGAAGTTGTAACCGAGCGTCGAGTAGACGTACTTGTGATCATAGCCGCGTGGCAGCTCGCCGAGCTCCCAGCCGAAGCGCTTGCCGCAGGTGTTGGACTCACCCGGCGCGCACCAGCAGTCCCGCCCCCAGTCGCGTACCGAGCGCACGGCCTTCGCGAGCTTGGGATTGTTGACGAGGACCGCGCCCCCCTCGCCCATCGTGATGTGGTGGGCGGGGAAGAAGCTCAGGGTCGCGAGGTCGCCGAACGTGCCCAGGGGCTTCCCGCGCCACGTCCCGCCGAGCGCGTCGCAGCAGTCCTCGACGAGATAGAGGTGGTGGCGCTTCACCAGGTCCATGACGACGTCGAGGTCGCACGGGTTGCCGAGGGTGTGCGGGAGCATCAGGGCGCGCGTCTTCGGGCCGAGCGCGGCCTCGAGGAGCCGCGGGTTCACGTTGTACGTGCCCACCTCGCAGTCCACGAAGACGGGAACGAGCCCGCCGTGGACGAGGGGCGCCAGCGTGGTCGGGAATGTCACCGCGGGAGTGATGACCTCGTCGCCCGGGCGCAGCGGGCGCTCGAGGAGCGGCGACATCAGCGCCATGACGGCGGCGAGGTTCGCCGTCGAGCCCGAGTTCACGAGGACCACGTCGCGGCAGCCGAGGTACTTCCGGAGCTTCGCCTCGAAGAGGTCGCCCCAGGGACCGAGCGTCAGCCAGAAGTCGAGCGAGGCGTCCACGGCGTTGACGAGCTCCTCGGCGCCGAAGACGCGTCCCGCATAGTTCACACGGCTCGTCGTCGGCGTGAAGGGCGTCGGCCGGTGCGCCACCTCCCAATAGCGGCGCACGCGCTCGAGGATCTCCCGCTTGAGCCGCTCGGCCTCCGTCGTCGCGGCCCGCGCGCCTGCCTTCGGCGCGCCGCTCGTGTGGGTGTCGGCGCGCCAGCCCCGGCGGAAGCGCTTGAGCGACTCGGCGAGGTCGAGGGGCGGGGTGCCGAGGAGCGCCGCGAGCCGGTCCGTCTTGAGGCCGCCGCCGAGCGGGCGCGCCGCCCGCTGGCCGAGCTCGCTCGTGGGCACGGGCAGGATCAGAGCCGCGTCGAGGGTCATCGCGCGGGCCAGCTGCCGACCGAGCTCGGCGCGCGAGAGGCGGTCCCGGCCGACGACGTTCACGACGCCCGGGACGCCCAGCTGGACGAGCCGCAGGCTCGCCTCGGCGAGGAACTCGGCGAGCGTCGGGTTGCAGAGCTGATCGTCCGGCGCCTGCATGGATTGGCCGGCGCCGAGGCGCTCCCACACCTGCATGGCGAAGTTGCGCGAGGCGCGGTCCCAGCCGTACACCGCGGTCGTGCGGACGATCAGGTGGCGCGGCGCGAGCGCCTGCACGGCCTGCTCCGCCTCGAGCTTGGTGCGCCCGTACACGCTCACGGGGCTCGGGGCGTCGGCTTCGGCGTAGGGTCCGGACTTGCCGTCGAACACGTAGTCCGTCGAGTAGTAGACGAGCGTCGCGCCGTGCTGCGCCGCCGCGGCGGCGACGTGCCGGGTCCCCGCGACGTTGACGTCGTAGGCCTCGTCGGGATGGTCCTCGCACCGGTCCACGCCGCCGGGGACGTTGACGGCCAGGAACGCGACGTCGGGCCTGGTCGTCGCGAACGCCCGCTCGACCGCCGACGCATCGCTCACGTCCAGCGCGAGCGCGCCCGGGAGCGGGCGCGAGCGCACGGCCGCGACGACCTCGACGCCGCTCCGCTCGAGAACCCGCACGAGGGCACCGCCGACGAGCCCCGACGCCCCGATGACCAGCGCCTTCATGTGGCGTCCCTAGCCGTGGGGCAGGTCCCAGCGGTAGGGAATCTTCGGGCTGAAGGGGTCCAGGCGCACGATCTCGTCGGGATCGTGGGGCACCGTCGCGCAGTTGGCGACGATCGCCGGCTCGGCGCCGACGCCTTTGAAGCCGTTCCAGAGGCCCGGCGGCACGGTGACGAGGGCGTAGGCGTCCTCGCCGGTGAAGATCTCCTGGAGCTCGCCGCGGGTCGGCGAGTCGTCACGGTCGTCGAACACGACGAGCTTGATCCGCCCGCTCGGCACCGCGTAGTTGAGCGTCATCCGCCGGTGGAGGTGCCAGGCCTTGATCGCGCCCGGGAAGACCACGGAGAAGTAGACCTCGCCGAACGCGTCGAACCAGGGGTCGTCGCGGCGGAGCATGTGCATGACTTTGCCGCGCTCGTCGGGGATCTGGCGGAGCGGATGGATCTCGACGCCCTTGATCACGCCCGCGGCCCCGCGAGGAAGTCGCGGTACCACGCGATCGTCTCGCGGAGCCCCGCGTCCAGGTCGAACTCGGGCGCCCAGCCGAGCGCCGCGCGCGCGCGCGCGGCCGACAGATACTGGCTGTGGATCTCGCCCTCGACCACGTCGCGCACGTCGGGCTCCAGGTGTCCCGCGTCCATGAGCTTCTGGATCACGGCCACCACCTCGAGGACGCTCAACGGTGACTCGTTCGAGAAGTTGAACGCCTCCCCCGCGATCCGCGCGTCGTCGAGCCGCTCGCCGAGGCGCAGGTAGGCGCGTGCGGCGTCCTTCACGTAGAAGTAGTCGCGCACGTACTTGCCGTCGCTCCGCACCACGGGCCGCTCGCCGCGCAGGAATGACCGGATCGTGCCGGGGACGATGCGGCTCCAGTTGAGGTCGCCGCCGCCGAAGATGTTCCCGCAGCGCGCGATGCCGACCCGTAGACCGTAGGTGTGATAGTACATGCGCGCGATCAGGTCGGCGGCGCTCTTCGAGACCTCGTAGGGATGCGTGCCGGCGAGCGGCATGTCTTCCGTGTACGGGAGCGTGCGCTGCGTGCCGTACGCCTTGTCGCTCGAGGCGACGACGACCCGCTCGACCCGCTCACGGTGCAGCCGGCACGCCTCGAGCAGGTTCCACGTCCCGCGCACGTTCGTCTCGAGCGTCGGGAGCGGCGCGCGGTGCCCGACGCCGACGATCGCCTGGGCGCCCAGATGGAAGACCGTATCGACCTCGAACGCGTTGAGCGCGCGCTCGAGCGTCCGGAAGTCCTCGAGGTTGCCGTTCACGACGGAGACGCGCTCGACGTCCCCGCTCCGGTAGAGCTCGGACCGGGGATCGGCGTCGAGCACCAGCGCGACGACGTGGGCGCCCCGGGCGAGCAGGTCCTTCACGAGCCAGGACCCGACCATCCCCGTGGCGCCGGTGACGAACACGCGCCGCTCCGTCCAGAACGCGGTCATTCGCGCCACACCCGCCAGGGCGCCCGGCCGCCCTCCCACAGGCTCTCGAGCAGCTTCAGATCGCGCAGGGTGTCCATGCACTGCCAGAAGCCGCCGTGGCGAAAGGCGACGAGCTGGCCGTCCTTCGCCAGGCGCTCGAGCGGCTCGCGCTCGAGGTAGGTGTCGTCGCCCTGGATGTAGTCGAGCACGCCCGGCTCCATGACGAAGAAGCCACCGTTGATCCACCCTTCGCCCGCCTGCGGCTTCTCCGTGAACTCGCTGACGCGATCGCCGTCGAAGACGAGCCCGCCGAAGCGGGCCGGCGGCCGCACCGCGGTCACGGTCGCGAGCTTCCCGTGTCGCCGGTGGAACGCGAGCACGTCGGCGACGTTCACGTCGGACACCCCGTCGCCGTACGTGAGCATGAAGGTCCCCTCGCGGAGCCAGTGGGCGAGCCGCTTCACCCGCCCGCCGGTCTGCGTGCCGAGGCCGGTGTCGACCAGGTGCACCGTCCAGTCCTCGCGCGCGCCCTCGTGGGCGCCGACCGCGCCCGTGCCGAGCGCGACGGTGAGGTGGCCCGAGAGGTGGTAGTAGTCGAGGAAGTAGCGTTTGATCGCCTCCTGCCGGTAGCCGAGGGCGAGGACGAACTCCGCGAAGCCCCGCGCCGCGTAGCCGCGCATGATGTGCCACAGGATCGGCCGTCCGCCGATCTCCACCATGGGCTTCGGGCGGACCTCGGTCTCCTCCCGGAGCCTCGTGCCGAGCCCGCCGCAGAGGATCGCGACCTTCATACGAGCCTCACGGCACCCCGGTCACTTCGAGCGGACGCCCTTGAGGAAGCGCAGGATCGTCCGGTTGACCTGGTCCGCGCTCTCGAGGAAGAAGCCGTGACCGCCCGGCAGGACGACGAGCCGCGCCCGGCGGATGCGCTTGGCCAGCGCCCGCGAGAAGGCGGGCGGCGTCAGGATGTCGTCCTTGCCGACCATGACGAGCGTCGGGACACGGATCGCCGACAGCCGACTCGCGCGCGTCCCGTTCCAGGCGAGGATGCCGCGCGCCTGCCGCTCGATCGCCTCCGCCTTGGTCTGGTGCGGATAGGCCATCGAGCGCTGGAACGCAGTCTCCACGTTCTCCTTCCTCGCGAAGAACTCGGGCGAGAAGATCCACGGGTACACGACGTAGCGGTAGCGCTCCTCGATCGGGACCCGGTTGGCGAGCGACATCCACGCCTCGACCGTGTGCAGGAAGCGGGCGTCAGCCTCCGACCACGTGCAGAGCAGCGTCAGCGAACGGACGAGGTGCTTGTACCGCAGCGCCAGCTCCTGGGCGATGGTGCCACCCATCGAGGCGCCGAGGACGTGGGCGCGCGCGATCTTGAGGTGACGCAGGAGCGCGGCGGCGTCCTCGGCCATCTGCCCAGTCGTGTAGACGGGCTCCGGCGGGAGATCCGTCTCCCCCACTCCGCGGTTGTCGAAGACGACGACCTGGAAATGTCGCGCGAGCGCCTTGGCCTGGAGCGCCCAGTTCACGGCGGGCGCCGACAGGCCGTTGATCAGCAGCACGGGCGGGCCCTGGCCGCTCACCTCGAAGTGCATCCGGATCCCGTTGATGATCGCGTACGGCATCAGATCACCAGGGCGACCTTGATTGCGCGCTCGTCCGTGTGCGCGATGAACGCCTCGCCGATCGCGTCGAGCTTGAAGTGGTGGGTGACGAGCGGGCGCGTCCGGACGGCGCCGCTCGCGATCAGCTCGAGCGCCGCGGGGAACTCGTCCTGGTAGATCATCGAGCCGGCGATCGTCACCTCGCGACGCACGACGCTGAAGACGTTGAGGGGCGCGGGCTCGTGGGGCAGTCCGGTCAGGACCACGCGGCCGCCTGGCCTCACCAGCTCGAGGGCCTGGCCGACCGCCTCCGCCGCGCCGGCGGTCTCGACGACGAGGTCTACCCCCTCGCGTCCCGAGACGCGTCGCGCGGCAGCGTCCAGCGGCCCGTCGGCGAGCGCGTGGACCGCCTCGGCGCCGAGCTCAGTCGCCAGTTCGAGGCGCCGATGGGTGCGGCTCACGACGAGCACACGCGCGCCGCGCGCGCGGAGCACCTGGAGGGCCAGGAGCCCGAGCGTCCCCGCGCCGACGACCGCGGCGGTCTCGCCCGCCTTCGGCGCGCCGCGGCCCACCGCGCGCACGACGACGGCGAGCGGCTCGGTGAGCAGCAGGTCCTCGTCCGCGGCGGGGCCGGGCGCGGGCCAGCAGCAGCGCGACGGAACCCGCACGAGCTCGGCGAAGCCACCGTCCACGTCGATCCCCACGGCCGTGCGGGCGAGGCAGAGGTTCCGGTTCCCTTCGCGGCAGAGCGCGCACGCGCCGCAGGAGAAGTTCGGCTCGACGACGACGCGCTCGCCGCTATCCGCGAGCCGGCCGACCAGCTCGTGACCCATGACGCGCGGATACCGAACCGAGCGCTTGCCGCTCCAGATGCGGTGGTCGGTGCCACAGAGACCCGCGAGCGTCACCTGGACGAGCACCTCGCCGGCGCCCGGCTCGGGAGGTGCTATGGCCTGGACGCGCAGGTCGCGCGGGCCGTGGAGAACCGCGGCTTTCATGGCTGTCAATCTACCCGGCGGAATGGCCGCCGTCCAAGAAGATCGTCTGACCGGTCATGAAGGCCGACGCATCCGACGCCAGATAGACGGCCAGGGGCCCGATCTCCTCGGGCCGCCCGATCCGACGCATGGGGATGTCCCGCGTGAGGCGCTCGTTGATCTTCGGGTCCGAGAACGCGGGATCGGTCATGTCGGTGGCGAACCAGCCCGGCGCGATCGCGTTCACCTGGATCCCGTGGCGGGCCCACTCGACGCCGAGGGCCCTCGTGAGGGCGATGACGCCGCCCTTGGTGGCGGCGTAGAGGGTGTAGCCGGGCAGCCCCACCTGCCCCAGGACCGACGCGACGTTGATCACCTTGCCGGACTTCTGCGCGATCAGGTGGGGCGCGGCCGCGCGGCAGCCGTTGAAGACGCCCGTGAGATTCGCGTCCACCATGAAGCGCCAATCGTCCGGCGTCGTCTCGGCGAGCGGGGCGACCTTGGCGACGCCGGCGTTGTTCACGACGATGTCGAGCCGCCCGAGCTCGCGGACCGCGCGGCCCATCAGCGCCTCGACCTCTGCGTAGCTCGCGACGTCGGTGGGCGCCACCAGGGCGCGGCGCCCGGCGCGCTGGACGAGCGCGCCCGTGTCCTCGAGGTCCCGTTTCGCGCGCGCGGCCAGCGCCACGTCCGCGCCGGCCTCGGCGAGCGCCAGGGCGATCGCCCGCCCGAGCCCGCGCGAGGCGCCCGTGACGACCGCGACCCGGCCCGCGAGCGACATCAGCGGTAGAGCTCCTCGAGCGCGCTCATGTACTTGCTGGTCACCACCTTGCGCTTCACCTTCAGCGTCGGCGTGAGCTCGCCGCCGTCGAGCGAGAAGTCCACGGGCAGCACCGCGAATCGCTTGATCTTCGCGTAGGACTGGAGCTGCGTGTTCTTCTCCTCGACGGTGCGCCCCACCCGCTCGACGACCTTGGGGTGCTTGACGAGCACGCCCGCATCCGTGACGAGGATCCCGTGCACGCGCGCGAACTTCTGGAGCTCCTCCGGGTTCACCGTGATGAGCGCCACCGGGTACGGCCGGCGATCGCCGTAGACCATCACCTGGCTGATGAACGGGTCGGCCTTGAGCATGTTCTCGATGTTCTGCGGCGCGATGTTCATGCCGCCCGCGGTGACGATCAGGTCCTTCTTCCGGTCGGTGATGAAGAGAAAGGCGTCCTCGTCGAGCCGGCCGATGTCGCCCGTGTGGAACCAGCCGTCCGCCTCGAAGACCTCCTTCGTCGCGTCGGGCTGCTTGAAGTAGCCGCGCGTGGCGATGTTGGGCCCGCGGGCGAGGATCTCGCCGTCGGGGGCGATCTTCAGCTCGACGCCCGGCAGGGCCTGGCCGACCGAGCCGAACTTGTACTTGTCGCGCCGGTTGAACGTCAGCGCGGGGCAGGTCTCGGTGAGCCCATAGCCCTCGAGCAGCAGGATTCCGGCGGCGTGGAAGAACTCGGCGATGTCGCGCGCGAGCGGCGCGCCGCCCGAGACCGCCCACTGGAGACGCCCGCCGAGCGCTGCGTGGAGCTTCGAGAAGACGAGCGCGTGGGCGATCCGGCGCCGGAGCTCGAGCCCGGCTGGCGCGGGCTGGCCGCGCTGCTGGTAGCGGCTCACCTCGCGCCCGACAGCGAGCGCCCACCGGAAGATCTTCTGCTTCACCGGCGAGCCCGCCTCGACCCCCGCCAGGATCTTCGCGTACACCTTCTCGAAGACGCGCGGGACGCTGCAGATGAAGTGCGGGCGCGTCTCCTTCAGGTTCTCGCCGACCTTGTCGAGGTTCTCGGCGAACGCGGTGGTCAGGCCGTGGGCCACGCCCAGGAACGACTCGAGGCGGGCGAACGAGTGGGCGAGCGGGAGAAAGAGGAGGTGGACCCAACCCTCCGCCACGGGCGTCGCCTGCTTGGAGGCGCTGACGGCGGCGATGTGGTTGCCGTGGGTCTGCATGACGCCCTTCGGCGGTCCCGTCGTGCCCGACGTGTAGACGATCGTCGCCAGGTCCTCGGCGCGCGTCGTCGCCACCCGCTCCGCGAGCGTGGACTTGTGCGCCGCCTCGCCGTCCCGGCCGCGCCGGCGCAAGGTCTCCCACGTCATCACCGTCTTCGGCGGCTGCGGCGCGTCGTAGCCCGTGACGACCACGATCTGCTCGAGCCCCGGCATCTTGTCGCGCACCTCGAGGGCCTTGGCGAGCTGGACAGCATCCTCGACGATGAGCGTCTTGGCCTCCGAGTCGTTCACGACGTAGGCGATGAGGTCCGGCGGGTAGGTCGGATAGATCGGTACCGTGACGCAGCCCGCGCTGAAGATGGCGAAGTCGGCCTGCACCCACTCCGCGCGGCTCCCTGACAGGAGCGCCATGCGCTCGCCTTTTTGCCGGCCGAGCGCGATCAGGCCGAGGGCGACCTGCCGGACGATGTCCCCGACCTCGCGCCAGGTCAGCGTCTTCCACCCCGCCCCGTGCTTGAACGACTGCGCGGGCCGGTCGGAGCTTCTCTCCACTCGGTCCCAGAACAGGCGAGCCAGGGTATCCGTAGCCATCATCGCTCCCCTAACCTCTCAATTTTCAAGGGCTAGTGACCGTAACACGCTCATGATAACGCAGTGCGATATTTCGCTTGACCTCTCTAACGCGACGCGTTATTATTCGGCTCGTGGAGCAGAGGCCATGGTGAAACCCGGAACGACCAAGACGAAGCCAAAAGCGCAGGAGGAGACACCCATGATCGACGAGAAGAAGACCCAGGAGCTGCTCGGCCAGGTCAGCGGCAAGGCCGTGGAGACGATGACGGTGTGGGCCGACGCCAACCAGCACGTGCTGCGCGAGCTGGTCGAGTTCGGCGCCGCGAGCGCGAAGGAGAGCGTGCGACTCTACGCCGAGCTCCAGCAGAGCGCCATCGAGGTGCTGAAGGACTCGCAGGCGGCCCTGCTCCGCTGGCAGTCGGCGTGGCAGAACGGCGCGAAGGACCCGGTCCAGCTCTACCAGAAGGCGATCGCCGAGAGCGTGGACCACGCCCAGAAGGCGTTCAAGGTCCTCGAGGCGGGCGCCCAGGCCGTGACGCGCTCGGCCGAGCGGATGCAGACCTCGGCGGAGCAGGCGGGCAAGGGCATCCAGGAAACGTACACGGCCGTCGTGGCGAAGATGAAGGACGTCTACGCGCAGAGCTAATTTAATTACCCGGGCGGCGATCCCGCACGGCTGCACACGGCCCGGCACGCGCCGGGCCGTGCTATTTCGCCTGGCTCTTCCGCTTCTCCAGCCGCTCTTCGAGAGAGCGGAGCCGCTCCCGCAGCGACGTGACCTCTTCCCGCAGCCGGTCGGCGTCGGGCTCGCCGTCGCGCTTCGTGTCCGCCCGCGCGGCGCCGGGGATCATTCCCCACCCCGCACGGCTCGCCCATTCCTGGAAGACGCGCTCCATCTCGCGCTGGTTGGAGACGACCCCCTCCAGACTCGATTTCATGGAGCGCTGAACGAACTCCTGCCAGGCCTCCCCGTGCTTGATGAGCTGGTGGAGGAAGGCGGTCGGAAGCCCGCTGCGATGACTGCGCTGGTTCTCGAGGATAATCTGCGTGAGCGTCACCGCGGTGAGGTCCTCGCCGGAGGCCGCGTCCACCACCGAGATTTCCTTGCCGGCCCGGACCATCTCCTCGATCTCTTCGAGCGTGACGTAACGACTCTCCTGCGTGTCGTAGAGCTTTCGGTTCGAGTACCGCTTGATGACGTACGCCATGACACTCCCCTGGGGAACTGGACCCCCAACAGCAATGATGAATGCGGTAACACCCCGCGTCAAGGGGCCCGGCACAGCCGCGCGTGCTAGACTGACGCTCCACCGCCGTCCCACCGCAGAGGAGGGCTCGCATGAAGCTCAAGGATCGCACTGCGCTCGTCACCGGGGGATCCCGCGGAATCGGTCGCGCCGTGGCGCTCGCCCTCGCGGAAGAGGGTGCCGACGTCGCCGTGAACTACGTCTCCAGCGAGGCCGCGGCCAACGATGTGGCCGAGCACATCCGGAAGATAGGGCGGCGCGCCATGCTGGCCCAGGCGGACGTCGCCGACTACCCCGACACCTTCCGGATGGCCCAGGGGGTGCTCCGGGAGTTCGGCCACCTCGACATCCT
>Ga0137364_10001964_pt1 | contig 10123 bp, 5 predicted proteins | sample SagtaG_10_FD_104798 | JGI IMG/M metagenome (GOLD analysis project Ga0137364, IMG submission 104798) | Vadose zone soil microbial communities from Sagehorn Ranch, Mendocino, California, USA - Sage1_L_20_16 metaG | ecosystem: Environmental > Terrestrial > Soil > Vadose zone | place: USA... | reverse complement strand
TCCAAGAGCCGTTGCGCCATTTGGTCCGACAACAACACCGCCTGAGTCGATCCGCCATCGGGGGCCGGTTCCTCTATACCTCCATGGATTCCGCCCTGCGACGTCGGCAAACCCTGGCGCGTCGCAGTGCTCAACAGCTACCGGTGGTGGTTCACTCCGAGGCCCTGGAGCTCTCTGCCGATGAACTCCAGGCCGCCATCCTCCTGCTGTTTTATGGATTGCTGGACGAGCAGCAGCGCCGCTTGTTCGCGGGGATCGAATCGCTGCGGCTCGGGCATGGCGGCGACAAGCTCCTAGCCGAGTTCCTGGGCCTGGACGTAGACACCGCGGCTCGGGGCCGCGAACAACTGCTGGAGCAGAAGGTGAGCCTCGGCCGGATCCGCCGCATCGGTGGCGGCCAGTCAAGGGCGGAGAAAAAAACGCCGCGGTGATCGAACTGTTGATCCGGGAGGCGTTCTTATTTTTTCTTGACAAGTTCATTTCTCCACAGGTAGTCTCGCCGAGACTCGCCGCCATTGCACTAGTAGTTTTCATTTGTGGTTTCGGTTGATTACGAATAATATCCTGATGTTTCGTCTTAGCCGATTTGCCAAAAATGTGACGTAACAGGAGGGGCCGTGCTTCTCCGCAAAGGTTTCTCCATTTCCGTTTTGCTGGGTAGTTTTCTGCTGCTGCTCTGCGCAACGCCTTTACTGGCTCAATCGCCGGCGCGCCTGGACGGTACAGTACTAGATTCGAGCGGGGCTGCCGTCGCCGGCGCCCAAGTCAATCTCACTAATACCGCGACAGGAGTAGCGTCGAATGCAAAGTCCGGCACTGGTGGCGAATATGTTTTCTCCTACGTGCTGCCAGGTGCTTATAGTTTGTCCGTCAGCAGTGCTGGATTCAAGACCTCGACTCGGCCACTCGTCGTTCATGCGAACGACCATATCGCCGTGAATGTCACCCTCCTTGTCGGCGCCGCGAGTCAGTCAGTTACAGTGACGTCGGAATCTGCAGCCATACCGGTTACGGACTCTGGCCAGCGGTCCGAAACACTCACTAGCCAGCAGATTCAGGCGTTCTCGACGGTTGGTCCCGACGCCGAGGAATTAATGGAATTACTGCCCGGCATCACGGTGAATGGCGGTGGCGTCGGCGGTTCCGGTTATGGAAACAAATTTGATCCTCATGTCGTGAGTTCCGCCAACAATGGTATTGAAGGATTCAACGTTAACGGAAATCGATCAGACGCCAATACCTTCAAACTCGACGGCGGCAACATGGACGACCTGACGGGGAACAACGGGAGCAACATCTATCCCAACACTGAGTTCATTTCCGAACTGACGGTCGAAACCAGCAATTTCACGGCGGACCAGGGTGGCAGCCCGGTGCTGGTCACTGCGATCACCAAGTCCGGAACGAAAGACTTTCACGGGGAGGGGTTTTGGAGCGGACGCAACTATGCGTTGGACGCCAACAACTGGAGCAATAATTATGCCGGCATTAAGCGGCCGCAGTCCAAATTTAACTATCCCGGGTTTTCCATCGGAGGACCGATTCTGCTGCCAGGAACCAGCTATAACCGAGGGGCCAACAAAAAGTTGTTCTTTTTCTTTGGAGCGAATTGGTCCAGGCAACTACCAGATTTCGGCACGCAATTGGGCGACGTGCCAACCCTGAAGATGCTCAGCGGGGATTTTAGCGACATCGTCTTCAGTCCTACCTGCACTGCTGCTCGCACGGCTGGTAATGCGTCCTCGACCACCTACCTGAATCAGCCTTGCCAAATCAACGACCTAGCGACTGGAAAGACTCTTGATCAGCAAGCAGGGCTCTTAACCGGATTTACCAGCAGCGGCGTCGGCCTACTCAAGTCGCTGATGGGTCCCAGTTTCGTTGGCCCCAACTACCACGACTCCAATGGACTATGGAACTTTGCGGGCCATCCTCTCTTTCCCCAGAATGTGACACAGTACGTTGGACGGTTTGATTGGGACCCTTCAGACAAGGCCCGTATCTTTGTGCGTTTAGGGCGGCAGGATGAGACGCAATTCTCGCCGTGGTCAGAGTATTCGGGCATCAATAGCACATGGACCTCCAGCGTTCCCGACCCGACGCCAACGATCCAGGAATATCATTCGCGTTCGATGAACATCAGCATGATGAATTTGTTGAGTCCGACTCTGACCAATGAGTTCGTATTCAATGCGAACGTGCTCCGTCAGCCGAATCACTACCAAAATGCCAAGATCTTGAGTAAGCAGTCCCTGGGCGTCAACTTCAATGGGTTCTTTCCGAGCACAGACACATATCCGCTTGTTCCGCAGATCATTCCGGCGTTTGCGATGTGTGACAACTTCAACACAGGCGGCTGCGGCAATGCTCCGGGCGAAGGGCGTTGGGGGGCCAGCAACCTGGTGGGAGCAGGAAACTTCTACAAGCAGACTCAATTTGAATTTGGCGACAACCTTACCAAAGTGGTTGGGGCACACACGTTGAAGTTTGGCGGTCTGATCGGGCGAGCACGCAACGACCAGAACCTCAGCGCAGACGCCCTGGAGGGAGCCGTCGTAACTTCCCTCTGGGCTGGAAATACCACTGGAGATGAGTACTCGGACTTATTGATCGAACATTTTTCTTCGTACGAACAGGCCAACCATGATGTTCGCGGCAATATGCGATCTTCTATTTTCGAATGGTTCGGCCAGGACAATTGGAAAGTGAGCAAGAAGCTGACGCTTGAGTTCGGAGCTCGCTGGACTTTACAAGGGCCTTGGTACGAGGCGAGGGGCCTGGGGGCAACATTCGACCCGTCAGCCTATACTGCGGCCAACTCATCGAGCGCGTTTGATGGGGTTCGTACCTCGAGCTGCAAGAATCCAGGACAGTCGGCAGTGCCTCTCTGCGGAACGATTCCCACGACCATCCTGCCCTACCCGCATCCTCTGACGCAGCCCCGGTTTGGTTTCTCCTGGGATGCCTTCGGGACAGGCAAAGCGGTACTGCGCGGAGGCGTGGGGCAGTACTCCCAGCGTGATCCGACCAACTCGAGCTTTGGCGCAATTGTCGGCCCGCCAAATGTCTTCTATGCATCGATATGTTGCGGATACAACAGCTTGAGCGCGATTGAAAGCGCGAGCGCAGGGAGCCAAGGCGCCTTTAGCTATACCCAGAGTAGCGCCGTCTATGATCTGCGCGATCATCATCTTCCCTCCGTGTACCAATACAATCTGACGCTGTCGTCAGCTCTCCCACATCACTTTTTTGCCGAACTTGGATATGTAGGCAGCCAGAGCCGTCACTTACTTCTGGAGCAAAATATTGATTCCGTTCCATATGGTGCGCTTTGGGCCGGCAGCACTAATCCTGCATGTCCACATTGCCTACTGTCAGGCGCGTCTGGCAACGAAGGCAATTACGCTCCGTACAAGCCTTTCAAGCAAATCTCGCAGATCCAGCACTCCGGAAACGCCAACTATAATGGGCTGCAGGCGACTTTACGCCGCCAGGCCAGCCGCTCACTTGATTTCATCGCCAGCTACACTTATTCGAAGGCCCTGGGCGACAGCGACCAGTTCCAGACCCTTCTTGCTAATCCATTCAGTACGGCGGGTTCCCGCCACGTCCTGAGTTTCGATCGTACTAACACCTTCTCAGTTGGGTATCAATATTTTGTACCCAACGGAGCCCGCGGCGCTATGGGCGAATCCGCTTTTGCACGTGGTGCGCTCAACGGCTGGATGCTTTCAGGCATAACCCGAGCAACTAGTGGCGGTCCCATCGCGCTAACCGCCAACGTCACCTGCGTACAGCTCGATGCGAGCGGAAACTCGGGCAGCTGTTCTAGCTCGCTGTGGAATCCTTCCGACACATGGTTTGGCACCAACGCATGGAGTTACGCATTCCTGCCCGGTTCCAATGGAGGTACGCCTATTGGCATTTACCCCACATACATCTGCGACCCCAAAGCCAGTCATGGAGGAGTGAACACGCATTTCATCAACGCGAACTGTGTTGGTTTACCAGCTTTCGACCAGCAAGGGGCGATCGACCCACCCTATATCAAGGAACCTGGATATTTGAACTTTGATCTTGCACTTCAGAAGTCATTCAAGATGGGTGAGAGCCGACATCTGGACATTCGGTTCTCCTCGTTTGACTTAACCAATCGATCGCAGCTCTATCCGATCCAATCGGTGGCGCAATTTAACTGGGTTTTGCCTTTCGGAGCCACCGATCCCAGTCAAGGCCATGCGGTTTTGACCAACGGCACCGGATCATGCGTGGGCGGCAACGTGCCGTTAGGCTACAGCTGTAGCAAGGGCGCAAACGGTCTGCAACGGGAAATGGAGGGAAGCGTCAAGTTCTTCTTCTAACTTGCTAGATCTGTATCGGTTGAAAAGCCCGTCCCCTTAGTTTAGGTTTGCCGATGTGTCTGAGAACGAACCGGTGCTGGAGTTAGTCCCGGTCCGATGTGAGGTATGCGGTTATCATCGAAGAGTTTGAATTTGATGAGAAGGAAGACGCATTATCCGCTTTCCATGGCGTTTCTGCTGGCGTGGCTACTGATCGCTCCTTCCCCGCTCCTGTTGTGTGGAGCGCTCCAAGCGCAATCCCGCGACACCACACTAGGAATCGAGGCTGACAGAGCTGCGGCCCAGGATGATACAAACCGAGCGCTTGATCTCTATGCCAAGGCGCTGGCATCGAAACCTGACTGGACGGAAGGCTGGTGGAAATACGGCGACCTGCTCTATCAGGCTCGTCGATTTCAGGAAGCGGCACAAGCCTTTGGACGGCTTACCCGGCTGGCGCCAAACAACTCCCTCGGTTTCGCTCTGTTGGGCCTGTGCGAGTACGAACTTGCCGACTGGAACAACGCTACCCTGCATCTGAATAAAGCCTTGAATCGCGGCGGGCTGCCGCCGGACATTTCCCGGTTCGCAGCGTACCACCTTGGTTTGGCGCTCCTGCGACAGCGAAACCAGGGCGGAGCACTCCTCACTTTCAAGCTTCTCTTTCATCAGGATCCCGACTACCCGGGTCTGGGCCTGGTCTTGGGAACAGCCGAACTCAGCCTGGAGCAGCCGCCGGTCGCGACCGCAGCGACATTTCCCGCTGCGCAGATTGCGGGTAACGCGGCGCTCGCGATCCTAAGTGCCCGTTCCGCAGATGCGGAGAAATCTTATCGCGACCTGGTGGTGCAGTTCCCCAACCAGGCCTCTGCTCATCTGAGCTTTGGCCTTTTCCTGGAGAGCCAGCATCGTGACGATGAGGCCGCAAAGGAATTCACCGCGGAGACCAAGGTCAATCCAACCAGTGCTGTTCCATGGCTCTGGCTGGCGCGAGTCGCAATCGCCCAACAAAATCCCGAGGCAGCCCGTTCGTACGCAGCGCATGCTCGGGAACTCGATCCCAAGGACCCACTCTCCTTGTTGATTGAAGGCCGAAGCTTCATGCTCGAGCATCGCTGGGAGCAAGCGCTAATTCCGTTGCGTGCGGCGGAGGACGCTGTACCTCAGAGTTCCGAAGTGCACTATGCTTTAGCGTCGGTTTACAGTGCGTTACATCGCGGGCAGGAAGCGGACAAGGAACGGCAACTATTTCTACAGGCTCAATCTGCAGATGGGCCCGAGGAGGATGCAAGGCGGTGAAGAACGCGCTGCTTGTCATTCTCGCAGTAGGCATTTTCGATGCCGGGCTTTTCGCGCAGTTACCCGACTTCGCAGCTCCAGAGAACATGAATGCTTGCGCCGAAGGCGACCAGGCCGTTGTGGGCGGCCACTGGGAGGCGGCGCGTGATCTCTATAAAACATGTATTGCTTCAGAGCCGCCACGCTTCGAAATACTATCGAACCTCGGCCTGGCGTACACGCGGCTTGGGCTGATGCAGGAGGCTATCGACAGTTATCAGAAGGCGCTTGTGCTCAGCTCGGGAAATCCAAAGGTAGAGTTCAATTTGGCGGTTTCTTTCGTCAGAGCAGGAAACTACGCCGCCGCTGTCGAACACTTGTCTAGGCTTCACAAGACTGAACCGGGCGAAATGCGAGTAACGGAACTGCTCGCATTTTCCTATTACCGTCTGGGCCGTTACTCGCTGGCTGCACGCGAAGCTGAACGTGTCTACAAGGCTCATCCGGAAGATGCAGGTAACGCGCTGATCCTGGGATCGGCATACACCCGCCTGGGTCTGTACGACAAGGCCCTGCCTGTGATTACGTTGGCCCTAAAGTCGGCTGGTTCGGCCGAAGGTCATCTCATCATGGGCGAGACATTGTTGGGCCTTCGCCTTTATCACCCTGCGATAGACGAATTGACGCAAGCAGCAGCGTTACAACCGAGCATGCCGGGCCTTCATTCCGCATTAGGGGTGGGTAAGGTGGGTTTGGGAGACTCAGTGGGAGCCATGGCTGAGTTTGAAGCAGCGTTAAACGCCGATCCTAATGACTATCAGGCGAACTATTACATGGGACGCCTTAAGCGGCTTGACGGAGACGTTCCTTCTGCGCGGAAGTTCCTAGAAAAGGCGGAACAACTTAGTCCAGGAACTCCTGACGTGGTTTTCGAAAATGCCGCGATCGCGATGGCGGCGCATGATTATTTGAAAGCAGAGGCCTTATTGAACAAGGTTCTGCAGCAACAGCCAGACCACAGCGAGGCGCACTTTCTACTCGCTGAGGCATATCTCAAACAGGGCCATCGGCAAGAAGCTCAGCACGAACGAGAGATTTTTGAAAAATTGCGGAAGGAACAGCAGGATAAGACCTCAAAGACAGGGAAGCGGAGGAGCTCCCAAAAGTAGTGCAGCATCTTCTGTGGACGGTAATCCATGAAACGCCGGATCTCATTCAGCATCAGAGCAATTTTCGCGCATGGTTTCCTGTGCATTGGTCTTTCACTGATCTCGTCGTCAGCGGGGGCTCAGGCCCCGAGTGCAGGCGCCATTTCCTTTAAGGGTATTACTCAACGTGCAGAAACTGCTCGCGAGAAGGGCGACATTCCAGCTGCAATCCACTTATACCGTCAGGCTCTCCTTCAGAAGCCTGGCTGGCAGGAGGGGTGGTGGTACTACGGGTCGCTTCTATATGACAGCAACAAGTACCCGCAGGCGGCCGGTGCTCTCCGGCGGCTCATCACACTGAACCCAAAGTTAGGGGGCGCGTGGGCTTTGCTGGGCCTGAGTGAGTACGAGACACACGACTTCGACCGGGCGTTCGACCATCTACAGCGGGCGAGAGAAGTGGGTTTTGGCGAAAACCAATCTTTGGCCGACGTCGCAGATTATCATTTGGCGGTCCTTCTCAACGCGCACGGCGAATGCGAGCCAGCACGATCCCTGCTTTCATCATTGTTATTGCGCGGTGTGAATTCGGAAGACGTGCAGATCGGGCTAGGCATGAGCCTATTGCGGGTGCCACTGCTTCCGACCCAATTAGATCCTTCCAAAGATGCGCTGATTCATGATGCCGGCAGCACCGCGGGGCTTATTGCACACAAGGAGTACGAGAAGGCGGACGAAGCGTTTCAGGCTCTGCTAACGAAATACCCAGCGACTCCTTTCGCGCACTATGCCTACGGCTCGATGTTGGCGTCACGCGGACAAGAGGATGCGGCCAAGGCTCAGTTCCGGGAAGAAACGACCATAACGCCAGACAGCGCCCTGCCATACATGGAATGGGCCTTCATCGAGTCAAAGGGAGGGGACTATCAAGAAGCTCTCCCGCTAGCTAGGAAAGCTGTGGAACTTTCGCCAAATTCTTTCTTAGCCCACTATCTGCTCGGAAACGCTCTTCTCGCGACGGGAGATACGCACGGCTCGGTGGCGAACCTGGAGAATGCGCGACATTTGGCGCCCGATAGTCCTGAAGTGCGATACAGCTTGGCCCGCGCATACGCGAAAGCTGGGAATCCGCAACTCGCGCGGCGCGAACAGACAGAATTCACAAAGCTCCAAGCAGATCGGCAAAGAAAGCTTCGCGAAGGGGACGAGGTTATGAAACTATCTGAACAGTAAACCTCAAGTGTACCATCGTCGTCGCCTTCCCAATAGCGAGTTCATTTTCGAATGCACAGAGATAATTCTAGTATTTTTTCCGGGACTAAGGGTTAGATGAAGAACCTTTCACGGCGTGAGGCACTGCGGGCGCTTGGACTCGGAGGATTGTTTGCTGCAGGTGGATGGCGAAGGCGAAAAGGATTGTGGCAACAGATCGCATCGAGGAGCGTGGCAGCAACCGGACCCGCGATTTTCTCGATTGTGCCTCCTGAGCAGAGCCATATTAATTGGGTGCATGACAATGCGGCGTCCGTGGCACATTATCTGCCTGAGTCGATGGTTTCTGGATGTGCTGTTCTCGACTACGACAGCGATGGTTGGATGGATATTTTTCTGGTCAACACTGGGCCCTGCGATTTCTTCCAGCCGGACTCAAGCCGCCGACCGCGAAATGCGCTGTATCGAAACAATCGCGACGGCACTTTTACTGACGTCACCGCAAAAGCCGGGCTCGAGGGCGTGGCGTTTGGAGAGGGAGTCGCCGTCGGAGACTACGACGGCGATGGATTTCCCGACCTGTATGTCACCGCTTATGGGCACAATACGCTCTACCACAACAATGGTGACGGGACGTTTACCGATGTGACGACGAAAGCGGGCGTTGAAGACCCCAACTGGTCCACGTCGGCGGTCTGGTTTGACTACGACAATGATGGCAGACTTGACCTTTTTGTCTGTAATTTTGTGGAATATGCTGCGGGCGACAAATATTTATGCGGCAATAACCGCGCCGGCAAACACTACTACTGCATTCCGCGCCTGTTCAAAGGCCGTGCCAGCAAGCTTTACCACAACAACGGGGACGGTACCTTCACCGAGACAGGTCACCTGACCGAAATCGGAAAAAAGCTTGGCAAGTCCCACGGCGTGGTAGCAACGGACATTAACAATGATGGGTGGATGGATCTATTCGTAGCGAATGACACCGAGCCGAATTATCTTTTTGTCAACCACGGAAATGGAAAATTTGAGGAGAGCGGTTTCCCGGCAGGAGTTTCGTATAGCGATGCTGGACGCCCGCGGTCGGGCATGGGTGTCGATTCGGCCGATTACGACAACGACGGCAGGCTCGACCTGTTCGTTGCCAACATCGACCACGAACGGTTCTCGATTTATCACAACGACGGCGATGGCAGTTTTTCAGACCAGGCCGGTGAGACTGGCATCGGCCAAGCTACGCGTCTGCTAAGCGGTTGGGGTCTCAAATTCTTCGACTATGACAACGACGGCAATCTCGACCTAATTATGTCGAATGGTCATCCGGACGACATGGTGGAGGTCGACTCGCCTGGAGTGAGCTACCAAGAGCCCTTGCTACTATTCCACGGCAATGGCCACACTTTCGAAAACGTTAGTGCACACGCGGGGCCGGCCTTCCAAAAGTTATGGTCGGCGCGAGGCTTGGCCATCGGAGACTTTGATAATGATGGCGGCAGTGATGTGCTTATCAATAATAATGGTGGTCCGCCACTACTCCTGCACAATGAAGTTGGACATAAGAACAACTGGGTGGGGATTCGCCTCACTGGGCGGGAATGCAACATCGACGCTGTGGGTGCCTGGATTCGGTGGCGCTTCAACGGCGAAAAACGCTCACGTTTGAAAACTGCAGGCGGCAGTTTCCTGTCGAGTCACGATCCACGACAAGTGCTTGGAATCGGACAAGCGAAGAAGCTCGATTTCCTTGAGATCCAGTGGCCAAAACCTTCGAGCAGAATTGATCGGTTTGTTGACGTGCCACTCCATCGATATGTCACAATCGAGGAAGGTAAGGGCATCCGCAGCTGAAGAACCATCCCTGCCCATGAGACCACTCTCGACAGTGAGATTGCGATACACGCGCGAACCTCGATTTCGCGAGCGGTGTTCCCACGTCACGAGTTTGGAGATCGTGGCAAAGCGATTTGTTTGCAGGTTACTGATGCCTGTTGCGGTCGTATGCACGGGGATTCTCGAGCCGGACCGCATCCGGTATCGTGAAGAATAATGCTCTGGGAGCAAGGACCTCAATACTGATAAGGGCGAGGTCGGTGGTTCAAGTCCACCCAGGCCCACCATCAAAATCACCAGTAAATACGCGGC
>Ga0137364_10001962_pt1 | contig 10132 bp, 10 predicted proteins | sample SagtaG_10_FD_104798 | JGI IMG/M metagenome (GOLD analysis project Ga0137364, IMG submission 104798) | Vadose zone soil microbial communities from Sagehorn Ranch, Mendocino, California, USA - Sage1_L_20_16 metaG | ecosystem: Environmental > Terrestrial > Soil > Vadose zone | place: USA... | reverse complement strand
GCCGCTCAAGAATCCGAATCCGCGATCCATCACCAGCCGCTTAATCGTTCCGTTCTGCGCCACGTCTGTCGCTAACTCCTTCGCAAAGATATCCCCAGCCGAGCTGCGTTTCCTGGGCGTGCCATGACCGGGCTGACTCCGCCCACGATCAAGCATATCATGGGTAGTATTGCGACGGCCAAAACCGGCCGAAGGAGGGGTCACCACGATGCGCAGCACGATGCCCGACTTTCCCCTGACGCTCCAGCACTTCCTCTGGCGGTCCACCACCCTGTTCCCCAGGAAGGAGATCGTGACGCGGCGGGAGGCTGACCGCCACCGCTACACCTACGCCGACTTCGGACGGCGGGTGGCCCAGTTGGCGCATGCGCTCCAAGAGCTCGGTATCGCCCCCGGAGACCGGGTGGGCACCCTGGCCTGGAACAACTACCGTCACCTCGAGCTCTACTTCGCGGTGCCCTGCTCGGGCGCGGTGCTGCATACGTTGAACCCGCGCCTCTTTCCCGAACACCTCGAGTTCGTGATCAACGACGCCGAGGACAAGGTCATCTTCGTCGACGCCTCGATCGTGCCGGCGCTGCAGCGCGTCGCGAAGAACCTGAAGGGCGTCAAGCAGTTCGTCGTCATGGCGGACGGCCCTTCGCCGGACGGCCAGCTCACACCGGCGGTGTCGTATGAGGAGCTGATCAGCGGCCGCCCGACGGACTACGACTGGCCCGCCCTCGACGAACGCGACGCAGCCGCCATGTGCTACACGTCTGGCACGACCGGAAAGCCGAAGGGTGTCGTCTACAGCCATCGATCGTCCGTGCTGCACTCATTCGGGATCGCGATCGGCGGCGGCATCGGCCTCGCGGAATCGGACAGCATCCTGCCGGTCGTGCCGATGTTCCACGCCAACGCCTGGGGCCTGGCGTACGGCGCCACCATGTTGGGCGCCAAGCAGGTCTTTCCGGATCGATTTCTCGATCCGGTCAGCCTGACCGAGCTCATCCAGGAGGAGAAGGTCACCTTCAGCGCCGGCGTGCCCAGCGTGTGGATCGCCCTGCTGCAACACCTGGACAAGACCGCAACCAACCTCGACGGACTTCGGATGTTCGTCGGCGGATCGGCGCTGCCGGCGGGGCTTTACGACGGACTGACCCGGCATGGCATCGACACCAACCAGGGGTGGGGCATGACCGAAACCTCCCCGGTTGCGTCCGTCGCCACGATGAAGAGCTACACGCCGGAGTCCGATCGCAAGCAGGTCCGGCTCAAGGCGGGCCTCCCGCTCGCCGGCGTGGAACTCCGCCTCGCCAACGTCGAGACCGGCGAACCCGTCCCCTGGGATGGGAAGAGCGTCGGCGAGATCCAGGTGCGCGGCCCCTGGGTGACCGCGAGCTACTACCGCGGTGTCGACCCCGAACGCTTCACCCCGGACGGCTGGCTACGCACCGGCGACGTGGCCAACGTCGATCCCGAGGGCTATGCGCAGATCGTCGACCGCACCAAGGACCTGGTGAAGTCGGGGGGCGAGTGGATCTCCTCGGTGGAGCTGGAATCCGCCATCATGGGGCATCCCAAGGTATTGGAGGCGGCCGTCATCGGGGTGCCACACCCGAAGTGGCAGGAGCGGCCTCTCGCCTACGTCGTGGCCAAACCCGAATTCAAAGGCGCGGTCACCCAGGAGGAGATCATCGCGTACCTGAAGCCGCTGGTGGCGAAATGGTGGCTGCCAGACGAGGTGCGATTTGTCGATGAAATCCCCAAGACGAGCGTCGGCAAGTTCGACAAGAAGGTGATCCGTGAGCAGGCGCTCAAGGCACCGGCGGCGGCGCGCCCCTCGGAGTAAGACGAGCCGGTGACGGGCGGGGCACAGTGCTGCGGCAGATCGCTCGATCCGTCGAGCGCACAACCGACCTTAATGCTGGGGCGCTAGAACGGAGGCTAGAAGGATGTGACTCAGCAATGGATGCCTCTTCGCAGTTCGAGGCGCTCGTTCCACAGCCGCTGGATGCGGAGGGAATCAAGCGGCGTCGCGAGCTCGAGGACATCCACGAGGAGTTGCTGCTGAGCATTCTGGCGCTCGAAGAGGAGTGGCAACTCGACAACCGGATCGCCTATTCCCTGCGGCAACGCAAGGCCGCCTGACCGGTCAGGGCCGCCCAGGCCGCGTCCGCAGCATGGCCATCGCCTGCTCCATCCGTCGCCGCTGGGTCTCCGCCCGTTTCGCCCCGGTCACCCACTGCAAGAACTCCTTCTTGCGCGTGTAGGAGAGCTTCTCGAACGCAGCGGCGCTGGCGGCGTCCGCCTCGAGCGCGCGGCGCAGCGCCTGCGGGAGGTCCACCGCTCGTACTTCGGCGTCGTACTCCAGGCCCACAGTGAGCGGGTCGCCGGCCGCCACCCCGGCGGCTTCACGGACCTCCCGCCGGACGCCGATGTAGGACTTTCCACCGTAGATGGCGATCGTCGTACGGTATGTGTAGTCGTTGAGGGTCACCCTGACGGGCACGCGCTTCCCCTCGCCCAGCGCCGTCAACGTCTGTGGCGGGACGCGGATGAAGCAGGCCCCCTGGTCGGATTCGAGGCGGCCCTCAAATTGCAGCGCCGGCATCCCGGGCTCATTTTCTAGCAATTTCGCCGGAATAACGCACGTTTTCGGCCGTCGGCCCGTTTGCAACCCACGACAGGGCCGTGGCCCATCGGATTTACACAACGGAGGACACGATGGCGAAAACCCAAAAATGGACCGCGTCGACGTTCGTCAGCATGGTGCACGAGAATCTCACCGACAAGGGTCACAAGGTCAAGAAGTCGGACCTCAGCTGGGCCGTCAAGGACGCCTTCGAGGCGGCGGTCACGGCCGGCGCCCGTGGGATGCGCGTGCGTTTCCCGGAGATCGGCGCGCTCGCGTCGCGTGACGTCAAGGCTCGCAAGGCAGGGAAAGGCACCAACCCCTTCACCGGCGAGTCGATCATGCTCAAGGCCCGCCCGGCTTCCAAGAAGCCGCGCTGGTCGTTCCCGAAGGCCGTTCGCGAGGCCTACATCCGCCAGGCCGCCCGCAAGGCCGCCTAAGCAGACCGTTCGGCCGACAGGGCGCTGGGCCTGACCGGCGCCCTGTCACGTTTCTTGACAGGCTCCCGATTTCGACTGACTATGATGGGAGCGATGCGACGAAACTTGATAGCAGGAGTGCTGATTGCCATCGGCCTGGCGCTGATGGCGACCGCCCTACCTGCCAGTGGGCTGGTCCGCCTCGGTTCGCCCGAGGTGGCGACCCAGCCGATCCAAGCGCTCAACGATCCGCTGTCGCCGCCCCACCAGCACCCAAAATTCCTCCCCAACACCAACAGTACCGGCGCCGGCCCCAACCAGGTGGTGGCATACATCTCGATTCCGCGGCTGGGCATCAAGAATGCCCCCATCTTCGACCGCGGCGTCGACCCCAAGGGCAACATGTTGATCGCCAAGGGCTACTCGGTCACCCATTACGCCTACTCCTCCCCTATTGGTAGCGGCAACGCCGTCCTCTACGGCCATGACGACATTGAGGGCAGTGTCTTCGGCAGCATCAAGGACCTGAAGGCAGGCGACGAGGTGGACGTCGCGGACGCGAGCGGGTCCCGCACCGTCTACCACGTCACCGGAAAGCCGACCATCGTCCCGCCGACCGCCGTGCAGATCCTGCAGCCGACCAATGATGTGCGGCTCACCCTCTTCACCTGCTGGCCCAACTGGGTCGACACCCAGCGGGTTGTCGTTACGGCGATACCCGCGACCGCTTAGTGATTCGTCTCTTCGGGCGGCTCCTGAAAATACTTCAGTAGTTCTTCCAGTGCCCTGGCGGCCTCGGGGTCGGCAAGCAAGCGGGCCTGCATTTCCTGCACCTGTTTAACCAGCTCCTTGGCCTGCGTTTCCTGGGCGACCTGCAGCAACACCGGCTGGCTCGCCGCCGAGACGATCATCGTCGCCTGCTGCCGAAGCATCTCGACGCCCTGGCAGCCGAGACAGGTGCCGGCGTTGTTGCAGTGGCAGAGCTGCAGACGGAGGTTGTCGAGTTCCCGCTGGAGCGGGGAAAGATCGACCGGCTGGCTCACCCTTCAAGCTTAGCCGTAGCCGCGGGAACTTTTCGGCTCTCCTCCCGTCGTAAGGACCGAGATGAGAATCGTGTCCTCGATCCGCCTCGTTCCCGTTCTGGCTCTGTTCAGTGTGCTCGGTCTGCTGGCGGCATGCGGCGCCGCGTCATCCGGATCTCAGGCGACCGGTGGCCTCGCTCAGGGATCCTCCGGCAGCTCCTCGGCAGCGGATCATGCGCCGGCCGACTCGACCTCGAAGCAGTCCGTCGGCAACGCCGTGCTGCAAGCGCGCGGTGATCAGAAGGTCATTCAGGACGCGAACCTGGGGATTCAAATCAAGTCGGGCGCGTTCTGGAGCACCTACGACAGGGCGCTCGCCGTCGCCGACCGGTTCAACGGTTATCTCGTCAGCTCACAGGTTGGAGATCTTTCCGGCCGCGAGACGGACGCCGGCACCGTGGTGGTCGCCGTCCCGGCATCGCGCTATGCCGATGCATTGAGTGAGCTGCGCCAACTCGGCAAAGCGACGCAGCAACAGGTCACCAGCCAGGACGTCAGCGGTGAATACGTCGACCTGCAGGCACGGCTCAAGAACCAACAGGCGCAACAGGCGGTCATGCTCGACCTGATGCGCCGGGCGCAGAGCATCGCCGACAGCGTTGCGGTGCAGAACCAGCTGTCGACCGTCACAGGAGAGATCGAGCAGATTCAGGGCCGCATCCGCTATCTCGACCAGCGCACCACCTACTCGACGATCGCGCTTCGCTTCTACACGGTCGCGGCGGCGCCGGCACAGCCGAACCTGTGGGACCGTAGTGGCCTCGCCAGCTCGCTCGCCACCGCTGGGACGACGTTTGTGGCCGTGATCGGCGGGATGCTCGTTGTCAGTGGCTTCCTGCTGCCGTTCCTTCTCCTGATCGCGCTCGCCTTCGGCATCTGGTGGCTGCTGCCAGCCCGGCTGCGGCCGACAATTCGCTGAGCACCTCAGTCCTGGGCGTCTTCGCGCCGAAACCGATCGACCAGGAACCGCTTGTGCGCGAGCAGCTGGTCCATGTCGCTGCGGTGAACCACCTCCGCCACCTGTCGCATCTCCGCGTCGAGGAAATCGAGCTCCTCGACCAGCACCTCGAGCGCGGCGCGGCCCTGGCTGCCCGGTTGGGACGACACATATCCGCGCGGGAGCCGAAGATAGGCTTCCACCGCCGTCGGCAAGTAGTCCGAGACGGTGCGCTCGATCAGGTAGAGCTCGGGCGCACCAAGCGGCAAGCAATCGAGCCGCGGAAGGATCTCGGTGCGGATCGTCAGCTCGATCCGTAGCAATCGGGCGAGGATCTCTGGGGGGACTCGCCCCGCCGCCGCCCCAACCTGTTGAGCGAGCGACTTTTGCACCCGCTGCGGATCGAATCCAAAACGGCTGACGCGCCCCTTGCCGCGGACGGCCAGGGCGCCGGCGATGTAGAGGCCAACCACCAGGAGCAAACCCTGTGCGCCGACGGGGTCGACGAGGATGAGCCCGCCTCCGACCAGGGCCAGCGCCGAACCGGTCAGGTTCCGTCGGCTGGTGAGATAGGACACGAGCCCGCGCCCCGGAGCGGACGCGGGCAGCGACGAGCGATAGGGTGCGATCGCGCTTCCCATGCGCGTCCCCTGTCGCTAGGGCGTGCGCACCGGCAGCTTCAGCTCCTCTGGGATTGAGGCGAGCTCGCCTGTCGGTGCCTCGTGCGCGCGCTCAAGGTAGGTCTGCGCGCGCGCGACCTCCCTGGAAAGCGCATCGATCGTCTGCCGCATGGTCTCCAGCGCCTGAAGTTTGGAGGCATCGATGGTGTCGATCGTGGCGTAGATGTTGGCGAAGGCCACTTGCAGCTTCTCGATGCTGACGGTCGCGCTCGCCGCTTGCGCGTGCACGCCGGCGGATTGCTGGCGCAACATCGTCGAGGTGCCCTCGATCATACCGGCGGTCGTCTGATTCAGTGCGCCAATCTGATCCAGCACGAGCTTTTGGTTGACCAGACCCTGCGCCGTCATGACCGCCGTGCGCAGCGCGGACACGGTGGTCGTGGTCGCGCGATCGACGCCCTTCACGAGCTCGAGATTGTTCTTGCGAACGAGCTCGAGCGCCAGGTAACCCTGGGCGCTGACGGCGAGCTGGGTGGCGAGATCCTGAGTTTTCTGGCGAACGTAGAAGAGGCAGTCCTCACGCAACGCCTTCGCCCGCTCAGGATCCTGCTCCTGCACCTCCTGAATGCGAGCATCCAGCGCGGTATCCATCCGGCGCGCGAGGTAGAGGTATTGCTTGAGCCGATCCATTACGGCCCACAGGTTGAGCTTCTCCTGCTCGATTGCGGCATTGTCCTTGAGCAGCTCGTCCTGCCCCCGGTACAGCGCCTGCACGATCGCGTTGAGGTGACCCTGTGCCGACTCGTACTTGCCGAAGTAATCGCGCAGCCGGTTGCCCAGCGGCAGGACGCCGAAGAGCCGGCGACGGTCGAGCAGCCCACGGTCCGACGGGTCGAGATCTTCAACCGTGCGCCGGAGTTGGAGCAGAGCGCTGGAAACGGAAGACTTGTCTTGCGCGCGGGCGAGCGCGCCGACCGGCCGATCGAGCATCCGATTGGAAACGCTGGCGGACTGCTTGATCTCTTCATTGCCGAGCGCGTGAATGCCGTCAACCTTTTTCTTGAAGGCGTCCGAGCGGGGATCGGTGACCAGCAGGGCGTCGAGGTAGGTAGCAACGGCGGCGTCGAGGCGCGCGGTCGTTTGTGGGTCGAGCGTGATCATCGGGGCAGCGGTCGCCGCCGGGTCGGCTGGCGTCAGGGAGAGGTCAGAGTTCGCCTCGACCGTCGTGCGCATGGACTCGCTCCTTTTGCTAAGCCCGTGGTCGGATACACAGTGGTTTTTCCCGAAAATCGGCATTCTCACACGTGAAAAACCGTTTCCAGCGCCTGACACCTGGGAGTGAATTCGGGACGGCCACGCTAGGCTTAGGGTTGTGAACGCCAGCGAGATGGACGGGCGGATGTTCCTCGATGGGGAGCGGGTCCCGGCACGGGCCGGCGCAACCATCGACGCCATCGATCCGGCCACCGCCGAGGTCTTCGCCAAGGTGGCCCTGGGCGACAAGGCTGATGTCGACGCAGCGGTGGCGTCGGCCCAAGCGGCGATGGGCTCATGGGCGGGGCTAGCGCCTGTACGTCGCGTTCGACTCTTGAACCGGCTCGCTGGCGCGCTCCGCGAGCACAGCCGGGAGTTGGCCGAGTTGGAGAGCCTCGATGTCGGCAAGCCGTTGCGCCAGGCGGAAGACGATGTCGCGGCGGCCGCCGGCTACTTCGAATACTTCGCCGGCGTGGCCGACAAGGTCTTCGGCTCGAGCATTCCCCTGGGAAAAGGTTTCGTCGACTTCACGCTTCGCGAGCCGCTGGGCGTTTCGGCCCAGATCGTTCCCTGGAACTACCCGCTGCGGCTGGCCTCGCGGGGGATCGCGCCCGCGCTGGCGTGTGGCAATGCCGTCGTGGCAAAACCGGCCGCCGAAGCAGGCCTCAGCATCATCCGGCTGGCGGAGCTGGCGGCGGAGGCGGGCCTGCCGCCCGGCGTCTTCAATGTGGTGACCGGCGGGAGAGAAACCGGTGCGGCGCTGGCCTCCCACCCCGGCATCAACCACATCACCTTCACCGGTTCGGTGCCGACCGGCATCGCGATCATGAAAGCCGCCGCGGACAACGTCGTGCCGGTGACGCTCGAACTCGGCGGCAAGTCGCCGAACATCGTTTTTGCCGACGCCGATCTGGAACGGGCCGCCGCATCCGCCGCCACCACCTTGATGCAGAACTCGGCGCAAACCTGCACCGCGCCGACGCGACTCTTGCTCGAGGCGTCGGCTCACGACCGCTTCGTCGAGCTGCTCGCGAAGCGGATCGGGACGATCCGCCTGGGCCGCGGGCTGGATAACCCGGATATGGGCCCGGTGGTCAGCGAGCGCCAGATGCAGCGCGTCCTCGGCTTCATCGCCGCCGGCGCAAAGGACGGGGCGAGGGCGGTGGCGGGTGGCCGCCGCGCGGACGGTGCCGGCCTAGACCGCGGCTTCTTCATCGAGCCGACGCTCCTCGACCAGGTGGCAGCGGGGACCGCGCTCGGGCAGGAAGAGATCTTCGGCCCGGTGCTGACGGTGACCACCTTTGGATCAATGGATGAGGCGATCGCGGTCGCCAACGGCACGCCCTACGGGCTGGTGACCGGCGTCTGGACGCGCGACCTGAGCCGGGCCCTGGCCGTCGCCACCGCGGTGAAATCAGGACAGGTGCGCGTCAATGGCTACAGCGTGGAGGGCAGCATCGGGCTGCCATTCGGCGGCTACAAGCGCAGCGGATTCGGACGCGAGCAAGGCGTCGAAGCACTGGCGAACTACACCCAGGTCAAGAACGTGATGATCAACTTCGGTTGAGGTCGATCTCACCCTGATCTCGCGACGATTCGCCGACGCGCGCACCGTCGGCGCCGTGGAGACTGGCGCGAGCCGCTCCCCGTGTGGCAGCGTTAGCGGCGAAGATGCTGCTCGAGCTCGTCCTTTTCTTTACACTGGCCGCCGCGATCACGACCGCAGCGGTCATGGTTCCCGGACTGGTCCGAGCGCGCGCCTGGGCCGGCATCCCGCTCGCGCTCGCGATCTTGATCGCCGCCGGCTGGCTGACGGGGCTGATCGTCCACGATCCCGTGGCGGCGGCCATTCTTCCGCTGTTCGGCGTGGGCGCCCTGATCGAGACCCGCCGCCACCTTCCGCAATGGAGCTTCCTCGCCGCTCAGCTGCTGTCGGCCTTGCTGGTGGCGTCGGTCGTGTACCTGATCTATGCGGGCGCTCAACCGTTTGTCGACCGCCTGGGTCTCCTGGGCATCGCCGGTTCGTTCGTCCTGCTCCTGCTGGAGGCGAGCGCTCTGGCGCTCAGCGTGTATTACCTCTTCGAGATCCTGGACGTCTTTAGCCGGCGGACCCGAATCGCCCATCGCGCGGAATCGTCCTATCAGCCTCCCGTGGCCATCCAGGTGCCCTGCTACAACGAGCCGATCGAGGTGGTGCGCGAGACGTTGACCGCGCTTTCCCACCTCGACTACCCCAACGTCGTCGTCCAGGTCGTCGACAACAACACCAAGGACCCGCGGGTATGGCGTCCCGTCGAGGCGCTGTGCGCCGAGCTGGGATCGCGCTTTCAGTTCATCCATCTCGATCCCTGGCCCGGCTACAAGGCGGGCGCGCTCAACGAAGCGACTCGCCGCTTGCCGGCGGACGTCACCATCCTGGGCATCGTCGATGCCGATTACATCGTCAGACCGGGCTTCCTCAAAGAAATGGTCGGCCACTTCGCCGACGACCGGGTCGCCTTCGTGCAGACCCCTCAGAACTATCGAGATTGGAAGGACAGCGGCTACCTCCGCGGCCTCTTTTACAGCTACCGCTATTTCTTCGACGTGACGATGCCGGCCCGCGCCAACCGCAACGCCATCATTTTTGCCGGGACGATGGGCTTGATCCGGCGGTCGGCCCTGGAAGGGATCGGCGGTTGGGAGGAAAGCGTGATCACCGAGGACGCCGAGGCAAGTCTTCGCCTGCTTGGGCTCGGTTCCATCGGTGTCTTCGAGCCGACCGCCTGGGGCGAAGGCCTGATGCCGCTCAGTTTTGATGGCCTGAAGAAGCAACGGTTCCGCTGGGCGCTCGGCGGCATCCAGATCCTTCGCCGGCAGTGGCGGGAGCTGCTGCCGTATACCCGACACCGGCTGCACCTCGCCTGGGGCCAGCGCATCCACTACCTCTTCGGCAGCGTGCACTGGTTCGGCGATCTGCTGACAGTCGGCTTCACACTCCTCCTCCTGCTGACCGCCGTCGCCGCCACCATCCATCACCGGCTTCCCGTTCGCGAGCTGACCGGTCCGATCCTCATCGTCCCGCTGGCTTTTCTGGTGACCGGCGTGTTGCGCGGACTCTGGGCATTGAGGCGGGCCGAGCGGTGTACTTGGGGTGACGCGTTGCGCGCCCTCGGGATTTGGTTTGCCTTGAGCTGGGTCGTGACGCTCGCCGTCGTGCGCGG
>Ga0137364_10001960_pt1 | contig 10136 bp, 8 predicted proteins | sample SagtaG_10_FD_104798 | JGI IMG/M metagenome (GOLD analysis project Ga0137364, IMG submission 104798) | Vadose zone soil microbial communities from Sagehorn Ranch, Mendocino, California, USA - Sage1_L_20_16 metaG | ecosystem: Environmental > Terrestrial > Soil > Vadose zone | place: USA... | reverse complement strand
CCCGTTATGAGACTGGACGTTCTTTGAAAAAGCTTTCCATGCACATTTACGAAGTCCGTCCGCGCCGTGATCAATTTGAACTAATTTTCGGTGCGACAGAGAAAACAAACAATGAAAATACTAATCGCAGGAATCGCGCTTTGGGGGCTAGTTGGATGCGCGACCAGTTGGCAGACCCCGACGGCCGGCCAGGATGGTGGCGAGGCGGCCTTTGAGCGTTATTCTGTGACTCGGTACCCATACCCCCAAACGCCACTCATTCGCACATTCGCCCGATGAAGCGTTTCGCATTGTTCGGACAGTCGTTGTCACCGCTACGAACTCGAAGGCAGCGGTCTTAAAAGGTTCATGGCTTAAGCCCGGTTGTCATGTCAACGCCGTCGGAGCGTGCCGTCCCGACTGGCGCGAGCTTGACGATGAGGCGATGCAAAATGTCGTATTCGTCGATTCGCGCGAATCCGCGATGAAAGAATCCGGCGACGTGATTCTCTCCGACGCGAAAGTCTACGCGGAGCTAGGCGAAGCACTTGTGTTCCTTCAAGATGCAGACGGCGAGGTGAAGGCCGATACCGTAATTTACAACAACGTGCAAGCGACCCCCCTCGTTTCGATGAAGCTTTGCCAGTGAAATGACCGAATCCGTGGCGCCGCAGTGGGCGCGCTCCGCCATTTGGTCCAACACCGGCTCTAAGCGCGGCAGGCGAAGATGACGCGTAACCATCTCCCATGTCTCGGGAAAGATGTTCGGGTAATGCGCGACGACATCGTTTTTCGCAAGACTGAGATTAAGCGCACTGGTCAGCTCCTCGATCATTCGAAGGGTCCGCTGGACAACCTCGATCAACGGGACCAACAGACGTGCTGTGGAATAATAGTTGATTCCGAGAAGTTGATAGTCGCGCGGTTGAGAGCTGACGAGAAACGCGGAGCTATGATCCGAGCCTAAAATCCTCTCCCGCTGCATATCGAACGGCGCACCGGGGGGCAGGGAATCAGCCATAAAGCAAACAGCCGGTCGTTCATCCGCATCAGACAACAACCCTCCAGCTACCGAGAGCAGGGAAATAAAACCGGCGCAGCCACTGGTAAAAGAACAGAAATAAGGAATATCGTCGAGCTGCAACTCGCGCATGAGAGCAGCTGTAAAGTAACGATTGCGCGCCTCGACCGTATTATCAGTTGGTTCATGCGGTAAAACGGCGCTTTCGGATTCGCAATGCTGCGCCACGAGGGCGCGCGGCTCAATGTTGCTCAAGGTGCGAGAAAGGGGAAGTCGGGCAAGACTCAATAATGTCTCGTCTTCACCCAAACCGAAACAGTAACGGTACCCGAACCGCCGTAGAGGTTCGACCTCGCCGCTAAGAAGCCCTTGCGCCTTGAGCGTTTCCAGATCCCATCTGACTCCGCCAAGTCTGTAGTTAAAATCGCCAAGGTAAATTGGCCGATTGTTATAACACAGCACCATAGGGGCGCGGTTCGGCTTATGGTCTGTCTCGTTGAAGCTCACAAACGTTCGCGGTTGTAGCGGCATGATGGTTGGCCGGAGGAGTTCGCGTCAGACATAGAGACGTTTCTTTAGGCCATCGTGATGCTGGTGATGGGCGCCGGAGCTTCACAATGATGCCTTCGGCCAATCTCCCATAATAGACGCGGTGTGTCGACACCACCTGCCCCGCATAATTCCGTCACCATCACTGATCCAACGGAGAATCTCTCCGTTTGTTTCTTTCTATTTCCCGAGATCAAAGAAAAACCTATTTGACTTTAGGAAGTTCTTCGAAGTGGCCCAAAACAGGTTTGGAAGTCCGCCCGCGTAAAAAAGCCTCCGTGTTTCGGAAACTTCGTCCTGCGACTTCCGTAGAATAAGTAAACCGGGTGACAAGCGAGGCCGTCCTCGAATACGCACGGCTAAATGCTGGCGGGAGTATTCACGCTGAAACAGTGAGAATGGCGCGCGCCAATCCCGGCCATCAGAACAGCGCGACTACAAAAAAAAGGCAAAACAGCGATGCGCAAGCAAATCGGCGACTGCGTTCCGAATCATGCTCAGGGCGCAGGGATATTCGAAATGATTGTCGAGAAGCCTTCGGGAAAGGTTAAAGGAGTCTACGTGAGGAGCAGCACAAACAACCTATTTCTCGAAGCTGATCTTATAAACGCATTCTCACAGTGGCATTTCAAACCCAACACAGAGTCGTCCGTTATAATTGTCGTGGCATTCACTGCTGACAACGATGCCGTTTTTTATCCAGTTGGTAGTACCATACACGCAACGAATCGGGGTTTGCCTATCCCCTTCAGAGAGCCAGTTAAGCCCGAAGAATTGTGGCAATGGTTTCCCGAGCTTTACGGCGCTGCGGGTTATCGATGAGACGCCGGAAGTCTTACGGCGAAGCTTAGACGCAACAACGGTGATTCTGTGATGTGAGCGATAAGCCGACCCTTGAAAGTTATGTCGTGCAACCACCGTTGGCTCTTGCCATGGTACATGCCGAAAAATCGCGACAGCGACGCTACCGAGTGGAGTCCCGGATTCAAGATTTTTGATTTTTACGACTGCCAGTTTTGGCGGTCATTCATCATGGCATGCAGCAGCCTTTCTGTTCTGTATCGCGGACAACAGTTTCCGAGATATGGACGCCGCGATTGGCAGCGTGGTGTCGCCTAAATTCCGATTCGAGCCACCGTAGTTAAAAAGGGCGAAACGCCTGAAGAAGAGGTAAAAGTACTGCTTGCAACGACAATGCATCACATGCCACGTGTTAGGTGACGCTGAGCTTTTAGGCCTTCGTGTAACAAACTGACATTGCGAAACGGCTGCGCGCCGTGCGCGCGCCGATTGGAATTACGTCAGGACCACCCAAGATAAACGACCAACCATGCGGAACTCTCCTCTGAATTCTTCGCCGTCGTTGGCAAATCATAATCCAACAACTCGGTTGCGCCAGGCAATTTCACGACGGTGGGATCTCGCCGTTGTTCTTGGTCTGGCAATCGTCTTGTGGCTGCCCCGACTTTCCGGACCGATCGATCTGCGCTACGACGCGGGGGTCTACTATCTTCTCGGCACATCTCTAGCCGCTGGTCACGGATACCGGATTCCGAGTGAGCCCGGCTCGCCTCAGGCCTTACAATACCCACCCCTACTTCCGGCTATCGTCGCCGTCTATCAAACAGCGCTCGGAACAAGTGATCCGGCGATCGTGGCGCAATGGCTGCGAAGATCCTACGCGGTACTTTTCGCGGTCTATGCTCTGGCGGCTCTCGCTTTGGCGAAGCACTTCCTGCCGCATGCACTCGCCGTGGTAACAGTCGTGCTCTGCCTTCTTCACCATCAAAGTATTTTTCTCTCCGATTTACTTTTTGCAGAACTACCGTTTGCCCTTGTCGCGATTGCGTTCGCGCTACTGGCATGCAACTTCCGATCATCTTCTCACTCATGGTTGTCGGAGTCGGCATCCTTCATTCTCGCAACTACCGGATTTCTCCTCCGAACGGCGGGCCTTGCGCTCCTAGTCGCATGGATACTCGAAGCCCTGACAAGATGGAAATGGCGGACAGCCTTTGCGCGCGCAGCGTTCGCTGTCATTCTAGTTGTGGCCTGGCAAGCGTACGTATCCCACGTGCGCAGAAGTGATCACTACGCTCATCCGGCCTACAAATACCAGCGAGCTTCCTACCAATACTACAACGTGAGCTATGGAGAGAACGTGTTCCTTGTCGACCCTTTCAAACCAGAATTAGGTCACATTACTCCTGCCGCGCTCGTATCGAGACTTTCAACCAATTCGGCACAATTACTTGAAACTCTTGGTGAAGTAGTCAGTGCGAGTAGCGCTCAGTGGAAAGTGCTTGTAAATAGATCGCAGCGTAAGCTATTCCACCACCTCATTAGCCCATCCTGGTTTATCTTCGTGCCGATTTTTTTCCTCTCAGCTTTCGTGATCAGTGGAGTTTTTATTCTCGGCAACCGAAAGGCTTGGCTAATAATTTTACTTCTCGTCGTATCGGTTGGCTTGGTCTTGACGACGCCCTGGCCCGCCCAATTTCTGCGATACTTTTCACCGCTTATCATCTTTTTTGATCTTTGCTTCATTCTGGCGTTGTCGAGTCTCAGCAGCCTATTGGCTCGTCGCGGACCTGGTCGAGCACGCACTGTCGCGCGGGCTGCGTTCGTGGCTGTACTCTCCGTTGCATTTGGAGCAGAAGCATTCACCGCTGTGCGATTATATTATTTGCGCGGAAAGCCGGAGGCGATCGTTTTCGATCCAGGAAAAGGTCGTCCATATCGGCTCTTTGCTCATGACGAGACATGGCGCGCTTGGGAGAAAGCGGCGGACTGGATCAACACAAACGCTCCGCGCGATGCGGTGGTAGCCACGGCTGCTCCGCACTTTTGTTATCTACTTACCGGCTTCAGGGCTGTGCTTCCTCCTATGGAACCCGACGCGTTGAAAGCGCGCCAGCTTCTCGCGGCCGTTCCGGTTTCCTACGTAATCATCGACGAGCTGGAATTCGTTGATGTGGCGCGTCGCTATGCCCGGCCGGCCGTTGAAAGTGACCCCACTGAGTGGCGGCTGGCGCAGTCCTTTGGGAAAACGAAAACGTATGAACACATACCTCCAGCCCGGCCTCAGTAACTAAGCTAATCGACGTCCGTCCTGTGCAAAGCATGAAGGCTAACGCCGAGCGAGAGGCAGCTGCCAGCCCAGTCGCGCCTGGCAAAAGTTCGTTTCTTATTTCCAACCTCGCGCTTCGCGAGCGTCACCGCGATGAGTATTGGCGCAAGCATGACCCGATACTCAACGATCGCCTGCTGTGGCGCGCACAGACCTTTCGACACACTGTCCATTTGCTTCCGGGCAAGACTGTCCTCGAGCTCGGCTGCGGCGGGCTTGACTTCACGCGGGCACTTATGCGCGTCTCGCGCGAGGGAAACCCAATTACTTCGGTTACGTTTCAATCCCGCGCGGCAGTTGCATCGGGCGTCTCGCGTAATGTCGAGCTAATTCAACTCCACGATTTTCCGGGCGTGTTGGCCGGTCGGCAATTCGACTACGTCATCGCCATGGACTTGCTGGATCGCAGCACTTGCTCGGAACTACTCGAAGTGGTTCGTGAGCTACTTACGCCGGGAGGCGAGATTTTATTTTACGAGAGTAATCCATGGAACCCCATGTACAAGCTTCGCCGACTACTGCTCAAGATTGTTGGTAAACGCGACCCGAGAAATCTTATCGATCGGCCGGGCTTGTATGAACTTCTTTCCGAGATTGGGTTCATTCGGATCTATGCCGTCTTCAACGATTTTGTTTTTGCGCCGCTCACTCGTTCTCTCATCTGGCTGCTGCGGAACCTTTCCATCCTACTTGAGAATGCGCCTCTGCTTCGAACCATGGCGGGTTCGATTCTAGTCCATGCACAGAAACCCCCTCGGTTCAAACATCCCGCGCAAATTTCACTCTTCGCTCACGAGGCACTCCGCGGCGCAGTCTCCGTAGTTATCCCATGTCGCAATGAAGAAATGAATATTCGCTCGCTCGTCGAGCGACTGCTCGGTTACTATGGCGAGTACATTCATGAAGTCATTGCCGTGAATGACGGCAGTACCGATCGAACGGCGGAAGTGCTATCGGAACTGGTGGCGACTGAGCCGCGCGTGAAGCCTGTCCACCGCGCGCCGCCGCATGGGGTCGGCAGAGCGCTCGCCGACGGATTTCGTGCAGCGACCGGCAGCTATGTGCTTATGCTCGACTGCGATTTCCAGCAATTGCTTCCAGAGCTGCGCGAGTTGTTCGATGAAGCTGCGGCTGGTTATGATGTCGTCATAGGAAGCCGCTTCTCGCGTCACAGTGTTCTTCTCAACTATCCTTTTCTGAAAATTCTCGCGAATCGTGTCTTTCATACGCTGGCAGTTTTGCTTCTGGGCTATCGCGTTCGCGATGTGACTAACAATCTCAAGATTATGCGACGCGAAGTTGTCGCTGATCTGCAACTGCGTCAGCCCGGCTTTGCCGCCAATGCCGAAACCGGACTGCAACCCCTCCTGCTTGGATACAAAGTTAGCCAGGTTCCAATCTCTTGGATCGGTCGCACCCCCGGGATGGGAACTTCTTCCTTCCGCTTGCGTGGAGCCGGCGGCGGCTATTGGCAGGTGCTGACAGGGCTTTGGCTGAAGCGCGCATTTGGACGAGGTCCGTATCAGAATTTGGCGCGCGGTGCGAAGGCAGTTAACGAAGCCCAAGTGTCGCCCGAGCAAAAGCGGACCGCCGTGCAATGAAAATCTTGCGGGAAGGTTGGGGCTTTTTTCTTTTGTTTATTGTTGCGACCGTTCTCCAGTTCGCGCTCGCTCGGCAACATTCGCTTTGGGCTGATGAGTTCTTCTCACTCGCCATGGCGACTGGTCACAGCCTCGAGCATCGTGCGGCAGACGCTCAGCCGCACTTAGGCGATTTTGTCGAGTCTCAAGTTCCGGTGCCGGCAGCTGAATTCCGCCGTTATCTTCAGCACGAAAGTCCGCCAGCAAGTCCGGTGCGAGTCATCCGTGCCGTTCTGTTATCGGATACCAGCCCACCTCTGTACTACCTCTTGTTAGAAGGTTGGACGCTAATTTTCGGCACCACTGATCTGGCGCTGCGGCTATTTTCCGTCAGCTTTTCCATTGCGTCGCTTCCGCTGGTTGCGGCCGTGGCGCGCCGCATCGCCGGCCCACGTGCAGCTCTAGCGAGCTGTGTTCTTTTCGCTTTATCTCCGCTGGTCATCTATTATTCGACGGAGGGTCGAATGTATTCCCTTCTCGTGTTCCTCACACTCGGTACGGCCCTGGTATCGCTCCTTTTGCAAGAACGCGGACCGCGCGTGGGAATTTGTTTATTATGGGTTGTGCTTTCCGCAGCTGGTTTTCTAACGCATTACTTCTTCGTCTTTCCATGGCTGGCCAATGCGGTTTTCCTTTTTCTCCAACCAGGCAAGTTCCAGCGTCGATGGCTGCTATTGTGCGGCGTGGCCACTGGCTTGATCATCCTCCCCTGGATATGGATGGCCGCTGGAACATTCAATAGTTGGAAGGTGACGCAAGGATGGCTCAACTGGGAACCAATGGGATTCGATCGCACACGCGGTTTGGTTGCCCAGTTTACACAATTCTTCCTTTCAGAAGGCGATGGACTCTGGCGCACGCCACGCTGGTCCAAGATTTTCGCCCTCGTGCTCTTCGCGCTCGCAACGGCATTAGCAGCAGGGCGCGTTCCCCAGCAGCTGTTCAGCGGCGGCCGCCTTCTGCTCTGGCTTTGGTTAATCGCAGGTTGTGCCGGACCGACCGCGATCGATCTATTGCAGCATACGTATACAGCAGCGGTTCCGCGGTACGCGTTAGGTGGCGTTCCGGCAGCCTGCCTGCTTGGGGGGATTCTCCTTTCTTCAGTCGGTCCAAACCGGGGTGGTATTTTACTTTGTCTGGTCGTGGTTGCCTGGTTGCCAGGATTATATAATTTGTATCGCCAGAAATCCCGCATCGGGGAACCCGTGCGTGAAATGGCGCAAGCGATCAGCGCCACAGCCAACCCATCCGATCTGGTTCTTATTCACTCGATTCCATCGGGGGTAGTCGGTGTCGCGCGATATGTCCGGACTTCGGCCGCTCTTGCTTCCTGGGTCGGACAACTCGGCACCCGTCGCGTGCCAGAATCGTTGCAAACCCTGGCTCACGGCCGCACCAGGATTTTACTCGTCAAAGTTCACGAAGTAGGAGCACCGGCGCCGGAGGAACACTGGCTTCGTGCAAACGCGGTGGTGGTAAACGAAAAACATATCCAGGCGATCGACGTAATCGATTTTGCACCGAAAACGACCTCCACTTTCTGAAAAATTGCGGGTCTTTCTAGATCACAGTGGCAGGCCTCGCGTCCGTGATGTCATTTCTGGCCCGATACCTGATCAAAACGCTCCATCAGCTTCCGGATAATTCGGCGCCGATATTTCCACGGAATCACCAGCGTATGAAAGCCTACGTAACGGGCCAGCGCAGCCGAAGTTTTGCCGGCCTGCAAAAGCTCGCCTCGCGCAATGCTGCGCATCAGTTCTCGAATTGCCACCCGTCCATAGTGATCGCGCCAATAGCGCGTACCGATTCGATGCGCCTTTTCAAGCGCCTTGTCACCTTCAACTAAGGGCCATTCCAAAGCCATAACGTGCTGCAGCGCGCGCAGCATTACTGCGCCTTTGCGCGAAAGGCTTGCCGGGTATCGCCGATACTGCGCCACTACCGTACGATGATGTGCGCTGGTAAAGTTCCGCACGGCTCGGAGAAGCAGTCGGTAGTCCTCGGCTGGTGAACAGCTTGTTTCGAACCCGCCGATGTTGGCAATGACTTCATGCCGCATCATCACTGCAATCATATTAGCGACATGGTTCACCTTCAGAAGCTCTTCGTAAAAGTTAGCCTTCAGCACCGGCCAGCGCGGTGAGTCAAGATAGGAACCATTCTCGGCAATATGGTCAATATCGCCCACGACTAATTGGGCGTCGGGATGCTCGGCGAAACACCGCAGGTGTGCCGCGATCGCATGCGGTGTCAGCCGATCATCTGCATCCAGAAAAACCACGTACTCGCCAGCAGCGGCCCGAAATCCGGAATTGCGCGCCTCTGCCAGACCTTTGTTTTCCTGCCGGATATACCGCACCTGTGGGTAACGAACCGCCACCTCCGCGATGTTGTCCGGAGAACCATCATCTACGACCAAGATCTCCGCAGGGTGGCTCTGGGCGATTACACTTTCGATTGCCTCACTCAGGAAATGCGCCTGTCTGTAACAGGGAATGACAACGGATACTGTCGCTGCTTGCTCCACGATTCAAACTTTCACTGCGTCAGTGCACGTCGTAGCCGAATCGCTTGATGGTGACAAGCAGGACAGAGCGAACCGCCGGGCTTAGAAATTTCGAAGAACAGAAAGACTTGAGTTGCGACTTGAATCGAGAACCAGCCTCCGACGGCATGAGCGATAGTAACCTTGTTAACGTTGCGTCGCTTCAATTCGCCGAAGAAAGCCTTCGGATTCACCTTTCCATTTCTTTGCCACACGCCAGCAAATGGTTCAAGAGAAACGCTTGCAAAGCAAAACCATTCCGGAACAGTTGGCAGCGATGTCCGGCAACATCGAAAAACTTAATTCGAAGATCGAGCGCGCGGTTGCTGACGGGCAATTGATCGAGTCGGCAGCCGAAGAATATTCGCACGCTGCTGGCCGGAGCGCCGTCGGACCTTTATTTCCGCGCGGTCGAGGAACTCATCGACTCCAGTGAATGGCCTGAATTAAACGATCGTTTTTACGGCCAGCTCCCCTTTTTTGAATCGGAACTTCGAGCGTGAAGCCGAGCGACGATGGCGTTTCGGTTTACCTTCCACCGCGCAGCATTCTCTCTTCCGATCGGGCGGAATAATTGTAATCCGGGATCTCCCTCTAAATATTTCATCGGGGTCGACTGCGATTATAGCAACCAATCTCGCGGTTGAAACTTTGTCTAATTTGCCTAGAAACTTTGTCCCGGCGCAAAAACGAGGAGCGGAGCCTACGGGGCTTGAATCTGAAAAGACGGCGCAAGGTGCAATGATGCTGAGAAAAGACCTCGTTCTGCAAGGCTCATCTGTGCCGAGCTGACGTGGGCGGCACGCTCCCTCCCAATCAACAAATTTCTGATTAATCAAGTTCCTCGCGGGGCGCGAAGAGGGATAGGGAACCGTCACTCAATAGAGCGGAGGTGGGCGCACACTTTCGTCCTCCGGCACAACGAGGATACCGCGCGGCATCGGCCCAGCTCCAAGTGTCAGTGAATGCGTGGAATTGCGCCTGGCTCACTTGTCCGCTCGGCTCGCGAAAGAGGACGTTGTAATCGGCATTCGAGTTAAACGGCGGATCGAGATAGACAAGATCGGCACTAGCGTCAGGAAATTCCTTCCGGTCGGAGAGCCATTTCAGATTGTCGCCGAAGTACAGCCGATTCACCCCTGAAACGTTTATCCTATCGCGAACTGATCGTCCACTTCGGCGCGTCTATGCTGTTAAGACCCACGAACTGCAGATACCAACTCAACCAACGCCGCCAGCTTCCCATCCGCCTCCTCAATGAACCGTCGT
>Ga0137364_10001959_pt1 | contig 10139 bp, 8 predicted proteins | sample SagtaG_10_FD_104798 | JGI IMG/M metagenome (GOLD analysis project Ga0137364, IMG submission 104798) | Vadose zone soil microbial communities from Sagehorn Ranch, Mendocino, California, USA - Sage1_L_20_16 metaG | ecosystem: Environmental > Terrestrial > Soil > Vadose zone | place: USA... | reverse complement strand
TTAAAAGGGACTTCCATTACCATCCTGGTCAAGTTTCGTCTGATAGTCTAGCCAGGTTGCTCTGTCCCATATCTCAATATGATCACGTACACCCGCAACAGTGACGTCATTATTCAGGCCTGCAAAAGAACGCAATCTACTTGGAATAATCAACCGTCCCTGTCCATCCAATTCTACCTCACTAGCGCTGGGATAAATCCGCCTTTCAAAATCTCGCAATTCCTCACTCGTTTTCCCCTCCACCAATTCTGCCGACTTCTCTTCCCAGCGTTGCATTGTATAGACTGATAAACATGTTCCCATGCCTTTACTAATGACTGCGCCTTTCTCCAATTGCCCGCGAAATCGAGCAGGCACCGCCATTCGTCCTTTTGCATCGATTATGTGATCGAATTGACCGAGAAACATATCTACAGCACCTTCAACTAAAGCATCCGCCGATCAGCACTATGGGCCTTATGTATATGTAGAACGCTCACTGCCATCGCATCCTGAAAGAATCGATGCATTCTCAACACGTTTGCTCTATGTAACTTCTAGCGCCACTTTCAGGTCACTTTCTCCACTTTGAGAGAAAGTTCACCACTTCTCCCCACTTCTCCCCACCAGGATTATAACATTATTTTCTGCTTTCAGAGAAGGGTGTTATCCACCAATTTTTTACAGCTTCGTGGATAACTTGTGGATAACAATTGATTCATGCCCTTAAATATGCATAAAAAAGAAGAAGATCGAGCTGAAAAATGAAATGTGATTGCTTTAATGCTTGCTTGATGTGACAAATTGTGGAGTATCAACGTTGTATTAGTACAGAAGTCTGCCAAAGAGCCAGGTCCATAAAAATTGTGACGAAAATTAGTTTGACGGCTCGTATTTTACTGGGGTGTGAATATAAAGCATTATGTGGCTGCTGGTGAGTAGAGTGAGCATATGAGTCAGTGTTTGCGTTGTAGCAAGCTTTGTGATCCCACTGCTGTATTTTGTGAAGAATGCAGGTCACTGTTACGATATCAACTCCAACAGGGGCCTCATTTGTATGCTTCGCAGGAGGCAACTTCATCTACTAGCGACGATCCTCCAACCCTACCTGAACATTTAAGCGTTCAAGGTGATCCGCTTGAACGTATTACCACCCCCTTACCTAGCAACAGAGTTGATGATCTAACACAACCCCTGGCATTGGTGGTTCAACCCGACCTTGTAGAGCAAGCCGTCACAAAGCTGAATGAAGCAGCGCATCTTATTGAGCAGGAGGGAGATCAGAGTAAGTCTGATCGTAAACCTCGTCTTTATTCTCGTGCTTCACGTCTATCACCGATAGTTGATATTTCAGCCGATATTCGTCGAGAAAGTACCCCTTTACCAAAAATTTCTAGCACGAACGGAAAGAATGCTAATTCTTCTTCTTTCGTAGACTCGAATTCCGCTTTGCCTGATTACTGGCCCTGGCTAGATGATACTGAAGATAAAGAAAGCGATCTATGGGCCAACCGCACAGACCCTCTTATCTCTCGCCATATTCCCACTAGTGCCGAATCAGCGAGAATCGAAGAAGAGGATATGCGTCGCGCTCTGGTCGATGGAATATCAACAAGGCAATTTCCTATTCCATTTTTTTGGCGTCATTCTTCTCGTTTACGTATTGCCTTTATTGTTCTTGCGATTTTTGGGCTTACGGCTTTCATAGTTGATGGTATTTTACTCAATGTTGTCTTTAATCATTCACACCACAACGTAACTACATCAAACGGATATCCAATTCTGACGCTTTCCACCAATGCTGCCTCGCCTGGAAGCATGGTGAATGTGACACTGAATCATTTTTCGCCTTCTGCGCGTGTCGTTCTGTCCCATGATATCCAGGTACCAATTATGATCAATGGTAGTTCATCGATCACGACGGATGCTCTTGGAAGCGCTAAGTTCCTAGTGGTCATCGATACAACCTGGGGACCGGGCTTTCATTTGATCGTGGCTGAAGATGTCAACTCTCGCGCAACTGCCAGTGCGAACTTGCAAATTATCGGCGAGGGCATCACTCCTCCAGCGCATCTGCTGATAGACACCACCCCTCTCGATATGGGAGCAGATATCGTAGGGACGAATACGATTCGCTCGTTAACCTTAGCGAACAGTGGCGGTGGCTCGATCAGCTGGTCAATCAACAGCGATGCATCATGGCTCCTGGTTGCGCCTAGCCAGGGTATCTTTAGCCAAAAGGAAGACATCTCGGTGGCAGTGCAGCGCATTGGGCTAAAGCCAGGCGATTATCACAGCAGTATCACGATCTCCTCGAATGTCAGTCCACCTCAGAGTATCAAGGTTGAGATGAGCGTGCGACCATTACCGCCAAATGCTGGACCGGTTCTGGCTGTCTCGCCAGCACTGCTATCTTTTACTGCAACTGATGGCCAACGAAATAGCATGCAACAAACGCTGACTGTCAGCAATCCTGGTACACGTCCATTGAATTGGTCACTTGGCACTGCGCAAGGGCTTACATGCAACTGGTTGGGTGTATCACCCTCGACCGGAAGCGTTCCTCCTGGAACCACCCAATCATTGACGGTCTACGTGCAGAGTCAATGCCTGTTACCAGGGACCTATACAGGCACGCTTACGTTTATTGCTAATGGAGCTCTCGACAATTCTCAGGCAGTGAATGTCTCGATGGTGGTGCAACCACATTGTGGCCTTATCACCGGTACTGGATTTCTGGCCTTTACCGTTGTCGCAGGACAGACTACTCTAGCCAATCAGTCCTTGAGCTTGAATGCTACCGCCAGTTGTGCGGGAACACCTCTTTCCTGGAGGGCATCGTCGACGGCATCTTGGCTCTCTATCACACCTGGCAATGGACAAATAAATGCTAATGATACTACGCTTGTCTCAGCCAGTGTGAATGCGGGAGGGCTGGCTGCCTCGACGAATCCGTATTATGCTTATCTCTCATTTGTCTTCGGGCAAAGTTCGCTCACTGTGATGGCAAAGTTGACGGTCCAGGCTGCGCCCCCTATGGCACCGATTATGAGCGCGTCCCCATTGAGCCTTAATTTTAGCAACATTCAGGGACAACATGATCCTACCGGGCAGGTGGTGACTATTACTAATAACGGGCATAGTCCCCTCAGTTGGCATGTGACTGCTACACCCTTACCCTCATTCGTCTGGCTAATAGCCTCGCCACCAGGCGGAACCATCGCTCCAGGACAAGCGGGACAGGTCACCATCAAGGTGAACACTGCACAGTTGACCCCTGGAAACTATGTGGGACAAATCACGCTCAATGGTATGGATGCGAAAGGTAACACTGCTCCAGGAAGCCCACAAACTATTGTAGTGAATCTGGTAATACAACCTCCCTGTACGCTGTCACCGCCATCGTCGAGCGCTCTCTCCTTTAGTGCGGTACAGGGCGCAACTGCCAGTCCAGCCACGCAAACCGTCCTATTCACGGGAACAGGCAGTTGTATGTGGCCACTCTCATGGAAAACCTCTGTTGCACCCTCAGGAAGCTGGTTGACGCAAACAGCATCGCGTGGTATCATCGGCGGCCCGGGACAATCAGGCAGTGTAGGGGTCAATGCGAACATTACCGGCCTCGTAGCAGGCACATATAGCACAGTCGTGACCATCTCTGCTAGTGACGCAAACGGTATCGCGGTGCAGGGAAGTACACATACCTTCACAGTGACGCTCACTATCTTCCCACCATGTCGGCTGTTGACGCCTTCTCCAGCCAACCTGGCCATCTCGTTGGCACAGGGACAGACAACCTCGTCTGCGCTCAATGTCGTGCTGAGCGAGAGCGGCACCTGTGGGCGTCCAGTCACCTGGCACGCATCGACGAGTAGCCAATGGCTTGCGCTGACCGCAGCCTCAGGGACGGATAGTGGTACTGGCAGTTTGTTCGGGGTGAATGCCTCAGCGGTGAACCTGCTCTCCGGCACATATACTGGCACCATCACCATTGTGGCTACTGATAGCACTGGCTCGGTAGTTGGAAATACGCAATCTGTGACTGTCACCCTCACAGTGACGGGCTTCACGATCAGTGGAACCGTGTTGGCCTGCGCAGACCAAACTTGCGCCTCGTCACAACCACTCGCAGGGGCCACGGTGACGGTCATGAGTGGCAGTACTACGGTTGCCACCACAGCTGCTAATGCCTCAGGCAATTATAGCTTCTCCAACATTCCAATGGGAAGTTATACCATCACCGCTTCAGGCTATGACGCAAGTAATACGCATTACATGGGAAATCTCTTGCTTACGCTGACAGGCGATGCCCCAAACACAACCATACAAGCCCTCCCAGGATAATTGATTCAATTTTAAAAACTGCACGAATCCAGAGATATCCTCTTGCAAACTATCAGAAGATGTGTATTAATGTATCAGCATGTATCATTTTTAGCGGCAACTCTCTTGTCTATTTTGCAAGCTGAACCATATTTCTTGTCAATGCATCGATTTCTTTTTTTATTGATGTTTCGGTAAAGCTGAGGAGTTTGAATGGATACCAAGCGCTGCTTGAGATGCCATAAGTTATTACGAGCTGACGCTCAGAAGTGCAGTCTTTGTGGGTATCTCTTCTTACAGACGTCCGCAAGACGCAATAGTAAAGCCACAAATGGATCTCGTCACTCAGCAACAGCTTCGTTTCCCTCGAATCCTCCCGCCTCTCCACATCGCGCCGGGCATTACTCGGGTTTACATCCTGAAGACCAACCGTACCAATCGAGTTTCATGCCAATTCTGCGTCCTGCAGCGAATACGCGTCGTTTGGCTGAGCCAGAATCAGAGGATATGCTAGAGACGATAGCAATTTCTACATCGCCCTCTCAAGAGGTACATGAAGCGGAACGTGAACAAACTTCAAAGCGCTACGTCGCTTCTCCTATTCCAACACCTTTACCAATGCCACAACGCTCTCGAGGTGTGCTGTCTCAAAAAGCTACTCAAGCGCCTCTACTTGAAGTTGATGCGCCTCCGCTGGTTCCAGAATCAACGCTACACGAGCAAATTACTGCGCAATTGCCTGTACATGTAACAGACAAACGTGGACTGCACAGCCCATTGGTGCGAATTTTATTTATTGCTGCAATACTTTCATTTCTCCTGGCATCAAGTATCTTGATGTATCTGGTTGTATTTACAGGGATAGGAGCGCCGATACATCCGACAGCAAAAGTTGTTCACACTGGCAGCCAGCAAGGACAATTTACTGCACCGCAATTGTATCTATCAGCTACGCATATTGATTTTGGCGCAGTAAACGTGCAAATTCCTCTTACTTTGACAAATATTGGGGATCAGCAAATCAACTGGCAGGCTGGAGTTGATAGCCATAGCTCCTGGTTGGCTATTTCACCTACCTTTGGTACATTTTCCAAAAAGGAATTTGCTACAGTAATGGTAAATCGAAGTAATTTGACTCCTCAGGCATATACTGGGTATATTCATTTTTTCCAGCAGGGAACGAATAATCCTTTGACGCTGAAAGTCACGATGAGTGTAACCACGCTTTCTGCCACTGTGACCGTCAGTCCTCCCCCAATTCTGACTGTTGGTCCCTCATCCCTACCAGCCATCGTTATCACCACACATGCATTGACATTCAATGCTACCCAGGGGAAAAATTCGGCACCGCAGACTTTCACCCTGGCTAATTCAGGCAATGCCCCACTTAATTGGGCAATTACAGGAGATGCAAAGGCAACGACTTTACTTTCAATATCTCCAAAAAGTGGAACTGTTGTATCTGGAAGTAGTGTTCCAATCACCATTACACCCAATGTCCTTACATCAACCGCTGGTGTAATCAATGCAATCCTTACAATCCAGGATACTAATAAAGTGACACCGTTGAAGAGCCAGCAAGTGGCAGTGAAGATTATTATCAGCAATCAGGCTTTGATCAGTGTCATCCCCGCTAACTTAGCATGTAAGCTGAGTAGCTCTGTAACCAGTTCCACTCAGCAACTTCAAATTACCAATTCAGGATCAGCAACCCTCAATTGGACATTATTGCCTCAATCTTTGCCAGCATGGATCTCGGTCGATACTACAAGTGGTACGCTCCCTCCCGGATACATTGCGTTTGTCAACGTAGCCTGTAATAACGCTGCCTTGCAAGCAGGCACATACACATTTACGCTGGTGGTGAGCGATACAGACGCTCAAACGCCAGTCATACCTCAAAACGTACAGGTAACACTCACGGTAATATAAAAGTTGACGCTCTTTATCCCCTGTGCTACACTCGTAGCAGGTAGAGGCCAGCTTTACCCAACCTATCCTATTTTCTCAAGCCTCTACGATGAAAGATTTGATTTCGGAGGATAGAGCAGTGCCTACTATTACATTTGTGCGTGAGAATAAACAGGTGGAAGTCCCTGAAGGTGATCATATCCGTTATCCGGCGCTTGAGAACGATGTCCAGGTCTACTGTGGTTTGTGGAAATATGCGAACTGTCACGGCAACGGCCTGTGTGGAACTGATCGCGTGGCCGTCTCTCCTTCAACAAACACGAACGAACTGACATTTCAAGAAAAATTCTGGTTACGCAAGGATCTCAAACAGAATCCAAACATGCGTCTTGCTTGCCAGGTTCAGGTTTTTGGTGATGTAAGCGTCGATACGCAATGTCAATAAATCAGCAAGGGCGATAATGCATGTTGCGCCTACGGCTGACCTGATTCAACAACAAAGAAGAGTGTGACTGCGCGCTGACTATTCCAGTACAATTCCACCCTCCCTTCCACTGGCTGTAAATATTGCATTGGGAAATAGCCACTTGATGCATCTTTAATGAGTGTAGATGTTGACATCTGGTAGTAATTGTTGTTGGTAAACCATTTGGCGGTCACAATACCAGGCGACTTGGGGTGAACACTATAGGTCAGGAAAATAGTATCACCTACTTTGAACTGAATTGACGGAACCTGCGGTTGGGCAGTCGTTTGATCAATTTTCGATGCTGTTGCAGCCGAATTAATGATCTGAGAAGCTGGTCCAAAGGTGGGCATTGTCCGAGGAATGGGCAATGCAGGCTGTGATGTTTTGATATTGTCTGGTTTGGCATCGCCGTATATCTGATGTAAGAAAGCTAGCTTGCCGGTTGCTTTGGCATAGAAACCTGCTCCTGTACAGAGCAAGGCAGATACGATAATCACACTAATCAACCCACTGATCGCGCGATAAGGAGGGATAATAGCGCGAGGTTTGGTGTACATCGCGGGAACATGAATTGGCGCCTCCCCTCCTGGGGTAGCGGGCATCATCGATGCATTTTCATTGCCTTTATGCACGATTGGTAGATTTGGAGAAGTTACTTTCAGAGGCTGTTGTGGCACTTCAATTCCACCCCGGTATTGCACCGGCAGCTTCGAAGGGTGCTGTTGTTGCGTAGAACCGGGTGCTGGTTGTGATGCCATAACCTGACTCCACAATGTGTTATCGTTCATTGCCCCCTGAAATGGACCCTGTGATATCTGGTTACCCCATCCATTGCTAGAGTCAGGTGTAATTGGGCCCCCCCATGAAGCAGCAGGGGGTGGATTTTGCCTGCCCACGTTCCCTATCAATGGTGAAGGCGCTTTGCAGTTTTGGCAAGGCGCATTATTGGCTGGTCTGAAGGCATTACAATAAGGGCAGAGCATATGATCCATTCCTTTTTGCGCGGAATCTGAATGATTTCGCTCGCGATATGACATTTTCCGGTCGATGATTCTTTCTCAATAATTTACACTAACATCAGTGTGTTAGCTGGTCAAGATTTGCCTTTAGATTTAGGGCAAAATGGCTATCTCATCTTAAATAAACGTATTTCAAAACATATCTCGAGCCGGTAAGGCCTACCACATACTTTCCCCATCTCTGCCAGAAGAAAAGAACCTTGAATCACTCAGGATATGCATGTTAACATAATAAGGTAAGAAGACATTCCTGGGACCTCTTATGCAGATTCGGCTCGATGACAATGTCAGAAACACAAGAACAATGGTACAACAGACAGGCGATTGAGCAACTGGCACAGCATATTCCGTTCGAAATGGACACCGCCAGTAAGGCAGAGCAAATAGAAATGCTGCGTGGACTCGTCATTCGACACGGGCGTGAGATGGATCCGTCGTTGTTTGGCTTCGAGGCTCGTAGCGAACTTATACGCCTGGGTTTATGGCACCGAATTGGCACACAAATATAGAAGAGTTTTGTGCTATCATATATAGAGATGTATGTCGTGCAATGTATGTTAGTCTATTTGCATAAAAGGGGGCAAGGATGCTCAAAGGTACATTGTTGTATCTGGCTCATAATGATACTATGCGTAACTTTGTTATACACAACAGAGCTACGCGGGCAGTTTCTCGTCGATTTGTAGCAGGTGAAGTAATAGACGATGCTATTGAAGCCACACGTGCGCTCAATCAGATGAAGATGCACGTTTCGCTCGATCATCTAGGCGAAAATGTTAGCGATGCAAAAGAAGCCATTTCTGCAGCCCAGGATTATATCGCTATTCTTGATGGCATTAAACAAGCAGGTGTAGATGCTAATATCTCAATTAAGCTTACCGCGCTCGGGCTGGATATCTCACAGGAATTATGCGAACAGAACGTTTGTCGTATTTTAGAGTATGCGCAGCAGTTTCCCATTTTCGTGCGTATCGATATGGAAGGCTCTGCCTACACGGAACAAACGGTGGATATCACGTTGCGCATGCATAAACAATATGAACATGTGGGTACAGTAATCCAATCCTGCATGCATAGTAGTAAGAAACACATCGAGCAACTGAACGCGCAAGGAGTGCGCGTGCGCCTGGTGAAGGGAGCCTACAAAGAGCCAAAAACGGTTGCTTTTCAACAGAAGAACGAAGTCGATCATAATTATATTCGGCTCATGACTACCCTACTTCGACGAGGCAACTATCCCGCCATCGCGACACAAGATGAAGCCATCATCAATGCAACCTGCAAATTTGCGCGTGATAATGGTATTAGTAAATCCGCATTTGAATTTCAAATGTTGTACGGTATACGTCGTGACTTGCAGGAGAAGTTAGTAAGTCAGGGTTATAACTTGCGTATTTATGTACCTTATGGTTCGCAGTGGTATCCTTACCTGATGCGTCGTATGGCGGAACGTCCTGCCAACCTGTTATTTGTTCTAAGCAACATGATACGAAGATGACCACATATGTTATTTCGACGGCGATAGCCGATGTGCGCTCTCATCCTGATGCTCGTTCCGAGCTGGTCACTCAGACTTTGATGAATACTCCTGCTGAACCTGGTGAGAACATAGGTGAATGGACATTCGTAACTCTGCCTGATTACGAGGGATGGGTTCGCAATGACGAGTTGGAAGAACCAATTGTAAAGGGATTCTGCAAAGTTGGGGAATGTTGTGGCACCCCTTTAGATTTTGTGGGGGTGATTTGTACGACTCGCACGCCTTTATATAGTGACACCAAATCTGACCATCTATTCGGTTGTGCTTACCTTTCAACCATGTTGCCGTTGCTTGATATGGCTGAAGCAAGTCGCGTCCAGGTTGCCTTGCCAGGTGAACGTACAGCATGGCTTTCTCGTGGTGCAATCGAAATCAGCAGGCAAGAGACTGCCTTTCCTCGGACTTCGGTTGCTGCAATTACCGGTCACGCACGTAGCTTTTTAGGTGTGCCATATTTATGGGGTGGAACAAGCTACGAAGGTATCGATTGCAGCGCATTCATACAGCTCTGTTATCGCATGGGAGGATACGTCATTCCTAGAGATGCCCATCAACAACATGCTTTCCTGCAGCAAGATATCGACAGAAATCATCTGCAAGAGGGCGACTTGATATTCTTTGGTCGTCAGAAGATTACCCACGTCGCCATGGCTCTCAATAACCACGAGTATATTCATTCAGAAGGACAACTGTACAATCATGTCACTATCAATAGTTTCGATCCTGACGACCAGCATTATGATAAAAGACTGGACGACATTTATTGGGGTGCCAAACGCGTCATTCCATAGATAAAGAGGATTGAATGGCTATCCTACCTTATAAGGGTGTCATGCCCACTATCGAAGAAAATGTCTTTATCGCACCAGGCGCAATGGTGATAGGAAATGTCACTCTC
>Ga0137364_10001956_pt1 | contig 10148 bp, 7 predicted proteins | sample SagtaG_10_FD_104798 | JGI IMG/M metagenome (GOLD analysis project Ga0137364, IMG submission 104798) | Vadose zone soil microbial communities from Sagehorn Ranch, Mendocino, California, USA - Sage1_L_20_16 metaG | ecosystem: Environmental > Terrestrial > Soil > Vadose zone | place: USA... | reverse complement strand
GTCGGCCTCATCGGGCCCAAAGCAACCACTGCTCCGACGACCAGTCCGAGTAAGTCTTCGGAGCCCTCCAAGCCGGCTCCAAGACCGATCCCGCAAGACTGTACGAGCACTGACGGTCAACCTGCGCCGCCGCCGGGCTGCCAATGACGTCAGCTTAACAGTGTCCTGATGCGCGACTCGAATTCGTGGGCAACGCCGCCGTCTCCGGAGCGGGCAGCAGCTAGGTTGGCCCTTCGGGCGGGCAGGTTGCCGATTGCGCGGAGGAGTGTCGACGCGGAATCCAGCGCACTGAGGGGCAAGGGGAGAAGGACGAGTCCTGGCATCTGCGTATTCTGCTTTCGCACTGCCTGTGCGAGCAGGGAGATTTTTGCGGGTCTGTTGCCGTGCTCGAACCCACGCTCGTTACCGATGACATTTCCATCGATACACAAGCGCACGTCTTGAATCAGAAGGCCTTCGGCCTCAGCAGGGGCGGTAACTTCGTTGGGGCGAAAGAGGCGCTCAACGCGGCCGTTCGTTTGGCACTTGCCTCAGGGTCGCGTGGGCTTCTTGGCGAAATCGAGATCAACCGGTCCACGCTCTTCTTTTATCTCGCAAAATACGATGAGGTCGAAAAGTGCGCCCGCACTGCACTCGAGATCGGCGAGGAGCAGAACCTGCCTATGATCCAGGCGAGCGCGTGTGCGGGTATGGGCAAGAGCCATATGTATCGTGAGCGCCAAGCGGAGGCCATTGCCTGGTTTGAGCGCGCCTTGGTGATTTACGAAAGAGAGGGCGCGACTTCCTACGCGGACATTATGCGCAGCGAATTGGGTTGTTGCCATTTCGCGCTCCACGAAGATGACAAAGCCTTCGGGTACTTCTCTCGCGCGCTCAAGGTTTCCCGCGAAAACGGGGCCTTGGCCAGCTTGCATATCGACCTGGCAAACATGGGCGCTTTGAATTTGCGACGAGGTGAATTCTCCCCTGCCATTGCACACTTCCAGGAAGCGCTGCAGATCGCCCACAGATTAGGCGACAAAATCTCCATCTCGAAGTGGCTGCACAACCTCGCGATCGCCTATTCCCAGATGGGTAACCCCGTTTTATCCGCAGGCTTTCTGAAGCAGTCCGAAGAAGTGACAAAAAGTGTTGAGGCTGCCCGCGCCGCCGTTTCAAGCATTCGATAGCGAACCGGTTCCAACTTTACGCCGGGTCTTGAGCTGAAGCTCCAGGCGCTGAGTTAAGGAGTGGAATCCGCGGCGCGGCGGTCAGTGAGTGAAACGATATTCAGCTTGCAGCCACTACTGAACGTCGAATCAATCTGCTTTGTAAGGATTCTTGCTCATGATGCTCGAGAACAGTAATTGTGAAATAGCCCGGCAGGGCCAAACGTGGGTGACAGTAGCGAGCGCGGAGAACGCTAACCCTAAGGCAATTCGCCTCGAAGCTTGCGAATTCGAACGTTTGCTGCGACGAGCGATGGAAGTCCTGAGCACTCGCGAACGCAAAGCGCTAATGGAGCGCTCGCGATTGACGAATGCTGCTGACCTGGGGGTCGCTGTAACTCCTTGAGTAGTCCCTTGCTCGCTGCATTCTTCCGTGGCTTCTTTTTACTGATTAAGTTATAAAGGGTGCGGCAATACCCAGCCCTGTTATTCCCTGAACCTTTGAAACGCTCTGGGTGTCAAGCGTCACTACTTCCAAAGAATCAGGCTCAGCTCTAACAGCGTAGGGGGAAAGATGCCAGCCGGATTGGATAAACTCAAACACATCGTCGTCCTGATGATGGAAAACCGCTCGTTTGACCACATGCTGGGGGGCCTGATGAAACAAAACCCCAGGATCAACGGCCTCACCGGAAATGAAGTCAATCCGGACATGACCGGCACGATGGTGAAAGTGCAGCCGAATGCAAAATTCCAGGGGCAATTGGATCATGACCCCGATCATCACTTCCCCGGTGTGGACCTGCAAATCTTCGGAGGTACGCCGCCGGGCGCAGGCCGGGCCGCGAACATGCAAGGCTTCATCAAGAGCTATGCCACGCAGGGCACCAGCACCAACGCCTCTCGGGCCATTATGTCCTATTTCCCACCGGACCAGCTCCCCGTGCTGACACGGCTCGCCACGGAATATGCGGTTTTCAACGGCTGGTTTTCCTCGATTCCTGGGCCAACGATTTGCAACCGCGCGTTTGCGCACTATGGAACTTCTTTCGGCAATGTGGATATGAATCTCTTCTACATTCAGGACCCCATTGCGAGCATTTACGAGCGCATGATACAGGCGGGCCACACGGCGAAGATTTATTACTACGACCAGCAGAGCTCGACGATGGAAATTGTGAATCTCCTGAAGAACCAGCCAAAGATTTTTGGCAGCTACAAGCAATTCATTGCTGATTGCAATGGCAACACGCTTCCTGAATACAGTTTCATCGAACCTTGTTACAACGATCATCCGGGGCCGGGAGGGGGCCAAATCCTGGCTTCGGACCAGCACCCTGACCATAACGTGCGGGAGGGCGAGAAATTCATCGCCAACACCTACAACGCGATCCGCACGAATCCACAGCTTTGGGAAACAACGGCGCTGTTAGTTGTATATGACGAGCATGGCGGAATTTACGACCACGTAGTGCCCCCGGCCGTACAGTCGGATGGTTACAGTGCCTCCGCTGCGAAAACCGGAACGGGAGAAGCGTTCAACTTCGACCGCCTGGGAATACGCGTGCCGGCGATTTTGGTATCTCCCTACATTCCCAGGGGAACCGTCGTGGCGGGCCCCGAAGATCCCAACAGCGGCCGCATCTTCGAACATGCCTGCATTCCTGGTACGGTGACCAGCTTTTTTCTAAAGAATTACGATAACCGGACCATTCGCGAGAAGAATTCTCAGAGTTTTCTCACTCCGCTGACCAATACCTTGCGGCCGGACGATGATTGCTGGGTTTTTGCCGTGTGAGGATGAAGATGGACAAAAAATACAAACTGGTTCAGAAAGTTCCAAAGACTCCCAAGAGTGCCTATAACCACCACCGGTTCATCTCCAGCTTGATTCACCATCAACTGAAGCACTTCAACGAACTAGAGAAATCGCTCCTGAAGGCTGGAAAGAAACTCACCGACCTCTCCAGGATCAAGACGGAACTTCACGCCAGCAAATACTTGAAGAAGATGACGGCGCTTCTGCACCCGCAAGGAGTGGAGAAACCGCAAAAAACGGTTCGACGCAAGAAAGTACGAAAGGCGGCGAAGGTTAGGGCAAAGAGCAAGCAGGTCAAGCGAAGGAGAAGGGCATGAGGGTCCTCACGACAAGCTTTGTATTGACCTTGCTGTTCCTGACAACTGTCTCTGCTCGCGCACAAGAGAGCCCCACTCAGCCACCTACGGCGCCACCGAAAATTGATCCCGCGGGCGAACTCGACAAGCTGAAAGAGAGTTGTGGCGCCTTCAAGATTATGGGTTGTGCCGAAGAACTCTTCACCGGGAAGCCGGTGCACATCGCCGCGGGAAGTATTGCTCCCCAAAACGGATTTGGGGCCGGTATTGCCTACCTTGGGCACAAGACGACGGACAACTGGCGAATCAACTGGGACTCGGACGCCGTGGGGTCGATCAATGGATCGTGGCGCGCGGGATTGTATGTGAAGTTCGTAGACACACACGAAAAAGCGATTGGTGGCGGTTTCGGAACCAAAGGGAGAAAGACGCGCGTGCTCTCCGAGCTTCCGGAACACGCGGTCATCAATTTGTACGCCCAGGCTATTTCCCTGGACAAGCTCACCTACTTTGGTTTGGGGCCGGCAACGACCCTGGCTGGGCGCTCGTTCTATGGCATGCGCGAAATCATCGGTGGCCTGAACGCGGTAAAACCTTTCTATCAACGCTTAAATGCCAGCCTCTTCGGCGAAATCAATGGTCGCTTTGTGGACATTCGCCCAAGCACGAACCAACCGAGTCCGACGATTGGAGCGCTTTATACCGAAGCCACGGCGCCCGGGTTGACCAGCCAGCCCGGAACGGTTCAACTTGGCGAAGGCATCCAGATCCGACCAACATACTTCGAAGATTTCCTCAGGCTGAATTACCGGCTTGCTTACCAGCAGTATTTCGCGCCTGGGAATTCGAACTTTTCCTTTCAGCGCCTGACCGTTGATCTGTCACATCAGTTTGTGATTTATAAAAAAACGACACGCTACCTGCTTCCCCGCGATAACAACCCGAATGGTCCCGACGATTGTTCCTTGTCCACAGATCCCGCGCATCCGGAGTGTGCGGCGATCACGCGCGACATGCAGGGCACGATAGATCTGCGGTTTTTCTTGGCTGCTTCCATGACTCCGGGAGGGAATGTGGTGCCGTTCTACTTTCAATCAACGATTGGCGGAGTGGATATCAACGGCAATCCGTCGCTTGCCAGCTATCAGGACTTCCGCTTCCGCGCGCCGAACGTGATGTTTTTCCATCAAGGCTTGGAACATTCCATTTGGGGACCGCTCGGGTTTTCCATCATGGCGGAGGAAGGGAAAGTTGGCTTGAGGCGTGGCGATCTCGGTTCCAACCCTTGGATTCACAGTTTTGCTTCGGGTCTGACGCTGCGCGCGGGAGGATTCCCGCAGGTATTTCTTCTCTTTGCCTGGGGAGGCAACGAGGGAACCCACACGATTGCCAACGTGAACACCTCCTTGTTGGGTGGTTCGGGGCGGCCGTCTCTCTATTAGTTTCACCCGATTAGTTCCTCCGGACAGAACTCAAGTCGCAGATTTGGCGCTCATTGCACGCACTTCTTCCTCGGAGTAGCCCAGGCTGCGCAGGATCTCGGCAGTATGTTCGCCGAGCATGGGCGGCGGCAAGCGATAGCTTACCGGCGTGTTCGAGAAGTGGATCGGATTCGCGATGCTCTTGGCGGTGCCGACCGCCGGATGTTCTAGCTGGACGATCAAGACTCTCGCGCGAGTTTGCTCGTCGCTCAAGGCTTCGGCAACGGTGTTGATGGGTGCGGCAGGAATTTCGGTCTCGGCAAATTTTTCGAGCCAGGAGGCCGCCGTCTTCTTCGAAAAAATATCCTGCAACCGAGGCATAAGAATGGCGCGGTTCTTGATGCGCTCTGCGTTGGTCTTGAACCGATTATCGGCTCCGATATCGTTCTGCACGCCCAGGGCGAGCATAAATTTCTTCCACAGCGCGTCTGTCCCGACTCCCACGACAAGGTACCGATCGTCGCTGCCGCGAAAAACTTCGTAAGGCACGATGTTCGGGTGCGCGTTGCCCCAACGCTGGGGAGGAGTGCCGGCGTTCAAGTAGCTGCTGCCGACGTTCGCGAGCCACGTCAGCTGCGAGTCGAAAAGGGCCATATCGATGATTTGACCGCGCCCTGTTTTTTCTCGAGCGAAAAGTGCCGCAAGAATTCCCATGGCGGCGTACATCCCGCACGTCATGTCCGCGATAGCAATGGGATAGCGCATGGGGCCGCCCGCCGGCTCTCCAGTGAAGCTCATGACGCCCGCTTCGGCTTGGGCGAGGATGTCGTACCCGGGCATCTCCGCTTTGGGGCCCGTAAAGCCGTAGCCGGTGATGCTGCAATAGATGAGTCGCGGGTTTTTCGCGCAAAGGGTTTCGGCGTCGATGCCACGCTTTTGGAGCGACGCTCGGGACGGCTGGTTGTGAATGAAAACGTCGGCACTGGCGAGCAGTTTCTTAAAGGCCTCCGCGCCGCGAGGGTGATCGTAGTTAAGCGTCATAGAGCGCTTGTTGCGATTCGCCGCGAGAAAGTAGGCCGATTCGCCGCCAATAAAAGGCGGTCCCCAGGCCCTCGATTGGTCACCCACGCCGGGGCGCTCGACTTTGATCACATCGGCGCCCAGGTCGCCGAGAAGCATGGTGCAGTATGGCCCGGCGAGCGCTTCGGTCAACTCCACTACACGAATGGCATTTAGAATAGTCTCCACGGCGGGCGATTATAGCTGACAATGTCGTCGTGCCATATTTCCCCCTGCAGTCATGATGAATCCACGAGCTACGCAGAATCGTGAGCGCGCGGTCCTCGCAAAGTGAATCGCTTCTATAGAAGAATTAGAATCGAATATGCGGAAGTTTCCACAGGCTCCCCTTGTCTTTTGAAAGCAAGTCGGCCTAAACTCCTTGCCTGCAGATGTTTTCGTAAGCCGCCTCTTTCCTGAAAGAGGTTCCTTGACTCGCGAAAACGGGGTGTGAAGTCTGAGGGAGAGAACAATGAAAAAACTGCTGTGTGCCTGTTTTGCGTTGGCACTTGGGACGTGCTTTGCCTCAGCCGCGTGGGGTCAAGCGCAAATTACAACGGCCACTGTCCAGGGGGACGTCCTCGATGAGAAGGGCGGAAGCGTTCCTGGTGCTTCCGTTGAGGCAAGAAACCTCGATACCAATCTTGTTCGCACGGACACAACTGATTCCAATGGCCACTTCACATTTGTGAACCTTGCGCCCGGCCGCTATACCCTCACGATCAGGAAGTCCGGCTTCGCCACGATCATCCAGGAAAACGTGAATCTCACCGTCGGCCAGGTTCTTACAATCCCTGTCACCATGAAGATCTCCGCCGTGGCTCAGCAGATTGTGGTCAGTGACGTGCCCGTGGTCGAGGTCACGAAAACGGTTTCTTCTTCAACGGTTGACGAGTTGGCCATCGACCGCACTCCTGTTCTCGGCCGGAAATTTGAAGATCTCCTCACGTTGACCCCCGGCGTGAGCATCGTTCAGGGCCCTGACGGCGACGAAATCAACATCAACGGCCAGCGCGGCATCTTCAACAACATCAGTCTCGACGGTGGCGACTATAACAACGGTTTCTTCGGCGAGCAGATGGGCGGCCAGCGAGCCGCGGTTGACATCACCCTTGAAGCCGTCAAGGAATTTCAAATCGTCGCCAGCGGGGCCAACGCGGAGTTCGGCCGCACCGCCGGCGGCGTCATCAACGTCATCACCAAGTCCGGAACCAACAATTTTCATGGCAGCGCGTTTGAATATTTCCGCACGGAAGCTCTAACGACGGCTACCTCCGATGGCAAGCCCCTCACGGATTTCCGTCGCAACCAGTTTGGCGGTAGCTTTGGAGGTCCCCTCGTCAAGGATAAGCTCTTCTTTTTCGGTGCAACCGAGGGCATCCGCGAGAATCTGAAGCGCGACAACTTGAGCGCGCCCATAGGCACGCCGTGCACACCCGCCCCTCCCGCCTTCGACCCGACCGGCGCTAACGACGCAGCAATCAACGCCAGCCCCGATTGCCAGCGCCTCGCGCTCATCAATTTCTTTCAGAACGCAACTTTTCCCGCCCCTTTCCAAAACACCAACGAGGGTCTGCCGGTGATTCATCAGCAGCGGAACGCCTCCGTTTTTGGCCGCGTGGATTACAATCTCAACTCCAAAAACCAGATTTTTGGGTCCTATAGCTATGACTGGTCGAAGAACCCCAATCAGACTTTTGACGTTGCTACGTACGGCACCAGCGCTAACGGCATTGAGGGCCCTTCCAAAATTCAGGCCGTCAACACCAACTGGTTCACCACGATTTCCAACGAGATGCTGAACGAGGCGCACTTTACTTATGCGCGGGAAAATCGGCCACGCAACACCATCGATCCGACGGCCGTGCCCGATACGGCCATGGGTTTCGGAACCACGTTTCGTTTCGGCCAGCCCTTTTTTCTAGAACCCACGATTGACGAAATCTTCTGGCGCAACGATATTCGCGACAATTTCTCGATCATTAAGGGCAAGCACGCTTGGAAGTTCGGCGGCGAGTGGATTCATAGTCGCAATTCGCAGATCTTCCGCGGCTTTTTCACCGGCCGTTACATTTTTGACAGCGTCACCGGCTTCATGCATTACGCCACGCAGGGGCCCAACTACAGGGAATGCTCAAACGGAACCACTGTGGTCGGCTCATGCCCAGCGGGAACCAGCGTCGTCGGCCCTCTCCTCCTTTACCTCCAGCACGGCCCCGCAACGCAGGGCGAGACCTTTGATCAGTCTGGCGCCTCCGATATCAAGAACGAGGATATTGCGCTCTTCGTTCAGGATTCTTGGAAGCTGTTCCGGAATTTCACTTTGAACTACGGCCTGCGGTGGGATGCCCAGCATTTCCCGGATCCTTCCATCCCGCCCTCGCAGACAGCGTACGGCTCGAATCTCAGCAACCCGAATTTTCCATCAACCGGGCTCATTCCCAATCAGAACAAAGAATTCCAGCCGCGCGTCGGATTTGCTTGGGATGTCTTCGGCAACGGAAAGTCCGCTCTTCGCGCAAGTTGGGGAATGTTCTATGCCCGCCAGAACATGCTGACGCAGGTCGGCGCTATCACCACCAACGGCGTACAGCAACAGTCCTTTGCCGCTGGCTCGGCTTTTGGAACTCCCCCGGCTTACGGCACCAACGCGGCCCCCATTCAGAATCCTCCTCCAGCGGGCACGCCTCCGCCGGCCGGAGTCAGCGTGACGGTCTTCAGCAAGGATTACGAAAATCCGCGCATCTACACCACGAATCTAGGCTATGAGCACCAGCTCTATGGCGACTTCGCCGCTTATGCGGACTTTACGATGTCAAAGGGTGTGCACCTTCCGCGATTCATCGACCCAAACAAGGGCGTGAGCACGACTTTTACCTGTGGCGCGGGGTCCGCGAATATTGCGCCCGGTGTTTGCCTGCCCAATAACGGGGATACAGTGACCTACCCAAGCGACGTCTTCGGCTCTGGAGTGCTGCCACCGTTCACCAATCTTGGCAGTATCACGGATACGGTTAGCTCTGCGAAATCCCTCTATCGCGGATTCACCATCGGTATGCGCAAGAGAATGAGTCATCACTTTTTGTTCGACGCCAATTACAGCATCTCCTCAGATCGCGACGATGATTCCAACGAGCGTGACCCTTTCACTTTCCGTTATGCCAATCTTTTCAATCTTGCTTCGGAATACTCCTACTCGGACCGCGACGAGCGCCACAAGTTCAATTTCTATACAGTTGCCGACCTTCCCTGGGGCTTCCACGGCGACGTCCGGATGCAAGCGCATTCCGCGCAGCCCATTACTGACGTTTCCCACCTGACCGCTACGGGAACGCCGTGCAGCATGACAAACTCAAACACGCGGTTTGTAAACGGAACCGACTGCGGCCGAAATCACCTTCGCAAGGACAATGCCTTCTATGCCTTCGACTTCGGCGTTGACCGCCCCATCCCGCTTGGCGAACGCATGAAGCTCGTTCCTAGAATCGAAGTATTCAATCTGTTCAACAACAAGAACAACGTCAACCCGTTGAGCACTCCTGGCTTGTTTAACTTTGACGGTTTCCTGCGCCTGGGCGTGGGCGATCCGCGCCAGGCCCAGCTTGCCGTGCGCTTCGAGTTCTAGCGAGTTCGGGAAAAGGGAGCAGTGTCACGCTTCTCGCTTACGCGAGGGCGCTCGACGCGGCCCAGCCTTTAAGAGGGGCACAGCCCAACGTGCCCCTCTTTGTTACCTTCAACGGTGCAGGTAACGTCAAGTGGTAGTGGTTGCTGTTGTGGCCTCCTCGAATTTTGCGCAAAGTTCAGGACACAAGCGCGTGCTCTGACGCTTGCGAGAGATGTGCTTATCCCCGACAATAGAAGTTTTACAGAAGGGTGCTTTCCCCGACAGGGTTGCTTGCTCTATCCCTGACCAAAGCGAGTGAGATGTCGACTCAGCCGAATTCAGTAAAACGATTCATTGCTTACTTTTCAATGGAGATTGCTCTGGAGAACGCCATGCCCAGCTACAGCGGCGGGCTTGGCGTGCTTGCCGGCGACACCATTCGCGCGGCCGCTGATTTGCGGTTGCCGATGGTGGCGGTCTCGCTCCTTTATCGCAAGGGCTACTTCACGCAACGCCTTGCTGAAGACGGCTCACAAACCGAGGAACCCGTCGCCTGGCGCGTCGAAGACTTTCTGACCGAGGAACCGGCCCGCGCCAGCGTTCCCATCGAGAATCGCCGCCTCGAGCTGCGATGCTGGCGTTACTCCGTGAAGGGTGTTCACGGATTCGAGGTGCCGGTGTACTTCCTGGACGCCGACCTGCCCTCGAACACGGAGGTTGACCGCAATCTCACCGGCTCGCTCTATGGAGGCGATTCCTACTATCGCCTTTGCCAGGAAGTGGTTCTCGGCATCGGCGGCG
>Ga0137364_10001955_pt1 | contig 10151 bp, 11 predicted proteins | sample SagtaG_10_FD_104798 | JGI IMG/M metagenome (GOLD analysis project Ga0137364, IMG submission 104798) | Vadose zone soil microbial communities from Sagehorn Ranch, Mendocino, California, USA - Sage1_L_20_16 metaG | ecosystem: Environmental > Terrestrial > Soil > Vadose zone | place: USA... | reverse complement strand
CTTTTGCATGTGCTCGTTGTAGAAGCGCGCCCAATCGGCGCCCTCCTCGGCCGGCAATTCATAGCCGTAGACATCGGTCCAGCCGCCGATGAGCTGGCCATCGACCCGCGCCTTTTGGAGCCAGTCGCGGCGCTGCGCCAGATCCCACAGGCGCGGCTGGATCGGCCGGCCGATGCCGCCCTCGGCAAATTCCATGCGCGGCAACAGCCCGTCGGCATGCAGCCGCACCGAGGGGAAGAGGCGCGGCTCGCTCTTCAGCGCATCGAGCATCGTGCCCGGCACGGTATGGGCATGCGTATCGATGATCATGCGCCTCTTCCCTTTTTCGCCGCTCAGACCGGGATCAGCCGCCCGGCTTCCGATAATTGATCTTCGTTGCGAGCGCCCGATCGGTCTCCTCGATCGTCAGCAAGGCGGTCGTCCGCGTGCGCACAAAACCGGCGCCCGACACGCTCAGCGACACCGCGCTGACCGCCACATTGTCGGGCAGATCGGCGATGATCAGGACATCGTCCTCGCCGAGCGCGTAATACATGCTCTCGAGCTTGCCGCCGACGCTCTCCAGCACTTGACGCACGGCTTGCTGGCGGCCTGAGGCCTTGTCCTTCTGCAGGCCCTTCAGGCCCTCGGCCGTATAGGATGCATGGATCAGGTATTTAGGCATGGAGGCTCCTCCCTGATTTTTTAGCCGCCCTTCGCTTGGGCGAGTAAGCCATTATAGCCGAGGCTCAATCGGCGCGGATTTTTTCGCTGATCGGACGGTAAAGGCGGAGCCGCGGATCAGGGCGCGCGAGATCGAGGACCGGCGCCGGGTCGTTCAGCACCGCGAGCCCGCATGCCTCGATCGTGCGGTCGAGCCCGATCCCGCGCAACCACGTTACCTCGATGCCGGGCGGCAGCACGACACCGCGCGCTCCCTCCAGCAGCAACACATAGTTTTCGGCCGGCACGTCCGGCGTATTGTCGACGCCCTCGAGCAGGTTGCGCCGCCAATTGGTCTGCAATTCGCGCCATTCGCCGGTTGAGGCCGGTCCGCCGCGGTCGCGATAGGCGGCGCTCTCAAACATCTCGGGCCCGGAGACCTCATGGAGTGCGAGATAGGGCGCGGGCGCCGGGAGGAGCGCCTCGAACCGCTGCGAGGCGCGGAAACCCGGCACGCTCAGCAATACCCGGATATGCGCCAGATACCAGGCGTGCCATTCCGGGAGGCGCTCCGGATGCGGGAAATCCATTTCGACCATGTAGATCATGATTGCCCTCCCGCCCTTTGAGCCCGCGCCTCAGCCGCGCGCCGGCTGCATCCCTGCCGCCGGGACGCCACATTATCGACCATCTCGCCGCGCGTCAGCGCCGCGGGTAAAGTGAGCCGCCGCGGGCAGGATAGGCCGGCGAGAGAATGAGGTTTGGGATGGCTGAGGCGAAGCAGGATCGCCGAGATCGCGGCAGGGGCGGGGGGCCGCCGGAGTTTCCGGAGCTGTTGCAGCGTGCCGAGGCACTGGTGCCCGTCCTGCGCGAGCGTGCCGGCAAGGCCGAGGAGCTGCGCCGCCTCCCCGATGAGACGATCGAGGATCTGCACCGCAGCGGGCTGTTCCGCATCCTCCAGCCGCGCCGGGTTGGCGGCAGCGAATTGCCGTTCCGCTCGATCGTCGAGCTGGGTTCGGTCATCAGCCGCGGCGACGGCTCGACCGGCTGGGTGTTGGCCAATCTCGCGGCGCATCACTGGCTCCTCGGAATGTGGCCGAAACAGGCGCAGGACGAGATCTGGGGCGAGTCGCCGGACAATCTGATCGGCTCGGCCTTGATCTTCCCGCGCGGCCGCGCCACCCCGGCGCCCGGCGGCTATCGCCTGACCGGCCGCTGGCCGTTTTCGAGCGGCGTCGATGCGGCGAGCTGGAGCCTCATCGGCGCGATTGTCCATGACCAAGAGGCCGGCACAAACGAGCCGCGCATCTTTGTGCTGCCGGCCAGCGATTTCACGATCATCGATACCTGGCACGTGATCGGCCTCGCCGGCACCGGCAGCAAGGATGTCGCGGTCGACGACGTGTTTGTGCCGGAATACCGTTCCGTCGCGGTCAGGGAGATCACCGGCGGCCCCAACCCGGGCAGCGGCGTCAACTCCTCGGTGCTGTATCAGCTGCCGGCGATCAGCCTCTTCGCGTTCTGCATCGCCGGCGTATCGCTCGGCATCGCCCAGGGTGCGATCGAGTATTTTACGCAAACGACGAAGACGCGCACCAGCTACTACACCGGGCGCAACCTCGCCGATTTCGTGACCTTGCAGATCCATCTCGGCGAGGCCGGCGCTGTCGTCGATGCCGCCCGCTCCGTCATGCTCGGCGATTGCGACGAGGCGACCCGCATCGTCGAAGAGGGCAATGTGCCGAGCCTCGAGCAGCGGGCCCGCTACCGCCGCGACGGCGCTTATGCCGCGACCTTGTGCACGAAGGCGGTGGACGTGCTGTTCCAGGCGACCGGCGGCGGCGCGATTTATGCACGGAACCCGCTGCAGCGCGCGTTCCGCGACGTCCATGCCGCGAATGCGCATTACGTGCTGAACTGGGACATCAACGGCGCGATGTACGGCCGCGTGGCGCTCGGCCTCTCGCCCGACGCGACGATCTAGCGGGTTCGGGGTATGGCAGTGTCAAAGGATCTTCCGGGCAGCCACCAAGCGCAGGTGCACAGCACCTCGGCCGAAGGCTTCAACACCCGCGAGCTGCGCAGCGCGCTCGGCTCCTTCGCAACCGGCGTCACGATCATCACGACGCGCGACCGCGACGGCACGCCGCACGGCATGACCGCCAATTCCTTCAGCTCGGTGTCGCTGAACCCGCCCTTGGTACTATGGAGCAGCTCGCTTTACGCGCAGAGCCTGCCGGCGTTCCAGGAAAGCCCGCATTTCTGCGTGAATATTCTCGCCTACGATCAGATTGAGCTTTCCAATAAATTCGCCAAGCAGGCCGACGACAAATTTGTCGATGTCGACCACATCATCCCGGAGAGCGGTGCGCCGGTCATCGTCGGTTCGGCGGCGCATTTCGAGTGCCGCAACGAATTCCGCCATTACGGCGGCGACCACATCATCTTTATCGGCCATGTCGAGCGCTTTGCCTACACCGACAAGCCGACTCTCCTGTTCTGCCGCGGCAAATACATGCGCGGCGAACCGATCCTGCAAGACTGAGGCGGTAGATGCCCGAGCCGGTCGAAAGCATTGCGATCATCGGGCTCGGCATCATGGGCGGCGCGATCGCGCGCAACTTGATCGCGGCCGGTTTCCGGGTCGGCGGCTTCGATATCGATAAGGGCCGAGCGGTCGCAGCCGCCGCTTCGGGGGCAGCTCTGCGCGGCTCGGCGGCAGAGGCGGCCGACGGCGCCGATCTCGTGCTGACCAGTCTGCCGAGCATCGCGGCGCTTGACACAACGACGGAAGCGATCGCGGCGAAGCAGCGGCCAGGGCTCATCGTCGCCGAGATCAGCACATTCCCGATCGAGGCGAAGGAGCGGGCGCGAGACCGGCTCGCCGCCGCCGGTATCGTCATGCTCGATTGCCCGCTCTCCGGCACCGGCGCGCAGGCCGTGACGCGCGACCTCGCGCTCTATGGCAGCGGCGACGAGGCGGCCTATGCGCGCTGCCGTGACGCCTTCGCCGGCTTTGCGCGGGTCAGCCATTATCTCGGTGCTTTCGGCAATGGCAGCCGCATGAAGTTTGTCGCGAACCTGCTCGTCGCGGTGCATAACGCGGCGGCCGCGGAGGCAATCGTGCTCGGCACAAAGGCGGGGCTCGACCCCGAGCGCATCCTCGAAGTGATCGGCAGCGGCGCCGGCAATTCGCGGATCTTCGAATTGCGCGGCCCGATGATGGCGAAGGGCGTCTACACGCCGCCGACCGCGACGATGCATGTGTTGCAGAAGGACAGCGCGATCATCGCCGAATTCGCCCGCGCGCTCGGTGTCGCAACGCCGATGCTCGACGCCGCCGCGCCGCTTTATGACGAGGCCGAGGCGCAAGGCTATGCCGACGAAGATGTCGGCGCCGTGCATGCGGTGCTGGCGCGCCGCGCCGGCCTGCCGACAAGGAAATGAGGAGGGCCGATCAGATGCTGTCCGCTGCACAGCGCGACGCCTATGAGCGGGACGGGTTTATCGTCGTGCCGGATGTGTTCTCGCCGGCCGAGATCGACGAATTGCGCCGCGTCACCGACGAATTCGTGCGCAACGCCGCCGCGGTCACCGCGAATGATGAGGTCTACGATCTCGAAGACACGCATTCGCGCGACGAGCCGCGCGTCCGCCGGCTGAAGGCGCCGCATCTCATTGATCCGGCGTATTTCCGCGCCAGCCGCAACGGCAAGGTCGTCGCGATCCTGAAGGAGCTGTGGGGCAGCGTGCGGTTCGACACTGGCAAGCTCAACATGAAATCGGCTGGCTACGGCGCGCCGGTCGAATGGCACCAGGATTGGGCCTTCTATCCGCACACCAATGACGATCTCGCGGCCGTTGGCATCATGCTCGACGATATCGATCGCGAGAACGGGCCGATGCTTGTCGTGCCGGGCAGCCACAAAGGGCCAGTCTATGACCATCACGGACGAGATGGGCGGTTTTGCGGCGCGATCGATCCCCAGCGCGGCGACCTCGATTTTTCGCGCGCGATGCCGTGTCTCGGCAAAGCGGGATCGGTGACGGTGCATCACGTGCGCGCCGTGCATGGTTCGGCGACCAACCTCTCCGGGCGCGAGCGGCGCTTTCTCTTGTTCCAGTACCGCGCCGCCGATGCCTGGCCGCTCTTGGGCTTCAAGGACGGCATCGAGAAATTCGATGAGCTGCTGCTGGCCGGCGAGCCGACGCTCGAACCGCGGCTCGCGCCGGTGCCGGTACGGCTGCCCTTGCCGCCGGCCGTGCATCAGGGCTCGATCTACGAGAACCAGCGCGCCAGCGGCCGCCGCTATTTCATGACGGCCGAGCACGCCGTCGCCGCGGAGTAGATCGTCAGGGAGCGCTTACTTGGCGCACTTCGCCCGGCTGGGCATCCCAGTTTGCTTCCCGACACGATGGACCCCGCGGAAGCAGGTCTTCGCTCTTGATGCCCCGGGCAAACGAGACAAGCGCGCAGATCGACGATCCCGTGAGGTTTTGCTGGAATTGAAAGTTTTGGTCGCCAGTCAGGAAAATTTCGAAACCCTGCGCGGCAGCACGTCGCAGCAGCTCGCCATTCCGTAACCCCGCCCAGCCCTGTTGCTGCACCGTGCGAACTTGATGAGGTGCCAGCTGCCGAATCAATCGGCGAGGCAGCTGCTCATCCAGCAGAATACGCACCGGCAGCTAATGCCTGATGTGCGGCTTCCAATGCCGCTATGGCCTGCTCGCGCGTGACGCTCGGGAAATCGTCGAGGAACTCGTCGAGACTGTAATCCCCTTCGAGATAATCGATTAGGTTCCGCAACGGCACCCGCGTGCCGACGAAGACAGGTGTCCCGCCCAGAATTTCCGGGTCGCTGTGAATAACCGGCGCGAGCTTCATGATAGGCCTCCTCACCGGCCTCTATATGGGGTCGCTTCCGTCGAAGCAACGCGCTCAAGCGGCGTCGTGGAAGATGATGCCGAGCGTAAAGCGGTGGCCCGAGCGCAGCCGGCTGACGCCGTGCCGCATGGTTACGCGGTAGTCGCCGCGCGTGCCGGCGACCGGACGGTAATTGACCGCGAACAACACCGCGTCACCCTCGTTGAGCGGCACCACCTCGCCCTTTGACTGCATGCGCGGGCGCTGCTCGACGAGCAGGAACTCGCCGCCGGTGAAATCCTCGCCGGGCTTGCTCAGCAACACGGTCGCCTGGATCGGGAAGACGAGCTCGCCGTAAAGGTCCTGGTGCAGGCAGTTGTAGTCGCCCGCCTCGTATTTGAGGATCAGCGGCGTCGGGCGCTGCTGTCCGGCGGCGTGGCAGCGCTTCAGATAAGCCTCGAGCGTTGCCGGAAAGCGCGGTTCGAGACGCAGCCGCTCGTGCCAGCGATTGGCGAACGGCGCGAGCGCTGGGTACAGCGCGTCGCGCAACTCGGCGACGAGCGGCGGCAGCGGATAGCGGAGGTATTTATATTCGCCGCGGCCGAAATTGTGCCGCGCCATGACCACCCGCGAGCGGAATGCCGTCTCGTCCTCGTATAGCGCGGCGACGCCGCGGCACTCGCGCTGGCTCAGCAGTCCCGGAATTACCGCATAGCCGCGCTCGTCGAGACCCGCCAGCAGCTCCGGCCAGGCAGACCTCTCAATGCGACCGAAAATATTCGCCACGTTTGCTTCATCCTCTTTAACCGTCATCCCCGGGCTTGACCCGGGGATCCACGTCTCTTCGTGGATGGCCGGGCCAAGCCCGGCCATGACGAGTAAGAAGCAAAGAGAATGACCTAATCAGCCGCCGCGTCGGCTGGTGTGGTTTCGCGCTCCTTCGCGAGGAGCGCGCGCTTGCGCTCGACGCCCCAGCGATAGCCGGCGAGATCGCCGTCGCGCCGCACGACGCGATGGCATGGCACGACGACGGCGAGCTTGTTGCTGGCGCAGGCCTGCGCAACGGCACGCACGGCTCGGGGCTGCCCCAGCGCGGCGGCGATGTCGCTGTAGGTCGCGGTGCGGCCGGGCGGGATTTTCTGCAGCGCACGCCATACCCGCGCCTGAAACGCCGTGCCGCGGATATCGAGCGGCAGGTCGAGCGTATCGCCGGGCCGGGTGATATAGCGCACGACCCGCTCGGCCCAGCCGGACAGCGCCGCATCGGCCGGTTGCAATTGCGCGGCGGGAAAGCGGCGCCTGAGTTCGGTTTCGAGACTGGCGCGGTTGTCGCCGAGCGCGGTCATGCAGATGCCGCGCTCGGTCGCCGCGACCATGGCCCAGCCAAGCCAAGTCGAGACGATTGTAAAGCGGATCGTCTCGCCCTTGCCGCCGCGCCGGCGCGTCGCCGGGGTCATGCCGAGCCCGTTCGGGGCCGCCTCGTAGGCCCGCGAGCTGGCGCCAAACCCGGCGGCATAGGCGGCCTCGGCAATCCCCTCGCCGGCATCGAGCCGATCGGCGAAACGGCCGAGCCGGTGCGCCTTGCCCCATTCGCGCGGCGTCGCTCCGGTGATCTGCTTGAAGACGCGGTGGAAATGGAAGCGGCTGATCCCGGCGGCACCGGCCAATTCCGCGAGGCTTGGCAATTCGTCGCTGGCCCGGATCAGGGCGCAGGCGCGGCCGATCGCGGCGATGTGCCGGTCGGCCTGCGAGCCCTCGTTCGGGCGGCAGCGTTTGCAGGGCCGAAAGCCGGCGGCCTCGGCCGCGGCGGTGGTCTCGTGGAACGCGACGTTCTGGCGGTGGGGCTGGCGCGAAGCGCAGCCCGGCCGGCAATAGACCCCGGTCGTTTTGACCGAATAAAAAAATCGTCCGTCCTGCGCCGCATCATGGGCGAGCACGGCCGCCCAGCATTGTTCTGCGTTCAACATCGCCTTTACTCCGTCTCCAGACATGGTGACAGAATGGCGATCCCGCGAGAACCGCTCTACCCGCGGATTGCTTTTATATTCGAGGTCTCCGGGCCGCGGGCCGTCAATTCGGGCAATAGCGCTTCGGCAGCATCGCGTGAATGCCCTTGTTACCGTCGACAAGCTGCGTGACCCGCATATCGACCACGAGGCTCGAAAACATATAGGCGTCCGAGGCGGGGAGGCCGAGGCGCTCGCCGATCAGCTTGATCATCTCGCGCAGCGCTTCCTTCGCGGCGTCGTCGAGATCCTCGTTGAACGCCATCGTCACGTGGTGGGTCGGCGTCTCGGCGCGCGGCAAGGTGAAATGCAGGTCCTTGCGCAGGGTCAGCCGGAAGGTGCCGCTGAGCGCGGTTTCGAGCGCCGTCACGCAGACCTCGCCGTCGCCCTGGACGCCGTGACCGTCGCCGCAGGAGAACAGCGCGCCCGGCGCCCAGACCGGCAGATACAGCGTCGTCCCGGCGACCAGTTCCTTCAGATCCATGTTGCCGCCGAACTCGCGCGGCTGGATCGAGCTGCAGGCGCCGTAGACCGGTGGCGGCGCGACGCCCATGACGCCAAAGAACGGCGCGAGATCGATCTCGGCCCCCCATGGCAGGGTCGCGACGCCGCGCTGGCGGTCGATCGTGCTGTGGATCGTTTTGCGGATCGGGAAATCCTCGGGGAGCGTGCCGGCGAGCGGCCGGATCCGCGTGTAGCCCCAATTCTGCCGCGGCTCGACCGACAGGATCTCGATCTCCAGGACGTCGCCGGGCTCGGCATCCGTGACCGCAACCGGGCCGGTCAGGATATGGGCGCCGAGCTTCGGGGTCAGCGCCCCGAGGATCGCGCGATGATCGGCGAGGATCTCGAAACGCGAGCCGGCAGGCAGAACCTCGGGCCCGCCCGAGACGCAGTCGATGCTTACGGTGTCGCCGGACGCCAAGGTCGCGACCGGCTTCAGCCCGGCATCGAAGAACCCCCAATGGCAATGCTCCGGCCGGCACGACACAGTGTGATGCTGCGACATCGCTCCCCTCCGCTTTGCGGTTTAGCAGACTTGGCCGCGCATTATGCCCGGCAGGTGGTGCAAACGCTTCAGACAATTAGCTCGGATCGCTGCCTTCAGCGAATCAAGATGCCGGAATGGCCGTAATCGCCGACTGCTGCGACTCCAGATAGCTCGCGTAGACTCGACGCCCTGCAAGGGGCTTGGCAGCAGCGGCAAAATTCCGCTTCCTGTCCGGCATGGGAACAGCAGCGACACGACCGTGCGACAGAGCGCGATAGGCAAACCCGCGCCGCTCGGCGAAGCAGCGCTCTATCTGCCGGTCAAGCGGTTCTTCGAGAAAAGCGGCTTCGATGTGAAGGGCGAGGTCAATGGCTGCGATCTCGTCGCATACCGCGGCGACGAGCCGCCGGTCATCGTCGAATTGAAACTGCGCTTTACGCTGACGCTCGTGCTGCAGGGCATCGACCGGCTGGCGATCAGCGAGCGTGTCTATCTGGCGGTGCCGCGCCCCCCGCGCCGCGCCCGCGGGCTGTCGCCGGAAGCGCCCGGTGTGCGGCGGCTGTGCCGGCGGCTCGGGCTTGGCCTCCTGCTGGTCGGCCGGCGCAGCGGCACGATCGCGATCCTCGAAGAACCGGTGCCGTATCGGCCGCGCCGCTCCGCCGACCGCAGCGCGCGCCTCCTCGACGAATTTACGCGGCGCACCGGGGACGGCAATATCGGCGGCCGCAACCGCACACCGATCATGACCGCCTACCGCGAGGATGCGCTGCGCTGCGCCAGGGCGCTGGCCGACGGGCCGATGCCGCTGAAGGCGCTGCGGGCCGCGACCGGCGTCGCCGATGCCGCCGCCATCCTGCAGCGCGATGTCTATGGTTGGTTCCGGCGGCTCGGCCGGGGCACGTACGAGTTGACGGAAGCGGGGCAGGCGGCGCTCGGGCAATTCGCCGAGACGGTCGCGCTGCTCGCCGCCAGCTCCGAGGCGGCCGAGGCGGCAGCAGCCTAATGGCGCGAGCCGGCGATGCACATCGGCGCGAGCTGATCGCCGATTATTTCGGCGCCAGCTCGCGGCTGCGCACGCTGCGCCACACCGACGCGTTCGGCGCGGCGATCTTTGTCGTCGATTTCGACCGCGGCCCGCGGCATTACCGTACCCTCGGATCGTTCGGCCCGAATTTCGGCGGCGCCGCGCCCGGCGAGCCGCAGGTCACCGAACAATCGAGCATGGATTTGCTCTACCCGGCGCAGCTCGTCTTTCATTACGAACGGCTGATGTCATTGGCGTTCGCATTGTGCGAGCAGCCGGTCAGCGCGCTCCTCCTCGGCGTCGGCGGCGCCGCGATGTGGCGCTTTCTGCGCGCCTATCTGCCGGAATGCGCGCCGATCCTCGTCGACAACGATGAGGCTGTCGTCGCGATCGCGCGGCGCTGGTTCTATCTGAGCCAGTCCGTCATCATCGATACCGCCGAGCGCTTTCTTGCCGGGACGAAGGACCACTACAATGTGATCCTCGTCGATCTCTACAATGCGCAAGGGCCGGCGCTGTTCGACGAGAGATTTTGGCGGCGCTGCATGGACGCGCTGCAGCCCGGCGGCTGCATAGCGACGAACTGGGCGGATTTCGCGGTCAACCAGGCGGTCAGGCCGATGG
>Ga0137364_10001953_pt1 | contig 10154 bp, 10 predicted proteins | sample SagtaG_10_FD_104798 | JGI IMG/M metagenome (GOLD analysis project Ga0137364, IMG submission 104798) | Vadose zone soil microbial communities from Sagehorn Ranch, Mendocino, California, USA - Sage1_L_20_16 metaG | ecosystem: Environmental > Terrestrial > Soil > Vadose zone | place: USA... | reverse complement strand
GTTGCGCAAGCGTCTGAAGGAGCGCGCCGGCCTCACCTTCAGCACGCGTTGAGGTAACGCTCAGAACTGCAGCGGCGTGCTGGATTACGTGGATCGTAACCAACGTAAGGGCGGCTTGGCGGGCGCGAGCCTCAAATCCGGTTCAATGGCCGCTTCTGGTCCCGTAGCGACCAATCCAAAGCGCTTGTCTCCGTGTCGGCTGTAAGGGCGAGACCAGACATGGCCGACGCGCGGCCAAATTGACGCGTTTGACCCATTTCGGACGCGGGCACAGCCGGACATTGGTCCACAATTGTGCTATATGAACATTAAGTTTCCCCGAGCCCCGGGGGTGCATCTTGAGCAGAGAGCACGTAGAGCGGCGACTGGCAGCGATTCTGGCGGCGGATGTTGCGGGCTCTTGCCGCTTGATAGGGATCGACGAAGAAGGCGCGCTGGCGCAACTGAAAGCTCTGAGAAAGACGCTTTTTGATCCCAAAATCAGCGATCATCGCGGGCGCATCGTCAAGAATACCGGGGACGGTGCTCTCGTTGAGTTCGGGAGCGTGGTCGACGCCGTGCGATGTGCCGACGAAATCCAACGCGGCATGGCCGAACACAATACCGATGTGCCGCAGGACAAACGGATCGAATTTCGCATCGGCATTCACGTCGGTGATATTATCATCGCAGAGGATGATATCTTTGGTGACGGCGTCAATATTGCAGTGCGTCTCGAAGGGATCGCAGAACCGGGCGGCTTTAGCATTTCCGACGATGCGCACCGGCAAATTCGTGGCAAGGTAGATATCACCTTTGAGGATACAGGTTCGCAATCTTTGAAGAATATCGCCGAACCGATACAGGTCTGGCGCGTGCGCATTGCCCCAATCTCTTCCCCGGCAATGGTAACAAACCTGTCGAGCAAGACTGCGCAGCCGCTCCCTCTCCCCGACAAGCCCTCCATCGCGGTGCTGCCGTTCCAGAACATGAGCATCGACCCGGAACAGGAATATTTCGCCGACGGCATGGTCGAGGACATTATTACCGGACTGTCGCGGTCCAAATCGCTTTTCGTCATCGCGCGACACTCCACCTTTACCTACAAAGGCAGGGCCGTCGATATCAAGCAGGTCGGCCATGAACTTGGCGTTCGCTACGTGCTCGAAGGCAGTGTGCGCAAGGCCGGCAATCGCGTTCGTATCTCGGGACAGCTCATCGATGCCGCAACAGGAGCGCATCTCTGGGCCGACCGGTTCGACAGCCAGCTCGATGATATTTTCGATCTGCAGGATCGGGTCACCATGAACGTGATCGGCGCAATCTCTCCTCAGCTTGAACGCGCCGAAATCGATCGAGCAAAGCGCAAACCGACCGAAAGCCTTCAGGCCTACGACTATTATCTTCGCGCGCTCGCTTGCGTTTATCGGTTCGCCCGTGAAACGAACATTGAAGCGCTCAAGCTCACCAAAATTGCCAACGGTATCGATCCCGAATTCGCCGCAGCGTACGCGCTCGGCGCTCGTTGCTATATACAAAGGAAAGCTTTCGGCTGGAGAATCGATACTGCTGCCCAGGAGATAGCTGAGGCCCGGCGGTTCGCGAGGCGGGCGATCGAACTCGATAAAGACGACCCATCGGTACTCGCATGGGCCGGAAATGCGCTCGCTTTCGTAGTGGGTGAGGTTGACGAAGGCGCGGCCCTCGTCTCGCGGGCGATAAATCTAGACCCAAATATGGCTGCAGCACGACATTGGAGCGGTTGGGTCCACCTTTATCTCGGTGACGTAGATGCCGCGATCAAGCAATTCGAGTTCGCCTTGCGTTTGAGTCCGCTGAATCTTCGGAACTTCGTTGTCCAGACCGGACTGGCCTATGCTCATTTTTTCGCCGGGCGCAATGATGAGGCCTCTACGTGGGCGGCGGCAGCCATCGGGCAACAACCAAATTATTTTTCCGCACAACTTATCATGATGGCATGCCATGCGATGTCTGGAAGGATTGAGGAAGCGCGAGAGATCTGCGCGCGCTTAATGCAACGGAATCCGGCCCCACGAATTTCTCGAATTCGGGACAAGACTCCTTTTCGCAGGGCGGAAGATATCGGAAAATTGGCGCAGGCTTACCGGATCGCGGGGATGCCGGAATGACCGTTATTGGCACAAATGCGAACTACCGACCGCATCGAGTAATGTCCGAGTTCGAGGGCAAAGCGGAAAACATATGCTCGCTGTGAGTTCTTCGCATTTTGACCCCAAGCCGACACGACAGCCCACCCTCTGGCGCCAAACCTGAGCCGGTCCCCGGGACGTCGGACGGCAGCCGGCTAGGCTACGCTTGAATGATTGTGCGTGCAGGCGGAAGGTGATTGGAGTACTGTTGCTGGGATCTGCTACGAGCGCGGTCGTGGCTAGCGGGGGAAAGGTGTTGGGTAGCGCACGCCATCCGCTCAACACGGCCGACTTCAGCGCCTTTCTGTTGCAGGCACAGGCATCGGGGGCCAAAGTCGTCGCACTGGCCAATGCCGGCGGAGACATGGTCAACGGACCGCGACGACGAGAGCCGGGCCTGGTCGAAACGGTTCTTCGAGCTGCACAAGCGCATGCCGACCATGGCGCATGCCGCCATTTATTCCGCCGTCCGACACTATCTGCGAGCGATTGAAGCAGCCGGTACTGATGAGGCGAAGGCGGTGATGGCCAAGATGCGCGAGATCCCCGTCAACGATTTTTACGCGAAGAACGGGAGGGTACGCGAAGACGGCCGCATGGTGCACGACATGTACTTCGTGCAGGTCAAAACGCCGGAGGAATCGAACGGCCCGTGGGAATATTATGAGAATCCTGTCGACCATTCCGGGCGATCAAGCTTTTCGTCCTTGGACGAAGGCGGATGTCCGCTGGTCAAACAGCGATAGGCGGTTATGCCGCTAGTACTGGTGTCCACCCATCCTTGATGAAGGAGGTAATAACCCATGCCGAACTTAACGATCAATGGTCAAAGTTATTTTGCAGACGCACCACCGGACACTCCGCTGCTGTGGGTGATCCGGGAGGATCTAAGGCTCACTGGGACAAAATACGGCTGCGGAGTCGGCCTTTGCGGTAGCTGCACTGTCCACATCGATGGGCAGGCGGTTCGTTCCTGCTCCGTCACCGTAGGCTCGGTTGAGGGCTCGATGATCACCACGATCGAGGGCCTGAACCCGGCCAACGCTCACCCAGTGCAGCTGGCCTGGATCGAGCATCAGGTGCCGCAATGCGGATACTGCCAGTCCGGTCAGATCATGCAGGCTGCAGCGTTACTTTCGAAGAACCCGAACCCGAGCGAGCAACAGATCGTGGTCGGCATGAACGGCAATCTCTGTCGCTGCGCCACCTACTCGCGCATCGTCAGCGCCGTGAAGCGGGCCGCCGAGATCATGAACCGGGCCGCTGAGATGACGAATGAGGGAGCCAGCCATGCTTAGGTCCACACAGTCCGCAACGAGCCGGCGCGAATTTCTGGTCCGTTCCGCGGCGACCGCCGCTGGCACGTTCCTGAGCATTGGCCTGCCCGCCCTAGGTAGCCGCACCGCGATGGCCCAAGCCATGTCGAGCTTCACGCCTTCGATCTGGTTCACACTGACGCCTGACGGCAAAGTCACTATGCATATCGTGAAGGCGGAGATGGGCCAGCACGTTGGCACCGGGCTTGCCCAAATCATCGCCGAGGAGCTCGAGGTCAAATGGGACGACGTTCGTCTCGACTCGCCGCTTGAGAGCGTCGAGAACTTTGCCATCTACGGCCTCGCCTACACGGTCAACAGCGGCAGCATCACCACGGAGTTCGACCGCCTGTCGCGAGCGGGCGCTGCCGGCCGCATGGCTTTGATCGAAGCCGGAGCCAAAGTTCTCGGCACGAACGAAACTGACTGCACGGCATCAAACTCGCGCGTCACCGACCACGTCTCGGGCCGCTCTGTCAGTTATGGCGAGATCATCCAGAAGGTGAAGATCGACCGCAAGTTTGCCTACCCTGAAGACTTCAAGGCGATCAAGCTCAAAGTACCGGGAACCTACAACATCATCGGTAAATCGATCCCGGCCCTCGATATCCCGTCCAAGACCAACGGGCAGGCCAAGTACGGCATCGACGTGTTCCTGCCGAACACGGTGTATGGGGCGCTGGTTATACCGCGAACACGCTACGGCTCAAAAGTGAAGAGCATCGACGATTCCGAAGCTCGCAAGATCCCGGGTTTCGTCAAGGCGGTGAAGGTGGACGACAGCATGGGCAAGTGCACCGGCTGGGTTGTAGCGCTGGCCGAGAAGTTCCCTGCTGCCATCAGAGCGGCGCAAGCCCTGAAGGTTGACGTCGATCCGGGACCTTATGGCGGCCTCAACACCGCTGAGCTATTCGCGGAATATGCGCACACAACCAAAAACGCCGCGGCCGGTGCGAACTGGGTGCTTGAGGGTGATGTCGACAAAGCTCTAGCCGAGGCCGAGAAGGTCCTGGAGATGGAATACACCACCGACATGGTGTGCCACGCCACCATGGAGCCGCTCAACGCAACGGTGCACTTCGTAGACGGCGCTTGGCACGTCTACAGTGGCACGCAAAGCACATCCTTCGCGCGAATGACGCTAACTGCGTATCTGTCGAAAGTGCTGGGTCAGAAGCCGGAGGACATTAAAATCTACGTGCACGAGAGCATCCTCGGCGGCGGATTCGGCGGCAAGCAGGATTACGACGAGATCCTTGCGGCGGCGTACTGCGCCAAGGAAGCTGGTCGGCCGGTCAAGTTGATCCAAACTCGCGAGTCGACATTCGCAACCAGCTTCGCCCGCACGCCGACCTACCACAAGCTCAAGGCCGGTCTGAAGAACGGTCAACTTGTGGCCATGGATCACAACATCTGCTGCGGTTGGATGGGTTCGCGCTTCTCCGTCGGTAAGAAATATGGGACCGACTGGCTGCAGCTCGACTCTTGGGACGCTAAGAAAGAAGACATTGATCAGTGGTCGATCGGCGGCAGCGACCACTGGTACGATGTCGAAAACCATCGCGTCCGCGCTTTCGATAGCGACCGTACTACCTGGGCGGTGCAAGCCAGCGCGCTGCGCACGGTCTCAAACTCGTACAACATGTTCGTGGTCGAGTCTTTCATGGACGAGGTGGCGCACGGGCTTAACCGGGATCCGCTGGAATTCCGATTAGCCCTGCTCAACGGCAAAGGCAGCGCCCGAGGCATTCCCAATGCCGGTTACCAGCCGGGCACGTCCTCGGACTACTACATGGACAGGCTGTGGATCTCGCTGCCGTGGCCGAACGACAACTCTTGGCAAAATTACGAGTCCACCACCGTCGGTGGGGCGTTGCGGCTTGCCAACTGCCTACGGGTCGCAGCGGGAAGAGCCGGCTGGGGCGCGAAGAAGCTCCCGCCTAACACCGGAATGGGCATTGCTGTCTCCTCAGCCGAGGAGCGGCAAAGCCCGACCTGGGTTGCCGGCATTGCGGAGGTTACGGTCGATCCCAAAAACGGTCAGTACAAGATCAACCGGCTCACAATCGCCATGGATCCGGGCACCGTGATCAATCCGCTCAATGCCAAGGCGCAAATCCAGGGCGCAGCGCTCTGGGGTACGAGCCAAGTCATGGGCGAGCGGCTGACGCTCAAGGACGGCGCGTTCGAGCAGAGCAACTTCCATGACTATACGCCAATCCGCCTGGCGGATGTGCCGCCGATCGATGTGGAGCTCATCGATTCAGGGCATCACCCGAGCGGCGTCGGCGAACCTGCGTCCACAGTGGTGGCGCCGGCCGTCGCCAACGCGATCTACAATGCCGTTGGCGTCCGTGTGCGGCACATGCCAATCATGGCGGAAGCAGTTCTGGCGGGGCTGAAAAAGAAGGCGTAATCCCTGATACAATACAGAGAGCACGCATGCGTTACGGGCGAGGCCTAACCGCCTCGCCTCCTCTTTGCGGGAGATCCGCGTCGGCAGACGCTATCCTCCCGCTCTCAGCCGCCGACATCATCGCGCTCTAGCGGTCGCGGAGGAATTTCGCCCGTCGAGGTCCTGACTGGGTGCGATTAGCCAACGCCCGAACTGTGACCCCCGGGGCTCACGACCACACGCATGTGCAGTTGCGGTCGAGCCGACCGACTTTGAACGATGAAGATTGCTCGCGTTGGGGTTTTAGTTGCGTATCCGGGCGAGCGCCATCGTGGCCAGTCGAGGATTGGCGAAAGAGACAAGGATTCCGGCAGGGCGAGGCTGCTTTCGGATTTCTGCTAACGCCCGCCATCGTAAATCCTGAATCGAAAGTAGGGTCTTTGCCATTCAGGTCGTCGGCCTCACTTCGAAGCGCTGACGATCTTGTGTTCCAAGTGCCCGGTCTCATGATCGCGGCGGAGCTGGCTCAGCGACGTCTCGTTTAGCTCATGTAGAACCTCGCTCAGCTTCTCGGTCTCAGGATAGCCAGCTGCGAAACTCTGCCCGTAAACCTTACGCAACGTTCGGATGAGGGTGTTTCCGTGTTTGCCGCTGATTTCGCCGTCCTTGCTGCGGTGGCGATTGTCGAGACTTGCCTTGCTCATGCTGCTCTCCGTTGTGCCCGCGGCCGACAGCATCCACCCGCCGAGACCAAATGGCAACTAACGCCCGCTCGGCAAATTGCTCTTTGCTCTGCATGGGTTTTAGATGGCAGCGATGATGGGCTCGTTGGTGCCGCAGAAAAGGTGGCCGAAAACTTGTTAGCGACCTGATGCATTCAACCCACCTCCGTTCAATGCGACGACGGATACTCAATGGATATTTGGGGACATTAGGTCAACCTCGCTGACGCGCTCCTGCGCACTCTGTAGACGGTCTAACGCATCACTTAATCGCTTTCACTGCCCATGCTGGAAGGGCAACAGGGTGCATTGCATCACAGCACGGTCTACGCTAGAGCAGCCGTAAGTTTTAGAGGTAGACACATGTCATATGCCTATAAGCTGGATGAAGACGTTCTTCACCAGCCCCAAGGACCACAAGGTCGTACCGCAACTGATCCACCAATGATTTATACCATCGTTCAACGTATGCCCATTGAGGCAGACGGACGTCTTAGATATCGCATCAAGAGCAAATCAGAGAATATTGAGCGAGTAGTTACCGAAGATCAGCTTTCGTATACTCAGTAGTTTAGCGCGCTTGGTGACGGTAGGAGTCTAATCGTGCTGAATGATCGAGAAAATATCTTGAGCGCGCTCCGCGAGAAGCCGCTCAAAGTCTACGAGGTCATGAAACGCGCCAATGTCGTGAATGAGGAAGCTTGCCAATCCCTCCTGCTGAAAATGCGAGACGAAGGCTTGGTGAAGTTCGATATCCACAAAGGGCGATGGCTCATCGGATGATTCGCGAATTGCGGCGACAGTCTAGCGCTGATCATCGAAGACTTGCTGCGCATCCTAGCTGTGGTTTGCTTTTGGCTTTCGTCCAATAGCTCGAAAGTGGCCAGCCATTCCAGGAGGCGCAGGGAGAGCGTATGGTGCTCGGATGATCCGCTGAACCTGGGAGGCAATCATGCAATTCAGGACAACCGGACTACCGTTGCTCGGCGCGATGGCGCTTCCCGTCTCCGGGACCGCACAAACCACGCCCGCTCCACCGGCAACTACACGAACAGTGGTCGCCGCAGCCAAACTGCCGACTGTCACCGACGTGCCGCTGTATTTCAAAGCGGTGAGCATCACCCTTCAACGGTACGAGAAGAGCGGGGTATCGGCGGCCAACGGCATCCTCTACCAGATGTCAGGATCGGCCGCGGTCGCGCTCGAACGCCGGAGAGGGGCTGTTCATCGCCGGCGGAAAGACCGCCGCGCTAACGGCGGGCAGCGGAGGGCCATCTACCTTCCTCCGCTTCTTCCTCGCTTCCGCTGTGGAGTTGGGTCGGCCTGCCGAAACGGCTCCTGCCGCCGTGCGAGAATTATATCGCACAGCGAATCCGATCCCCGACCTGAAGCCAGGCGGCTATGATCTCAATCTCACGCGAGTCACATTTCCGGCGCGGATGCCGTCCAACCCGCCACACCATCGGTCAGGCGCGGCTCTATACTGTATCATCTCCAGCACCGGGGCCAACACGGTCGACGGTAAGACGGAAGCAAAGGGACCAGGTTCCTTGATCTATGAACCATACGCCCTTGTGCACCAATGGGGAAACCCAGGCAACGAGCCGTTGATATTCTTGGCCTTCAACATCAATCCGGAAGGTGTGGCAGCCGTGCTACCGGGCGCACCAGCAAAGAATCAATAGTTAACGGCGGGCGGCCCACCGCAGAACCGCTATGAAAGACTTGATCATAGCGAATGGTTGCTCGATCGAAACGGGTGTACGCACTACATCCGCCTGCATTCAGCCACCTGATGTCCGAGATGGGTGTGCGCCGTGAAAAGGCGGCGCGACATGGCCTTTGGCGCGGCCGATGCGCCCAATGAACGGCGTTGCGGCTAGACTCAATAAACGAGACCGATGCCGGGCGGTTTTTCGAGCGCAGCCGCCAGTGATCGATACTCCTCACAGTCGGTCCCGCAAATCGCAGCTATCCGGCTCAGATGATATTGCGCCTGATCGCGGTTGCCCTGCTCAATCTGCCACAGACCGTAATACTGCCACGTCAGCACATGGTTCGGATCGGCTTTCAGCGCGCGCTCGTACCAGACTTGCGAGAGCTTGTAGTCACCAAGCTTGCGGTAGGAATAACCGATCAGATTGGCAACATTCGGATGATCGTCGTGGCCGAGCGCCTTCAACTGCTCGATGGCGGCAGCATAGTCATTGCGGTCGTAGATCGTTGCGTAGGCCGCGCGGTAACCCTGCGCAAATGCGGGGTCGTCGATGCTGGACTGTTTGGCGGGCTTCTTTTTGCCCTTGTGAGTGGTGCGGATGGCCTTGGTATCCGGCGAAGCCGGTGTAGTGGAAGTATGAGAACCAAAAGGATCTTCACCACCACCACCACCGCCACCACCGCCTCCGCCTCCGGCGGCAAAAGCCGGGATGACGGGGGGCGCGGCAACCACCGCCGCCAGAAACATGGCCAGTGTCACAAACCTGATCGCAGAGTTCATCATGCGTGTCTCCTGCTTGTCCAAAGGGGGCGGTTTTTCCTGCCGCAGATGTAAACCCCAGTTTGCTTGAAACATTCCCGGAAAGTTTTTAGGGAAATGAGATTTGGTTTGTGACAGGGATCTGTCTTGTATGGAAAATTGAAAACCGGATGCCAGTGACGGAAGTCAAGCAAACCTGGTCGACGACTTCTTCGGCTGCGGTGAGAAGCGCTTGTGGGATGCTGATACCGAGCGTCTTCGCGGTTGTCGGCACCCACACCGTGCCCTTGCAGCACCCGCATCCGCTCCACGGATAACCCTTCTGCCTCAAGCCGGGAGATCGGCGCGTGTCTGCCATGTTCGCGCATCAAAGCGCGACCGGACACGGCACTGGCGGCGGTCGTGGCATCTTGCCGCGCTTAGGCATCCCAACCCGTGCCACCAAAGTCCCGACCGATTAAGCAGGACGGATACCGCCTGTTCGTGCGGCGCGAGCGCTCACATGCCACTGCCTCCGCCTCCGCCGCCACCGCCACCTTGTCTCACACTGTCGAGAAAACGACTGCGTTCGTCAGGTGCGTAACCGGAAGCTCCCGGATCGCCCGTCTTCGAGCCCTTGGCTTGCATCTCACGCAGCGCGGCGTAGCCGCGCGAGTGATGTTTCTTAGAGACCTTATGCAGACCCGGTGCTTTGCTTGTTACACCCTGCGCAAGCACGGCCGGTGCGGCGGCGATGAGAGCGGCGGCAGAAAGTGCGATGATCGTTGTCTTCACTTTTCGGTTTTCCCTCCTTGGAATGAAATGCCCGCCCGGCAAACTGAAATTAGACCCGTTCCGTGAACGGGCCACATCACGCTACAGTGAGGGCGTAGAACCCACCTTTAAAACCGGCTAATCGCGCTGTGTTTGGGGCTATCGGCCGATGTCGCATATGGGTCAAACTGAGAAGAACTCAATGTGAGCAACGGCCCGCCAATCACACAATCCTCGTAATATAAATCGAGGTTGTCGATATCCATCGTCGAATAGGACGGCTCTTTCACCATGATCGGCAGGCCGTTGATGGTGATACCTTTCTCCAAGGCCGCGGCGCGC
>Ga0137364_10001947_pt1 | contig 10160 bp, 6 predicted proteins | sample SagtaG_10_FD_104798 | JGI IMG/M metagenome (GOLD analysis project Ga0137364, IMG submission 104798) | Vadose zone soil microbial communities from Sagehorn Ranch, Mendocino, California, USA - Sage1_L_20_16 metaG | ecosystem: Environmental > Terrestrial > Soil > Vadose zone | place: USA... | reverse complement strand
TGGTCGGGCCACTCTTCGCGCAGACCGCCTGGACAAATGTCACGTTTATCGGCAGCGAAGTGCGCGAGCCGGGAAAAAATCTTGTGCGCGCGCTGGTCGTGGGCTGCGGCATCGTCGTCATTCTCTATGTGCTGGCCAATCTTGCCTATGTAGCTGTGTTGCCCTTTTCGGAAATCGAGCACGCGCCGCACAATCGAGTCGCTGTGGCAATGATGAAAGCAATCTTCGGTCAGCCCGGTGCGATGTGCATGGCAGCTGCAATCATGATCTCCACCTTCGGTTGCAACAACGGTCTCATTCTCTCCGGAGCTCGCGTTTACTATGCGATGGCGCGCGACCGTCTATTCTTCGAAAAAGTCGGGACCACCAATCGCTTTCATGTTCCTGCGGCTGCGCTGGTGGCGCAGGGAATCTGGACGGCTCTCCTAACTCTGCCACGCACGGTAACAATCGACGCCACGACTCACAAGGTGGCTTACGGAAACGTTTACAATCAACTGCTCGAATACATCATCTCAGCGGATCTGCTCTTTTATCTTCTAATGATTGTTGGCCTGATGATTTTGCGGCGCGCTAAACCCGATGCAGAGCGCCCATACCGTACCTGGGGTTATCCGATCGTGCCGATCGTCTCGATTTTGCTTGCTGGGTTGTTGATCGTTGATCTGGGTTTTCTCGCGCCTACGACCTCGGGAATTGGAATCGTAATCGTCTTGACCGGTGTGCCCGCGTACTTCGTCTGGCGAAAGGCGTGATCGCGTGATGTTTTTTGGATTTCGATCAGGTGACTAGGTTAGCAAAGATCTCGTGGAGCGTAGCGGCTTGTGCAGCCCTCGCCGCAGCGTCGGGAGTTTCATTCGTGACATATTGCGCTATTAGCTTCAACCACGGCGTGGAGCTTTGGAATGACGGAGTCGCTGCGGCGAACAAAGGTGATTTTGACACCGCGATTTCCAAGTATGACGCGGCGCTGCGTACGAGACTGGGGGCCTCCTGTGCCGGAATTGTTTATTCAAATCGCGGCATTGCTTACAATAGCAAAAGATTGGTGGATCGCGCTGTTTCTGATTTTGAAGTAGCGCTCCGGCTGCATCCAGGTTTGATCGAGGCGTACGTGGGACGAAGCTTTGCGGACATTAGTAAGGGTGAAATCGACAAGGCGTTGGGCGATGCAAATGAGGCTCTTCGATGTGATCCGAATTCGAGAGATGCGTATCACAATCGCGCCGTGGCCTTCCTGAATAAAAGAGATTTTGGAAAGGCCATCAGTGATTTCGACGACGCGATTCGATGCGACCCAGATAACGCTGACCTATATCTAGAGCGGGGCAATGCCTTCTTAACCAATGGGCAATACGAGGCCGCTATTGCGAGCTTCGAATCAGCGATTCGAATTTTCCCGATGTTGGCCGCAGCTTATTCGCTAAGAGATTTCGCGTGGGAGAAGCGCGCCTACGAACTGCTCAACAAAGGGCTTAAGGCAGCGTCGGAACGCAATTACAACGACGCGATAAGATTTTACACTGATGGATTGGAGTCTTATCCGGGTGTGCGCAATCACGCGGTCCTCCTGTGCGACCGAGCTACGGCGCTAGGGCATCTGAACCGGCGGGAAGAATCCGCACGAGACTATGATGAAGCGATCCGATTAGATCCGAATTTCTACCAAGCTTATTACAATCGGGGTATCAACCATCGCGAGTGCGGACGAATATACGAGGCGATTCAAGATATCACAGAAACGTTGCGCTTGAATCCGAAGTACGCTCCCGCTTATGTGGATCGCGGCGCAATCTACTTTCGTCAAAAAAAGCTGAGCGAAGCTCGCGCGGACTGGTTAAATGCCGTCGAAAACATTGATAGCATTGAGGCGGAACACCGTCCGCGGCTACTGAACAACATCGCGTGGCAATTGGCTACGTCTCCGGCAACCCCTCGTGACGCTGAAACAGCCATTCGAGCCGCAACACAAGCTTGCGAACTTACGAATTGGACGCGGAGCGACTGTGTAGACACATTAGCCGCCGCATATGCGGAAGCCGGGGATTTTTCGAGCGCAATCGACCGCCAAAATCAGGCCATGCAGTTGGCTGGCCCCTCTTCCGAAGATTATGGCGGCATGAAACGCCGGCTACGTTTGTATCAGGATCAAAAGCCATACCGGGCAAAGAGGTGAAGCCGACTACGAACTGATAAATCCATTTCGTGCTTGAGACGCGAAACCTCTTTGTATGCCTGCAAAATCAAAGAAACAGCAAATGGCAGCTGGTGCAGCGCTCGCGGCTAAGCGCGGTAAACGCTCCAAGTCCTCACTCAAAGGGGCTTCGCGAGGAATGTACAAATCGATGAGTAAAACGGAGCTGCGCAAAATGGCCAAGACCAAGCGCAAAGGAAAGCCGACGAAGAAGAAGCGGCGTTAAGTTTTGCCGAAGCTTTGAAGCAAGGAGAGGAGCGTTTACTCCGCTCGTTGCATTATCTCGATCACGTCCTTGAGCGGTTGCGCGCTTACCTTGCTCGTTCCTGTAAAGGGATGATCGAGGACGTAGATCAAAAACAAAATCAAGGTGATCGTCACGGTGAGTGTAGTGGCAATCACATATTGCGCCCTGATGTTTTTCATTCCGAAGAAAAAGGTGTACGAAACGGTGAATACGGCGCCCACAAGTAGCACTAACCAGATGGCCAGCGGCACGGTGTCGTTCCCCGCAAATATCCTAAGTCGGCGATACTGAGCGAGGTCGTTTAACCTATGTAATGTCTCGGCATAAAGCTCTCTATTGGGAATCGATTTCTCATCCATCTGATAGAACTCAGTTAACAGCGTTGGCAGTGCCTTGCCGGAATGAAGAGCTATCTCCCCCTGAGACATTCTTTTCAATTCATCGCCATAAACCGAAACCACATAATCCATGAGCCCCTGCCGTATTGTTCTACGCGCCGGGTCCGGCAACGCTTGCGTACTATGAAAAATATCAGCGACCTCGTTAGCTTCCATTTCCAGATTTTTTGTGGCGTCGGAGTATCCGCTCCACGTAACAAACACGACGAACGCAACCATCACCCCGTAAAACAGACCGAAAGCGTTAAAAATAATTGCAGCTACCTCGTGGTTTTCCTTTAGCACTTCCGTCGGGTACTTTTTTCGTACCAGGTAAAGGCCCAATAGAGCAATGGCCGCCGCAACTATCGAAACGGTCAGAAATGAAAGCGGCACTGGCCAATCAAGGAGAAATTCCATGGCGCTTCTCAGGTTCTCGCCAGAATTTGCATCGATTGTCCAGAGAAAAGAAGCGATTTTGGTGTAGCGCCCGCTGTCCTGATTAGATTAGTAGGAGGCTAGGACGGATTTACCACTCGGCGCGCGGCAAATGCTCGGAAGATGCGTAGCAAGCCGATATCATATTTGTTGCCGAGTAACACGCTAACATCGACAAGTTTTCCATCGCTGATCTGCCGGAATGCCGCGGCAATTTGCTTTTCTTCTTCCAAGGTAAAGAAGCGATCCCGTTCGGCGATTTTTCCGCGCTCGATAGCGGCAAGCAGATGCGCGTAAATGGTGCTGGCCACAAACCCGCGCGCGCGTGCGATCTGATCAATTGACTCGCCTTTTTGAAATCGCCGCAGTGTCTCCGTCTGGCTCTCATTCAAGCGCGAACCACGCGGCGGACGCAAAAGACCGAGATCAGCCGGAAATGTCCGGCGGGGGTTGCCGGCGAGATAATTTTTGATTTCGCTAAGGAACGTCTCCGCAAAGTCCTTCAGCTTTTGCTCTCCCACGCCAGGAATTCGGCGAAACTCAGTTGCGATCGTCGGATAATTTCTCGCCATTTCACGGAGCGAGACATCGGAGAAAATGACGTAGGCCGGCACGTTGCGTTCATCCGCCAGTTTACGGCGCAGATCACGCAAACGTTCGAACAACACTTCGTCGCATTCGATCGCGCCCACACGAGCCTTTTGATCTCGCGACTGCTCGACAACTTCGATCTGCTTTGTAAGGGTGATCGGTGTACGGTGGCGCAAGGCATCGCGACCAGCCGGCGTGAGACTTAAGGTTGCAAACTTTCCGGGCGTGCTTTCGATGAGTCCCAGGCGCAGCAGCTCGCGTCCGATCGCCTGCCAGGCATCACGTTTCAATTCGCGGCCAATACCATAAGTGGACAATTCGTTGTGACTTCGTTGCCGGATTGCCTCTGTGTCTGCGCCACGTAAAACATCGGCGATATGATTCAATCCAAATCCGAATCCGCTTTTCGCGTGGATACGATGTACGCAGGAGAGAAACTTCTGAGCCGCAATCGTACCATCGAACGTCTCGCGTGGCGTGAGGCAATTGTCGCATCCCTCACATGATGGCTTTGTATATTCTTCGCCAAAATATCGGAGCAAAGTCACGCGCCGGCATTCGCGTGTCTCGGCGTAATGAACCATTTGTTGAAGTTGCGCCCGCGCAATCCGCCCTTCGGTTTCGCTCTTTTCGTCGATGAAATGGAGCTGCTTGGCGACATCGCTCGCGCTGAACAGCAGCACGCATTCGCTTGGCAATCCGTCCCGGCCGGCGCGCCCTGTCTCCTGGTAATAGCTCTCCAGGTTTTTTGGCAGATCGTAATGCACCACGAAGCGGACGTTTGGTTTGTTGATGCCCATTCCAAATGCAATTGTCGCAGTGATCACGCGCACATCATCTCGCAGGAAAGCTTCCTGATTTTTCGTACGCTCGGCGCTGGTTAGGCCGGCGTGATACGGCTTCGCGCTTATGCCGTCTTCACTAAGATTCCGGGCCAGGGAGTCCACGCTCTTTCGGCTGGCGCAGTAAACGATGCCGCTGTCGTTAGGCCGGCTCCGAATGAACTGTAGCAACTGTTCATACGGCGCGGCTTTCGGAACAACGCGGTAAGCGAGATTTGGCCGGTTAAAACTGGCTACATAACAACGGGGCTCCCGCAGTTTCAGTTGCTTTACGATATCGGCCCGGACCCGCTCGGTAGCCGTGGCAGTGAGCGCCATCATTGGCACGTCTGGAAAATGGGTTCGCAGTTTCTTGAGCTCGCGATATTCCGGCCGGAAATCATGGCCCCATTCGCTGATGCAATGCGCCTCGTCGATGGCAAACTGCGCAATGTTCCAATTCACCGCGCGCTCCAAAAACGTATCGAGCATCAACCGCTCAGGTGCGACATAAAGCATACGGTACTCACCGCGATGCAGCCCGCGCCAGCGCGCTACAGCGCCCTGGCGATCCAGCGTTGAATTCAAGTACGTCGCCGGGATACCGCTGGTCTGCAGAGCGTCCACCTGATCCTTCATGAGCGAAATGAGGGGCGACACCACAATGGTCAGGCTGTCGCGTGTCAAAGCCGGCAATTGAAAACAGAGCGATTTCCCGCCACCGGTCGGCATCAGTACAAGCACATCGCGCCCCGCGAGGGCGTCGTTGATGATTTTCTGCTGCAGCGGCCGAAACTCGTCGTAGCCGAAATGCTTTTTTAACGTCGGAGCTAGATCCATTCCTTGATATGCCTGACCGGCTTTTGTTGTCTCAGTCAAATTTTTCTGTAGCTCGACAACTCAGTCCGGAACGGCCGTCATTTCTGCCGTTTCAGACGAAAACCGTCAGCATGCGCGCCGTAGCCACTCGCGTACTCAACTAATCCAACGCCTTTTTTCCAAACGATCTTTTTGAAATGACCGGAGGGATGGCTCGCATCGTAAATGCATAAATCGCCCTTGAGATTGATCGTTGTTTTCCATAGGCTCTCCTCGTGATTGAAACTGCCGGTGGTAATTCCATACACTTCGCCCGGCTCGACTGCCGGCGGTTTATCCATCGCTGAGATTTTCTTAACGGCGGCTTCGTTGTCCTCTTCGTTCAACAGAACCATGCGGTCATCTGTGACGATGAAATAATCCGGCCGGATTTCGCGCTTCTGTGGCGCGCTCGATTTGAGATCGGTGAATTCGATTTTGAAAATTGCACCCCATGGCATGTTGGCAACGCGCGTCGTAACGACTCGGGCGGTGAGCGGGATTTCGTCCTGCTGAATTTCGTCGCCCCACTCGTTCCCTTGAAATTTCGCGGACACGGGTTTGTCGTCTTTAGCATCGAGAAATGGGTTTGCGGCAAACGCAGAAATCCCTAGCAACATCGACATCATGACTGTCGCAACTCGCCAGGATTTCATATCTCAATGCTAACTATGAAGGCGTTGACAATGCACGCTCGAATTTCTTAATCTAGCAGCCTGAGCACTCCCCAGTTATCGGCTCTGCGTAATCCGCGGTTCTCACGCATCAGATGTCGAAAAAGGAGCTCGAAGAGGAACAATGAGATCGTTTATCACATTCGTCGCAATGGTCGCGTGCACGATTAGCCGTGGTTTTTCAAATGCGCAGGACTCCTAACGAACGGAGAACACCGTGATCGAAGGAGCAGTGAAAGCGTCGAAATTAAATTCATTCGCCTCTATTGGAGTGATAAAAGCGCAGACTTGGCTAGCCGGGTTTTGATTCTGTTGTCATTTTCAAACGCTTTCGCGCAGACCGACTTTTCGACATTCTGGAAGAAATTTAAATCCGCGATCATCGCTGGCGATAAAGCGACAATCGCGGAGATGACAAAATTCCCACTGTTGATGCCCTATGGGCTCAACGCCGTAAAGAACAAGGAGGATTTCTCGCGCCGGTATAACGAAATTTTTAAAGGCGAGGCTCTAAAGGCAGTTTGAATATTCCAGAGGTAAAATTTACATCCAAAAAAGTGGCTAACCAGTAATCGTCGCTTCTAACAATATCTAGGATGAAAACAAAAGTGTGTATTGTTGCCTTCCTCACGCTCGGTGCATTCTGTCCGTGCGCGTCCGCTCAAGATAACTATCGCGGCGGAATTGTTTACGGGCCAAAAGCCGCGTTTAACATCAGTGCGCCCGACGGATGGGTCCTGGATAATCAGGCCGGCGCCAGTCAAGGATTGCCGTGCGTTCTTTATCCAAAAAGTGAATCCTGGGCCGACGCGCGAACGGTGATCTACGCGAAAATTGCGGGTACTCAGTTTGAAGACGTAAACGCGTTCGTGGCAATGGCGATCAAGGACATGGAAAAGACGCACGGAAAACCGAAAGAGAAAGTCGCTTCCGGAAAAACCGCGGACGGTCACGATTATTTCATCAACGAATACCCTGCCTCGAAAACTTATTCACAGTGGGAACGCGTCGCTTATGTCCAATTGCCGCGCGCGGTCGCCTACATCGTCCTCTCATCGCGAGATCACGCCAGTTACCAAAAAAGATTCCGGTGCGCTTCAGCAGGTGCTCAAGACATTTGCTTACCTCAAGCCGGAGATCGCTCAGCAGAAAGATCAAGAACTAACCGTGAAGCAGGACGCACCGAAAGTGATTGAGACTGACGATATGAAGGTGGCGATGAAAGCTGGTGAGCTCGAAACAGCTGGGAAATACGATGAAGCGTTAAAGTTGTATGCGCAAGCTATTGACCTAAAAGGCCGTTTTACACCGTTCGTGTATCACAATCGCGGAATGTTGTACCTTCACCGGGCAAAAACTTCGCAAAATCAGAAATCGCGGATTGCCGACCTGGAACGCGCTATCGCCGACTTCCAGACTTCTATCAGGCTCGGCGCAGCGTCTAACGAAGAGCTCAAGCCCGGATTAGAAAAGGTTGCCACTAGGGCTAATCTCGATGAAGCAACCAAGTTACTCGAAGAGGCAGCTCATTGATAGCTTAAGCCAGATGAGCGTCGTCCACGTCCAAGCCGCTGCATGCCGTGGCCTGCGTCGTTCCTTCCTCGAGCCATAAAACGGGGCGATCAGAAAACTTCGACGCGCTCCAGCAAGGTCCGAAAGCTTTCGTTTAGCTCGAGCCGAAGAAAGACTACGACAGTCATCGAGAAGCTAACAACATGTAGCTGTCACGCTCCGCAAGCGACCGACAGTCGGCCGTGGCGCCGAACAGAAACCCGCTCCCGACCTTTACAATTGGATGGAGCTCGGCTCCTGGCACCGCAGCGCAAATGAGTAACGCACCGATTGCCGCAATAGCCTTCACGAACGACGTTCTTTGATCGCCTGTAGAATTTCGGCGATTGCTTCGGTACGCGGCCTGGCGCCCAGATTACCTTTGCCATGAACGCGGACACTGACTGCATTGGCTTCCATATCGCGCTTTCCGATCACGAACATGGTGTGGATTTTCATTTGTTCGGCGCGCTGGACTTTGCCATTGATCTTGTCGGAGCTGTCGTCGATTTCCGCGCGGACCTGATGAGCGCGCAATTCCCTTAGGATTGATCGTGCGTAATCGATTAGCTTCGCGTCATCGCCGATAGTGAGGATGCGGACCTGTTCCGGCGACAACCAGAGCGGGAAATTGCCGGCGTAGTGCTCGATTAAAAATCCGATGAACCGTTCGTGCGTGCCGAGCGGTGCGCGATGAATACAGATCGGCGTCTTATCAGTGTTATCCCGGTCTTTGTACACGAGATTCAAACGTCGCGGCTGCGCGAAATCAACCTGATTGGTCGCAAGCGTGAACTCGCGACCGATGACACTCCAGACCTGCACATCGATCTTTGGTCCATAAAACGCAGCTTCGTTAGGCACTTCGACATAATTGATTTCGGAATTCTTCAGTACGTTCCGCGTCATCTCTTCAGTTTGTTTCCAAAGCTCGGGTTCATCGACAAACTTCTGTCCGAGCCGTGCTGGGTCATGCGTTGAGAAACGCATCAGATATTTTTCGATGCCAAAAAGCTTGAAGTACTTCAAGTACATCTCATTCACCGCGTTGAACTCATCGGCGAACTGCTCGGGTGTGCAGTAGATATGTGCATCATTCATGTGCAGCGAGCGTACCCGCATGAGTCCGAACAACTCGCCGCTCTTCTCGTACCGGTAGTCCGTCCCATATTCCGCGAACCGCAGCGGAAGGTCCCGATAGCTACGAGGCAACGCCGCGAACAATTTGTGGTGATGCGGACAGTTCATGGCCCTCAGGTAATAGCGATCAGGCTGCGGCAACTGCGCCCACTTGCTCTTGGAGAAAACTGTCGCAATTGCCGACTTTTCGAGAAAAATCTGACTCTGCTTAGGTTGTTGCCAGAAATCCCGCTCAAATTCTTCTAGCAAGTAGTCCGGATCTTTCAGACGCGGGAAAAGCTTCTGTAAGCTTTCTAGCAATAGCTGATCTGCTTGTTCAATTGAGCGAGCCTCCGTCTCGACGTCTACTTTCTTGCCGCCTTCAGCGCGCAGAGCCATCGGCGGAAACATCGATTCAGCATAGTAGGGGAGGTGTCCGCTCTTTTTGTACAAGCTCTCGCGTGCGATGTCCGGCGTGCGAACGCGCTGATAGCCGGCAGCAAACTCGGTTTCTTTGGCGAGTTTTTCCAACTCTTCCGCGATCGCGGTGCCCCGCGGGAGAAACATCGGCAAACCTGGGCCGACGTCATCGTCGAGAACGAAAAGCTCTAGCTCTCTCCCAAGCTTGCGATGATCGCGCTTCTTCGCTTCCTCGAGCATCGCGAAGTAATCATCGAGCTCCTTTTTTGTTTTGAACGCCGTGCCGTAAACTCGTTGCAGCTGCGGATTGTTTTCGTCGCCTTTATAATACGCGCTTGCCACGTTGGTGAGTTTGAACGCGCCGATGTTTCCCGTGCGCATGACGTGCGGGCCGGCGCAGAGATCGATGAAGTCGCCACTGCGATAGAGCGAGATTTTTTCGTCCTGCGGAATGTTCTCGATGATGTCGAGCTTGAATTTGCTGGGCTCGGGTCGCTCGCCTAGCGCCGCGAGCCGGCCTTTGTTTCCGAGGGCGAGCGCTTCATCGCGCGAAACTTCGATCCGTTCGAAAGGATGGTTCGCTTTGATCTCCTTTTTCATCTCCGTCTCGATTTTTTCGAAATCGTCAGGCGAAATCCGGTGCGGAAGATCGACGTCGTAATAAAAACCATTTTCCACCGGCGGCCCGGCAGCGAACTGCGCTTCAGGCCAGATCTTCAAGATCGCTGTCGCAAGTACGTGTGATGCGGAGTGACGAAGCCGTTCGATGTCGGTCATTGTTGCACGCTGTTCTAATGTTTTTCGTTCGTCAGACATTGTCGAAGTCGGCTGAAATTAACCACGAAGGGCACGAAGGACACGAAGAATTTG
>Ga0137364_10001944_pt1 | contig 10168 bp, 10 predicted proteins | sample SagtaG_10_FD_104798 | JGI IMG/M metagenome (GOLD analysis project Ga0137364, IMG submission 104798) | Vadose zone soil microbial communities from Sagehorn Ranch, Mendocino, California, USA - Sage1_L_20_16 metaG | ecosystem: Environmental > Terrestrial > Soil > Vadose zone | place: USA... | reverse complement strand
TTTCAAGACGCGATGGCTGAGCCGGGAAAACAACCTCTGAGCCAGTCCGGCCGGTGCACCAGATGCGACGCCGAAGAGAGCACGGCTGAGGCTGGCGACGATCGCCTCCGACAATTCGATCTGCCCGTCCGAGTAGAGGGCCACGACCGCATCCATGGGCCTAATGGGGAATTCTACCATGTCAGACCGCAGCCCAAGGTCCACCCTCGCACGCTGCCGCCGTTCGGTAGACAAGCGGTGTGCTTTCAACATTGGACTTTACACGTTCCAAGCAGGCCTGCAAAGGCGCGGTTTCGGGCGCGGCAAAGCGAATTTCGGCGCAAGCCGAGCTGCATGACGAGGCTTTTGTCTTCCTGGAGCCGCCAGGATGCCACGAATGTTTATCTTCCCTCCGCGAAAGTCAGCATCGTGCGCGCCGCTCTGGATGCTGCGGCAAAGAATGTCGGGTCACGCGCAGAGACGAAGCTTAAGTAGCGCTTGGGTCTGGCGTGTCTGGCGATTGCGTTCTCGCGATTACGAACTTTCTTTGACCTTCAACCGCACGCAACGGATTGGCACAAGCAAAGTTCGTTGCCGCAGAATGCGGCAACCAGCACGCTGCAAGCGTGCGCTCCCCAGGTTCGGCCGCTACAGGGCGTTTTGGAAAAACGCGTTCTCGAAAGTCGGTTGAAACGGACCGGGATCGGTTTCGCCGATTCGAAATTGCGGACTGATCTCAAACTGCGTGGCGCAATGGATTTCCAAATCGGTCTTGCCGCACTTTATCAATGACGCGCGCATTGTTTCCAGCGCCAGCTCGGGAGTGTTGCAATCCCGGCTGAGATGTCCGAGCACAACGCGCTCAATTTTTCCCGATAGCAATTGTTCAATCACGCCTGCCGCCGCGGAATTCGACAGGTGACCGTGCCGCGATTGGATTCGCTGTTTCACCGGCCACGGCCGATGCGTGTCGTGCTGCAAGAGTTTTTCGTCGTGATTGGTCTCAATCACGAGGGTTTGCACCTGGCGCAATCGTTCCACGATCATTTTGGTGACGTAACCAAGATCGGTGATGAATCCAAGAGCACTCGAGCCAGCGTAAAAAGCGAACCCCAACGGATCGACGGCATCGTGGGGGACGGAAAACGTCTGCACGGTGATGTCGCAGACCGAAAACTCGGCGCCAGTCGGAAAAATCCTCCAGTTACGGTGCTGTTCGACAACGTCGTCGCACCGAATTGCTTCTGCGGTTAACGCATTACAATAAATCGGCACGTCAAATTTGCGGCAGAGAATTTCAAGACCGCAGACGTGATCGCCGTGTTCATGTGTGAGAAGGACGCCATCGAGCTGCTCCGGCGCGACGCCGCACTGTTCCAAGCGCAACACAAGTTGGCGCGCGCTCAGCCCGCCATCGACAAGAATCTTGCAGTGATCCGTTGCAACTAGCGCGCTGTTTCCCGCGCTCCCGCTGCCGAGCATCGTTAAGCTGAACACGGGTCTTAAGGTAGGCGCGTGATTTCGATTTACGCAAATGGAAATAGACAAATCAGCGCGAAAATGTAATCGAATTGGCCTTTCACCAATGAAAGGGCTCGCGGTGTTTTTCAGTGCAGTACTTGCCGTTCTGCCGACGGCGAGTGGTGAGGAATCGCCGTCACCCGCCATCCGCGCCGTGGGCGCATCGCACGGCATGCTATCGCGCGATACGGTCGTTCCCTTGAGCGTGGTCACGCGGGTGTTCCCGGTGATTACTCGGGAGATCAGCACCGGCCAAAACTCAACGGCGGCCGGCCAGCCTACAGCTACAAGGAGCGTGGTTTACGCGAATAGTGACAACTCGAAGAAGGTGACGATTTCAGTGGATCAGTACGCGAGTCCCGGGGATGCGTTAGGCGCGTACGAGGAAGCCGTTCAGAAGAGCAGGAGTGTTCCAGGATTTAATCCGATCGCGGCGCCGAATCTTGGACCACACACATTTATTGGATCCGTGACTCAAGGAGCGGAGACGCACATCGGCCTTGGTGCGCTAGGTGGCGCATCTGTCGTAGGGTTAACACTCGCCGGCTTTGACCTGACGCCCGATACGATAGCCAAGCTGATTTCATTGGCTCGCGAGGAAGAGAAGGCTGCAGGTGCAATCGTCACTTCCCTGTCGCCTGCAGAAAAGGACAAGATCGACGCGCTGGGGCCGACGCGGCCGTCGCTGCTAAAGCGAGTTCGAACCACCCTGCCACATTAGGACGGCAACTCACCCGCCGCCGAATAGTTCAGTCAACCACGTGTCTAGCTCCGCGACGAAGCAGCGACAGCTCGCACCACCAAGCGGTCTGTTGAATTGGGTGTCGCTTTTCTCGACATCAGCCGCAGCAAGAATTACATTCGTGCCGCTTGAAAGATCGGCTTCTCATTTTCGTAGCAACAGCGACGGCGCTGTTCGGAAACATTGATTACGCTGCCTCGGCGGATGTATCCGCTTCGGATAGCAGCGCTCTCGATTTCAAGCAATGGGGCTTGGTTGCGATTCAGGAGGGCGGCCGGCGCAAACCGGTGGATACTTTCGCAAAGGAAACGCTGATCCGCATTACTGGTAGATCGACATATACGGACAAGAGCGGCAGGCGATGGCAACCGAACGACTTCGTTTTGTCGGCGCTTCTCGAGACACGCGATTGGAAGAACGAACCGATGGTGCTCATCTCATTGGGCAACCTTAAAGAACAGCTCGGGTTCGACAAAACGCAGCGGCGATTTTCGTTTGCGCAACTCGCCGGATCTGCGGAGTTACAGCGGATTGCGACTGAAGCGCAGGCGCTCAAGCGCGCGGAGAAACCGTTGAACCGCGTCCAGCAGGAAGCGCTAAGTGTAAGCGATCGGGCTACGCTTTTTGCTCACGTATTGGAGGGAAGCGCGTTGCTGGTTGTGCCGGCGTCTACAAACGATACGGCTCCCTGGGTCGATCCATCGGGGTGGTCGCGATATTATTCCGAAGCGCAATTCGCGCCGGTGCAGCCGCAATTGCAGGCTCTCGCCACCACGTACGTCAATGGCGACGGATTTAACTTCAGCCGCGCAGCCAACCAGCTTCGCGAAAATCTGCGCGGACTGAGCCCATCAATTTATCCGCAGGAACGACAATTGCGGTTGGAATATTTTTACAACCACTTCGAGGGCTTTTACCGCGCCATCTGGTGCTACGGAATTGCGCTGGTGATTCTGCTCGCGGCACACTTCCGGAAGCGCGGACGCGCCCTGCAAATGCTCGGCGTCGGAGTTGCGCTCCTGGGTCTCGCGTTTCAAGCGGCTGGGATCATCATGCGCTGCATGATTGCCGGCCGGCCGCCGGTGACGAACATGTATGAATCGATCATCTGGGTCTCATTCGCTGTTTCTCTTTTTGGGATGATCTTTTTCGCGCGTTACCGGGCGCCCGTCTATTTGCTTGCGGCATTGCCGGTCACGCTCATCGCACTTTTGCTTGTGCATCAAATGCCGATCGCGATGCCATCGAGCATCGAGCCGCTGGTTCCAGTGTTGCGCGATAATTTCTGGCTCACCATTCATGTGCTTACCATTACGTTGAGCTACGCGGCGTTCGCGCTGGCAATGGGTTTTGGGCATATCCTGCTGTGGCGATACGCGCGCAATCCCACGGCAGCGCGCGGGGATGCGCCGATGCATTTCTGGCTGTATCGCGTGCTCCAGCTCGGCGTTCTGTTGCTTGCCGCGGGCACAATTCTCGGCGGTGTTTGGGCGAATTACTCCTGGGGAAGGTTCTGGGGCTGGGACCCGAAAGAAACGTGGGCATTGATTGCTCTGCTTTGTTATATCCTGGCATTGCATGGCCGTCTGGCGGGTTGGTGGACGCAGTTCGGTCTGACGGTTGCCAGCGTGGTTTGCTTTCTCGCAGTGTTAATGGCGTGGTACGGGGTGAATTTTGTTTTGGGCAAAGGCCTCCACAGTTACGGGTTCGGTATCGGCGGTGAGACGTACGTCGCGACGTTTATTGTGCTCGATCTTTTGTTCGTTGCGTTTGCGACCTGGCGATATCGCAGCAGCAAATCCGCCGTTGCTCCAGCGAGCCAAATCGAAGGCGAGCGCGTCGCGGTGTAGTTGGGTAAGGACGCCCGTTGCGGCGTAGCGGCAGGGCGCGCCACTCCTTGCGCGCCGAGTTTTGCGAATCCCAAGCGGCGCGCAGAGGATTGCGCACCCTGCCTGGCCTACAGATTTGCGATCAACGTCTCGAGGAATTGGCGTGGCGTCTCCGCTTCGAGGAGAGCCGTTCGGATAGCCTCATCTTTCGTCAGGCGCACGAGTGTGCCAACGCAAATCAGATAGTCGTTTACCAGGCGTTCCGGCACCCCGATCACAAAAATCAGTCGGGCACGCTCTTGATTTGTGCCGACTGGAATGCCGGCGCGGCTGCGTCCAACGCCGATGACGATCTCATCTACCAGGTCGGTTCGCGCGTGAGGGAAGGTAACACCGTTTTCCACGGCGCTCGGATGCTCCTGTTCACGTGCGAGGACTTGTTGAAGAAATATTTCTGCATTATCGATCTTTCCGTTTTGCGCGAGTAATTGACTAATCTCGCGTAGCGCATTCGGCAGTTTTCGTGAGCTTAGCCGCAGGAGCACCTGTCTTTCGTCGAGTAGCTCGGGAAGCGCAATGGCCATTGGTGGCAGAGATTTATTGGATTATCCGGCAAAGCCAGTTATCCAGTTAATTAACCAGCCGTGGCAACTCAAAACACAGCGGTAGCTCCCACCGAGGAGAGGACAGTCTCCTTGCAACGGAGCATTTACGACCCGGGCTACGTCAATGCCATGTCGCATTTTTATCGCGGCGAGATGGGCCGGATCATGGTCTGGCGGCAGCGGCTGGACATGACCACAAACTGGGCAATCACCAGCAGCACGGCGATCATCACCATCGCATTTTCCACCCGTCAAGTGCCGCACATCATTTTCTTTTTTAATCTGGCGATCGTCTGGGTGCTGCTCTGGATCGAGGCGCGTCGTTATCGTTTTTATGACGCATTCCGCGCACGCGTCCGGATGCTCGAGGCGCATTTTCTAGTCCCGATGGTGATGGAAAATCGCCAGCTGCTCCAGGGCGAATGGAAAAAGCTCGTTTGCGAAGATTTGATTTTGCCCTGTTTCAAAATCAGCAAACTGGAAGCGGTGGGGCGCCGCTTGAAACGCAATTATATTTTCATTTTTATTTTGATCCTGATGGCGTGGCTAACAAAAATATTTTTGCATGCCAGCGCGCCGATTAACGATTTCTTCTCCTTTTACCAGGCCCTGCGTATCGGGCACATTCCGGCCTGGCTCGTGGCGCTGATCTTCTCCGGCACGTTTATCAGTGTCATTGGCATCACCATTTACGTTAGCAAAAGATCCTCCGGCGAAATTTCCGAGTTTGGCACGCACCGGTCGCTGTGGCGGATTTGAATTAGTTGATAGTTGATAGTTGATGGTTGAAAGAAATCGGCGATGGCCGATTCCCTAGCTTTCCAAAACCTTTGCGACATTGTTGCAAGACTTCGCGCGCCTGGCGGCTGTCCGTGGGACCGGGAGCAAACAAATGAATCGCTGCTGCCGGCGGTGATCGAAGAGGCCTACGAGCTGGTGGAAGCTGTGCGCGCGAAAGACGACGCGCATTTTCGCGAAGAACTGGGCGACCTGTTACTCCTGGTCGTAATGCACGCGGAGATCGCGCGTGAAGCCGGTCGCTTCGACATCGACGACGTCCTTGGCGATGTCTCTCAAAAACTGGTGCGGCGACATCCGCACGTGTTTGGAACGAGCGACGCGCGCGATTCCGGCGCAGTGCTTAAACAATGGGAAGCGATCAAGCGCACAGAGAAAAAGGCCGACTCACATTATCTCGCCAGTTTACCGAAGGCGTTGCCAGGGCTTGTGCGCGCGCAAAAAGCGCAATCAAAGGCTGCACGGGTGAATTTTGACTGGACCGACATGCGCGATGTGGTTGCGAAAGTCGAAGAAGAGCTTGGCGAAACGAAAGAGGCTATGGCGTCGAAAGATCGTGCGAGAATCGACGACGAGACTGGCGACATGATCTTCGCCATGGTTAATCTGGCGCGGAAATGCAAAATCGACGCGGAAAGCGCGCTTCAACGCGCCACGGACAAATTTGTCGCGCGATTCAATCGACTGGAAGACGAGCTGCGAATGCGAGGCAAGCAGCTGGGAGATGTCGAGCTTCCTGAGATGGACGCGATTTGGGATCAGATTAAGCAAACGTCCAACATCCAACGTCCAACTCCCAACGCCGAACCCCTCTGACTTCGACGTTGAGTGTTCGGCGTTTGCTTCTGCGTCAGCAGTGGCCATATTTCGCGTCCCGATGAATTTGCTGATCAATCTGTTTCTCGCGCTGTTCGTGCTGGTGTCGCTGATCATGGTCCTGGTGATCCTGATGCAACGGCCAAAGAGCGAAGGCCTGGGTGCGGCATTTGGCGGCGCGGTCACGGAAAACATTTTTGGAGCACAGACGACCAATGTGCTGGTGAAATTCACGACCTGGCTGGCGGGCATTTTTTTCGCGCTCACGCTTGGGTTATCGATCCTTTATGCGCACCGAAGCACGGCTGACAGCGCCTTCCGTCGAGAGCTGATGAAAACACAGGCCGCGCCTCAAAGTTCGCCTGCGTCAGCAAAACCCTCGCCTGTTTCGTCGCCGGGAACTACACCTGCCAAGGCTTCCCCAGGTGCTTCTGCAGCCCCTGATTCCGGTGCTGGCGTTTTGCCCGCCGGCACCACGACGCCAGCCGCTTCCCCGGCGGCAACCCCACGACCAACAGCGAAACCGTAAATCCGCGGTTCGGGCGAAACGCCGGCGATTGCAGCTCGAAAGAGCTCGATTTCACAAACGCGTGAAATCAAAACTCGTGTCTTTGTAGCGGTAGGAGACCCGTGCCGCTTTGGTCTTGGCCGAATAGTTTGCGGGAAGATCTTCAGCGACAGACCATGCGAATCACCTTGATGCACAATCCGAAGGCCGGCCGGGGGAAGCTCGTCAAGAAAGACCTGATGGCTGCACTGGCCAGGGCCGGGCATCTCGCGATTTACCAATCCACGAAGAAGAGCGATTACAAGGAAGCTCTGAGAGAGCCAGCCGACCTTGTGCTTGCCGCCGGCGGAGACGGCACGGTGGGAAAGGTCGGCCGCGAACTTATCGATACCGGTATTCCGTTGAGCGTTCTTCCACTGGGCACAGCCAATAATCTGGCGCGCAGTCTTGGTTTCTGCGCGTCGCCCGAAGAAATTATTACCGGGTTCGAAAACGCGGAAAGGCGAACATTTGACGTCGGGTTTGCGCGAGGACCATGGGGCAAGCGCTATTTTTTTGAAGGCGCCGGCGGCGGCCTGCTCGCGGATTATCTTCGGAACGCGGAAGACAAAGTTAAGCGAACGGAAAACCTTTCCAAAGACGAAGAAATGCGGCGACACATTTCGCTCTTGCGCCAAAAGCTGCACGACTATCCCGCCCGAAAGTGGAAGATCACCCTCGACGGCGAAGACATCTCGAATCGCTACATACTTTGGGAAGCGATGAACATTCGATCGGTTGGCCCCATACTTTATTTGGCATCGCAGGCCGCGACCAAAGATGGCCGGCTGGATTTCGTTTGTGTTCGGGAAGAGGATCGTTCTCTTTTCATGGAATACCTTGATGGCCGACTGGCCGGGCGGAAGGCCAAATTCCCGCTGCCGCTTCGGAGGTTTCGCGAGTCAAAAATTGTTTGTAAAAACTCGATGCTTCACTTCGACGACAAAGTTTGGCCGGCCAAAAAGCAAAAGGCGAAGAGTCCGAGCGACATCGAAATCACAGTGAAACCATCGGCGCTTGTGATTCTGCAACACGCTAAGCAGAAGTCGGCGCGATAGCCGCCGTATCTGGTCGACCGCGAATTTGCCGAGTCAAAACAGTCACATTTTTTAAGCGTGGAATGAAGGGCAAAACATGTTAGAGCAATATGAGGCTGCCCAAAAATAAGAGCGACAATGAGCTACGAATTACGGCACGACGAAACTCTGGGCGACAATCTTTGCCGGATTTGCCGTAAACAAATCGAGGGCGCCGTCGCCGTTGCCAAGGATGAAACAAAAACCGACGACACGCCGGTGCACGAAATGCGCAAGCACTTAAAGAAAGCGCGCGGGGCACTGCGACTGGTGCGGAAAGAGATCGGACGCGGCATGTACCGGACACAAAACCATGCTCTCCGCGACGTTGCGCGGCTTACCTCGGAAATTCGCGATGCCGAAGTGCGTTTGCAGACGGTGAGGGAACTTCAAGAAGTCACGAAACGCGATGGCCATGGCACTTACGGAAATCTCGAAGTGATGCTCACCCTGGAACTCGAAAACTTCATGGCTGCGTTCACAGAGTGGCAAACACAGGCGGTCCCGTTGTTGGAGCAGGCGGCCTCAGCCGTAGATTGCTGGACGCTCGACCAATTCAGCTGCAAACAACTTTGCTGCGCGGTACAGGCGAGCTACAGGCGGGGTCGCAGGACGCTTGCCACGGCCACGGCAGATCCGACAACCGAAAATTTTCACCAGTTCAGGACCAGGGCGAAAACGCTTTGGTATCAATTACGTATTCTGCGGCCAGTCAATCCGGTCGTGTTAAAGACCCTGAGCGACGATCTGCATTCGTTAGGTGATCTGCTCGGTCGTGCACACGACTTGAGTTTTCTCGCGGAGAGATTGCGGAGCGAACATGGTAAATCGAAATGGGAGCGCGAAGGTCAGAGGTTGCTTGCCGTAATTGAAGTCAGTCAGCACGATCTGCAACGCGGCGCCACGGAGCTGGCGGAGCATTTCTTTGCCGAGCGCCCGCGGGATTTCAGCTCTCGCGTCGGCAGCTGGCTGCAGGATTGGGAAGGCAAATCATCGCACTCAGTAGCCGACGCGCTGGTCACTTAGCCTTGCGCGCGATCTTCGGCGGGAACAGCCAGAGCAGTTTCCCTTCGTCAGATTCCGTATCGACATCGAGCAGGGCGACGCCGCCCTTGGAAAGTTTGAGCGAAGCGCCGGTTAATCCCGAAATAACAGTCGTGAAGTCTGGTTCGTGGCCGACGAGCATCAGGTTTTTTGCTTGATGCCGCTTGAGCACGGTCCGCAACTCGCTCATGCCAAATCCGGGCTCGAGCGATTCGTCCTTTCGCAGTTTCGCCTTCAGGTAATCCGCCGCGATCTCAGCTGTTTGTGATGCGCGCGGTAACGGGCTGGTCACGATCAAATTCAACCGCACGTTGAGACGTGCCAGAAATTTCGCCACGTCGCGCATTTCTTTTTTACCGAAATCCGTGAGCGGGCGCTCATCATCCGATTTTTTCCAATCCGGCCAATCGGCCTCTCCGTGTCGAAGGAAATAAAGTTGCATGTCGATGTATACGCGTTGTTACAGGATTCGCCATTTCGCTCGGCGCGTCCGCGGATCGATTTGCCAAAGGCGAACGCCACCAAGAAAAGCATTTCGGTTGTGTCCGGGCTCAATGCCTCTTGGCAACTGATCGAACTTCTTTGCGTTCCCGCCGCCAAGAACGACATAATCGGCAATCAGCGATTTTTTCAATGACAGTACTGCGCGAAGCACTTCGCGTTTCCATTTCTTTTCGCCCAGCTCTTTCATTCCCGATTTCCCGAGGTAATCCTCGATGATGTCGCCGTTACCGTACGGCAGATCGCCGAGCTCGAGCGAGAGCACGTTCGTTTCCCAAATCAATGTCGATCCCAGGCCGGTGCCGAGTCCAAGAAACAACATGCGCCCGCCATGGAAACTGCCGAGGGCCTGCATGGCCGCATCGTTGATGATGCGGATTGGTTTGCCCAGGGACTTTTCGTAATCGAACCGCGTCCACCCTGCGCCGAGATGTTTCGGTTCGCCCATGATGCGCCCATTACGGACCGGCGCTGGAAATCCCATCGATACGGCATCGAAACTCCAATCCTTTAGCAGCGTTTTCATTTGAGCCACCATTTCGCGCGGCGTCAGATCCGGACCGGACTTGAATTTGCGCTTTGCCCAGCGCGAAATCATCAACTTCACGTTCGAGCCGCCTATGTCGATGACCAGGACCCTTTTCTTCACCCCGTGAGATAACCGCGGGTGTGATTGTGTCCTCGACAGCGCAGCGTATTTCACGGGGTGA
>Ga0137364_10001939_pt1 | contig 10177 bp, 6 predicted proteins | sample SagtaG_10_FD_104798 | JGI IMG/M metagenome (GOLD analysis project Ga0137364, IMG submission 104798) | Vadose zone soil microbial communities from Sagehorn Ranch, Mendocino, California, USA - Sage1_L_20_16 metaG | ecosystem: Environmental > Terrestrial > Soil > Vadose zone | place: USA... | reverse complement strand
GTGCCGTCGACCCCCAGACTGGCGAGCAGATTTACACTCGAGCGTGGAATCACGCGTTTATTGACGCGCCAACTGTCAAAGACCAGAAGCAGCCTTGTGCTACCGCCGCACAGGTGGAGAAAGCAACTAAGGGCGCGCGCACGCATCAGGAACAACTTTTGTACGTGATCCTTGCGGGTACTGGCCTGCGCATTTCCGAGGCGTTGGCTATCCGCGTGGGTCCTGTCGACGATGATCAGACGGCTTTCCTAGAAGAAGAGGCCGTGATTAAGGTCAGGGCATCAATTTGGAAAAATCAGGAATACCGCGGCAAGCTCAAGACCGCGGCAGCAAAGCGCGAAGTGGATTTAGATCCACGCTTGCCGAGCAGGATCGCCGAGTTCATCGCACACGAGAAGATTGAGCCCGGAGAGTTCCTGTTTCAGTCAGAGAGTGGCGACGTTATGAACCTGGAAACTGCGACGAGAAGGCTACGCCAACGGATTCCCGGTTTCGGGTTCCATTCCTTCCGGAGATTCAGGCTCACTCATTTGCGAAAAGCGCGCGTGAATGAGGGCATCATTCGCGCGTGGATTGGGCACAGCACTCGCGACGTGTCCGACCTCTACGACAAGGCGGCCGAAGATCTCGAGTTCCGAAAACACTGGGCCCAGGCCGGCGGTCTTGGTTTTGATTTACAAAACCTGGGACATCCAACACGGTGGCGGAAACGCCGGGGCCGACTCGAGCGGTTACAAACTACGTTGAAAGCTGATGCGAAAGCGGCGCCATATCAAGCAATGGACTCAGATTTACCGGAGTATTTCTTTGCCGCGCCGTAGTATGGGTCATACGCGGACCCCACGAAACAGTTCCTCGGGACGGACTTTCAATGCGGTGGTCCTCATAGGTTTTCCAGTCAAACAAATAGAAGAGTACCTGCTCGGAATCCATCGGATTCGCGAGAAAAGCTCAAACTGAGGCCACTACCTATTTTTACATGGGGGTTGGAGGAACTTTGGGTCGTGTCCTGATTTGACTTTCCCGGCGACCTCCAGGATGCGATTATGAGTACGGAGTGGGACACCATGAAAAGATATAGAGTCCTGTATGTAAGCTGTCTAGTGCTTGCACTGACAACGTCCTCAAAAGGAATTGGCTCTGCGCAAGAGCAGCCGTCAAGATATAGCCCAGTTCAAACAGGGAACGATCTCCTCCGTGTCTGCCAGTCGGGCAACCTCTTCGACCGAGGGTTTTGTGGCGGATTTATCACAGCAGTAAGTCAGATGGCCCAAATCGCAGACCAAGCCTGTTACTCTGAAGGCGTGACACTTGAACAGGGTAAAGATGTCGTTGTGCGCTATTTGAGCAGCAACCCTCAAACGCGCCACAATAAGGCTGTCGTTCTAACCTCAAAGGCGCTAATTCAGGTGTTCCCCTGCAAAGCGACACCTAAAGAGTAAGGACGTACAAAGAAGCACGGCCCCGCCCTGAAGCACCGAATCCAAATACGCCCCGGCATCACTCAGAAAGGATCCAGGATGAGCAATGAATACCGCATGGTCTACTCGATGGTTGCACTCGCTGTCTTTGGGATCCCTGCCTTCCTTCAAGAAAAGCGGATCCCACATTCTCGCGGAGACTGTCTCGGTGGCATGGCACCAACCGGAACTCAAGAAGAGAGCCGTTCAAGGCGCCACAATACTCCGCGATATCTACGAAGCCACACCGGAGCAGAAACTTCGTTTTGAGTCTGTGGTAGCTTCGCGTGACGGTGATGTTTGCTACTTCGTGCGAACCTGGGACGCGAGACAATCTCCGGAACTAGCGTATGCGTTCTTCGAGCACGATGCGGAGCGCGTTCGATACGGGCTCGAGCTGCGGGACGTGAACGGCCAGTGCGATGGCCCAGGCTCGCGAGATCTTTCCGTTTTTGTTGAGAAGGCCCCCATGCAATAGGGTAATGACCTTCAGTCTACTCCGAATAACCCGGCACTCTTAGGCCTTCCCGACCGTATTGTGCATGACCGTTATTGCTGCGCCATACGGGCCGGGTGCAAATCCCAAAGCCACCGTATTCGGCAGATGAAGTTTTCAAGGCGACCGATAGGCACCGGTGCTAGCAGCGTTATCGACCTGATTGCGGAAAAGCTCTATCATCTCGAATACTTCGGAATGCAAGGCCGTCACATCTTCCAAGTCCAATTCCAAGTACTCTCCATGTGCTATCGTATTCCGCACGCGAACAAGCCGTTCGTCGATCAAGTGAACTTTGGTTTCGTACGGGCTGAAATCCAAGCCAAGGCTGTCAACGATGTCTCGAAGAACTCGAGAGGATAAATTACTCCGCGTCGAGATCGCCTCCTTCGGAAGAGCGGACTGCTCAGTGAGCCCATTCCTGAAAAAATTCGTTACTTCGAGATAGAGCTGAATTCGATTACTCTCCGATGCGGTGCGGAGTTTCCCGCGCACAGCAAGGGCGATGATATTGGGAGCAAGTTCGCGGTAACGCAGACGCTGAAACTGCACAAATTCAAGGTAAATCCGACTCGCAACTTTGATGAAACCTTCCCAATGAGCATACAAGAGCGCGACCCAACTGCGGAGAAACACAGGATTCTTCTGCCGCTCTATGACAAGCTTGAGCGTAGACAGTTCTTTTTTTCGCCACACCAAGTCATTAGCCAACTCCCTATTGACGTCGTCAATGGTGCGAATTTTCATTTCGCAAAAGTTGCCCGACCATAGGGGATGATCTTTGGAATTCGTGATGAAGCCCGGATACCAGAACCAGAATTTTCAACAAATTCTTTGTCGACCCACATTGTTTTGACCTTCTTTTCAATCATTGCTGGATCCGCCGCGGCCGTCTTGGGGTTGTAGCCTATCCCGATGGCCAGAGCTTCAAATGCGGAGACGGTGAATGCTCCAGCAAATCGCTGTTTGCCTTTGTCATATCGTCGAAACGCATTGTCCTCGAGAGTCGAAGCTATGAGCGCGAAGGTCTCGTGGAAAACTGCTTCTTCTCCTTTGTAATCAAAGGCTTTGTCTTGGGCAAGGGCCTTGGCCTTCTCAGTAAGGAACTCTCCTACGTCACCTATCGTTCTTAGCTCCGCCGGCGGCATCTTTCGGAACACTACGAACCTTGAAACAAGCTCCATGTCGTATTGCTCGTAGATAGCGCGGTCTGAGAGTGCGACGCAAGTCATGAAGTTCTCGTCCCGCGATAGGTTGCGAATCCACTTGTACAAGTTGGGGTTCATCATCACTAGAATGCTGTTCCGGACTTCCTGGTCCGAGAGCATAGACCCACCCGTATTCAACCGTTGGAACAGTTCGTACTTCGCCATCTCGTCGCTCTCTTTGAGGATTATGCTGACATTGATTTTTGCGCGCTTAATGAGGAGGCGCTGCACTGGTGTCAAAGACTGGTCAGGATGGTTCGCGTCTTCCCAACGCCGGTCTCCTAAGCTCGGTAGGTAGGTCGTTGCTTCAAGGGTAAGCGGCGGCAGCTTCTTCTTCTGCTCGTCCAGCAAGATTCCAGCAAACTCAAAGATCGTGGACAAACGCTGCAGACCATCCACGACATCCCATACTCCATCAGGGCGTTGGGCAACGAAAATTTGTGGGATAGGAATACCTAACAACAGAGACTCGATCAGCCGCGATTTTTGTCGCAGCGACCAACGAAAAAATCTCTGGAATTCGGGGTGTATGTCCAATTCGCCCTTTTCGTAAATGCTCATCCACTCGCCAACGGAGATGGCATATCCATCGCTACGAATCTCAGCGCGGGTTTTGTCGATCTCTTGCTGAAGTCCCATGGCTGCCTCAGGCTATTGGAGAATTCCGCATCGAGGGTAGCGCTGCCGAGACTTTCCTACCGCTCGAAGTCAACATTCGCGGGAAAGCGATAATAACACACCAGATGGAGCCGCCCTTTTTGCCGTCGCGGGTAAGTTTAGCTGACGGTCCGATGCCCACAGGCGCAAGTTCGATGGTGTCGTGTGCTGGAAGTTCGACAGATTCGCACGCTCTGTGTCGCACCCCCTCTACGGCAAGGTACTCACTCGGGATTTCCAGTATACGAGGGAACTGTGTCTCGTATGCCAAGGCAGCCCTACGAGGTTTGGATATGCTTCAACAGAATTTCGCGAATATCGCTTGGATATCGTGAAACATCGGCTGCCCACGTGCCGAATCCGCCCTGTCCGTTGACAGCACGCACCCATTCCGCCAGAAACTCGCGCTTCGTTTGCTGCTCCTGGTTGTCCTGCCCCTTGACTTCCAGCACTAGCTTTTTCCCGTTCGCTAGGCGAACGAGATAGTCCGGGCGGAACTTGCGGATGATGCCTTTGAATGAATACGTGATCTCAAACCCGAGGTGGTCATTCTTGACCCACCCGGCCACATGGAGGCTGCGGTCAAGCTCAAAAGCCTCGCTCGCTTCCCATCGGCTGTCGAAAACGCACATATTGATATGCGAGTGTTTCACGTGCTCGCAAGGTTTCCCCGTGTACCAGGGGAGCATATCGCCAGTAGCACGAATCGGCCTCTCGGTATCGAATATGGGAACGAGCGCCTCTGTGTTTTCAAAATGGATTGCCTGTCTCAGATGTTCTCCGACGCTGCTCATGTGGAGTGTGATTATGATTCTTCGGCGCAATCTGTCCTGGTTAAAGAGCGACGGATCAATTCGAATCTTGTCACTCTCGATATACCGCTCGACCAGCCGGATCACCTGAGCAAGCAAATACTCACGGTTACCCTTCCACGTCGCTTTCATCTGTTCGTAGATTTCGCTCGCCGTGCCAAAAACGATCTTCTGTGTTCGGAACCGCTCTCCAAGTTCCCGTAGACTGATCTCGGACAGCCGCGTTACATCCGGTTTGCCTTCGATGATCGGTGCTAATTCAGCCAGAGTTGGAGTTTCGTAGGCATCGAGTGAGAGAGGCTTCGCTTTTGCCAAATCTAGACTCAGGGTTGGCCGGTATTCGTGGTCAATCCGCACCACGTTCGGCCATGTGATCTCGTATCCCTTTCGCTCGGGTAGTGCTTCGATTCTCGTTTTGGGAGCGGGCGGAGGTGGGGGAGGCTCATCTCCGCCGCCTTCGTGCGGCAGAAACGTGAAGGGAACGCCAAATATATTGACGTACTCCGGCTGGAAGAAGCCAGTCTTGGGATCAGTTTCATAAGACGTGCGCCGCAGCCCACGTCCCACAACCTGCTCGCAAAGCAGCTGCGACGTAAACGCGCGAAGGCCCATGATGTGCGTGACCGTCTTGGCGTCCCAGCCTTCGGAAAGCATCCCAACCGAAATTACATTCTGGATTTTCTCTCCGGGTTCACCAGCACGTCCAACCGTGTCCACCTGCCGCCGCAGGAACTCGGCCTGCTCCTTCTTGGTGAGCTTCTTCTTTCGTTGCCCATCACCGTTGGTCTCATCGGCACCGTTGGTCCCTTCTGAGTCTTCGTCAGTAGCCTCCCCTGCTCGTAGTCCGAGCTGTACTGGCTCATCCTCCTCTTCGGCCTGTTCCAGGACCTTCGAGTCAATGTGCAGAACCCTCTCAGGATCGCAAAGCTCGTCGATATTGATCCGCTTGTGCGTGAAAGCGTACTCGACGCGAGCCGCTGTGTGCGTCGTGTTCGCCACAGTTATCATCACCGGTGGAGTGGGCTCCTTCGCCTTTTTCCACGCCTTCGAGGTTTCTAGCCAATCCTTGCCCAGGAAGTAGTAACCGTTGACCGCCAGCCCCGGAAGCGGAACCTCCGGCCCGGCCTTTCGATTCACATCCGTTTTTACGTCAGAGTCACTATAGATGTGATAAAAGCGCGACCTGTATTTGGCGTCGAGGCGACCATCATCGCGCACCACCACGCGCGGTGTCTTTACTAGGCCGGACTCGATGGCATCATTCAATCCGAAGTCGCTCACAATCCAGCCGAATAGCGTCTCTTCGCCGCTTTTCCTGCCAGTCGGAGCAAAAGGAGTGGCGGTCAAATCGAAGCATGTGAGAATGCCCCGGGCTCTGTGAATCCGGTCTAAGCCGCCAACCCATTTCGTCGCCTCTTCCATTTCGTCTTTTGACACGCCCGCGATGCGCGATTTGGGCGGCACGCGCCAGGCGTGATGTGCCTCGTCATTGATGACCACGATGTTCTGCGCCGATGCCATTTCGTCTAGGACCTCGCGCACGTAAGCCTCGTCACTTTTCGGTCCACGCTTGTCCACGCTGCGCTTCTTCCGAATCTGTTCTTCGCTTTCCCATTCCAGCTTGTGCCAGTTGCGGATGAGCGCTCGGCAGGTTTGTCCCTGTCTGAGTTTGTCTTCGAGACCGGGCGGGATGATCTGAAACTCTGTGTAGTAGTTGCCTGGAGTGTTAGGAACCAAGACCTGCAACCTGCTCTTAACCGTCAGGCCGGGCGCAATTAGCAGGATGTTCTTTGAAAACCGCTTGTCCTGGGGATACGTGACTTTGTTTAGCACCTGCCAGGCTATCAGCATCGCCATCAGGACCGTCTTGCCAGAGCCCGTGGCCATCTTGGAGCAAAGGCGCGGGAATGGGCCTCCATCGCTGGGAATCTCAATCCCGACTCGCTCCGATGCGGAAGATTCTGTCAGCCACATCAGCGTTTCGATTGCTTCCAACTGGCAGAAGAAGAATCGGCGGTTTGAGTCTCGCTGTTCGGGGTTATGCCAATGCCTCAATAGCCGCTTCGTAATCCCGGTGACACCCGGATAGTCCGCTTCGCGCCATGCTTTCACTCGTGGCCGGATTTTGTTCACTAAAGGCAGAGGAACAAAAGTGCCCGGATCGTCAAATGAGCGCGATTTTTCTGAGGCGCGAATGTATCCAGCCTCACGCCGCGTTGGTTCGAGGGTGAATAATCGGGTTGCGCGGTGATAGCGCCAATGTTCCCGTGGTTCGTTATAGGGAGAGTTGATGATGAGTTTGTCTATGGTTGCTGATCCGGCTTGAGTTTCAGTGCTCATAGCTTAGGAGCAATCCTTCTGCTTACTAATTCCCCGTTGAACTTCACAATGACGTAGGGCCAACGTAACGCCCTGGCCCCATGCCCGGTTCCCTAGACCGGAAGCGCCTGCCGGATGGCTGAAAACAAGGTCCTGTACGGACCAGGGTAGGTTTTCGCGAACACCCGGACAAGAGTTGCAAAACTATCTGTCTTCAATTGGCGGGCATAATCTACTTTGCATCCGCCACTTTCAAGCTCTCGATCCCACGATCATCAATCACTTTGAGGGCTACGCGTTTGTGCGGACCAGGTTCAAACGGCAGTGAAACGGTCCCACGGTACTTTTCGATGAGTTCGGAATCAATCTCCGTTTTCAGGTTGCGGGCCAGCCGCGCCCACCCTTCGTCGTCATCGGCCATTGGAAAGAAGACTTGGCGTGGATAGAGGCTGCGCCCATCGTAATCGGTATCGAGTAGCCACATGGCAATTTTCGACGTGTCGCCAGACTCGATGGTGCCGGTGCGCGTGTTGTAGTAATCGAAGCCGCGTACTTCCGCTTCCCACTTGCCCTTGTGCTCGCCCTTCGTGATTTCGCGTAAATCCACGTCGGGGCGACCCACGAGCCAGAAGCTCTGGTTCGATGCACGTTTCTTTTTCAAATCTTCCGTCAGTAGGTCCGCGTTCATTTGTGCCGTGAGGAAGGTCAGGCCCGTTTTCTCTTTTGTGAGGCTATCGATTTCCTTGGCTGCGTCAGGGTCAAATTCAAAGGCGGCAAAAACAATGATGGAAGGCCGCGGGCTAAGAGTTCTCGCTTCTTCCCAGGCAAGCTCAACCTGATTCCTGTCGAGCAAACTGTGTTCGGGTCCAAAGGAGATGACTACACGCTCAGGTTTGACACCTTTGGTCTCACCATCAGCGTGCAACCAGCGAGTGCCAGCAAGCGGTTCCACGCGAGAAAAGTCAATGTGGTGACCGCCCTTGCCGCGAAGTCCGGTTTTGAGTAATTCGTCGCGCCATTCGTTGTGACGCAATGTTGCGCCCTTGCGTGCCACGGATGCGTCCAGCAAGGGTGTTGCAGGATCGCAAAAATCGGCCAGGGATTCCTGCACCTTTGCTGGCGCGGTTCCCATGTCAATGTCGTCTAAAGAGCGGACGGTTGGCGCAGGCACTGCTTCCACGGTGAACGGGCCAGTCACGCGCACCCGGCTCTTGTCAACAAAAGGCTGGTCGTATAGCGTTTCTTGTTCCGCATATCTCGCGATGGTCGCGTCAATCTGCTCGCGTGCCATACCTTCGCGAATTTCGGGATTATTGGCGATGGACTTGAGCGTAACATGAGGTACCGTCTTGTACCTGAACCCGCTGCCGACCCCTTCTTCTAGGTGTGCAAGCTCATAGTAATCAAACTCGGCCGTCATAAGCCGTTGCTTCGTCAATGTGATGGCCACACGTGAAGTGTCACATGTGATCCAGCGGCGGCCCCACTGTTCCGCAACATTGGCTGTTGTGCCCGAACCACAGGTGGGATCAAGGATCAAATCTCCCGGATCTGTGGCCAAGAGCATGCAACGCTGTATGACCTTGGGCGTAGTTTGAACGGCATAGACTTTTTCGGACGTAAAACCAGCAACGCTGGTGTCTCCCCAAATGTTCGTTAGAGGAAAAACGGGGAAATCGTCCAGGTAACGCACATATCGTATGTACTCCCCCGAAGGCTCAAGTCGTCTGGCGGCCTTCAATTTTTGCATTCCTTCTTCGCCGGTTTTCCAATACCCTTTTCGAGGCCTAAAAGTCTCCGCACCTAGTGTCACCGGAAAATCTCCGGGGGGCCGCTGACTCGTCATATTGTCCAGCGTGAACACTCGCGCTCCTGCCGGTAGTAGAGCCTGATCTGCCTTCTCTTCGCTACTGAGAAATCTTCTCGATCCATGCTGTAGTTCGACCCGAGTGTATCCGCTGCCACCCAAGCCGCCGGGTGTTTTTTCGAGATATAGGGGGCGGTACTTGACCCTAGAGATTTCTCGGGCGTACCAGAGGATATAGTCAGTCGTCATCGGTAAGAGTTCGCTGGTGGCCCCTGTTGTCTTGCTGAAAGTGATGATGCTCACGAAGTTCTTCGCGAGCAGTACGTCGTCCAACAGATCGCGAACTCGATGCACATTGGCATCATTTATTTGGACAAAACATGAACCCGACTCATGAAGGAGTTCCTTCGCAAGAAGCAGCCTATCGCGGAGATAAGTAAGATACGAATGGATGCCAAGTTCCCAAGTATCGCGGAAAGCCCGGATCATCTCTGGTTCTTGGGTCAAGTCTTCATCTTTGCCGTCCTTCACGTCACGCTTGTTGACAAAAGGTTGAAAGTTCGAGCCGTACTTGATGCCGTAAGGCGGGTCTATATAAACCATCTGGACTTGCCCGGCCATCCCCTCCTTTTCGAGCAGCGAGTTCATTATTAGGAGGGAATCGCCAGCAATCAGCCGGTTCGACCAGCCGTGCGCGTGCTTGTAGAAGTCAATCGCATCTCGCAGGGGCAGTCTTTCCTCGGGCCGTTCAAAAAGCGACGGCTGCACAGGCAGCCCATTGCGTTTGCGGACGGCTCCGATGATCGTGCGCGGGTCAATCGTCTCGTGGACGTGAAGCGAAACGGTCGGCACCTCGAACGAGGTGTGTTCTTTCTTCCCTGCCCAAACGAGCTGCGGGTCAAGATGCGGGTCGTAGTCCAAATCCTTGCCGCGTTTTACGCCCGGAACGGGCTGAATGTAGTCGTAGGTCTTATGCGTCGGCAGGGGAGGATCGGTTTCCGGCGTGACGAGGCCTACGGGCGGATTGTTGATGCGCTTCTTACCCGTGTGCTCGTACCGCTCAATGGGGCGCTTCTTCGGGTGTGGAACTCCGCCGTTCTTGCCGTTCCCTCGCGCCATCCAGGTTTTTTACCTCTGTGGTTACTAACTTATCGAAGGCATCAGAATTCTATTCTGAGGGCGATTCAATTACCAGCAAACAAAGAAGCGAGGATTCTGCCGAAACTTGCCAGACCGGAGGAAGGATTCGACTCAGCTCCGTGCTTTGTTTGCGGACGGCGGCGGCTACCCGAACAGCCGACGTGATGCGAGAGATCGTTATCGCCGGCCTCAAGACCGGCGCGGCCCCAGAGAAGATCTATGCGACCATCAAGACTGGCCGGATGTTGACCAAGGACAATATGCAGTTTTTGACGCCG
>Ga0137364_10001938_pt1 | contig 10177 bp, 11 predicted proteins | sample SagtaG_10_FD_104798 | JGI IMG/M metagenome (GOLD analysis project Ga0137364, IMG submission 104798) | Vadose zone soil microbial communities from Sagehorn Ranch, Mendocino, California, USA - Sage1_L_20_16 metaG | ecosystem: Environmental > Terrestrial > Soil > Vadose zone | place: USA... | reverse complement strand
GTATCATCACGGCAACATTACCTTTTCGTTGCTCTACGCGTTCCAGGAAAATTTCATTCTTGTGCTCAGTCACGATGAGGTGGTGTACGGCAAGCGTTCGTTGTTATCCAAGATGCCGGGCGACGAATGGCAGAAATTCGCCAATCTCCGGATGTTTCTGGCATGGATGTACGGTCATCCCGGCAAAAAGCTGCTCTTCATGGGCGGCGAATTCGGTCAACGGAACGAATGGAACCACGACACGAGCCTTGACTGGCAACTGATTGATCTCCCTCGTCACGATGGCTTGCGCCGGCTGACGCAACATTTGAATTACATTTACAAAAGCGAGCCGGCGCTTTGGCAGCTGGATGATACCTACGAAGGATTTGATTGGATCGACCTTCACAATGCAGAAAACAGTGTCGTTTCGTTTCTGAGAAAATCGCGCGAGGGCGACATAGTCGCGTTTGTAGTGAGCGCAACGCCGGTGGTGCGCTACGATTACCGCCTCGGCGTCCCCGAGTCCGGTTTGTATCGTGAAATCATCAACACCGATGCTGAAACCTATGGCGGCGGCAACGTAGGAAATTTCGGCGGCGTCCAAAGCCAGGATGTTCCGTGGATGAGCCGTCAATATTCAATCCTTATTCATTTGCCCCCGCTCGCGACCCTGGCGTTTAAGCTGGAAAGGTGATTGGATCCTTCCCGAATCATGACTTCGTTGTGTCAAAAGTAAGGACTGACACCTCTTGTCTCCCCACGCAGAGGAATTACTACAGTTCACCACTAGTACGAGAATCGCAGCAATAATCAGGAGATGATTGAGCACAAACGAAGCACAGCGCGATAACTCTCGCAGATAGTTTCTTCAGCAAGCCCGCGGTATCCTGCTCAGAGCGATTAGAGATTTCCTACTGTCGGAAGCGCGACAAAAATCTTTCGCGACGGCGCGACATTACGCAGAGAGAGATAAAAATCAGAGCTCCATCTCTCGCAGAACGTTATGAACGCCACGATGTTCGAGGGTTTTGATGCTCAGGCATCTGCGGGACCAAGGCGGACATCCGTCGACGCGGTGGAAATCGAAGGGTACCACAAGGGAAGCCGTCGTTTCAGGAGATTGAACTGGCTCGTCCTTGCGAACGAGCACTTCTCTCGCTGATCCAAAGGAGGCGAAAAGGGAGCTGTGCGGGAAAGACTCGTCGATCGGCAAAGGCGAGATCAAAACATCAAATAGGAGAGAACATGAAATTATCTGTCGAAACTAAAGTGGCCGCTGCTGTAGCAGCGGGTTTTATAGCCTTAACTGCAGGCGCGATAGCGCAAGGATACAGCGGGGGCCAAACGGGTGGGCCTAATAGCTATGGTCCGACGAACAATCCTGGGGTTAACACCCACATGAACCAGCAGGGATACAATAGCTCGCTGTCTGGGCGCACCAACGCTGAAGAGAGCAGACAAAAGTTCTCCGGTCAGGATGAGACAGCTACGACATCTAACAAAGGAAAAAGAAGTAAAAGCCTGAGGTCAATGAAACATCACATGGAACGCACTCGGCAGAACGAACGCACAAAGTCGAAGCAGCCCGGCGATTAGACTCTGCGTCGGAATAGAATGCACCCTCCGAGTTGCAGGTAAACCATCGACAGCGCAAAGGCCGGTGCAACACCGAAATGCCAATGTATAGCGGCACTGAGGTTCTCTTCAGTGCCGCTGTCATATTGTCATGGTAACGTCCATGTTCATAATATTTACGAATGTTCAGATGGGTAATTCGAACGGGAACACGGCCATGACGATGGATTGCTTCGATTCGTTTGTAACAAGGAGGTGAAAGCATGTTAGGCTGTGCTATAGCTTTTCTTATAATAGCGTTGATAGCAGCGGTGCTTGGATTTGGCGGCATCGCAGCGGCATCGGCAGGAATTGCCAAGTTCTTGTTCTTTCTCCTTCCTGGTGATGTGCGTGATCTTCTTTGTTCTCGGCTCGAGGGAAGAAGAGTGCCGTAGTGACGAGCTGACTCAGCCAGTTGTAGGATTGAGGCATGAAGCAGTCATTGCCCGAAACGCGGGAGTCTGCTCCGCGTGCGCAATGAGTAAATAAAGGAGTGTTTGAAATGCGTTTGAGCCACACAGTTAAAGAAGCCGGTGTGACAGGACATATTTTGCTATGGCGCCTAGGCATACCCACTCCCATTTTACTGCTTATCTTTCTACTGCGAGGTTGCACATAACATCGGACCGCTGGTCTAATCATGTTTTCGCGCTCATTATGCGCCAAGATGCGATCCAGACGGCGCTTACCGTCAGCGTCGGACTTCTGCTTTCGTTAGGTGCGGGACGTGTGCTCTCGCAAATTTTGTATAAAGTAAGTCCAAGCGATCCGTTCGCGCCGATCAGTTCGAGTTTGTTGCTCGTGCTGGCCGCGCTCCTCGCCTGTTTTCTTCCGGCCTGTCGCGCCATGCACGTGCATCCAATTACCGCGCTACGCACGGAATAAAAGTGAGAGGAAACGTCTCGTGGCTTAGGAGGCAACCGCCCACAGGGTCAACACATAAGGACCGGAATCGTGCGTGCGGATGAAAAGCCGACTGCTTCTGTGGAACTGGAAGCGGCGATTCGTGGTTGCGGCGAATTGGCTTGACAAGTGGCGGGATTTTTCGCAAAATCTGCGAAAAAGATCTGAATCCGTCGGAGGACTTTTCCCCCGCTAGGCTCTTCGCCTCTTCCAGACCTGCAATCGCAGAATCAAACGTAGCGGGGAAACAGAAAGGAAAACCATGGATTCATCGATTCAGCTCAAAAAATCAGCTCCACTATTTGTCATCGCGCTCCTGCTGACCTGTCTTGCGCTTTCGCCGAGAGCGCAAGCCGTCAGCCCCCCGCCAGACGGAGGCTATCCTCGAGGCAATACCGCTAAGGGTACTGATGCGCTTTTTAGTCTTACAACTGGCATTAGCAACACCACCATTGTTTTCAAGCGCTCTTTAACGATGTGACAGGTCATCACAATACGGCCCTCGGAGTCAGGGCGCTGTTAGCAAACACGACCGGAGATTTCAACACGGCTACAGGATGGGCTGCGCTTTTTAGTAACACCGAGGGATTTGCTAATACCTCAAACGGTGCCAACGCGCTCTACGGCAATACAACGGGCACGTACAATACGGCCAGTGGTTACCAGGTGCTCCAGCGCAACACGACGGGCAACTACAACATGGCCAGCGGTGCTCGAGCGGGTTCAAGGCGACAGAACAGGCAATTTCAATACAGCTAGCGGCTTTGACGCGCTCCTGCACAACTACGGCGGCAGCGGTAACACCGGCAACGGCTACAGTGCACTATGGCTCAATGCAATCGGTCACGACAACACAGCGGAAGGGTTTAAGGCACTTTACAACGCCACCGGCTCGTTCAATGTCGCGCTGGGGAGTAACGCCGGTTTTAACCTTGGCAGCGGCCATAACAACATCGACATTGGCAATGCAGGTGTAGCGGGCGACTCCAATGTCATCCGCATCGGCGAACAAGGAACGCAGCATGCAACCTTTATTGCCGGCATCGCTGGAGCCACCGTGGCCAGCGGGGTAGGAGTAATTGTCGATGCCGTCGGTCGCCTCGGCACCGTTACCTCCTCAGCCCGCTTCAAGGAAGCGATCAAGCCGATGGACAAGGCGAGTGAAGCCATCCTTGCACTCGAACCGGTCACGTTCCGTTACAAGCACGAGCTTGATCCGGATCGTATTCCGCAGTTCGGCCTAATAGCCGAACAAGTGGAAAAGGTAAATCCCGCTTTGGTAGCTAGTGACGACCAAGGAAAAGTCTATAGCGTGCGCTATGAAGCGGTGAACGCGATGTTGCTTAATGAGTTCTTGAAGGAGCACCGCAAGGTAGAGGAACAGCAAGCGACCATCACGCAATTAAAGTCGGCGGTGGCGCAGCAGAAAAAGAACTTCCAAGCGACAGTTGCACAGCTCACTGGCCGTCTCGACGAGCAGGCAGCGCAAATCCAAAAAGTCAGCGCCCGGCTTGAAATGGACAAACCTACGCCACAAGTGGTCTTGAGCAATCAGTAGCCGCCGCGCGCGCAGAAATATTTACCACTCGCAAAAATCGCCCGCTGATTCGACCGTCCCGACCACGGCGCCGGATTCGTCGAACACACGAATGATCGCCGGGCGCGAGCGCGAGTAAAACTTCGCATAAATGACGGCGTCGACAATTGCGTCCGGTCCTTCAAACCATAGTAGTCCCAATGGCAGCCGGTCGCTAATTAGATCAAACCCACGGTGATCTTTACGCGGTCGAATTTCGTAAACGTGTTGTGAGCTGGTCATCGTTACGCTGCGGTTTGAATTCCAACCAGCTATCGTGCGTGACTTTTTGAACTCGACGAACGTTGTCAGATTTTCGTCGGCGCTGACGACGAATCGTTTTTCGTCGTCGGGTCTGCTGGTCGTAGCGCTGTTCATCTGGATTCAACCAGTAGCGTGGTTTTCTTGGCAGGTGCTATTTCTCCACTGTGCGAAAGCGAGCCGGTCGAGTGCTTTGAAAGGGAGATGTAGCTTACCGTATGCCAACGCTCATTTGAGTTGGCGCTAGATTAATTGTAAGCGATTCGTAATAAGCATCTAAATTCGCACGATTTTTTGTAGGACTACACCTCATATGCGTTTTCGACGACGCCTGACACGTAAACTATTCCGACGATTCGTCCATCAGCGATTACAACGCAGGACAGAAAGCGTTTGGACCGCCGACGATGCGAATCGCCGTCTTTTCCTACCCTGCGAACGCGTAATCAGATGAGTGTTTTGTTCTCTGAACGCGCCGGCGTGCTCGTGCGTCTCGATCAGGGTGCCCGCTGAATCGAAAACGCGAATCACAGCGTCATGTGAGCGCCTGTAAACTTGGCGTTGCTGATTGCATCTGGAATCACGGTACCAAAGACGAGCGAATGGCAGCGAAGTTGCCAAACACCGCATCGGCAGGCTCGATTCGCGTGTTCATGGCGATACCGTTGCGGTTGGAGTAGGCGTTAAAGTTGGGGCCGGTGTAGGGCTTGACGCTGCCACAACCCTAAAATTTACTGTGATAGACACGCCGCTGCTTCCCGTTCCTCCAATGGAACTCCACGTGTCGCAACAAACGTGTCGGTTCCTATTGCGGTTGGTGTCCAAGTGAAATCAAAAGGAGTCGCGGAATCTCTCTTGACGACGGCGCCGTCTTTTTTGGATACCACGCTGTGCGTGTTTCGTATTTGCGTGCCCTTACCCTGTAGCTTCTTATAGATTGATTCCAATTAACAAACAACATACTCCGTTGTAAGCTAATTCGTTCAATGGGGCGCCGGAGTCCTTGTCGCGGTTGGATGGCCGTACGGGGTCCTCATGGCACGGCAAAAGCATAGACTTTGTTGCTGGCGGCGAAGTAGATCCGACCGCGAGCGACGATGCCGGTGTTCCATTTGCGCGTATTGGTCATCAGCTCGTTCGGCCCACCGCCTGCGAAAACGACTGTGCCGGTATCGCCATTGTAACCGTGTAATCGCTGGTCACCCTCGGCGCCGACTACCCAGACAATCGCGTTATTGGTCCCATCAGTGGTTGTGACCCAAGGCGAGCCCTTACCGGTCTGGCTCACGCTCCACGCAGGGACTATAGTGGGTGGATTTGTGGCAGTGATTTTGTAAGCCGAAACAGCGCTGCTCCCGTTACGAAAGACAAAATATGTTCCTTGGCTGGTCCGGTAACTGGCAGCCGACTGGCCTCTCACGGAATTAGCAATATTCGCGGACGCCACCGGTGCGGTGATCCCGCCGAGATTATTACGGTTACGTAAATAGGCTTTGCCGTCTTTTCCCAAGGCAAGCGCCAGCTGGGAAGGCGTCGCGCCGGGAACATCGATAAGCACCGCGCCGCATCCACCAAGGTCGATGTCACCGTTATCGAGGGACAGCCAGTTAGTAGGCGCCCAATAATCGATCGGGTTGCCACTGAAGATTGGCCCAGCGTGCAAACGAATAATTGCTTCGCCACCGCCCCAGTGGCCTCCAGTGTTGAACGTATTCCCAGTGATCACGAACATGTTGGTGCCATCACTGGCAATACCGCCATGGCCCCAAATTCCGCCACCGATCGCTCTAGTTGCCCAGGCGGTCACATTGGACGGATTATTAATTGGCACGCCGACAACCCAGCCGTGATATGTGCCGCAATCGCCGAAGTGTCCGGAATACGGCACGTATACCACGCCATTGACCAGCCCGAGTGCGGCGCGTTGGTTCTGGATCAACGAAGTAAAGGTGCTGCCGTTGTAGGAAGCGGTGGCATTCACATCCACCGGCCAGCCGGGATTGGTTGCGCCGGTGTCAACATTCAACGAAAAAATGAAATGCCTCTTAATCGGGCCAGTGATCATGGCATCGAAGAACAATGACCTGGAAGCAAGATGCACAACGGGCGTGCCAGTGATGCCCAGCGGACTAATATTGCCGCATGGCAGACCCGAAGTGACAGGTGCGCCGACGTTCCGCTGCCAAATAACGCTGCCGTCAAGGGCATCCAGCGCATAAATGTTGTTTGATTCAGTGGCCACAATAACTTTCGCCCGACCGCCGGGCCCACCTTCGACGTAAAGTGGTTGCGCGTAAACGTTGCCTGAAATCGTGCCATTGAAGTTCAGGTCGCGTCTCACACCAGCAGCGGCGGACCGCGTGAAGGCTGAATCGACATAAAGGCCATCGCGAGAAAGATGGTTGTGTTCCTGGGTAACGTTGACCTGTGCGTCGATTGGACCAATCGCGCTCCACATGCTGGCGATCACAAGTGAGAAAATCCGTATCAAAGGTTTCATCCGTCCGCAATGTATCATCGCGCGCGGCGTTCCACCACAACGCGCTCAATGAACACGAGTTCCTGCGGAAGACAGATCAGAGGTTTTAAGCCATGACCCTTGCTGATCGTACCTCACTCTCGCTAATAATTAGCACAACTCCGTGCGTAGTGACTTTAATTCTCTTCCAAGAATCCTAGCGAGCCGACCGTTCATCAGAAAGTGTCAAGGTTACCGACACGGAACACGTGCGCCGACGCTGAGAGCACCAGACTAGATGCTCGTAAACGGAAGTCGTGTCACGCCGTCAACAGGCTCAACGACGTTTCTGCTGCGACGCGCTCGATGTGTTCCGAATGCGTAGCTAATTACCATCGCACCTTAAAAGACAACTTCTTCGCAATCCTGGTTTTGACTTCAAAGCCATTCCCAGCGGGCCCATTTTTGTGGGAGGGAGCCTTTGTCTTTGAACTAGTTTGTTATGGCTTGTGGAGAGCAGAAGGGGCAAAATCGCGCGTGAAGTAAAGGGAACATAATCGCTGGCAATCTCGGCAAAGCCGGATGGAGTCGGGGCTGTGTCTCAGCGATTGATTCCAACGGACGAACGATCTGGATTGCAGACGCACATCGCGGCGACGGAAAGCGTTTTGTTGTGCGGGCCGATGAAAAGTTGACTGCCTTTCTGGAACTCGAATCTGCGATCTGCGCTTGCGGCGAATTGGCTTGACAACCCGGCGAGATTTTTTCAAAACTCGGCGTCGCTAAACGGATCTGAATCAAGCGGAGAATATTCCCCCGCTAGGTTCTTCGTCTCTTCCGGACCCGCCATCAACTGAATCAACGCAGCGGGGAAACAAAAGGAAGGAAGAACCATGAATCCGTCGATTCAACTCAAAAATGCAATTCCACTATTTCTCCTCGCGCTAGCCTGCTTCGGGCTTCCGCCCGGCAGTAGGGCCGTTAGTCCACCACCAGACGGAGGCTATCCCAACCAGAACACGGCTGAGGGGGACAATGCGCTCTTCGACCTGACGACCGGTACTGACAACACCGCCATCGGTTTTCAAGCGCTCTTTAGCAACACAGCGGGCTACTTCAACACGGCCACGGGGTCTTCTGCGCTATCTAGTAACACAACCGGCTTTTTAAACACGGCCACCGGCGAGGAGGCACTCGGTTCCAACACGACCGGCAACGGTAATACGGCCATCGGTGTTGAAGCGCTCGAACTCAACATCACCGGCAGCACAAGCACTGCCATCGGTGTTCAAGCGCTTGTACTCAACAGAACCGGCTACAACAACACGGCGAACGGTGGATTTGCGCTCGTAAACAACATTACCGGCAGGAACAACACGGCCAATGGGCTTGAGGCGCTCTATTTCAACGTAAACGGCAGCCAAAACACGGCCACCGGTGTTGACGCGCTTTTCAACAATAACGGCAGCCAAAACACGGCGAATGGTGGGGAGGCTCTCAATAGCAACACAACCGGCAACGGCAATACGGCCAATGGTGCTCGTGCGCTCAAAAACAACACAACGGGCAGCCGCAACATCGCCCTGGGCACGGGTGCCGGTTCAAACCTGACCACAGGCAGTGACAACATCGATATCGGCAATCCAGGGGTTGCCGGCGAATCTGGCCAGATCCGCATCGGCAGAGTAGAAACGCAAAACGCCACCTTTATTGCCGGTATCCGTGGAGTCACGGTTGCAAAGGGAGTAGAAGTAGTCGTCGGCTTCAATGGTCAGCTCGGCACCATGACTTCCTCCGCGCGCTTCAAGGAAGCAATCAAACCGATGGACAAGGCCAGCGAAGCGATCCTCGGGCTAAAACCGGTCACATTCCGTTATAAGAAAGAGCTTGACCCCGATGGCATCCCGCAGTTCGGCCTATTGGCCGAGCAAGTAGAAAAGGTGAACTCCAATCTAGTAGTGCGCGATGAGGATGGCAAACTCAGTACAGTCCGTTACGAAGCAGTCAACGCGATGTTGCTCAACGAGTTCCTCAAAGAGCACTCATTCAAAAGCTGAACGCTAAAGTGGAATTGGCCAAACCTGCGCCGCAAACGGTCGTCAACAATCAGTAAAAGCAGCGCAGCCTAACAAGCAGCAACATTTTGCAATTAACCGTCAGGCTTGTCCGGGGGGTGGCTCTGTTTATGTGAGCGACTGTATAATTTCGCGTAGCGTACTGCACTAACGATTGTGTCAGGATCACCACACCAGCGTCTCGCAACCAGCAAGGCTTAGGATGATGAAGCAATCCGTAGTGTCCCTTTCCGGCTTCGTGTTTGTGCGAAGGGCGCATAAGCAAATAATCTTCAGCGATCTCGCGCACGATATCGTAACGATTGAGCTTGCAGATCCTGCTCAGTTCCGATGATCTCCCGATGCGCGTCGAAATGAGCGGAAATCCTATCCGTTGCAGCAGCCGATTCGGCGGCGGGTTGTCGGCTTTAGGTTCGCAAACGATGCGCTTCAGCTTGAATCGCTCGTAAAAATCGACCGCCGCCAGACAGAAAAGATGCGGGCCGTGGCCTTTGCCGCGCAAATCCGCGCGCCAAATGTGCAAATGAATGCTGCCAAAGTCACCCGGCACGATGTCTTTGAGTGATGAATGGTCGATCGCCTCGCCGTTGATGCACCAGGCAAGCACAAAACTGCGCACGTCATCATACGGCGCAGCGAGCATCGCCTCCAGGTCAGAACGCATTCGAGCAGCTGACGGCACGCGATCGATTGCGATTCCTAAGCGCTCGATCTCCGCTTGTGAAAGGCCAAGCCAATAGTTGATGAAGTTATCAAAATCGTCGGCTGCAAGCGGTCGGACACTCAGGTCCATAAGTTTCGACAAGATGACAAATCAATTTCACTGCCGATTTTCTGCAACCGAATTTATTTACCGAGAAAGCTGCTTTCATCCGACCGTTGCACGTCGGGCAACCTATAGCGTTAGCCGTCTCGGCCGGCATAGGATCGTTTGCCTGCCCCTCAAATCTTCGTGAACTCGCCCGCCTGCTCGTGCGGCTCGATCACGTTGCCAACTGCATCATCTCGCCGCCACCGCTGTGGGCTGCGACGGGCCGCGCGGTGTCAATTCAGTTTGCTCCGTGTTCAACGGCGCGATGAATCGCGGCGATGGACTCGTTGGATCCCCGTCGCGTCAAAATATCGAGCTCTTCCATTAGGCGTGCCTCGTAGAAGTCACATTCGGGGCATTCGCATTTGCCTCGATCCATTCAGGATGTTGGATCCGGAGGTCGCCGTGAATCTGTTGCCGCAGCTCGTCGATTGAGTTCGCCACTCTCATAACGACTTCGTCCTTTTTTGACAATGAGCGGTCGCCTAACGTTCATT
>Ga0137364_10001934_pt1 | contig 10185 bp, 9 predicted proteins | sample SagtaG_10_FD_104798 | JGI IMG/M metagenome (GOLD analysis project Ga0137364, IMG submission 104798) | Vadose zone soil microbial communities from Sagehorn Ranch, Mendocino, California, USA - Sage1_L_20_16 metaG | ecosystem: Environmental > Terrestrial > Soil > Vadose zone | place: USA... | reverse complement strand
CCAATTCCAGTGAGCGTGCCGCCCGTCGAAACGGCGACAAATACCGTGTCCACCTTGCCATTCATTTGGCGGTAGATTTCTGGTCCGGTAGAGCTGTAATGAATAGCAGGATTCGCGCTATTAGAGTATTGGTCGGTCCAGACATAATGGGCATATTGTTGGTGTAACTCCTGAACACGTGCCAGGCGAGAGAGGAGGTAACCCCCCGTTGCATCGGGCTGATCCACGATGTCGACCTGTGCTCCAAGCGCGTGCATCTCGGCGATATTTTCCGAGGTCGTCTTGGGATCGACAACAGCAATGAAGCCGTAACCTCGTGCCTGGCAAATGAAGGCAAGGGCGACCCCTAGATTGCCAGAAGTAGATTCTATCACAACTGATCCTTCGCGCAAGACTCCTCGCTCTTCCAAATTGTGTATCAGAGCGTATCCTGTTCGATCTTTCACCGAACCGGTTGGGTTTGCTCCTTCGAGCTTGAGGTACACCTTTCTGACCTTGCCCTGAATCACAAAGTAAATTGGCTTGATCAATGTATTGCCAATTTGCTGTACGAGTCTGTTCAACTGTATGGGTTTTACATCTGCGTTGATTCCAGTATCCATTAGTATAGGCTCCATCAGCGTCACCTCTCTAACCGCAGCAAGTCTGCATTGCTGCGTACTTCGTTTGTATCTATTCATGCTGGTATACCAGTACGTTAAAGCGCTGGAATCGGCGGCAGAAAAGGCAGTTCCACACTCAGGCCGATCACCTTTAGTTTCTTGTGCAGTGATGCCTGTGCATAGCGCGGTGTTGTCCAGGGATCTAGCTGCATTGCCAACATAGATGGAATGGCCTCCTCTGAAGGTATGAGCGCTGTGAGCGCAATAGGCGCGTAGTGTTCGATGGTGGCATACACTATTTTCGCGTGGGCGGGATCCTGTTGGATCATATCGCGCAGGAACTTCACACCGAAGATAACGTGTCGTGATTCGTCGCGTGCAACGGCGGTGAAACCACCACGGAAGCTGGGGAAGAGATTATCCTGACGATAAAGCTCCAGAAGAGAACGCTGGCCTGCGAGTGCCATGGTTCCTTCGATAATGATATGATAAAGGGTAACGCCTTCGACCAGGTTTGCCAGGTTTTGAGGCTCGCGGCGCAGACGGTCGGCTATCTCTACGAGCGTGTCAACGAGAATATATTTCATATGCTGGTTCATATAGAGGCGCGCAACTACCAGGGTATCTTCCAACTTCCCCTGGTCAATACCGATTACTTCGTTGAAGAAACGGGCGAAGAAGACTGTATGGCGGGCCTCATCGACAAGTTGCGTCGTGAGGTAGATACGCATCTCCTCGTCGGGCATTGCCATGACGTAGGAAGCCAGAGCTTCAGCAACGCTTACCTCACCCTGAAAGAAGCCAGCGAGGCCATAGAGGTAGTCCTCTTGCTCTTCCTCCAACAATTGTTCCCATTGGACGCGGTCGGGAATAAAGTCGATATCGTGAGTGCTCCATTGCTGATGTTCCCAACGATAATAGAGTTCCCGATAGGACGGTAAGTGTACCAGGCCGCGGTCAATGATGTGCAGCACATTGTCGATGGGCGTGTGCTGCAATTGGGCAAGAGAAGCGTGTTCTGCGGATACTTCAATAGCCATGTTGTCTCCTCAACATTAGTATGCTGCAACTGTGCTAGGAACGCTTGTCGCCGCTAGCTGCGCCAGTTGCTGGGATAGAAGCTGTAAAAGGAGTCCACGCGGATTTTGCAAGAAGAAATGATCGCCAGGTAACATACGCACTATGAAGCGATCACTTGTCTGCTCCTGCCAGGCTGCCAGAGCCTCACGTTTCACCCGATGGTCCTGCAAGCCACCGAAGACGGTGATCGGGCTGCTAAGTGGCGCTTCAGGTGTATGGACGTATGTCTCGCAGACCGCAAAATCTGCGCGCAGGATGGGCAACAAGAATTGCCGCAGTTCATCGTTTTCCAGAACCTCGCGCTTTGTGCCATTAAAACTGAGAACTTTCTTCACAAATTCAGCGTCAGATAATTGGTGCAGAGGGGACTCAGTAATTGGTATTTGAGGTGCGCGATATGCAGAAATAAACAGGTGCCTGGGCATGGGATCGTTCTGCTCGCGTAGATGGCGGGCAAGACCGAAGCTGACCAGCGCACCCATGCTGTGCCCGAAGAAGGCAAAGGGTCTGTCTAAATATGGCCGAAGCGCCTGAGCCAGCTCTGAAATAAGGGGAGAGAACTGGTTAAAAGGGCGTTCCTTCAAGCGATTTTCTCGCCCCGGAAGTTGAACCGGGCATACCTCTATATCTGGTGGCAGCATGCCTATCCATGGTCGGAAAAAGGAGGCTCCCCCACCTGCGTGTGGGAAGCAGAACAGGCGTAGACGTGCTTGCGGGTTGGGCCTGGAGGCAAATATCCAGGAGTTAAAGCTTGATATCGAGGTCATGATGTATCTCCGCAAATTCATAAACTTTCACACAGAAGGGTATTACGCTTGATGAGCGATCTGCTCCATGTGCTGTCGAATGCTGAGCGGGCGCATGTCGGTCCATACTTCCTTGATGTAGGCGAGGCATTCTTCCCTGGCACCGCTTTTGCCTGCATCATTCCAGCCGCGTGGGTTTTCTCGCTCAATGGGCCAGAGGGAGTACTGCTCTTCGTGGTTGACGATTACCTTGTAGATCGTGTTGTCTTCTCGCTCGTCTTTTCTCATGTTGCTTATTCCTTTCTTAAAGTAGGTCATGTGTGCTCCACTCACCCTTATCCTGGCGCCTATCCTGCTGTAAGGGTTTTCGGATTACTCGTAGCGGAGCGTTTGCGCGATTTTCACTCGCGCAGCTCCCAGAACCGGGCCAACGCTTGCTAGCGAGGAGATCAGTACGGTAAAGCCGAGCATCCAGATGAGGCTGATCGGGTTGAAGGCAAACGGTACCGGTGCCAGCAGATTCCCCTGCATAAGTACAAATCCGTAGGCAACAGGGAAGCCGAGTATCATAGCCAGTACCCAGGAGAAAATGCCCAGCGAAGTGCCCTCTGTCCAGAATACCTGCGCAACTTTTCGACTTGTTGCTCCCATCGAACGCAAGATCCCGATCTCACGCCTGCGCTCCAGCACGCTCATTGCCAGCGTATTGGAAAGCCCGATTGCTCCAACCAGCGCGACGATGACTGCGACGAGATCGAGCAGTACGTATATGATTTGATATTTACTTTGATCTTGCGCAACCTGTTGCGCATTTGTTGTCACATATGGTAAGAGGCCCTGAGCGCTCATTGCATCATCGATACGGGTGGCCAATGCATCGACTGCATCCTGTCTGCTACTGGTCGATTGGACTATCACAGTGTCTACATAATTTGGAGGCAGGCGTTTAAATGCATCCACCTGCGCTATTGGTGCGAGCAAGATCCCCAAATTTCCTGGGCCAATTCCACTGTAGTCACTGGCAATGCCGATAATATGCCAGCGCGCGTTATTGTACGATGTGTTGAGAGGGAAAGTATCTCCCACTTTGAGACCAGACTTATCAGCAGCGTCTTTGCTAATGATGACGACATTTTGATCAGTGCTCGTGAACCAGCGCCCTGCGAGAATCTGTTTCTGATAGAGCTGTGTATCCAGTTGTACGCCTGTCAATTGCGCATTGCCCCAGTTCGTTGGCACCTTATCCTGGCTCAGTTTTTCAATGCTGGCTACGCCAGGTACTGCCTCAAGGACTTGTTGAAAGCTGCTAAACGGCTGTGCGTTGGGTGTAGAAACCATCACGTCGAAGTGATACGTAGTATAGACCCGGTCAAGCAGCGTATTGAATGAGTAACTGGCTGTCTGTACGGAGAGGAAAGCAGCACCCGAGATTGTCAGCGTCATGAGTGTCAGAATTGTGCGCGTGCGCTTTCTGAACAGGCTGCGAATGCCGAGCTGCACAGTTTGGGGGAATATGCTGAAGGCATTACCTGCTACTCTTGCCCAGCTGCGACCTCCTTGTGCTGCTCCACTATCTATCCCATAGCCGCTCAATGCCTGTCTAACTGTTATGCCCGTGCCGATGTAGGCCGGGAGTGCAGCTGCCAATAATGGCGTACCAATCCCAACCACGATACACTCTAAAATGAGTGATGAGGGAACCTGCAATGTTCCTATATCCAGGCTAACCAGGCCACCGAGAAACTGGGCAAGGAAATAGCCTCCCGGTATTCCCACGATCAGGCCAATGCATGTACCAATTGCACCGTAGACAGTCACTAAGGCCAGGTAATGGCGAATTATCTTGCCTCGTGTAGCTCCGATCGCTTTCATGGTTCCAATGTATTGGATCTGTTCTGTCACTAAGGCCATGATTGTGCCCAGTAATAGGCAGATACTGAGTACTATCGCAATCACAGAAAGCACATCCATTGTGGCAAACAGGCCATTTGCAATATTTGGCACATCTTCGTTACGGCCGACATTGCTTCCAAATACGAGTACATGCTGGTCATTAAAGACCTGGGATAGCTGCTTTGCAGTTTTATCACGTTGAGCATAATTGTTCAGCCGTATTTCAAAAGAATTCGTACCGTGCACTTGAAACAGCGCTTCGAGATCGCTTTCATACATGTAACCCTGAGCCTTCTGCTCTAAGGATGCTGACGGAAGCCCTCGTGTACGTGCAAAGCCGGAGATTGTCAATTTCCGATATGTGCCATGTGCCTGAATCTCAATTTGATCGCCTACAAGCACGCTATTTAACGCTCTGTCACTTGACTCTAACAAAATCTGATTGGGTCCTGGCAAGCTTCCTTCGACCAATTCAAACTTGTTTATCTGAATGTTCTGAAAATCAGTAATTCCCAGCACGGTGATGGGTATGTGATACCCAGGGACGGCCCAGCGCGTCATAACAAAGCCTATTGCCTGAACGGACTTGACATTCGGCTGTTGTTTGAGCGCCTCCGCCACATTAGGATTGGTCGGTGCGGTAAAAAACTGAATATCAGGTTGTGCCGTTCTATCCGTGCTGTACTCAAAACTACTGCGGAACTGGCTCGAAGCAATACTGATCGCCGCCAGGCCGATAATACCGATGGCAATTCCTATGATGGTCAGGGTTGTACGTAGTTTCCTGTGCGTGATGTCTTTGAAAACTTTTTTCGTCAATGCTCTCACAGGCTCACCTCGTTTAGCTCATCAAGCTGCGAAGAGCGTTTACCGTTGATGTCGATAATGCGTCCATCAAGCAGTTCGATGCGGTCCTGCGCCCGTGCTGCCAGGTCTCGGTCATGCGTGACAAAGATTACTGTCTTGTCGCGCTCAGTCAGTTTCTCCAGGATATCGAAGACCTGTAGCGCTGTTTTTGAGTCCAGGTTTCCCGTCGGTTCGTCAGCAACAAGGACTGCCGGATCATTTGCCAGCGCGCGGGCGATAGCTACGCGCTGCTGCTGGCCACCAGACAACTCGCTGGGTAGCCGCTTAGCATAATCTGTCAGGCCAACCAGCTCAAAACAGTCCATTGCGCGTTCGCGCCTCTGCCGGCGTGGCACCAGCCCGCCTAACTCCAGTGCTAGCATGACGTTTTCCAGGGCGGTGAGCGTTGGAAGCAGTTGGAAAAACTGGAAGACGATACCAAAATGTCGACCTCGCCACTTTGCGAGTCGATTCTCGCTCATGTTGCGAAGTTCCTGGTCGGCGAACAGAATACGTCCTGTCGTTGGACGATCAATACCTGTCAGGATATTGAGCAGGGTAGATTTGCCGCTTCCCGATGGCCCATTGATTGCAAAAAGGCTCCCTGCCGGGACGGAAAATGAAATTGAGTCGAGAATCACTGTTTTAGTGGATTTGCTCACTATCACTTTGGAGACGTTCTCAACGCATACTTGAGTCCCCATCTGTGTATGCGACCCGGCTAGTTTTGTAGTACTCATGATTGCTCCTTTCAAATAAGCGGCAAAGGGTTTCCAGGAGTCTCCACAGCGATTTTTCCTTAATAGTGGCTCAATGAGCCTTGTTTCTTGGCAATGCGTTCGCACCATTTGAAGAGCAACCACCCAGCATATAAGTAAAGGGTCGAGTGCACAGCGAGCCAGATCAGACTCCCATCAGACCAGGCAGAGGACAGCGATTGACCACCCAGCATGATATTGCGTATCACAATGATGCCTTGCGTGATTGGCAATGTCTTGGTAAAGGCCGCTAACCAGTTCGGGAAGTGACTCACCGGAAGTAGCGAGCCTGTGAGAAAAAGCAGTGCGTTCTGAAGCAGGTCCGCTAACGCTTCAATCTGCTTAAACACGAGTGCGGCTCCTCCAAGCATGAGCGAAAAGCCGAACAGGCCTACTAACGTGAGTAGTAACACCGGTAGACCTTCCCAACGCATTGGTATGTTGATGCGCATAAGCCAGATCAGCGAAATAGAGGCCAGGAGAACCATAATTGTTGTTGAAATCAGCGTGGCCAACATCCTTCCCAACACTAACAGTTCAGTAGGTACCGGACTCATGTACATCTGCTCTAATGTGCCAGATTGTGCCTCGCTCATCAGGTCTTCACTTGTTGTGAGGATAACGATGCGAGCATAGAACCATACCAGGTACCCTAAGAATAGTGAAGGCAATTGTTTTGTATCGAACTTCCCCCCACCGAGAAAGAAAGTTGCGCCGATAAAAATGAAAGCTACCGTGACCAATTGAGTAAGGATGTTGAATCTGTAGTCCCAGATGATCAGTAATCGCTTGTAGGTTTCGTTAAAGATTGCTAACAGTTTGATAGTCACTCTGCTCTCCTTTTCCGTCTACCATCTGTGTAAATACGTCTTCCAGGTTCGGTTCAATACGTGATACAGAGAGCAACGGTAGGCTTAAGTCACGTACTTTGGTAAGGTGTCCATGCAGTACATCCTGATTTGCAATTGCACCCGAGAGGATAGTATGGCCGTTCTCGGCACAGATATTCAGGTCGTCAAACCAGCTTGACTCATGGCTATCCAGATGGCCCTTTACTTTAATCTGATAATATTCCTGACGAAACAGGTGCAGCAGCTCTGTTAGAGGCTGATCGGTTAGAAGTTGGCCCTTGCGAATGATCGCCACGCGATCACATAATGCTTGTGCCATATCCAATTGATGCGTCGTGAGAACCACTGTCTTGCCCTGTTCACGCGACAGTTTTGCTATCCACTCTTTCACCGTGCGGGATGCCTGGATATCGAGCCCCAGGGTGGGTTCGTCAAGCAAGATAATCGACGGATCAGAGATGAGAGCGCAGGCGATAGCGACTTTCTGCTGCATCCCTCGAGAGAACGTCCGAATACTTTCATTTCGCCGCTCCCAAAGATCGAGTTCATGCAGGAGTTGCTCAGCGCGATTTTTCAGCTCTTTGCCCTTACAGCCTTTCAGGCGACCGAAGTACATCAAGTTTTGCCATGCCGTGAGTCGCCAGTAGACATTTCGCGTCCCCTCCAGCACTGCACCAATCTGGCGCATTGCCATGCTATGCTCACGTGCTACGTCAAAACCATTCACACAAATGCGACCTTTGGTCGGAATCACGAGTCCACAGATCATCTTGATGGTCGACGTCTTGCCCGCTCCGTTGGCGCCAAGAAAGCCAAACACCTGGCCTGCCGGCACCGATAAGCTGAGATTGTCAACAGCTTTCGTCGTTGGCTTATTGCGTTTATAGTAGGTTTTGCTGAGCGATTCGATCTCTATGGCGACAGGAGTCCTGAAGGTTTGTGCCATACAAGTGATACTCCTTAGCAGGCTGCCAGGCTTGATGTGAGAGGAGGAAATAGACGGCTAGTCCTTTTTAGCTGGGAGCCATCCAGGTCACGTATCTCACATCAAGCTTGACGAACCACTTCGTTATAAGCGGGCTGCAAACTAACTGTGACAAAATTATGTACGCTGGGAGCAAGGATATACGGCTTGGCACAATTTGTCATGCTGTCTTGAGCGTATTTTTTCTACAGAGGAAAGCGAATGATTTCCTTCTCAGGCCAAACATTATTTTGATGGCGTAGAAAAAATACGCTCAAGACAGCATGACAGAGGGAAACTTCTTTTGTACTCTCCTCATAGGGAACTCTAGAAAAGACATGCTGGAGCCAGTGGGTGTAGATAAAAGGAGGAGAACAGCTGGGAAATGACTTTGTAGGAGCATGTTGAATCACGCTCGTACGGTAAAAAAACAGGAGAAGAGCTATGGGAAAACTTGTGCGGGTTACGTGTCATCCTGCTGGCAGAATCGGTTTAGCAGTAGGATTTGCAGCAGGATTTATAGCTGCGTTTGTGAGTGGAGTCAGGGGAATGCTCCTTTTGATAGGCTTGATCGCTTTCTGGCAACACACATTTCACTTTGACGGCCATCCGGCGGTTCCTCCTTCCTTAGAAGTACGCACTAGAAAAAGGAGATGATGCTTATGACACTTATTGAGACAGAAGAGACCAATCAATTTACATTTGAGCCTTTTGCATCTCATGCATTCTACACGCACGTCAATCGTGCGCTCGTACAGCAAGCTCTGACGTCTTTTGCAGTTCGGCCTCTCAATGCTACACTCACTATTGTGGATATGGCCTGCGGAACGGGGGCAGTTACGCGGCTTATTGCGGAGGAGATGCTGCGCCAGGGACGGCAGGCGCATATAATCGGCGTTGATCCCTCTGTAGAGGCGTTACGTATTGCAAGTAGGAGTATGCAAGAGATAGGCGTAAAAGCTGATTTTATCCAGGGGGACGCGACCAACCTTCCTGATATTGTCCAGGAAGCAGATGTCACGTTCTTCTGCAATGCTATTCACCTGCTGCCTGATAAGCTGACCGCGTTTCGGCAGATGGCTGCTATTCTCCTTCCAGGTGGTATCTTTGCCTGTAACAGTACGTTTTATGAAGGTGCCTATTTTGAGGGATCAGATCGCTTCTATCGTTTGTGGTTACGACGGGCTGTGGGCTGGCTGCGGAAGGAGTATCCAGAGGTGCGCCTGGCGCGTGAGGATAAGGCGATGGCGAGACAATGGCTCAATCCTGAGGAGTATGCCGATTTGCTCAAAGAGAGCGGTTTCGGGCGTGTGATGACATCTCAAGAAAGTGTCTTCATGACGATGGATTCCTATAGGGATATAGGACAGTACTGGCTCTTTATCGAGGGAGCATTGCCAGGAGTGCCGCTGGTACCTGGGGCTGCGGCTTTGGGCGCTGCTGCTTACAAAGCCGGTGAAGAGCTGAATTTGACGGAAGTGCCGCGGAACTGGCTGCAGATTGTGGCGATGAAAGCATAGCAACGGTAGAATATATTTTCCACAAACTCTTGCTTTCATGTTCATGGTTCGGTCGTTTTCAGGTCGGTTTGAGAGATTCAGTTTATCTGCCTCCTCGTTGCTGCATATGCTGCGTGAAGAAAGAAAAGCAGCCTATTCTTGATGAATCGACGGGAATAAGGCTGATTTCATGATGAAAATCTATTCCTGGAGCATCGATGCCAGGCAAAGCTTTGACGATCTCATAACAATGCCCTCCTAACGATAACAGCATCGATCACGTTGAGCGCGGAGTTTGGCGAGCAGCTCCGGCTCATCGGCGATCAAGTAGTGCCCTGTGACACTGTGGCGCGTCGCGGGCAGCGTTCCTTTGTGTATCCGGGTGTACAGCCAGTTTCGATGCACCGCCAGTTGCCTCCGCTAACCCAAACACGGTCCATTGTCCCTCGACCTTGGCTTGGGTCTTGAACTGCTCGGAGAGGCGAGATTTGTCCGCGCGCTCGTCGGATCTCCCCTACCAGCGAGGCAGGAATGCGTGCACTGCGAGCAGAACGAAAGCCCTCTGCTGTCACCTGGCGAGCGATTTCGGGGTCCTGGTATCCCTGCGCCCCCCAGTGCGAGAATCCGCTCGACTAGTCGTTCATACCCGCTCACGTCCGCACCTCGGAGAATCGGGGGGTGGACCGAGAACGAGGTGGTGGCTCCGCTGACCCATACCACCCTGGCTTCGATGGTATCAGGGGTCGGTCGCGTCAGGATGACGCGCCGGATCAGGCTGCGCAAGACTTCCTTCTGCTGAGCTGGCGTCAATCGTCCGCTTGCCCAGAGCTCGGGAAGATGCCGCCCGAGATCCTGTAAGTGCGCTTTCATCTCTGCAGTGAGCGGAGGCGATCTGAGGATGCGCAGCCATGCGTTCCATCTCCTCTCGTGCTTCGACAACCGCCTG
>Ga0137364_10001922_pt1 | contig 10217 bp, 5 predicted proteins | sample SagtaG_10_FD_104798 | JGI IMG/M metagenome (GOLD analysis project Ga0137364, IMG submission 104798) | Vadose zone soil microbial communities from Sagehorn Ranch, Mendocino, California, USA - Sage1_L_20_16 metaG | ecosystem: Environmental > Terrestrial > Soil > Vadose zone | place: USA... | reverse complement strand
TGTCAGAAGGAGCGACCGCGGCAGACACCACCGGAACTGTAACTGTGTCCATGAAGGACCTCTCCGGCAAGGACAAAAGTGGGACGTTAGCCGGTGCACCCAAATTCTCTACCATCGACAAGGGTGCTGCCGGCCTTGCTACCACTTTCGACGGTGTAACCGACAAGATCCAATCGTCGCCATCTGTCGCGGGTCTGACCTCGTGGAGCGTATCTGCTTGGGTCAACTACGATAGTTCTGGGGGAGGCGCGAATCAAAATCCGATAGCCCTAGGAACGAGCGCGGACGCGACAATCTATATTGTCAAATCTAATAACAAAATCTACATGAAGACGCTCAATAACGTGGGAGCCACCGTCGTAGATGCCAACATGGGGATCATTACGCCGGGTAGCTCCACACATCTGGCCATCACATTTGGCGGGACTTATGTGGGTGGCTACATCAACGGGCTCCTTGTGAAAAGTTCCTCTGGCTCCGGCTCATGGATCAGAACCAGCAATATGATGATTGGGGCGGCTGGAGATTCAACGAACTTCTTCAAAGGAAGCGTTGACCAAGTAACCGTTTATGGCTATCAGCTCAGTGGCCCGCAGATTGCGGCTTTGTATCATGCGCGTATGCCCGGTTCCCCGCAGGTCTACATTCGCCCCCTCCAGAACGGCCTGGTAAATGCCACTCGAACGCCCTACGAGGGAACCTACCTGTACGCAACCGCACAGTACGACAGCAAGGGAAACACTCTGTCGGTAACAGATGCCGGAAGGACCAGTAACGGCGGCGCGAATGTAACCCGCTATGCCTACTCAACCGTGGACGGCAGCGACTACCGAACCCAGGTCAACCGGTCGGATGGGAAGCAAATCTACACCGCCTACGACCTCCAGAGCGGGGCGAAGTACGGCACGCTAGACATTGACTGTCGAAGGTCCCGGACCTCATACGATGCCATTGGTAGGCCAACTCAGACTTCCGTCTATGACACCGATTCTAGCGAGGTGCTGCATCTGGATATGGAAACCGCAACTTACAGTTCGCTCAAGGATGTCAGCTGTGCTGGAACCCAAGATTCGAGGCTCGGACAGACCGTTACATCAGTCGGAGGGACGGCAGAAACTAGCGGTCCTGATGGAATGTCAAGAAACTTTGGAAGCGGAGGTAGCCTTACCGTTGCAGATGCGTCAAGCCTAGCCTTCGGAACGGGAAGTTTCACCATCTCCTTCTGGGCGTATCTAACTGCGTTGCCGACTTCGGGGCAAGGTCGTTTGATCATCAAGACGAGCTACCCTACTACCTGGTGGACTATCGACTTCAATCAGGACAGAACCATCGAATTTGAAAGTAACATAGGAACGGTCACCTCGACCGGTGCGGGCCTTACAGCTGGGCAATGGCGTCAAATTACGGTGGTTGTCGATCGAACTGCGGGGAAGGTCTTGTTCTACTTCGATGGCGTGCTCGACAGTCAACCAAGTGTCTCATTTAGCGGCAGTCCAGACAGCACTCAGCCGCTGAAGGCTCCGGAAGCTGGCGGGTCGGGACCACTCCAGTTCAATGGGAAGTTGGACGAAATACGAGCCTTCAAGACAGCCTTGAGCGCACCAAGTATTGTCGACCTACGAAATTTCAGGTACAAGCTGCTGACAAGTTCCTCGGCCGCCTACGATGACATCTATCCGACGAGCGTCACCTCTTACGACGGTGTTTCGACACCCCGCGCACTCTTCCTTGATATGGAAACATGCATCACTGGGCCGCAGCCGTGTACGGGAAGTTTGGATGACCTTTCTGGCCACGGGAATGACGGCGTACTTGGCGGGACCACAAGCATAGCTGGCAAGATCGGAAACGGGCGGCAATTCGGCGTCAGTTCCGACAAGGTAAGGGTGGCATCGCCTAACGCTGTGCCGCTGGGTTCGTCTACCAGAACCGTGTCGGCGTGGGTCAAACCGAGTACCACGTCTTCAAATCAATACATCGTCGCGTATGGACCCGCATCAGCTTCTGGAGATTCGTTTGGCCTCGGCATCGACTCCTCTGGAAAGCTAATCGTTGATATCTACAACGGCCGAGCGACCTCCACCCTTTCTGTAGGAACAGGTGTATTCCATTTCGTCGCCGCAGTGTACTCGGGAGGCTCGCAGGTTACAATGTATCTTGATGGCTCTTCCCAATCCGTCTTCTTTACGGGAACGGCTACGATGCCTAATACTGCATTTGGCAACCTTATTGTTGGCCAATGGGCCTCGAATACTAACTACAACACCTTTAGCGGAATCATAGACGAGGTGCACCTGATTTGGAAGGACCTGAGTGCTACTGAGATTTCTGACCTTTTCAACGGTGTCGAGAAAAGCCATGTGTCGAAAACCTATCAAGACGGCCTGGGTCGTACGACCCGAACGGTTGTGATGGACATGTTCGGTAAAAAGATTCAGACTTTTGCTACCTTGGGTTGGAACGACAAGCCAATCTATTCGTACCTACCAAGCGGGCAGTATTCCACGTTTACCTATGACTTCCTGGGCAGAACGTTGACAGCACAATCCCCCGGCGACTCAACGATTTCGGGCTCGTCCAGGACCATCGTCAGCCAAAGGGCAAGGATGGTCGAATCGATAGATGCGCTCGGCAGGAAGGCCTACTCCAGGACCGATTTGCTTGGACGTACAGTCGAAACGGCGGTCTGGAACCCTCAGACCGGTGCCTATGGGAATTTGACAAATGCCTCATACAACGCACTCTCTGAGATTGTATCAAGCAAAGATGCGAAAGGGCAGACGACGACCAAGTACTACAATTCATTGGGCAAGCCGAAGATGTCCATCTTCCCGGATGTGACGAACTCCACTGTCTACTACGACGACAACCTCCGGCCGTTCGAAAATGTCGACGTCATGGGACGGGTGTCGATCTCGGGGTATGACAAGCTGGGCAGGCTCATTTCGGTCACGGTAAAGCCGTCCCTCTTGTCTTCGACAACGTATATGGTCTCATACGGCTACGATTCCGTCCACGACGACCTCGTGACCATCGACAATGGTACGGCGAAAGTCACCCGGGCCTACGACGGCCAGCACCGGCTCAAGACGGAGGAGCTGGACGTGCCCTCCGGCGGGACCGTCATCGGCACGCTTGCGTACCAATACGACAGCGCCGGCAAGCTTTCGGATATTCAGTACCCCGGGGGGCTGAACACCCTGCATGCCTCCTATGTCTACGACTCGCTCGGAAGGCCAATTGAAGTGGACTTGGGCACCTCCGCCCCTTATCCCAAGTACGCCAGCCTGAGCTACGACTCGTTCGGCAGGTTGTGGAACATTCACTATTGGAAGGGTTCGAACGATACGACCATCCAAGAGGCCTATGCGTACGACGCGCGTGACCGAGTCACCCAGATCAAAGTCTACAACGGCGGGGCGTGCACGACAGCGAACAACTGCTGGATGCAGCAGAACTACAGCTACGACAAGGCGTCGGAAATCACCGGCGTCGTCGACGACATGTTCACTGGAACTGGCGGGGCCAGCAGCCCCAAGTCGGTGAACTTCGCCTACGACGGGAACGGAAGGCTCGCTCAGGCCATCGGCCCCTACGGATCTAACGATGCGACCGAGTACAACTGCTACGATTACGATGCCGTAGGAAACATCGCCCACTGGAGGCAGGGAAGCTCGTCGTGCCCGACCTCGGGTGCCGGCTACTACACGTACAACCCAACCGGTTGGAATGAGTTGGCCAGCATCACGAACTTGCTCTCGCTGAGCTTCACGTACAACGGCGCCGGTTCGCAGGCCACGAAGTCTGAGAACTCGGCGACGACCACCTACACTCACGACTTCCTCCAGCAACTCGTCAAGATCGTCTCCAGTTCAAACACGTATAGCTACAGCTACGACGGCCTTGGCAGGCGCATCACGAACGTGACGAATTCGGGACCGACCTCGTACTTCATGTACTCGAAAGGCGAGATGCTCTACAGCAAGGTCGCGAGCATCGAGACCGCCTTCATCTACGTCGGCGGGAAGATGCTCATGTCGAGCGCTGGATTGACCGGGGACACCTGGTACTACCACCAGGACCTCTCCGGCAATATCCGGCTCATCAACTATTACAGTTCTTCGAATGCGGTCACCACGTACGCCAAGTATCGGTATCGGCCGTTCGGCGACCTCATCACGCTATCCGGCGGAGGCCAGAAGTTCCAGTTCGCCAACCAGGAGCTCGATTCCGCGGCCCGACTGTATCATATGGGAGCTCGCTACCACGACCCCCTCGTCGGGCGGTTCATCGAGCGGGATCCGATCGGCCCGGGGTACGACTACGCCTACAACAATCCAATCTCCTTCAGCGACCCTAGCGGCATGTCGCCCTTGGGCGATGTGAGCGGCCTCCTTCGCGGCGCGAAGAACTGGCTTGAGGACCAGTGGGGGCATAATCCGACATTCCGAGCCGCCGTCGGCTTGGTGATCACCGTTCTCATGGCGGTTCTGATTCCAGTCGGCGGGGAGTTGATCGACATGCTCCTCCTCGGCGCCCTTGTGGGGACCATATTCTGGGCCAACACCATGGTCGCCAGCCACGGGACGGCGAGCGCCGCCGATCAAATCGCGGCATTCTCCGATGGATTCGCAATCGGTACCATCCTGTACAACGTTGCCGTTGGCTTCCGGCTCATCGGTCGCGCTGGTGAGTTGGCTGCGGGAAAGGCAATCCTTTCTGCAACCGAAAAGACAGGCCTTTCCGGGGCGGCTAGAGAAGCGGGGCGAGCCGGCATTCCATCTCGCTTTGCCGCTGCGGCTGATGGTGGCAGTGTCGAGTGGGACTTTGTCTCGGTCCTGCGACCACCAACTTCGTCCGAGGCGCGTCTCTTCGGATCCTTTGGAGAAGCGGAACGAGGAATTGCTGCTACTCGGGGCTTGTCGCAGGAAGGAAAAGTCTTCTACTCTCTCGAGGGCCAGCCCACGATTTCCGAGACAATTACCAGAACAGGTATTCGAAACCTAGAACGCCAATTGGACGACCTCGACTCGCAAATTCTGAGAGCCATCCGGCAAGGAGATCCCGACACCGTACTATCGCTAGCTAACGAGCAATTCGAGATTTCCCGGCTAGTTGCTAATCAGAGACTGGCACTCGAAGGCGGGGAGCCCGTGGGATGGCAAGTCCTGATTCGTGGGATATTCGGATGATTGTATTGTTCTGCCAGACTTGCCCTGATAACTCCTCTGCTGCTCGACTAGCGTTGTGGAATCGTCCGGCCTAAGACCATCAAGAGTGTTCAACTAGTGACCGAAGTTCCGCGGAAATCACCGAGGTCTCCGGAATCCCACCGGGGGCGCCTGCCCTATCAAGGAGACCTCTGTCCTCGATTCGATCGACAAGACTCCGGAGCCGGGGCGACCCCCATTTCCAGAAAGCGACTTCTCGTAGGAGACGCCGCTTGATTTCAGTCTCCACAAGACTCGATCGGCCGGATGGTCCGGAGGCTGACGCCTCAAGATAAGTACACTTGTAATACTTGCCATCGACGAGCAAGTCAACACCGGTTATCAGCGGTATCCACTCAGAGGTTGGTCTGTCCACCGTTACGCCCACCAAAACGAAGCGCTTCTGACGCTCCGCCAAGAAGCGCAAGAACGTCATATGCGCCTGTAGGGAACTCGGGGGTTCAGGAAGATTCGCGGCAGCAAGGGCATCTGAGACGAGTCCGGGAACGCGCCTCGCGGTCTCTTCCTGGTGTCCTTCAAAGTCACGAGAGAAGACGCTTTCGGCGATTGACAAATCTTCATTCCGAAGGAGGAACACAGCGTCGAATCGATCGTGGCCAGGCCGAATGGCCGAGTTGCCTATGGCGTCGCCGACATCTCGGCGGAGAGACTCCTCGCGTGCTGGATCCCAGATGATTTCCATGGTTTTCAGGGCAGACATGTTGTTACGTCAACTCCTGAGACATCCCTGGAATTTGCCAGAGCCACCTGCACCGAATTGCGATCACACTTAGGACTAGGCCTTTCATAAGTCTTTCCAGGGGAAATGCGACGGGGCAAGACTCACCGTCGTCGGATAGGTGCGTCCCGATCCTTTTGACTTGGCGAAACGTCGAGCCAATCGATTCACACGAGCGCGCATGACGTGGTTTGGCCCACCAACCTCTGGTCACCGGGCAACGGACAGTCGGTGCTTTTCGAGCACCCCCCTTAGTCTCAGGCCGGAACCTCTACCGCCCTGTATCCGTATCGCGCCTCTGAGAGCCCATTCGGGACGAGTCGATCTCCTCGGTAAAGCTCCAGGTTCTTCAAGATTCGTCGCACAGCTCTCTCCGAGACACAGTCGCCCGCCCGTTTGCCATCCGGGTAGGGATGGAGTTTGCCCGCTTCTACAACGCCGTACGCGGACGCGCCCGCCTCAATCGCCAGCGCCCATTCCATGGGCTCGAACGTCTTCGTCGCCTTGATCCACACGAACCCGATAGGAGGCCGGCCCAGGTGGTAATTCTTGGCCCTCGCCACGGGCATCGCCTTCCGCACCCGTTCCGAAATCTGGTCGGATTCCAACCGGGCCCAGATCGCAAGGATGCCAATGAAGGCCCAGCCCATTGCGGTCGTCGTGTCGATCGATTCTTCCACTCTGGCGAACTGCTTTCCGTTCGCACGCAGCTCGTTAATCTTTTCGTAGAACTTCCGGATGTTGCGATAGATGAGATTTTGAATGATGGCGTAGCCTTGTGGGCCCTAGGGACAGATGGCCTACCAACTGTCCTCACCGGAATTTCTTGCCTGGCGGACTCGTTCGGACTCTGCTGTCGACGTACTTTACGGTGTACAGCGCCGCTTCTGTTTTTGCCATCTCGACGCCCTACGTTCGAGTTCTTCGCTCTGAGGCTTGCGGCGTCCGATCCGCACGAGACCGAGCCTGAGTCACGCCCCGCCATTGATTCCGCCCGATCCTTGCTCTGCGGTCGACGAGCCGAAGGCGAGGCGGTCTCGAACATTCGCGGGCAAGACGAATCTGAGGCCGAGGGTCATCAGGAACGTCGTTACGACGCCCATCAGGACGAGGATCGAGAACAGACTCTCGTCGATGAGGCCGAGCTCGAGTCCAATCGCGGCGACGACGAGCTCCATCGCCCCGCGTCCGTTCATCGCGACTCCCGCGGCCACGGAGTACCGTTGGGAAAACTTGGACCAGCGCGCGCCGACGTACCCGCCGATGAACTTGCTCAGCACCGCCACGGCCAAGATGGACAGGACGAGAGGCGCGTCGGCCAGGCTCTTCACGACGACGGATAGGCCGATGAACGCGAAGAATATCGGGCCCAGGAATCCCTGGGTGACCGCCGCCGTGGCGGCGCGGACGTCCTTCGCGTCCCGGTCCCCGATGACATGCTCGGCCACGAGGAGCGTCCCGAAGAACGCCCCGACGACGAAGTGGAGGCCGAGGTAGTCCGCAAGGAACGCGAATCCGAGGGCGACGATGAACGGCAGGGCGAACGGGGCGCCCTTTGTGACGAGATGCCTGGAGGCCCTGAGGAGCCAGCTCGCCAAGACTCCGTGGCGGTAGCGGAACAACCGGTCAACCGCGATCAGGAGACCCGTAAACGCCGCGAAACGCAGGACGAGAATCCCCATCGCCAGGGGATCGAACCCGGCGGACGCGCTCACATTCAGAACCACGCCGATCATCGCGAGCCCCGCGACGTCGCACAAGAGGCCCGCAGACACGATGCTCCGTCCGAAGTCGGTCTCGAGCAGCTCCAGGTCCGTGAGGATGCCGATGCTCACGGGGAGCGCCGTGAAGGCGAGTGCGATCCCCAGGAACATCGAGGAACCGAGGGACAGGGCGATAAGGCGCCCGAGCGCGACTCCGGAGAGGAGTGGAATGATGAAGGAGGCGATTGCGATGAAGACGCCGCTCTCCCGGATCGATCGCTTCACGTCTTTCAGCGTGAGCTCAAGGGCGGCCAGGTAGACGATGAAAAAGATTCCGAGGTTCGCCAGGAGCGTGATTCCGGCATCCGGCGAGACGAGGCCCAGGAGGGACGGTCCCAGGACGACCCCGGCTAAGATCTCGCCAAGTAGGGCGGGCAACTTGAGCCGCTGCGCGAGTTCGCCCGAAGCCCTCGCCGCCAGCAGCAGGAGGAGAAGGCTGAGCAAGATGTCCATGGGCCCGCAGACCAGCGGAGAAACGGGCCATAAGGAGAATCACCTGGGTATCGGTCCTGATTCCTTCCCATGAGAGCCACGTCTCAAGGGGAGGCGGCGCCGCAGCCCGCTGGGGATCAAAGCAATCCGACGCATCGTCGGCGGCGTCGGGGCTCCCATCGCGGACTGTCGCGTTCGGCGTTCGGCCAGACGATTGCCATGAGGTCATTTCGGTGGAGACCTCCTCGGACAAACGTTGATGATCGCATCGAACGGCGCCGAATCGGGGCTCCAGAACAGGATGTGGTCACCCAGCGCGGGTGTCTCGATGAGCGCTCGCCAAGCCAGTGGGCTTGTGATCCTTCCTCCCCCATGCGGCCCCGATTACAGAGGTGAGGAATCCCGATGCATTTAGGTCTTGCCGAGGCCGATCAAACTTTCGTGCGATGGGTTTTACGCGGCCAACGGTCATGGTTGATCCGACGCCATTGTCCATCAAGAACTCCGAGGTGCAAGCCGACGGGGATTTTGAGTCCCGCCTTGGATTCGGCGACACGGGGTTCCCTGACCGGGCTAGGGTACAAATCCTTGGTCGACGTGGCCCCGGTGCAGGATCCGGGGTTCTGCAGGGAAGCAAGACCATGCCAGCGAAGAGGGCTCCCATCGGAGGGAAAGGGGACGACGGCGGCGCCCCCGGCGGTTACGTCCAAGTGTTCCTGTACCGGGTGCCGAAGGCGAACCACGATTCGTTCGCGGCCACGGAAGAAAAGCTCTTTGCGATCTTCCGTCGGCACGGGATCGTCGGTTCAGATCTCTACGTCTGCGGGGAGGCACGGATCTTCAAAGGCTTCCGCGACCTCCGCGCGGCGCTCGAGGCCGCCCCCGGGGAAGAAGTTTGGGTGGAGATCGACAGGTACCGCGACCAGGCCGACAGCATTCGGGTTATCGAAGGCATCGGCAAGGACCCGGAGGCCGGCTCGCTGTTCGGTCGGGTCCTCCAGCTCGCGGCCCCCGGCGTCCTCTGCCCCCAGGGCAACGCGGAGCGGGTCCAACTTTGACGGGCCACCGGTGACCGATCGCGTCATTCAGCTGGTGACGCTTGGCTCTGCGGTTGTCACCCCCGGATCCGTTCTTGCTACGGAAATCTGTCAAGGAACTTCTCGAAACAGGTATTTCACCGCCGATAGTGCTTTGGTAGGGGGTCTGCGGGCCAAGGGCCTTTCGTGGTGGAAGATGGAGGCGGACATGGGATTCCCGTCGGATCGCTGCGCGGCTTGCCAAAATGGACTCTTTGGAGGCGGCTAGGACTATGGAGAGCCGCAAGCGGGTTTCGGGGTTGTAGGAAACGTCCGTTTGTGGCGTGCCGGAATCACCTACTTTTGGCCCGATTCCCCCAACCTCGGGGCAATGCGTCGAAGGGACCCCACCACCACGCCATCAACATTATCGTGAAGAGCCAAGCAGCTACAGCAATGCCCCACGCGACCAGATAAGGGACAATCGCACCGCGAATCGTCGCCAGAATCAAACCTGCCCACAGAGCAATGTAGCTTCCAAGAGAAATGAGGAACAGTCGGCGCCAGTTTCGTCGTTGGGCCTCGACGGATCTGAACTCCTTACGCTTCGCCCCCCACGTCGCAGGGCTCGGCCTCGCGACCATGCCGAACCCTCTATTCCCTCATGTCGGCAAAGCATTTTCGGCGGGGATTCACCTCGTTTCGGCATCCCTTCGCGAGACCGACGCCGCCTTCCGTCGTTTCAGAATCCGGTCCCAGATCAGTACGCTGGCGACAGCGTACGCAGCCCAGGTCAGAACCTTGGCGCCGGACGAGATCGTCAGCAAATCGATGAGGAACGCCGCGGGAACCCAGGTTACCAACGGCAGGAAGAACAGAAGGACTTGCCTCAGCGTGCCTCCCGCGTTATCCATGCCGAAACCTCTATCCCTCCATATCGGCATATCTCTGTCGCTAGCGAGGATGGGGAAAGCTCGCTAGTAGATGGTCGAAATGAAACCCAACAGCTTCCGGCAGGAGCCGGAGCGGAAACCCCTGTTGGGAAGGGTGCCACGGG
>Ga0137364_10001918_pt1 | contig 10223 bp, 17 predicted proteins | sample SagtaG_10_FD_104798 | JGI IMG/M metagenome (GOLD analysis project Ga0137364, IMG submission 104798) | Vadose zone soil microbial communities from Sagehorn Ranch, Mendocino, California, USA - Sage1_L_20_16 metaG | ecosystem: Environmental > Terrestrial > Soil > Vadose zone | place: USA... | reverse complement strand
TTATGAAGAAGGGAAGAACAGCGGCAGAGTCATGGCTATTGCCGTGCATCCGTTTATTGTCAATGTTCCGTTCCGTCACAAGTATTTTGTTCAGGCGCTAGAATACATTGCGCGGCAGAAGGACGTGTGGTTGACCACGGGCAGCGAGATCGCGGCCTGGTACTACGATCACTATTATACCGTCTAGAGCGAGGCACACCGACTATAAAAAGTTTTCGCTCCTGAATACCGATCGCGAGCTTTCTTTTGACTTCCACATTAAAAAAAATTGATGCAGCAGCAGTGGGCATGCTGTTCCTCATTGGCATTGCCTTCGCCATGACCTTCGTTTTTAACCGGCTGGCGATCACTAATGGTGTCCCCCTCATTCCTTACGTGTTATGGCAGGCCTTAGGTGGGGCTTTGATTCTGCTGATTGCCTGTGGTGTAAGAGGCGAGTTTCCCAGGGTTTCTCCGAGATACTTGAGAGTTTATTTTATCACGGGCATGTTCAATGTTTGTCTTCCAATATTTGTCCTAAGCTTGGTTGCGCCTAAGGTACCCTCGGGAATCCTGAGCCTGGGCCTGATGTTAATCCCGTTGATAATTTATGCTCTTGCCCTTGCACTTGGTATGGACCGGTTTCGATGGGTGCGTCTTATAGGTATTCTCCTTGGTCTGGCCGGCGTTTTGCTCGTACTGCTCCCCAAAGCAAGCCTTCCGTCGTCAGATATGGTGGGATGGGTCGTCCTTGGATTGGTCGCGCCGCTCTGTTACGCATTGGGAACGATCCTCATGGCGAAACTGGATCCTCCCGAATCAAAATCCTTACCCTTGGCCTGTGGTCTGTTGTCAGCTGCGGCAGTTACTATGCTTGTGGTGATGCTAAGCAGTGGTACTTGGTGGTTTTTCAATCCGCAATTGGGCAAAGGGGAATTGGCAGTTGTGGCTGCCGGCATAAATCAAGCTGCAATTTTTGTTTTGATGTTTGAAATTGTTAAGCGTGCCGGACCTGTGTTTTTCTCCACGTCGAATTACATTGCGACACTTCTCGGCGTTGCATTAGGCATGTTGTTTTTTGGGGATAGCTACAGTTGGTGGATATTGGCGGCCATGGTTTTGATGTTTATCGGCTTATTCTGTGTAAATGTGATAGGCGCTTCCAAAGCTCGGGCAATCGTGTACGCAGAAACGTAAGGAAGACCTACCGTGCGCTGGGTGTAACTCGTCCAAACACAAGTGCGATCAGGTAGTTGTCGTTTACCATTGAACCTGAATTCATAAAAGTGCTAGAAGCCTTTAGTTTCAAACGACCCGTCATCAGTAGAACCATCGGAGTCGGAGGGCTTCAGGCTACCGTTGGCGCGTTTCGGATAGCGGGACATTTCACGGAATGGGATTCTGCGCGGGGGACCGAGCACCGTCATCCAATGTTTCTAGGTGGGTTCCACGCGAGCGGAAATGCCGCAGGTCTAGACTGAAGGAGGTCTCCCTATTGCTTTCTTGTCCCCACTTGGGGTATCAAAGGCTCCAAAAAAGTCAATTACGGGACAACGACGGAACGTTAGGAGAACTTTGACCGCGACGGGGTCCATTGCTTATGCCCGTTCAGACCTATCCTTTATAAGGGCAATGCTCGCACAGTGAAAGGAAGATAATATGAGAAAAACCGGGCACCGCTTATTGGTAACGGTCGCCTCAATTATGGTGGTGTTGCAGCCATTCGCTACCTGCGTATTTGGGCAGACGAGTGAACCATCTTCTTTCTATACCTTTGTTACAGTCGACGTTCCTCTGCCTGACGGGCAGCTTGGTTTCACAACTTTGGCCGATGTTAACGAAGAAGGTCAAATCACGGGAGGATTCACAAGTAGCCTTTTAGGACCCTATGGCTTCCTGCTCAACATCAGGAAGAAGGTTAGCTCAACTGAAATCCGATGCCCAGGAAAAGATGTAATTGGTACCGAGCCCCAATCTATCAACAGGCATGCTGAGATTGCAGGCTTTGCGTCCGTCATTGTAGAAAGGATCAAGATCCCACAGTCACCGTCTAAGATTGTCATCACCAAGATCAGCGGCTTCTTTCGTGACAGAACGGGTCAATGCACCATTCTTGATTTCCCCGGCGCAAATTTGACTGAGGCTATCGGCGTGAACGATGATGGGCAGGTCGTTGGGGATTACAGGGACGCCAATGGTATTTTTCATGGTTTTTTTTGGGATGCTGGCCAGTTTCTCACGATTGACGTACCGTTTCCGGAAGCGAGACTCACGACTCCTAGCGGAATAAACAACATCGGGCAGATCGTCGGATTCTACTTCGATAACAACGTGACAGAATCGTTTCCGAACGGGTATGATCGTGGATTTCTTTACGATAATGGAATCTTCACCTCTTTCGATTTTCCGGATGCTGTCGCGACGTCCCCCGTTGACCTCAACGACAATGGCCAGATCGTGGGAATCTTTGCTACTGACACTGACTCGACAGGGCGTAGCTTTCTGCTCGATGCTGGCAGATTCACCACCTTTGATGTGCCTTTCTCTGGGGTCGTAGCGACTCAGGTTAGCGGCATCAACAATCGAGGCCAAATTGTGGGACGATACATCACGAGCAATCCGGGCGATCTAGTTAACCCGTTCCCTAGCCATGGGTTTGTCGCCACACCGAACGTCAACTCCCCACTGGTCGCGAATTTTACCACAACCACAGGCACGCTTTAGGCAAGGCCGCTGTTTACGAATGGCTGAAAGAGGAAACCCCATCTGATATGCGTTTGAATCGCTTCCGAAATCAACTCACCTCATCGCATCGTGCACCTTGAGCAATAAGCAGGTTGCATGAAAGTGCGTGACCCTCGGCGTAATATCGTCGAAAGCAGCACGATCAACGAGTAGAGGACCGCAAGGGCTGCCAAAACTACGGCTATAATGCCCCTCATAAATCCTACTGCCGAGTACAGTACATCTAACGGCTAGGTGCTTGGGCCATAAACGTAAGCATAGTCGAGCATCGGCGTCGCTTCTGGAAGGTGTTGCCATGCTTGGCGAATTTTGCAAACGCTATCGCATCGTCGGTTCCGGTGTGCATGATCACGACACCGGGCCGCTGGACTCCGAAGGTTACCATTTTCCACCACTCCGTTCCGCGCCTGCTAGAATAGTTGGGCTAAGCCCTTACATCTAGGACAACCGCGTTGTAGGTACTTGGCCATGGGGATGCACCTACATCTAGCCTAGGTTTTCTCATGGTCAAATCAAGGGGCGGCCCTTCCTAATTCCCTGCACCATGGGCGCTAGTTGTGTGGACTTCTAGGACACGATGCGCAAACGGGATCGCCTCGGCCAACGTAGCTCCTTGATTTTTCACTAGGACTGAAAAGGGGCACGGAGATTGCTCCTGCATTCGCCCAGGGACCGTCAATGGCAACACTCCTCTTTATACTGGCAATGACGGCGCTGATTTATCTTGCGCCCAGGCCTATGCCGAAACGACGAAGCCGGAGAAGCGCGGGCGACTGGAAACCACTAGGGCTCTAGCAAAAACTGGCTCTGGCATGCTTCCTTCGCGCCCCACTGTCCACCTGGCGAACCCGCGAAGAGCATGAGGATGGGCATCAGCCGCGACCGCAGGCCGCCGGCTGAATGCTTTGGTTAAGCGCTTCAGGTGATGACTCTTCCCGCTGAGACGCTGATTCGGAATCTCCGAGACGATCCAGCCTCTCACGCAAGACATCGAACGCCGACTGCATGTCCGCCCGAATCCAAACATAGACGCAAACTCTGATTGCCAGTCCGTCCTCTCCCCGCCTTAACTGCCAGGTCCTGCATCTCGGCATAGTTCCGTGCTAACGCAACGATGCGCTTTTCCAACTCTTCACGGATTTTGTGGGTCGTCGTCCCGGGTTGGTGATGTAGCGCGAACCTGCCGGTAGCATCAACGCAAGGTTATGATTCTTCGTCCGCGAACGACTGCCCATCTCATTCGATAATGACAATGCGAGCATACACCCGAGATGGGCAGCAGCCTTGCCCTTGGAAACGGCTCGTCCACCACCACGCTCAATGGAAAGCCGCAGCGGGGACATTTTTGAGCCACGTGCTTAGCCATATCTTTAGCATAACTCCCAAGCCGGGTGTGGGGCTAGATGGCTCGGCTCCTCTGGCCTAAGATGCTATTGTTCCTTAAAGAATCATGGCCGACGTAGCCAAGATACCGACTGGATTTGATTTCTTGGCGCGCCCGGAGGGATTTGAACCCCCAACCCTCAGATCCGAAGTTGTATCTGTTTCCTTATAGTTTCATTTAGCCCTGCCCTTTCAAGCCTTTTTCGATTACCCGTCCGTTCGCTTTTTATCTGCTTTTGGCTGGTTTTGGATCAGTCCGGTAGCGGACTGGTAGCAACGCGGATCGGTCTCAATTTTCACAGAGGCCGATTCGGGACAGGCGCTTTGACAATTTACCCTCAGATCATGAGTTTGATGACCTCAAAAAGGCGGCATGAAAACGGGAACTTTAAGGGGGTTGCTACCAGGTAGCTACCGGGAACAGAAGGGGGAGAGTAACAAAGTGAGCACTCCATCTTTGATCTTTGGCGAAGCGTTCATGGCCGCAATCCGTCAGGCGGTCAGGGAAGAGATCCAGGCGGCCGGCAATGGACACAAAGAGAGCGGACTCCTTACTCCGGAGGAACTCGCGGAGAAACTCAAAATCCCGGTGACTTGGGTGTATGAGCAAAGCCGTCAAAAAAAGATCCCTACCCACCGCTTGGGTAGATACATCCGCTTCGACCTCCGCGAGGTATTAGAGAGCCAGAAGAAAAACTGATGCACGTGAATCGACAGGTCAAATAAAAAGCGGGGCTGAGAGAGCGTCCAACTCTCGCCAGCCCCTAAGAGAAAAAACCGATGCGTAGAATCGGCTATCCCTACACCTTTTGTAAATCCCCTCTTTCGGTAAAGCAACTCCCGCGCGCGCCTCCTTCCACCCAGGTCAAGACTTTTATTTGTCACGATCTCGTAAGTCACGGAGGAACTATGTTGAAAAAAGGAATGAGTCAAAAGCTGACGACGGCGAGCGGAAAGGAGGAAGCATATGGGGAGCAGAAACCTGATGGTAAAAAGGCTGGCGGTAATGTCGTCAAAAGATAGGGATGCCTTACAAGGGAGAGTCATGGCTTTATTCAGAAGGGCTCGTCTGCGAAGCGTTAAAAAAGTCCGTCGGGATCAGGTGCCACCGGTCGCGTCGAAGCCTGTTACACCGCGCGCCATAGTGGCGTGGCCGGATGGCCTTGGCGCTAAGGCAACCGTCTTTGTTGTCGCTGACACCGACGTTGAGGCGGAGCAGATCCGCTTGGCGCTGGAGCAGCTCGGGCTCGGTAAGGCCTAAACACTAACTCGGAAACCAAGGAGGAAGTTCGAATGTCGGAAGCGGTTAGAAACTTGGGGACCACTCGTGAAAAACCGCCCGCATTTGCCCTATTAACGCACGATCTCGACCCTTACCGAACCATTCACCGATTCACCGAGCAGCGTTAATGCTTTGGTCGTCATTCTGTTTAAGAGTCGTCGTTTCATTTCCTTCCCTCAGTTCATCCAGCGGCTTTACCACGGCGTTTTTCCTGTTGATTGCAGTTGATCGGGTGATGTTTTATGACGTTGTTCGGCACAAAGGACAGGCACCGGCCGGCAATCCAAAGATCTTCACAACAGCGCGGGCCGCTTGGGCTTCCGCCCATAATTTGACGGCACGCTTCATCGCTCTTTCAAGCGCCAGCTTTTCCGCTCGTTCCTGACGCGTGGGTCTCCCACCGCGATCTGCTCTACGCTTGCGCCATTCCTTATTCCCGAGCTCGAATCCCACTGATTTTACTCGGCCGCTCGCGCCTCACGCTCGGCTCTAACCCGATCGATTTCGGCACCGGTAAAGATCCTAAAGCCTGACTGGCTTCGGCCTGCCCGGATCTTCCCATCGCGCTCCCAGTTGCGGATCGTTAGCCCGCAAACATCGAGCGCTCGCGCTGCTTCAGACGTTAGATAGAACCTGTCCTGAATCTCCACCATATCGACCTCCGAAAATAAAAAAGCCGATGCGCCCGCTCCGGACGGGACGACACCGGCCTAACTCTGTGAACATCTACCCTCATCATCCACCACATCCACCACGAACACTTGTAAGCTAAGAATACGCTATAAGTGTGAAACCCGCAAAAAAAGAATTTAGTCGTCCTCGACTGCCCCGGATTCGCAAGCCGTCGCCATTTTTCTTAGCTCTCGATCAGCCTTGGCGTTTGCCCCGGCCGGCGTGTAGATCTTGCCCTTCGATCTGCGCGGTTTAACCGGTGGCGTCGTGCGCTCCTCGACGCCTTTCCCATACAACCAGCCCCAAGAACCATCGTCGAAAGGAATCAGAAAGTAGCGGCTATCCGGTGGCAGGCTGATCTCTGCAAGCTGCCGGGCCCTCGAGCGGCTCGCCGCCACTTGGAGAAAGCTGTGGCGTGAAAGATCATCGCGCTTCCAGCTCCGCTTCCATTGGCCGCCCATGATCGCACCGATTTCAGGAAATTCGGAAGACGAATGGCGGTGGCGCTATGACCGACAATGAATGTTTTCTCGCCGTCATCGCGGAAGGGCTCTCACCGCGCGCTAAAAAGCTCTTTTCGACAGCCAAGGCGCGCCACGGCAGATATGAGGCGCTGTTAAAAATTGCGAAGCGGGTAAACGCGCCTAAACGTGCAAGGCCGGCAAGACTGGAGGCTGCACGCATCAAGGCGATCATAGACTTCGAACTACAAAGCAACAAAGACAACGAAAATTGGACCTTCCGCAAAGGCGGTCTTGCGCAAGTTGACGGCGCGTTACTCGCGAGGCCCGCAAGCCTTGCGAGCGGGGCCGACGGTCCGTCTCAAGCCGCGGGTTAGAGCTCTCACTCGTAACCACCGACCACAATTTCAAAACGATACCGGTCCAACTCCGGCTGGCGCTCAGCGGAGCAATGAATTCCATACTCCGCCTCCTTCGAGCTTGGATAGTGATGACGGGCGAGAAGCCCACTGTTATCTCTGACCCAGTCGGAACCACGAAACAGATACGTTTCAGGCATCTGCCCCTCCTTCAGGACGACCAAGCAGACAAGCAGAGTTTCCGAGAACTTGCTCTCCGTAACATACGTGTAGTTGTAATTCGTGATGGTTTTGACTTGAACGTCATGGTACTTGCCGCTCAGAGTCCTCGCGACGAAATCAATGCCGCGGTCGTCCACCTCCGCAGAGAAGACCAAGAAGCCGTACATCGCGAACTCCATCTTCGCGAAGTGCTCTCCGAAGGAGCCCTTCTGGAGTTTATTCAGCCGCGACCACTGATACCGCGTACACCCTCCCGTGAGCGCTAACGGGTTGCGCTTGAGTGGCAACCGCGCTCATCATGTGCAGGCGTCCAGCGGGTGGCTCGGCGCGGTTGGCCACTCCAAGCGCCTGTTAGGCAGCACATGTCCATCAGGTTAGACCGAGCAAGTCCCACCGATCTCGATACACGCCTTTCGGGTCCTGAAACTTCCTCATGTCGGTATCCTTGTGTTGGTTGCCGGCCTTCCCTGGGGCGGCGAGCCATGCCTTGTGCGACTCTCGACAGAAATTGGCCACAGTCGCGCGTGGTACGATGTAATACTGTGGAGTATCGAGCTCTTCGAACAGTACAAAGACATAGAACAGGTTTTCCGCAACATCTATTTCCGCCTTCTTGTTCAGGATCCAGTCAGGCTTATTACCACATTTGGTCTTAACTTGGATGCCGACGCTCTTTGTTGCGTCAACATTGGATGCTAGTATGTCGATACCGCGGGTATTGCGCAGAGTAAGAGATGCAACCAAACCTCTCCGCGTAAGCTCGGCGGCGACGAAGTACTCCCCCGCGATCCCCGTTTGGATGGTCGAGAGCTTTCCCATAACCCCCGATGTTAGTGTGCTGCCTAATAGTGAATATATGGATCTGTCTTTTGCGATACTAATATCGGCAAAGGCCGGCTGCAAGGCGAGGGCCGACTCTGCTCCGTCGCTCATCCGGCCTTCCCGTTGGGTGGCGGTCCGTTGGCGGTGGGGCGACTCACTTGACGGTGCGTTAAACAACCCGGCTATAGCTTCCCAAACACTGCCTCGGCCTGCTGGGGCAAGCGCTCCCTGTTTCTTATCAACGTAGTGCGTAGACGCTAGAGACCGGGCGGTGCGGATGCCTTTTTATTCTCCGTCCGTGACAAAACCGATTCTCATCTCCTTTTCGCGACCGGGCGTGCCGACGAAGCCCAGCACTTCGCCGTCAACGACCGTGTAGCCGGCGATCTGCCCGTGGTTGTTGAGCCCGTGCACTATCGTGAGCGCGCTACCCGGTATCTCGACGATCTCGAACTGGTGGGTCGCCGCGCGGTAGTACCAGCTCGCGAGCGAGGTGTCGGCAGTCCGGTACACGCCCACCATGTCGCCACGGTTATTTATCCCGAGCGGAGTCGTGGGTCCGAAGGGACTGTCGACGGTGACGACCCGCTCCCCCTTTTTCAGGAATCCGTGGATGTCCTCGCAGCACGGTCCCAGGTAGTAGTATCCAACGATGTGGTCCCGCTCGTTGATGCCCGTCGCCGCCGTCGCGCCGACTGCCGGTCCCACCGCGATGCCTATGTCGACGGTGAAGAACTTGCCGTTCTTGTACACGTATGCGACCTGACTCGCTAAGCCCTCATGTCTCCAGCCGACCACATGGCCAAGGTTATTGATCGCATTCGCCACTGGCACATCCAAGATCTTTATTTTGTTCCCGTCCAAGATGAAGCTCTGCGGACGGGGACCGCCGAAGGAGTCGATGATGAGTCCCGTTATCACTCCGTTTTCGTTGATGCCTCTGGGCTCGACTTGGCTCCCGTTGATGGTGAGCGCGGTCGATTTGCCGTCGCTCAGCAGGAACCCGGTCTCAACACCGAATGGCTGCACCACGCCGTATCTTCCGACGACATCCTCCAGGTCGTTCAGCCCGTCTACGATCGTGGCCAAGGCGCCGCCGACGGAGACAGTCTCGAACTTGAACTCTGTCGCGTAGGAAACAGTGGTCATGCACAGCACCAGGATCAGGGTTTTCATTTTGTCCTCCGTGTTCAATTGTCCAACTGCGCCCTTTTTGCATTCATCGTACGTGTCGCGGGTATTCCGGCTCGGTTATGAGCAACAGATGTACCATTCAGCCGACGCGAGACAAATCGGATACTTGCAACAAGTCGTCGGTTACACTGGCTGTGACAATCGTGACGTAGTTGTCACGTTTTGTCCTATGTCATTGGCAGGGATCACGAATGGTTAGCCGACGGTACGCACTGGTTTCTGCGCCGACACCACCATGCCGGCTAACCTCACGCCCGAGTGCAAGGCCGCGGAGGCCGCATTCCGCAAGGCGCGCGACCCGCATGAGCGCCTCGAGCACCTGCGGGAGATGCTTCGCGTCATTCCGAAGCACAAGGGAACTGACCACCTCCAGGGCGATATCAAGCGGCGCATCAAGGAGCTCGTCACACAACAATCTCTGCACGTTCATGCAGGATCAATTTGAAGCTCGCCTTACTTCATCGAAGGCACTGCGCTATTAGTCCATCCGTTCAGCCCGGACTGGCACGTTTGCGGCAGCGTCTTGGTAGCGGGTCGCCAAGGTTCTATCGTGGAACTTGCGCGCTTCCGGCTCAAAAACTTCACCGTAAGCATGAAGGAACTCGCGGAGTGGTTTGGGCTTGAGCTTGCCCGAATTGCCGTGGATGAATGTTTAACTCCGATTGAAAGTTGATGGCAAAGTATCTTACCCGCAATTGTCCGCGCTGTAACGGTTATCTCGCAATTGTGCTCCCGGAGCGGCCACAAGCGCCGGTGCAAGCGATCAACGGGCGTTGCGCAAGGTGCGGCCATCGTGTCGCGTGGATATTGATTCGCGGGAACCGCGTTGGCGTTCGCCATCCAAGGTCTGCTTCCAAAAAAACCTTGACTCCTTCCCTCCACTGACGTTAAGGTGCGCCATCCCAAACGCCGGGGGGCACCATGAAACCCGCCTCGCTGTTCCTTTGGTTTGCGATTGGCTTTTCCCTTTCGATGGTTCTCATTGTCCACCGCGCCTATCCGCACGGCGGCGGCCTTGACGGCTTAGTGCCACCCGTGGAGAATGGGCCGCTAAGGCCAACTGGCGATCAACAACGGTAAAAGTGCGGGCATGCGGTACAAAGT
>Ga0137364_10001916_pt1 | contig 10230 bp, 6 predicted proteins | sample SagtaG_10_FD_104798 | JGI IMG/M metagenome (GOLD analysis project Ga0137364, IMG submission 104798) | Vadose zone soil microbial communities from Sagehorn Ranch, Mendocino, California, USA - Sage1_L_20_16 metaG | ecosystem: Environmental > Terrestrial > Soil > Vadose zone | place: USA... | reverse complement strand
TCATTTGCGCCGTAAATTGCGTCAGCCACCCAACTGCCGCCGCGTCCATGCCAGCGTTCGCGCTTCAGGATCTTATCCAGCGCAGTGCGGGGGTTCGCTGACGGCACCATCGTGCTCAGCACTCGCGCATGAGCTTTTTCTTCGATCGCACTTTTTCGGAGAAATTCCTGAACGTCCTTTTCGCTGGCGAACGCGCGCTCGGCTTGATTGTGAAATTCTGCTTCCTGCCGTTCTTCCGTCGCTTCCATACGGCGAATGGCAATTTCCGCTCCAGCGATTTTGTTCCACCACCGATTTAGACGGCGCCGAATCGTGTCTGTGTAAACAGGCGCATCGGCGCCGAGTTCCTTTAGCTTTGCTTCCCAACGCTGCGCATGACGCTCTTCTGCTTCTGCCATGCGCAAAAGAATGCCTTTGCGTTTTCCGTCGCGCTCACGTTCTGCGAGGTCGCGATAGGTTTGTGCGGTTTCGACTTCAGCCTGCCAGTTGCGCTTTGCAGCGTCGATCGTTTGCTGATGATCTTTCTGCTCTGCGGCCATGCCGCATTAAAGCGCAAGGCGCGGCGGTTTCCAATCGACCCTTAAGGTGCCGGACTGGAAACGATGCTCCTTGATGCGTCTCCTCCTTCAATCAGCAGGCTCGAACGCAGCGCTTAGCGCCGGCTCGACGCGCGCTCTTAGTTGTTGGGCCGTGATTATGAGTGCAACGGAACCGATGATCAGAGCGGCAGCAATTAACGTGCGTACGGTGACGGTTTCACCTGCGAAAAGAGTGCCGAGCAGGACAGCGACAACAGGATTCACATACGCGTAAGTGGCGACCTTCGCCGGATCGCAGTGACGCAGCAGCCAAATGTAAGCCGTGTACCCAACAACGGCGCCGATAATTACGAGATAAACAAATGAGCCGAGCGACAACATGGAAACGGAACTGGGATGAAACTGCGGCAGTTCGCCGGTGACCACGCCCGCGAGCAAAAGCAATATGCCGCCACAGATCATTTGTTGAGCAGCAGTGAGAAATGGTGAGGCTGCGTGTTTCGCAGCGCGCGAGTAAAGTGAGCCCGCCGACCAAATAAAACTACTGACAAGCAGGATCGATATTCCGATGGCAGGATTTCGTCCGCCTGACGAGTGAAGATGCAGACCCGGTCCGAACAGGATTCCCACCCCCACAAAACCGCCGGCAAGCCCCATCCACATAGTTGGCGTCGGTCGTGGCGCCATTCCCGTGGCCCACCCCAGCAGCACGATGTAAATTGGAACGATTGCTACGATCAACGCTGCCAATCCGGAATCGATATATTGTTCCGAGATCGTCACGCCGCCATTGCCGCCGAGAAGCAAACACGCGCCGATGATGAATGACGTGCGCCAGTTCGCCCAAGTCGATTTGCCGATCCCCTGTGACCAGGCAATTGCATACATGATCATGCCGGCCAACACGAATCGCGCGCCTGCCATTAGAAACGGCGGAATGGTTTCAATGGAGAACCGAATGCCGAGATACGTGGAGCCCCAAATCACGTACAGCGCAGCAAACGCGATGATAACGAGTGTTTTCTTTGGGGCGGCCATTGAGGAATGACAATGTCGCATTCGTTACGCAGAGCAACCGCGCGAATGGATTGTAGAGGCGTTTGTGGCAAACGCCTTACCATTGGGTGCTTGACACAAGCACCGTTACGCCTGTTAGCGGGTCGCTACGCGCCGCGTTTGAAAAGGAATCGATAGAGCAGCAACAGGATCATGGCGCCGACGACCGACATAATCCAGCCGGCGACGTAATTCTCGCCCGCAAAGACGCGGCCAATCCACGTCCCAACGAACGCCCCCGCGATGCCGAGTAGAATCGTGATAATGCAACCGCCGGGATCTCTTCCCGGCATCAGCAGTTTCGCAATCGCACCGATGACAAGACCAACAAGAATAGTCCAAATAATTGAATGAGCGCCAAAGTCCATAAGCCGAGTTGTATTAACTTGAATCGCGCGGCGCAAGGAAATTTGGTTTGGAACGAAACAATCGCTTCTTTAGCCACGCGCCTGTGGCGTGGGTTCGCAGCGCAACGCCAGAACGCTGAGCAGCACACGAGCCCCGCGTATTGTTTCCGGCGCCCGCCGGAAACTCTTCCCCAAAAGCACAGGTTCCCAGCTCAATGCGAACAAATTCCGGCGATTGGCGAGGGCGCCAACTGCTGCACGCGATGGCGCGTGCGCTCCCCAGAAAGGGGCCCTACAACTCGATGACCTGCGCGGAGTGAATGTCCTCGCTCGCGTGAATTTCGCGGAGCAACTCTTCGCTAGGGGCGGTATCGAGATTCAACACCGTGAGCGCGGTGCCGCCAGCCTGATTTCGGCTGAGTGACATCGTGGCGATGTTGACGCCGTGCTCACCCAGCAGCGTGCCGATCCGCCCGACCATTCCGGGACGATCCGTGTTTTCCAGCACGAGCACCACGCCCTGCGGCCGGGCTTCGACCGGTCGGTTGTTGATGCTTACAATTCGCGGCGTTGCTCCGAAGAATGCGCCACCCACTGAAACGGTTCTCCCTTCGCCGACGGCGGAGACCTCGAGCATGTCAGTATAATCGCCGGGCGCACTGAGCCGTGATTCGCTCACCCTTAAACCGAGCGTTTCGGCAAACGCGGGCGCGTTCACTTCGTTGATTTCGCTGCCACCGGCGATTTGGAGAAAGCCTTTCAGAGCTGCGCGCGTGATTGCAGTTGTATCGACTTCGTTAACCTTGCCGCTGTAGTTGATGTTGAGCGACTCCGCGCGTTTCGGCGCGATCTGCGAGAGAAATTTGCCGAGCTTTTCGGCGAAGCGCAGATGCGGTCCGATGATCGCCAGCGTCTTGGCGTCGAGGTTCGGCATGTTCACTGCGTTACGGATGGTGCCTTCGAGCAGCACGGCGCGGATCGATTGGGCGATTTCAATACCCACGCTCTCCTGCGCTTCCGCCGTTGATGCGCCGAGATGCGGCGTAAGAACAATATTGGGCGCACCGCGCAAAGGCGAATCCGCCGGCAGCGGTTCAATCTCGAAAACATCCAGCGCGGCACCGGCGACCCGCCGATCTCGCAACGCCTGCGCCAGCACTGCCTCCTCAACCAGGCCGCCGCGAGCGCAATTGATGATGCGGACACCGCGCTTTGTCTTCCTTAGCCGCGCGGCATCAAGAATGTGGCGTGTCTCAGCAGTAAGCGGCGTGTGCAGCGAGATGAAATCGGCATTGGTGAGCAAATCGTCGAGTTCATCCACCAGTTCTACTTGCAAACTCCGGGCGCGTGTGGGGGACAAGTAAGGATCGTAAGCAACCACTCGCATACCAAAACTGATTGCACGTCGACTCAGTTCGCTTCCGATGCGGCCCATGCCGATCACGCCCAGCGTCTTGTTGTAGAGCTCGACGCCTTCGAAAGTTTTTTTGTCCCAGTGTTTGTTGCGAACGTTTGCGTCAGCCTGCGGAATTTTGCGCGCAACGCAGAGCAACAACGAAAATGCATGTTCGGCGGTGGAGATCGTGTTTCCGCCCGGCGCGTTTAACACCACGATGCCGCGCCGGGTCGCTGTCTCGACGTCGACATTATCGACTCCAACGCCGGCGCGTCCCACGGCACACAGTTTGTTACCAGCATTCAAGATTTCGGCGGTGACTTTGGTCTGGCTGCGCACTACCAGCGCGCTGAACGCCGGAATCAACTCAACGAGTTCGCGCTCATTCAAGCCGGTTTTAACCGTGACCTGCAGCGCGTTCTCGCGCGCTAGTTCGTCCACTCCGCGTTGCGAAATGGAATCGGCGATGAGGACCTTCGGTGCAGTCACAGGAGTTAACTTTAGGCGTTCGATCGGATCTCACAGAGTGTCGTTCTTAGCGAAGCGCAGAATCCAGCTACTTCGACCAACTTCGAAGTCAAGTTATGCACGGCGAATGGTCAGTCGCTTTCGAAGCCAAACCACGAATGCAATTAATTGAAGTAGCTGGATGTTTCGCTTCGCTCAACGTGACAATGTCTCTGAGCCCGGCGCACTTAAGTCTTAAAATTCAGGTCTGTTCTGTTACTACTTTCAGGCCATGCAAGAGCGCAGAGCGTTCTACGTAATTTTCGCCATCGCAGCCGCGCTTATCGTTCCGGCTGCGCTCACGTTGCGGACGGTTGTTCACCCCGTCGTGTTGCAACCAACGTCGGATAATCCGACGCCGCTCGGATACACGTGGAGCCTGCTATTGTTTATCATCCCAATCGGCGCACTCGGCTGCTGGTTTGCCTGTCAACCCGATTTGCAGTTTCCCAGAAAAGCGTTCTGGCGAACGATCGCGGTGCTAACGCCGCTCGGTTTCCTTCTCGACCTGTTGTTTGGGAACGCGTTTTTCGTTTTCCCAAACAAATTGGCCACTCTCGGCTGGGGAGTACCCGCGCTTGGTGGAGCGATTCCCATCGAAGAATTCATTTTCTACCTCGCAGGGTTCATGCTGGTGCTGCTTAGTTACATTTGGTGCGATGAATACTGGATGGCGGCGTACAACGTGCCCGATTACGCGGTAGCAGCCAAAGGCATCCCGCGGATCGTCCGTTTTCATTTCGCCTCTGTGGTGGTCGGCATTTTGCTGATCGCCGCTGCGATCGTGTATCGAAGGTTTTTCTCGGGCGCGCCAGAAGGTTTCCCCTGGTATTTCGTTTATCTCGTCTGCGCGTCGCTCATTCCATCGGCTGGCTTTTTTCACACTGCCCGGTCATTCATTAATTGGCGCGCATTCAGTTTTGCGTTTTTCCTGCTGCTCCTGATCAGTTTGCTCTGGGAAGCGACGCTCGCGTTGCCTTACGGCTGGTGGGAATACCGGCGGTGTACCATGATGGGGCTTCACATCGGAGCGTGGTCCGGCCTGCCGATCGAAGCAGTTTTTGTCTGGTTCGCTGTGACTTTCACCACACTCATCACGTACGAAGTGATCAAGATCTGAAAAGCGCTGGGAACGCGGGCTCTTGAAGCATTCTTCGGGATTCGAAAATAATTTCTCTGCAACCTGTAGCCACGGCACTATGCGCCGTTCAAGTTCTTGTTAACCCGAGTAGACCGGCCATAGGCCGGTGGCTACAGGTTACCCGTAAATGATCAGATGAATCGATTCGGGTAATTGCTGTGCGACGTTCGTAACCACGCTCCCACGAAGCAATTTGGACATAGCTGTGCGCTGTGAGGCACCGATGATGAGATAATCCACTCCCAGCGTCGCTGTAAGATCAAGAATAGTATTCGCTGCGTCGTCGCTCACCGCATACACCGGGAGGACACAGACATTCCGTTCAGCCCCTAACTTCACCATTGTCGACATGATTGCTGCCGCCTCAGGGTCATCCTGCCATTTGGGGCGACCAGGCGTGGTCGGGGCACGCGCGTAGAAGACCACGATTTCTTTGACGTACAAAACATACAACGTCGCGTTGCGCAGCTGCGCTTCGTCCAAGGCGAATCCGAGGACGGTGGTAATGCCGCGTGCCGCCACCATGATTCTGTGGCCTTCTTGAATGCGTGTCTCCACCGTTGTGACGAGATCGGGCGTGACCATCGCGGCAACTTCGCGCTTCAGAGTAAGCGTTTTTAGCCCCGCGATCTTATGCGAGTAGGCGCGGAATCCGAGGCCTACGCCCAAAACACAAACCGCGAAGAAGAGCGCATCAGGTTTTGTTTTTGCGATGGTGACTTCGACCAATGCGAGCACGAGGAACGTGGCACCCATGATCAGGCGCTCGTACGCCCGCAGTCCCAGATGCTTGTTAAACGTGCATGCGCCGAGATTGACTGAAATAGCGCCTACAACGCCGATGGCATACAGACCCGCAAGAGCCTCGAATTGCCTCATGATCGCGAGCACCAAGATCGGAATTGCAACCGCGACAATCAATGGAATGCGGGGCACGCCGTGTTTGTTCAGGCGCGCGAATTGTCGCGGCATCTCGCCGTCCTGGGCCATCATGTAGATCACGCCAATTAATGCGACGATGGCGGTGTTGACCGCGCTGACCAGCAGTAGGCCGAAGACGACGCCGACGAAAATAGAAAAGGCCTGTCCGAACCACACGCCTCCCACGCTTTCGGCGTAACGCTCCCCAATGAAGCGCAACATGTCCTCCTTGTGCGAGATTAACTCCGGCGCGAATGACTTCGGCAGCGACAGCATCGCCCAGCCGAGCAATGCCGTTCCACAGACCACTTCGATTGCCACCGGCAGAATTGCTTTCGTCGCTGTGCGCGTGACTTTCGGGGCAGCCGCGGTGGCACCCGGGTCCAGTTTCATCACACCAGTAAGATTCGCAATCGCCTCCACTCCGCTCAAAGCCAGGATCACTCCGACGAACTGCACCCAAAGCGTTTCCAAGTCAGTATGACGCGGCTCAAGATGGGCCAAATTTAGATAGCGCGCGCTGAAAGCGATCGTCGCTACAACGACGATCACAGCCGGCACAGCCAGCCAGATGGAGACGCTACCGCTGTGTTTTGGACCGAAATAATTAAGGATACCGAGCGCCAGGATGACCGCCATTGTTGCTTCTGGCGCATACTGGGTCGGGACACCAAAATAACTGACGCCCGCCCAGCCACTCAATGCTGCGGTGACGATAAAATTCGCAATCAGCAAAAGCGCCCCGACCGACGCCAAAAAGCGGCTCTGTTGCCGGGCGGCAGAATAGACCCCGCCGCCGTCGGGAAAATGGGCGCAGACAATAATATAATTGAACCCGACGATGGCTGTCAGAAGGCAAACGGCGAGGATGATCGGACCAGACGCGAAGCCAGCGGCGACAAAAGCCAGCCCGAGCACGTATGCCTTGCTCGTTCCCCAATCACCGTAAAGCAGCGCCGCGGCGCGCTTCCAATCGACATTGCGCGGCCGATGGACTCCTGCGGAAATAATCTCGGCCATCGCTTATGAGCGGTAACTTTCAATTGTGCCAGCGCCCGCTGGCAAGCTCTTTCTCAGCCTCACTGGAAGTGAGTGTGAGCTGACGCAATCAGAACATTTTTTGAGCCGATCTGCTCGACTCAAACTTCCACACGCGCGCCCAATTCCACTACGCCGTTCGGCGGCAGACAGAAATACGAAGTCACATCACCGGCATTGCGCGTCATCCACGCGAAGATCGATCCGCGCCACGAAGAAAGACCAAGTTTGCGCGTAGCCAGGATCGTCTCACGGCCAATAAAGTATGTAGTACGCATGGGATCAAAACGGAGGTCGGCTTGTTTTACGCGATCGAGCGCGACAGGGACATTGGGTTTCTCTATAAATCCGAAATGGATCTGTGCGCGCCAGAATCCTTCATGCAGATCCTCTAAAGCGACGCGATCTTTTGCGTTGACAAGATAAGGAACCTCTTCGGTTCGCACCGTGAGCAATACGACTTGCTCGTGCAGAACTTTGTTATGCTTGAGATTGTGAAGCAAAGCGAGCGGCGTCCCAAATCGATTTCCCGACATGTACACTGCGGTCCCCGGCACTCGTCTGATATTCTGGTTTTTCAGTTCCGACAGAAATTCGTCGAGTGGAATGCAAATTTCGCCCAGTCGACTGCGAAGAACGCGGCGTCCCTTCCTCCATGTCAGCATCAGGAAAAGAATCGCCGCGGAGACTAGCAGCGGGAACCAGCCGCCATGCGCTATTTTGAGAATGTTGGCTCCGAAAAATGCGAGGTCGATCGTGATAAAAAATGCGGCGATCGGCAAAGCTGCCGCAGCAGGCCAACGCCATCGTCGACGAGCCACGACATAAAATAAGATTGTAGTGATCAGCATAGTAGTCGTGATCGCTACGCCGTAAGCTGCCGCGAGATTACTTGAATTTCGGAAGCCGAGGACAAGCGCAACGCATGCGACCATCAATCCCCAATTCACCACTGGCACATAAATCTGCCCGATAACTCGTTCCGAGGTATAGACGGCCCTCAGACGCGGACTGTATCCGAGTTGGATGGCTTGCATAGTGAGCGAAAACGCGCCGCTGATGATCGCTTGAGATGCTATAACCGCTGCAGCTGTTGCGAGCACCACCAATGGATAAAGCGCCCATGGAGGCGCCATCCGGTAAAAGGGGTTAACCGCAGCATCCGGTTGAACAAGCAGAAGCGCTCCCTGGCCGAAATAATTCAGCGTTAGCGCCGGAAGAACGACCGCAAACCAAGTCAGGCGAATCGGCGCCGTTCCAAAATGACCGATATCGGCGTAGAGCGCTTCACCACCCGTAACGACCAGAAACACGGCGCCGAGCACCACGAAGCCGCGCCAGCCATTGAGCATGAAAAATTCGTATCCGTGGACAGGATTGATGGCGGCAAGCACTTCGGGCGCGCGAATGATATGTCCAATTCCGAGCAGGCTAATCGCAATAAACCAAATCATCGTGATTGGGCCGAACACCGCACCCACCCCAGTGGTGCCGCGCGACTGAAAGAAGAAAAGCCCAATCAGAATGACGACGGCAATCGGCACGACGTAGTGATCGAACAAAGGTGTGGTCACGTGTAAGCCCTCCACTGCTCCCATAACCGAGATCGCAGGGGTGATCATCCCATCCGCGTAAAGCAACGCAGCCCCAAATAGACCCAGCAGAAAGAGGAATTTTCCGCGCCGCAACACATCGCTCACCAGTGTCGCCAAGGCGAGAATTCCGCCTTCACCGCGATTATCGGCGCGCAGAATGAGTGTCAGGTACTTAACCGAGATAATCAGGATCAGGGACCAAAGGATGAGTGACAACACGCCCAGCACGTTCGCGTGAGTTGGAGAAACGCCATGCTGCCCATAGAAGCACTCTCGCATCGCATAGAGTGGACTTGTACCGATGTCACCATAAACAATCCCGAGACTGGCGAGACAGAGTAATGCGAGGCTTCTCTTCCGCCGCTGGGAGGACGTGGGCGCTCCGACGACGCCACCCGAACTCGCAACAGCAGGCAGTAAAGTTGGGAGTCCAGAATTCACCTGTTGCGAGAGACTTTAAAACCGCGCGCCAGCCCCGAATAATTAAAACGGTACTAAAATTCGAAGGGATGTGTTTCGCGCAGATATGGATGCGCTACATTAATCGCGTGATGGGGCCGTCAATTTCGCGTCCCAGCGGACCACAATTTTCCGAGCCTTCAATTAAGGCAACGGAAAACGGCGAACAGGACGTCTCGCCTTCTTCAATTTTTGCGCCACTAAAAGAATATATCACGGCAGTGATTGTTGTAGCCGCGCTCACTGTCGCGTCCTGGTTGCTAACTCCGCTGACCGGGTACGGAGCTATCTCTCTGATTTTCCTCCTCGGTGTACTGCTGGCTGGAATGGTTCTCAGTCGCGGTCCGGTGCTGCTGGTTGCAGCACTCAGTGCACTGTCCTGGAATTTTTTGTTTATCCCGCCGTTGTTTACGTTACACATCGCGAAGCTCGAAGATGCGTTGACGTTTGCGACCTATTTTATCGTAGCCATCACTGTCGGCAGCCTGACTGCGCAGTTGAAGGCGCGCGAACATCTCGCGGCCCAAGTCCAGCTGGCGCAAGAATCCGAGCGGCTCCGCAAAACATTGCTCGACTGCGTGTCCCACGAATTGAAGACACCGCTTGCGGCGATCGGAGCCGCCAGTCAGGAAATGTTGCGCTTGGCGCCAAACATCCAGGATCCACAGATTCTCAAAGAACTCGCGAGCGAAATTCGCGACGGGACCCGCCGGCTCAATCGCGTAGTCGACAATCTCCTGGACATGAATCGGCTTGAAAGCGGAGTGATCCGTCCGAAACGCGAATGGTGCGATGTGCGCGAACTACTTCAGTCGGCGATAGACATCGAGCGCGAATCCATCAACGGACGAGATATCAGATTGGACGTGCCGGAAGAAATTCCTTTGGTCCTCGTGGATCACACATTGATCGAGCAGGCTGTCGCCAAGCTTCTCGCCAACGCCGGTAGTCATACGCCGCGCAGCGTGCCAATCGAAATTGATGCCGATTACACAAATGATCATCTCCTCATTTCGGTAAGCGATCGCGGGCCAGGGATCCCAATAGAAGCAACTGAGCGACTATTTGAAAAATTCTACCATGGCGACGATCGCAAAACAGGCGGCCTCGGGCTCGGATTATCGATTGCGCGAGGATTAGTTGAAGCACATAACGGCAAACTCACGGCGGGGAATAGGGTCGGCGGCGGCGCACGCTTCACCATCACCCTGCCGGTTCCTACGACGGACAT
>Ga0137364_10001912_pt1 | contig 10236 bp, 10 predicted proteins | sample SagtaG_10_FD_104798 | JGI IMG/M metagenome (GOLD analysis project Ga0137364, IMG submission 104798) | Vadose zone soil microbial communities from Sagehorn Ranch, Mendocino, California, USA - Sage1_L_20_16 metaG | ecosystem: Environmental > Terrestrial > Soil > Vadose zone | place: USA... | reverse complement strand
CGGGTGCCGGTCGAGAACACCGGCGGACCCGGGACTGCTGACAGCCACTGGCGAGAGACCGTCTTCCGCAACGAGCTGATGTCGGGCTTCATCGCCGCGCCCGGCAACCCGTTGAGCCGGATCACCGCGGCGAGCCTCGGCGACCTCGGCTACCAGGTAGATGTCGACGCCGGCGAGCCCTACGTGCTCCCGAACCTGATCGCGCTCGCCGAGGCGGGCGCGCTCGTCGAACACGCCGCGCCGATCGATGTCGGCATCGTGCTGCCGGTAATCCCCCAGACCCTGCCCCCCGAGAGCCTGAAGGCGGGATCGAAGAGGCGGCGAGGTGGCCGGTAGAACACGCCCTCGCGACGAGGAGGCTGAGCCCGATCCGGGCGCCGGGACGATGCTCCGACCCGAGGCCGCGATCCTCGCCGACGAGACCCTGATTCCAAGGACAAACCTCGTCCGTCCGCCGCCAAACCGCTTCACCCACGAGCTGGCGGTCGACGAGCCGTATCGTCTCGACCGGCGCGAGCGCGCCGGTGAGCCGGACGGCGTGCTTTCGGCCGGAACACGTGTCGCGGTGCTGGTCGAGGATGGTGAGCGCTGCCGCGTCGTCGACGGCAGCGGCCTCTACGTTGAGGTCAGGCGGACGAGCCTCCGAGAGCTAGCGAAATGACCTCGGAGGAGGTACGACACGATTCGCCTCGACACCACCCGCGGAGTCCTGAAACAACCGGTTGAAGCTAGGAGGCGAGAATGAACAGCGGACCCACTCTGCAGCAGGGCGCGACGGGCCCACAAGTCCGTCGACTTCAGCGCATCCTGGTGATGATGAAGTCACTCGATTGGAATGAAATCGACGGGACCTTCGGCCCCCATACGAAGGCGGCGGTCCGGTCGTTTCAAGAGGCCGAGGGACTCGCCGTCGACGGCATCGTCGGGCCGGCCACATGGGGGAAGTTGCCGGGCGACCCAAACACGCCGCAGGTGGCCCAGGGAGCGACCGGCCCGGTCGTGTCGGCGCTTCAGCAGGCGCTCCACGCCTTCGCCGGATCAGGGGCCCCGACCGACCCCGGGGCGAGCGACGGGATCTTCGGGGCTCACACGGAAACCGCGGTGCGGGCTTACCAAACCGACCGAGGCGTGGGCGTGGACGGGATCGTTGGCGATCGGACCTGGTGGGTGCCCGCGGGCGGTGCGGGCGCCACGCTCGCCTCCCTGGCCGGGCTGACCACCGTCTGAGGCGCCGACGGCGTGGCTGCCAGCCGCCCGCCGGCGTCCACGCGAGCTTGAAGAAGTAGACAAGGCCCACTCCACGAACGCTTTGAGCGCGGTCGTCGGCAGAGTTTCGAACCCGTAGCTGTCGCCCACGGCCCGAAGGCCGGCGTCGACACAACCGTCGAGGGCTCGCCGATTGCCGCCAGTTGACGACGTCACCGAAGTAATCGCAGCCCTGCGCGATCGCCCGACCCGCCGCGAGCCCCACGCGCCCGTTCGCGGGCTTGACTCGAGCGACCGACGCTGGGATTCTGGTGCGCAATCGCGCCCCGGATCCCCCGTTTGACGCCGCCCCCAAGACCGCGGATCTGAACCCATTCGGGCGCCCCCAAAAGACCGAGGGTCGAGTGTTGCAGAGTCGGCGTCGGCGCTAGGACCCGGCCGCACCGGCCTTGGCCGCGCGGCGGCTCCAGATGTTCAGCACGACGAAGCCGATGAACGCCTGCGTCGCCGGCGGCAGGTCGCCCGGCAGGTCGCAGAGGAGCTTAAGGCGGGCGCCCTTCGCCCTGCGGATCGAGCCGACGGCGCGATCGCCGATGCGAAGCTCGAGCTCGGAGCGCCAAAAGCTCTTCTGGACGAGCTCGTAGACACGTTCGCCGGCCGAGATCGTCCAGCGCCCGCCCTTGGCCGCATCGGCGCTCGCGACCTCCGCGCCCGCTTGCAGGAGGCTGAAACGGCGGCCGCCGTGGGGCAGCAGCTCGTAGCGTTCCCCATCGACGTCGCCGGCGACCCGCTCCCTGAGCCGGGGCCGGGTCCAGGAGCCGGCGTGGCCGGCGTCGTCGCGGACTGTGTATTGGCGCTTCAGCCAGCTGACACGCTCGATCTCCAGCATGGCGTCACGCTAGCGCTCCGCCCCGTGAGAGCTCGGGCGCCTGATCGCACGCCGTCGACCGTTGCCTGCCTGGAGCGGGCCCCCAGCCGTCAACCCGGGCGGCGGGTGCGGGATCGGACGCACGACGACGGTGTCAGCCACGTCGAGAATCTCGTCCGCTGGCATCCCGACGCGGTGCGAATGCCGGCATGATGTCCTCGGCGCCGATCGGGTGATCGGGAGGATCAGCCGCCGGCGTTCAGCTGGCGGGTGGCGCCGGGGTCAGGCCGTGCCGACGCATGACCTCGGCGACCTTCGCTGGGTCCGGCGGGCCCCCCGCGCTCGACGCCAGCACGTCGTGGATCTCCCGGAAGTAGTCCGGGGTCATGAGGCCGGGGGTGGATATGGCGAGGAACGTGGCGTCTGCACGCCCATGGTTGTCGAACCCGTGGACCGCGCCGCGAGGGATGCAGACGGCTTCCCCGGAGCCGATGTCGAGCGTCCGACCCTCAACCGTCCAGGTGGTGACTCCGTCGAGCCCGTAGATCGTCTCCTCGAAGCCATCGTGGCTATGCGGCACCGGCATCCTGCTTTCGGCCGGTACGAAGCATTCGAAGACGCTCGCGCTTCCATTCGAGTCTGCAGCCTCGACCAGGAAGCGCACGCTGAGTGCGCCGACTTGGATCGTCTCCGCCGACGCTGAAGGCATCGTGCCGAGCTTAATGCGTCGCCGCCAAGCGACCGGATCCTGGAGCCGGGGTGGTGCGCGCTCCGGCCCGAGGCTGGTATCGTCGCGCGACCAGGGATGGCACGGAGAGCTAGGCGGAGGATCGGGGTCGCGGCGTTGCTCGCCGCCGTGGGCGCCGTGGCAATCGCGCTCGCCCTCCTCGGCGGCGGCGCGGCCGCGGCCAGCCGGGGGCACGTGTCGATCGCGAACTTCAAGTATCAGCCGAAGACCCTCCACGTCTCGAAGGGCACCGCGGTGACGTTCGTCAACCGCGATCACGCCAAGCACACCGCGACCAAGAAGGGCGTCTTCAGCACGGGCAAGCTCAAGCGCGGGCAGAAGGCGACGATCAGGTTCAGGCACAAGGGCACGTTCCGCTACATCTGCAAGATCCACCCGTTCATGCACGGCAAGATCGTCGTGGGCTGAGGGTGAGGCCCGCCCTCGCCCAGCGTCGGCGGGGCGCTCTCGCTGGATTGGTCGCGTTCGGGACGCTCGGAGCTCTTCTCCTCCCCAACTCGGCGACCTCGGCAACGCTCACGACGCCCCACTGCCCCCCGATCGCCAACAAACCCCACCAGGTTCCGCACGTCCACTACGACGGCATCCAGCATCTGACCTACTGCTACGGGCCGATCTCGATCCAGCCCGGGCAGAACTTCATCCGGCTCAACGCGACGAATCTGTTCCCGACGATCCCGGGCTACATCACCCGGTTCGACCCAGAGCTCGTGTATCCGAGTGGCCGGGTGCCGCGCGTCGACATGCTCCACCTCCACCACGCCGTCTGGGTCGTGAACGGAAATCCCCAGTTCGCCGTCGGCGAGGAGAAGACGATCTCGCAGCTTCCGCGGGGGTTCGGCTGGCGGTCGCTCCCAACCGACACCTGGCTCATCAACGACATGCTCCACGACCTGACGCCCGAGCCCGCCACGGTGTACGTCGTCTGGAGGATCGACTTCGTCCCGCTCACCGCGCCCTCCGCGGCCTCGATTCATCCCGTCCACACCCAGTGGATGAGCGTCGCTGGGCCGGACCAGCAGGTCGGCATCTCGAGCCGGATCTATCCCGTCTTCAACGCGCTGCGGGGCATGGGCCAGAACGGTCGCTACACGTTCCCCGACCAGGCGACCGGGGCGAACACCGCGCTGGTCGCTTCCGACCAGTCGTGGACGCCCGACCATCCGGTGACGCTCATCGGCACCGCCGGGCACCTCCATCCGGGCGGCCTGTACACGGACTTGAAGGTGACGCGCGGGGGCCGCACCAAGCGCCTCTTCCGCTCGCACGCCCACTACTACGAGCCCGCGGGCGAGGTGTCATGGGACGTCGCGATGCAAGGAACGCCGCCCAATTGGCGCGTCCAGCTCCAGCCGGGCGACAACCTGAGCGTCCACGCGACCTACGACACCAAGCGCGCGTCCTGGTACGAGGTCATGGGGATCATGCCCGTCGCCGTCTACGACGGCACCGGCGTTGGCGGCGACGACGCCTTCAGCAAGAACATTCCGAAGCGCGGGGTGCTGACGCACGGGCATCTGGCCGAGAACGACCACCACGGAGGCAAGCCCAGCGGCCTTCCGAATCCGCTCGACCTTCCGAACGGCCCCGTGCCGCGCGGGCCGATCGAGATCCGGGACTACCAGTACTCGGCGGGCGATCTCTACGGCTCAGGCAAGGCGCGGCGGCCGCCGACCATCCACGCCGGGCAGACGCTGACGTTCGACAACCAAGACGCGGCCCCCGCCACGAACACCTTCCACACGATCACCTCCTGCCGGGCGCCGTGCAACCGCTCGACGGGCATCGCCTATCCGATCTCCAACGCCCCGGTCAGGTTCGACTCGGCGGAGCTCGGCGTCAACTACAAGGGGTACGGCGCGCCGGCCTCCGGACGGGTGACGTGGACGACGCCGGCTGGGCTACGCGCCGGCACCTACACGTACTTCTGCCGCGTCCACCCCTTCATGCGCGGCAGCTTCCGGGTCGTCAAGTAACGCTTCCGGTCGCGTAGGCGGTGCTCGTCAACCGCCCGGCCCGGGCCCTTCACCCGGTGAGAAGTAGCGGCCCATCCAGACCGGGTACGCCGGATCCCCGCCCTCGAACGTCACCCAGACTCCCGTGCCCACCGGCGGGATCGTCACGAGGTTCAGAGCGGGGTCCAGGCACGGGACGCAGGGCATCGCCCAGCTGGCCTGCCCATCACCGCCGACCTCGAGCACCTCAACCCGAACGCGCCCCAGACGCTCCGGGTCGTCGTTGCCGACCACGGAGGCGCGGTAGAGACCGAGGAATCGATCGCTCATCGCCGAGCATGTTCGCCGTCCGGCGGCGCGGACCTTCTGGGCATGGGTGCGCGCAGAGGCCACTGCGCTTGACCCACGAGCTCCGGCGGGTGGTAGGTTCGGCGCGCCAATGCATCTCCGAGCTGCGCCCGTGGGCGGCCGCCCACCTGTGCCGCCGGGCCGGGCCTTCGAACCCGCCGACGCCGGTCGCTTGAGTCGGTACGGAAAGCGCGCCGACCTGATCGTGCACGAGGAGGAGCCGTTCAACGCCGAGACCGGGCTCGCCGCATTGGACGAGGGTCCGCTGACCGCCACAGACGCGTTCTACGTGCGAGGACACGGCGCGATACCGAAGCTCGATCCCGCCGCCTGGCGGCTGCGGGTGCACGGCCTCGTCAAGCGAGAGCTGGAGCTTTCAATCGCCACCTTGCGGGAGGCGTTCCAAGAGCGCGAGGTGACCGCGACGCTCCAGTGCGCGGGCCACCGGCGCGCGGGCCTGATGGCCATCCGCGACATTCCGGGGGAGGCGCCGTGGGGCTCCGGGGCGACCGGCACGGCCACGTGGACCGGGGTCGCGCTCGCGGACGTGCTCGCGCTCGCCGGCCCGCTGCGCGAGGCCACACACGTTGGCTTCGAAGGCGCCGACGTCTGCTCGCAGGCCAAGCCCCCCGAGCGCTTCGGCGGCTCGATCCCGTTCGACAAAGCGTGCCGCCCCGAGGTCCTGCTCGCCTGGGGGATGAACGGCGAGCCGCTACCGCTCGTCCACGGCGCGCCCCTGCGCGTGGTCGTGCCCGGCTACATCGGCGCGCGCAGCGTCAAGTGGCTCGAGCGGATCGAGGTTCAGTCGAGCCCCTGGCAGGGATACTTCCAGCACGTCGCCTACCGGCTGTTGCCGGAGGACGCGGCCCCGGGCCCGGGCGCCGGGATGCCGCTCGGCCTGGTCGCGCTCAACGCCGACGTGCTGTCGCCCGCCGACGGCGAGGCGGTCCGGGCCGGGCCGGTCGAGGTGCGCGGCTACGCGTTCGCGGGCGGCGAGCGCCACGTCGAGCGCGTCGACGTCTCCGTCGATGGCGGCGCGACGTGGTCGCAGGCCGAGTTTCTCGAGGACCTCGGCCGCTGGGCCTGGCGGCACTGGCGGGCCACGATCGCCCTCGCGCCTGGGGACCACGAGATCCTCGTCCGCGCCTGGGACTCCTCGGCGGCCACGCAGCCGGAGGACGAGGCGGCGCTGTGGAACCCGAAGGGCTATGTGAACAACGCCCGCCCGCGCGTACGGGTGCGCGCCGCTTAGCTAGGCGCCCCGACGGGCGCAGGTACCCACCACCACCACCACCCTCCGAGCTCACTTCGGTACATTCGCTGCCGCTGTTCTGAGATGGGCGGGCGTCGGAGAGCGGGATCCTGGGGCGCGGTAGTCGTCCTTTCGCTGCTCTTCGCCGTCCCCGCGAGCGCCGTGGCGGCGCCGCGACCGGGGACAACGGTTCGGCGGGCGGTGCACTCGCTGGCGCCCGATCGCCGGCTCGTCAAGGAGTCGTTTGTTCGCGTCTACAGCCCGCTTCCGCCGAGCTTCGGCGATCATCCGGCGCGCTGCGACTGGATCAGCTATCTGCGCTTTCGAAGCGCGGACGGCCCGCGTAACCCGTCGAAGGCCGACGCGGTGTTCGTCATCATCCCGGGATTCCTGGGCGGGGCCAGCAACTTCGACCAGGTGGCCCGAAACACGATCCGCGACGCCGCGGCTCGCGGCAGGCACGTCGAGTTCTGGGCCCTCGATCGCCGCTCGAACTGCCTCGAGGACAACCGCGGCGTCGCGGCTGCGGCGAAGGCGCACGACCCCGAGCTCGCCTACGGCTACTACTGGGGCGGCCAGGAGGTCGGTGGGCGGCGCTTCCCGGGCTGGGTCTCGCCGCAGGCTGCCGCCTGGGAGAACAACCTCGGGCTCGCGCAGACGCTGCGCGACTGGTACACGGTGCTTCGAACCGGGATCCCGAACCGCCGGGTCCGCGCGCGCAAGGTGATCTGCGGCGGGCACTCGATGGGCGGGCCGATCACGGCCGCGTTCGCGAGCTGGGACTTCGACGGCAACCCGAGGACGAAGCGTGACGCCGGCTACAGGCAGTGCGCCGCGTTCGTGGGGCTCGACACCGTGCTCCGGGTCCAGGGGCTCCCACCGTCAGCGGACCCGTCGAGCATCTTGGGCCAGCTGGAAGCGAACAGCGGCCCCTACGTGAACGTCCCCCCGCTCGTCCCCGAAACCGAGCAGCTGCCGCCGATCTTCGGCGTCGGGTCCTACTTCCACCCGCGGGGCACCGATGTCCTCAGGAACCTCCCGCACTCCCAGAACATCGACCTCGCCCAGCGCTTCCTCTTCTCCCACGACGCGGTGCAGTTCGCGACCGGCATGCCCAGCATCCGCGACTTCACGGTGACGGACCAGGTGAGCCTCGCCGGCGTCTTCGACGACAACTCATCGCCGCTCTTCTTCACCCGCTCGAGCCTCGGGTTCCTCACCGGGGGCCCGCTCTACGACAAGAACTTCCCGCAGCCGAACCCGACGCTGGCGCTGCCGAAGGACCCAGCGACGCCGCTCTATTCCTGGCAGAGCTATCGGCAGGTGGGGAAGCACGGCGCGCCGATCCCGCTGAACGAGGAGGGCGAGCCCTACACCTCGCGCGAGAGCGAGGTCACCTCGATCCGCCAGTTCTCCCGAACGCAGTTCGACGCCCCGGCGAATTTCATCGAGCAGTACTTCCCGACCAGGCTCCTCCGGGACCTCTCTCAGGCCGGGAACGGCGATCGCAGCGGCGACCTCTCGCACATCAAGTACCCGCACGGCCCCGAGCGCCGCCCGGCGCTGATCGTGAGAGCGGGCGACAGCCGCGACAACTCAGCCCCCGACCAGGGCCCGCCTAGGCGCGGCCCGGCTCCGAACTCGAAGCCGCTCAGCCGCTCGATCACGATCCCGGGCTACAACCACCTCGACGTCCTGACCGCCGCCCGGCGCCAGAACGACGGCCGCCCGGAGCCGAGCAGCCTCGCGCTCGCCCGGTTCGCGATCGCGGTGACCGGCCACGACCGCTCCCACGTCCACCGCTAGCGCGCGCCGCGGTCACTTCGCCCACCAGTCGGCGAGCCAGCCCTTTAGCGGGAGCCGGCGCAGGCCGGTGCCGTCGGGGCGGATGACCCACAGCTGATTTCCCGGATGGTTCGCGGGGCCGCCGGTGAAGAGGATCTCGCGGCCGTCCGGCGACCAGGCCGGATAGGCGCCGAGCATGCCGCGCGCGAGCCGGCGCTTGTGCGAGCCGTCGGCGTTCATCACATAGAGGAGGTATCGCAACGGCCCCGGTCCTCCGTGGGTCGAGGAGAAGGTGATTCGCTTTCCATCCGGCGACCAGGCCGGGTAGCCGTCCTCGCCCGGCCAGCGGGTCAACTGGCGCAGCCCCGACCCATCCCGGTGTACGACAAAGACGTCGTAGTTGGGATCGATGCCACGCGCGTTGGGCGCGCCCGACATGAAGGCGAGCCTCCTGCCATCCCGCGACCAGGCTGGGTACTCGGCCTCGACCTCCGTTATCGCGTGCGCGTGCGTGCCGTCCGGGCGCATCGCCCAGAGCTCGCCGGAGTAGTAGGCGATGAGCCCGCCGTCGGGCGACCAGCTCGGCGACCACTCGTTCTCCGGGCTTCGGGTGATGTTCCGCGCGTGCCGTCCGTCAGTGCGGATCACGTAGAGCTCGTCGTTTCGGTTGAACCCGTGGCGGGAGTCGCGGTAGACGATCTCGTGCGCGCCAGGGGCCCAACTCGGGTCGATCTTCGGGCCGTGGCCGCGGGTCACGCGGCGCGGGTGAGATCCATCCGCTCGCGCGACCCAGATCTGGTTGGCGTGGCTGTACGCGATCCGGCCGCGAAGCGACGAGAGCGGAATCGGGTGACGCGATGACGCGAGAGGCGCCCGCGGCGCCGAGCCATGCTGTCGCCGCGCAGGCCCGGCCTCGTGCCGGCTCCCGGTGGCGCTCGGCTGGGCGGCGCGTCCGCCGCAGCCGGTTGCGATCGTGGCCAGGCCGGCCAACAGCGGCGCCACCCATCGTCTCATCGGTAATCGAGCACTAGCGCCTCACCGGCCGGCGGCGCGCGCCAGCTGGTGGCGAGGCTCTCGAGGCGATCACGAACGTGCTACCGAGGAAGGTCCGCAGATGCTTGTAGACTACTCATCTACATGAAGACGACAACGATTCGCGTGGGGTTGAGGACCAGGGACCGGCTCAACGCCCTTGCGCGCAGACGCGGAGCTCCCGCTGGCCAACTGGTCGATGAACTCGTGCGCGAGGCCGACGATCAGGCGCTGCTCGAGGCAGCGGCGGAGAGTTGGGATCGTCTGGCGGAGTCGCCGGAAACGCTCGCGGCTTATCGCGAGGAGGCGGGCGACCTCGAGCGATTCGTGTCAGAGATCCCTGGGGATTGACAGAGCAGCCACGCCAAGGTGCTGTCGTCTGGGCCGATCCCGACCCGACCAGAGGTCATGAGCAAGCCAAGCCGCGGCCGTTTGCGATCGTTTCAGTCGATCAGCTCAACCATTCGCGGCTCGGGCTCTCACTGGCGGTGCCATTCACGCGCACTGATTTCGCCAACGCCCTGCACCTGGAAGTCGTTCCACCCGAGGGAGGGCTCACCGAGCGGAGTTTCGCAATGCCCGAGCAGATTCGCGCGTTGTCGCATGAGCGGATCAACCGTCGACTCGGCAGCCTCCGCGCTCCCACGCTGACGGAACTCCTCCGCCGCTGCCGAATCCTCCTCAGGGATCCCCACGCATAGTCACGCCGAGACCCAGCCGTAATCGCAGCGGGCCGGCCGCGCTCAGTCGCCCTCCTCGGCTCGCCATGGCGATTGCGGCGGCGCTGAGGCGAGCGCCCGCCGGAGCAGGCTCAGCAGTTCCCGCCGCTCGGTTGCGGTGAGGCCCTGCAGCACCTCGTCCTCGACCTGAAGCGCCATCCGCCGCCCGCGTTCCAGCTGCCGGCGACCCTTGGGGGTGATCGTGACCTCCCGGGCGCGGCGGTCGTTCGGGTGGGCTCGGCGCTTCGCCAGCCCGGCGCCTTCGAGCTCGTCGACGAGCGACACGATCGTGCTGGGATCGATGCCCATCGCGGAGGCGAGCT
>Ga0137364_10001908_pt1 | contig 10242 bp, 7 predicted proteins | sample SagtaG_10_FD_104798 | JGI IMG/M metagenome (GOLD analysis project Ga0137364, IMG submission 104798) | Vadose zone soil microbial communities from Sagehorn Ranch, Mendocino, California, USA - Sage1_L_20_16 metaG | ecosystem: Environmental > Terrestrial > Soil > Vadose zone | place: USA... | reverse complement strand
GAACGCGCACGTGAGTCGGTTGCCGCAGGTTCGTGAAGACCTGAAAGAGCTAAAGAAGCGAGTGAAGCAACTGGAAGACGCTGCAGGTCGGAGCAACGAGTAAGCCTTTTGTTTTCAGAGCTTGGCAAAGACTCGAAGGCAACCTAAGATCTTCGGGAAGAAAGTGGTTGACAACTAACGTGGGTTTACGCGAATCTGAGTTCAAGCTTCGTTCTCCCGCGAAGTCTTCCCCCCAGAAAGTATTATCATGAAAAAGCCCTCCATCTCTATTCTCATTGCGTTCGTTATCTTCGCCGTCGCTGCCGTCCAAGCTCAAACGCCCGAATCTGATCCAATCCGTCGCCCGCGCGTAGTGGGCGGGTCCAAAGCGAGAGCTTCCGCGAAGTTCCAGGGCCAGTCCACGCAATCACAGACGCCTGCGCGTCCCACGGAAGCAGGAACAAAGGCCGAAAAACCATCGCCTTCGCCAGATTCGAGCATGTCGGAAGCGACCGAGTCCCGCTCTGCCCAGCGCGAGGAATCAAATGCTTCGCGGCACCTGTCCCCCAATCGAATTCGCTTGCGGCGGACCGAGGCGGAGCGCTTGATGAAAGTTCGTCCCGTGCCGACGGCGATGACTTCGCCTTCGCTCGATTATGTGACGCTGGCGGCCTTGCTGCCCGAGACTTCGCAGATTCATCTGATCAAGTTAGCGAAGCAAACCTTTTTGACGAAGGGCACTGAGCTTTCGTTGACGACCTCGCAGGGACTGCCGATCCAGCTTCGCATTGTGCGCGCGAACGGCGTAAACACGGCGGTGACGATCTTCGACAACCGAAATCGATCGTTAATCCCGCTGGTCGTTGAGTTTCCGATCGAGCGGCGCGGCGTGTTTCGCGAAATGGCCTATTACACTTCGGCGCATCCGGCGCTTTTATCACCGGAAGTCGTCAAAGCGGGTCAGACCTACGTTTCGGCAATGGTCGATCTGGCGGCCAAACGCTTGCGCGAACGCGGCTCGCCCGTGGCGCAGAACATTGTCGACGTAGCCAAGCGGCTCTGCGTCATCGAACACGTCGATCACGATCGCTTTCGCAGCGAAAACCGCATCGCGCTGTTTGAAGAGATCTATTCGCTTTACGCTTTGAATGAACTCGACACTTATCGCTATTCAGTCAGCTCTGCCGGCGCGGGCGGCATGGTGCAGATGATTCCCTGGACGTACGCGCTGATGCGTCAGCGCCATCCAGGCGTCGGCTTGAATCCCGACTTCGTGGTCGGCATGCGCAATCATGGAAACGCGCTCGAAGCGATGTTGCTTTACATGCAGGACACGTGGAACGATCTGGTGGCCAACGACGAGGTTCAGTTTGTGCTGAGCGCAAAGCAAGCCACGACCAATGAATTGATGGCCGCCGCTTATAATTCAAACGCCGCAAAATTGCCGGGATATATTCGCCGCGGAGGCGCATCGTGGCGCACTTTGATTCCCCGCGAGACTCAGACTTACCTGCAAATTCTGCAATCGTACGACAGCCTGATGAAGGCGAAACAGAATCACTCTCGCGCCCGGCGATCCTAGCTTCCCCTCCACAATCTGTTCTCCGAACTTGCGCCACTTAGTGGCGCAATGTTATATGCAAGCCTGTCCAAAGCTGAGTCTCCCCGGTTCAGGTCTTGTTGATTTTCAAAAAACATTCGGAGAACGAAATGAAACTAAACATTCTCAGGCTCGTCGTTGCTGCGCTCTGCGGCACGAGCGCCTTGATGGTTATCGCGAACGTGCGCGCGCAAAAATCGCTGCCTGTTCGAAGCAATTTTGCAGTTTCGCTGACGAGCCTTGGCATCGCCGTGCCGGCGCAGACGCCGGCCGCGACAACAGCGCCGCAAGAACAGACTGTCGAGCAGGTTGAAAAGAACATCAAGGTACTTACCGGCATGCCTCAGTCGCAACTGATTCCGGTGATGAATTTTTTCGCCGCTTCGATGGGCCGCCGCTGCAATTTTTGTCATGTTAATAACAATGGCCAATGGGACTACGCCGCGGACACCAAGCCGGAAAAGAATACGGCGCGCGAGATGATCAAGATGGTTTTGGATCTTCATAAACAGACCTTTAACGGCAGCACGGATATCAGTTGTTTCACCTGTCATCGCGGCCGCAACCAACCTCAATCCGTTCCCACACTGCCTTTGCCTGTGCCGTCTCCTCCGCCCGGAAATCCGGGCGGTCCGAGACCAGGTGGCGCGACGCCTCCCGCGGGCCAGCCTCAGGCGTCGCCCACTCCGCGACCAGCAGGCCCTTCGGCCGACGACATTCTGAAAAAGTATGTCGAGGCTATCGGTGGCCAGGCAGCGATCGATAAACTCAAAACGCGCGCAGCGAAAGGCACGATCGTTCAAGCCAACGGAAATTCGCTCCAGTTTGAGCTTTATCAGACCGCGCCTGATAAGTTTTATTTTTTGGTTACTACTCCGCAGGGACCTTTCGAGCGTGGATTCGACGGTCAGATCGCCTGGGAGAAAAATGCCCGCGGCGTCCGAGAAGTTACCGGCGGTGAATTGGCCAACTTCAAAGCCGGAAACAGCTTGTTTAGTTTGATCAACCTCAAGGAACAATACGCGCGGCCACCGAGGGCGCGCCGAGACAAGATCGGCGATCGCGACGTGTTTGTTCTTGACGGGATGACGACCGACGGCAAACGTATGCGGTTGTATTTCGATGCCGTGACGGGATTGTTGGTGAGACGTGTCACCTTCACGACGAGCATGGTCGGACTGATCCCGGACCAGGTTGACTTTGAAGATTACCGCGAAATCGACGGAGTCAAGTTTCCCTTTACGGGCCGCGCTTCAACGATTGAGGTTGGGAATCCTGTCTCGACGCGAACGTTTAGTGAAATAAAAGTCAACCCATCGGTGGACGATTCGAAGTTCAAGATGCCGCCGGCGGTGAAGCCGGCGAGTCCATAACTAAGGCGATCGCGCTTGTCGAAAGTCCTGGAGAGTGTGATTGCGATCTAGTCGCTATCTAAGCCGACGCAGCCTGTGATCATCAGTTGATGATCGCAGGCCGCGCGTTCAATTCCTTATAAGTCGTTCCTAAGGCATGGTCAGGTTGAATTTGTACCATCCCGACTTGCCGAAAAACCTTCCGCCTTCTTTGTCATAGAGCGCGAGATAAAACTTCAGCTCATATTTCTCGCCACTTTCCATATTGAGCGCTTCATACGGCACGAAGAGCTGTAGATCGTTGTAAACCGCCGGATCGTAGGCCGGCGTGAAATTAGTTGTTGCCGCCACATTACCCTTCTTGTCGCGGTACTTTGCATCACCTGACTTCAGCGGAGTGTTGTCCGCGTCGTCATAATAAAAATAAGCGATCATCATGCAAGGGACGTTGAGCCCGTACCGCACCCTGAAATTAGCATGGACTCGCATGCCTTTCTCGCCATTCACAGTGACGTCATGGACAATTCGCGCGCCTTCATATGTTGCGACGGGATCGTCGAGAGCCGCGTTATTACTGCTTAGAATGTCGAGTCGCGACGAAGACGGTTGCGTAGTTTCCGGCGTATGGTTAGCCGAAGCCGGATCGCCAGAAAGCCCGATCGCGGTAAGAATCAAAGCGGCCATCACCGACATCTTGACGGCCAAGTGTTTGTAATTCATCTATCTCCTTCTATTCGAACCTGAACAGTATTTTTGCTGAACTTACTTGCAGTTACCGAAGTGATTTCACTCTTCATCATTGTACCTGAAAGATATCACAAAAGACTTCGCACCCAGCCGCCGTCCACTTGCAGCGTCACGCCAGTGATGTAAGACGCGCGTTCGGACGCGAGGAATGCAATCGCGGCGGCGATCTCTTCCTCCGCGGCCATCCGGCGCATCGGAGTCTGTGCCGACCATAGATCAATCAGCTCTTGCTTTGATTTGCCCATTGCTTTGCTGCGCGCCTCGGCCAGTTCGTCCTGCCTCTCGGTCATCGTGTAACCCGGTGCGACGTTGTTGACCGTCACGCCGTCGGCGGCGACTTCGTTCGAGACGGTTTTGGCCCAACCGGTCAACCCTGCGCGCACTGTGTTTGAAAGCAGCAAGCCATCGACCGGTTGTTTCACCGAGATCGAAGTGACGTTGATTATTCGTCCCCACCGGCGCTCGCGCATTCCCGGCAGCACCAGCTTTGCGAGCCTGATTGCCGACAGCCCGTTGAGTTCAAACGCCTGGCGAAACATCTCGAGGTCCGTGTCGGCGAAAACTGTCGAGGGCGGACCGCCGGCGTTGGTGACGCAAATATCTATGCGGCCAGCGCGTTCCAGCGCGACCTGGACAAACTGCTTTGATTCTCTTTCGTTGGTGACATCGGCGGCGATGCCGGCCACGTTGGCGCCGGTTCCTTCGTGAATTTTCTGCGCCGCCTCTGACGCTCGTGCCTCATCGCGCGAGCACAGAAACACCCGTGCACCTTCACGCGCCAACTCGAGCGCGGCGGCAAAGCCAATGCCGCGACTGGCGGCGGCGACTAATGCAACGCGATCTTTCAATCCAAAGTCCATATTAGTTTCCTTCCGATTTTTCCAAACAGGCATTCAGCAAACGAGCCGGATCGTTATCACAAAACACGCGCGCCTTCGTGACTTTCGGAAAAGTCCGGACGATTCGCTCAATTTCATCGGCGACACCGCCGGTCCCGGTCAGGCATCCGATGACCTTGTCTTCATCGAAGGCAATCGTGAATTCATTTAGCGAACCCATCGACCCGGCAATGAACAGCACCACATCGCACGAGCGCACCAGGACGACGTTGCGGCCTTTCAATCCAAAGCCGGTGTAAATAATTGCGTCGCAAGCGTCAGTTGGCAAGCCATAACGTTCGACGTGCTCAAGCTCGTCGTGTGAGGGCGAAATGCCGACGTGCAGCGCGCCCGCATCGTGCGCCGCTTTACCGGCCGTGTAAACCAACCCAGTCGTCGCGCCGGTTAGAAGGATCGCGTCACGCGCAGCGATAGCACGGCCCAATGCGACGGCCTTCTCGCGCAGCTCAGCGGGCGAGTTCGCTTCCGCCGATCCCATGACTCCGATTTTGATCTTCATCTTTCGTACGGGCCCGGCTACCGCCCGCCCTCATCTGTGATTTCACCTTACGGCGGGTGATAGCCCGCCTCTAAACTGACGCCCTCTTCTTTCCGATCCCACCACTTCCGCGTGGCAAACAAGATTAGTCCTGGCAGTAGAAAAAACGTGCCGACGCCAACCGTGACCACCCTTGGCGAAAAGCCAAAGCGATCCATCAATTCGCCGACCAGGTAATTCGACCCGGCCATCGTCAGCGTTAGCAGCGCCAGCTCCGCCGCGAACACGCGCCCGCGAAATTGATCTTCGACCGATTGCTGCAACAGCACGGTCGAGAAAACCCAGAGGATGCTGCCGCCGGTGTGCGCGATTGCCAGAAACAGCAGGGCGAGAGCGAAACTTCGCGAAACAGCAAAAGCGATATAGAAGGCGCCACCAATCAAAAACCCTATGCCAATCGCGTTCTGCATTTGTTTTCGGGTCTCGCCCGCCCAGCGCCGAGCGACGATTGGTCCGATTGCCGTCCCGATGCCGCGCGCTGTGAACAAGACACCGATGCCAGTCGCGGTCTTGCCGGCCACCGGAAAAACTCGCTCGCCAAACACTGCCAGCAGAGTCAGAATGCCGCCGCCCATTCCCCACGCCGGTTTCACCATCAGGTAAGCGAAGACTCTTGGCCGATGCTTGACGTAACGCGCGCCTTCGAGCGTGTCGCTGATGCCGAGCGCTTTGGCGACGCTAAGCTTCGCTTTCAGGCGCGGCGGACGCTTGGGAAAAGTCACGCTTGCTATCAACCCCGCGGACGCGATGAACGAAAGGGAATCGAGCACGAAGGCTGCGTTGGTTCCGAACCAGCCGGCGACCAGGCCGCCGAGCGCCGCGCCCAACGTCAGCATTGCGGACCAGGTAACCGATGAGATGGCGTTTGCGGGGAGCAGCTCTCGATCCGAAACGATCGAAGGAATCGCGGCAGTCTTGGCCGGCTCGAAAAATGCTGAGAACGCAAGCTGTAAAACTGTCAGAAAGTACACGAACCACATTTGATCGGGCCGGCGCACCAGTAAGAAACCAAGCACTACCAGGGCCCGCAGGAGGTCCGCTGTGATCATAATCGTGCGGCGGCTGAATCTGTCCGCGACGACGCCGGACAACGGCCCCATGACGACGCTCGGCAGGAATCGCGCGACCATGATCAAAGCGACCGCGCGGCCCGACCCTGTCAGGTGCAAGACGATCGTATAAACCGCAATAGTGTCGAACCAGTCGCCCATCTGGCTGACAACCTGGCCCAGCCACAGCAAACGAAAGCGACGATTGGTCCGCAGCAATTCGCCGTAACCGACGGTCCGCATTCCTTCAATACTGGTTTTGATCGCTTTGCTCAACCTGTTTTCGGGAACCCAAAGATTTTGAAAAGGTGCACTTGGGAAAGTGCGCTTGTCAACTTTGATCTGCTGACCTGTGCCCTCTCTCACGCGCGCATAGGGAGGGCTAGCTTGAGAAGAACCTGACCGAAACTTTCACTTTGACCTGTCACATTGAAGATGTAGAGCGCGGGTACCAGGGCTGTTACTTTTCGCCTCGTCGCGAAGGCCAGTCAAATAGAAGCTCTGCAACCATTTCCAGACCAAACAGGAACGGCACGGGCTTTGTTAAGAGTTGGTCGCGGCTAGGAGGCGTTAACCGCTGAATGGGCTCACCGCACTGAGCCCGCTAGCCGCGTAAGTTCGAAACACGCAGCGCGCAACCTCGCACGGAAGAATCGTTACACCCCAGATGGCGGACGCAATGACGCGGACGCCCCTTGCCCGGTCAAGCGCCGGAAACGAAGGGCTAGTTGCTCCGGCATTCGTTTTCGGCGCGGCCTTTTGCGCTGAAGGAGGGCTTGAGAGAGCAAGCGGGTTACCTGACAGCGAATGGAACCAATCGAAATTTCGGACCGCAAACCCGCTCAAGGCGGGTCATGATTAACATCGGTGCGGCCCTGGGTGACGGCGAGACCTTGGATCATCCCTTGATCGCCGCCGCCCAGTCGATGTACCGCACTAAATCAGCACCCAGGATCGGACCGGCGCGACTCTTCACGCACGAATCCCGCGGGGACTCAGGCGGGCGCCAAAGGCCGGGCTAGAATTAGCCAGGAAGCCCTTATAAGTACCGCTAGCGATTAAACTTCTTGACAACCCGACCCCCAATCTTCCAATCTGGAAGCAGGGTGCGGACTACCTCGTCCGCCAGCCGCACTTTTAATGTCCCTAGCGGCCCTGCGCAAGCCATTAACTCGCGCCATCCTTGCCCGACTCGGCGCCTGCGATCGAAGGCGATACTGACGCACAGCTCCTCGCTCTCCAGATTGATGCCAGGCTCAATTAGCTTAACGACCAATGCGGCCACGTTGCTGATCGTCGATGACGACCGAAGCGCGCGGCACGAACTGCGCAGCGTCTTTGAAGGCGCGGGCCATCGCACAATCACAGCTGCTGATGCGCCATCTGCGTTGCGTCTGCTGCACCGCGAATCGTGCGATCTGGTGATGCTGGACCTGACCCTGACTGAAGTTGATGGACTGGCGCTGTGCCGCCTGTTGCGCGCGCAGCCGGCCATGCAGCAGTTACCCGTGATTGTCTTTTCAGCCGACGACAGCGAGAACAAAAAAGTCGAAGCCTTCGCGGCCGGCGCGGATGACTACATCGTGAAGCCATCGACGCCCGGCGAATTGCTTTCCCGCGTTAACTCTCACTTGAACTATGCCCAAAGGGAATGGGAACTGATTGGCAGCAACCGCGAACTACAGTTCCTCGCCGACCTGGGACGCGGCTTGTTGCAGACGCTCGTGCCCGAGCAGGTGGCGCGGCGCGTTGCCGGCGCAACTTACGAAGGAACGAATGCGGCGCTGTGCGCGTGCGCGGTTATGAACAACGGCGACGGTTTGGCGATCTGCGTTTTCGATCAAGAGGGCAGCGCCGAAAGCTCGGCGTTGGTAAACCTCGATCGTTTGGAACATTGGCTGGGTGTTCCTGATTCGCCCTCGCTGCTCACAAATCATAGAGAGTTCCTGTTAAGAGACCAGCAGCATCAGACGGAATACGTCGCGCCGATTCGGTTCGGCGGACGCAATCTCGGCGCGCTGGTCGTTGCCTTCAGCGTCCCGGAAGATTGCAGCGAGGATCGATGCCGCCTGGTGGATGCCGCGGCGCAGCAAGCCGGACTGGCAACGCACATCTCTCTGCTTTATCTGGGCGCTAGCGAGTCGGCCGCGAACCTCGCTATAGAGGTCGACCGCCGCACCGTTGAATCTGAGATGCAGGAGCGTTTCACCGAAGCGATCATCGACAGCCTGCCGCTTTCGCTTTACGCGATCGATCGCGATTACCAAATTGTCGCCTGGAACCGAAACCGCGAGTTGGGCGAGCTCGGTTTGCCGCGCGGCGAAGTGCTGGGTCGAAATATTTTTGACGTGCTGACGAAACAAAGTCGCGAGCTGCTGGAACGCGAGTTCAGCAAAGTCTTTGCCACCGGCGAAATTCATCGCGTCGAGCAGGAGACGGTAAGCCAAAATGGCGAGACAAATCATTGGCTGATCAGCAAGATTCCCATGCGCGCCGACGAAGGCAACGAGGTGTCGCACGTGATTACGGTCGGCGAGAACATCACCGCGCGCGTCAAGTCTGATCGCGCCGTCGCGCGCACTGAGAAGCTGGCCGCTGTTGGCCGCCTGGCCGCCGGAGTCGTGCATGAAATCAACAATCCGCTGGCCACGATTGCGGCTTGCGCCGAATCGCTCGGCAAACGGATCGAAGAGGGCGCCTTCAACGCCTCGCCGGATGTCGCAGACTTGCGCGAATATCTCGGGCTGATTCGCGATGAAGCCTTTCGCTGCAAAACGATCACGAATGGCCTGCTGGATTTCAGCCGCCTGCGGGCCGGACAATTCGTCCCGGTGGACATGGCGGAAGTGATCAAAACCACAGCGCGGCTGGTAACGCATCAGGAGCGCGGCGACAATATTCAAATCTCGGTCGAGGCCCCCGCACGTCTCCCCAGGGTTTCCGGCGACGTAGGTCAGCTGCAGCAAGCGGTGATCGCGCTGGCCACCAATGGGATCGATGCGATGCCTGGCGGTGGCACCTTGACCTTGCGCGTGAAACAGTCAGGCCCGCGCGTGCTGGTGGACGTCAGCGACACCGGTATCGGCATCCCGCCAGAGAACATGACGAAGATTTTCGATCCGTTCTTCACCACCAAAGACGTGGGCCGCGGCACCGGGCTGGGGCTGGCAGTTTGTTATGGTATTTTATCTGAGCACGGTGGCCGGCTGGACGTGCGATCGACTTTGGGCGCGGGCACGACATTCACGATCACGCTGCCCGTCGCGAACGATTAGAATTACCTACCTAAGTGCGGAGTACAATCAAAGTGGACGAACAACGTGACGCGCGATTGCTGATAGCAGAGGACGAGGCCAACCTGCGTTTGGTGTTGCAGAAGGAGCTGCAAAGGCTCGGCTATCGAGTGCATGCAGCGGCCGACGGCGAAGCGGCGCTACGCCAACTCGAAGAGAACAATGTCGATGTGCTTTTGTGCGATATAAACATGCCGCGCATGGACGGCATGGAGCTCTTGCGCCACGTGCACGAACGGCCGAATCCTCCCGAAGTGATCATGCTCACCGGCCAGGGCACGATCGAAACCGCCGTCGAGGCAATGAAGAACGGCGCGCACGATTATCTGACGAAACCTTACAGTATCAACGAGCTTGACGTGCGGGTGCAGCAGGCCGCGGACAAGCGCCGCCTGCGCGTTGACAACCAGCGATTGCGGGCGCAGATCGAGCGTAAATCCGCTGCGCCGGAGATCGTGAGCCAATCGGAAGCGATGAAAGAAGCGATTCGCCTGGTCGAGCGCGTCGCGCCGTCGGAAGCCTCTGTGCTGATTACCGGCGAGTCAGGCACGGGCAAGGAATTGATCGCGCAAGCCATTCACCGGCTGTCGAATCGCGCCGGCGGATCGTTTATCGATCTGAACTGCGCGGCGTTCCAGGAGACGCTGCTGGAATCAGAATTGTTCGGTTATGAAAGCGGCGCGTTTTCCGGCGCCAAGGCGCGTAAGCTGGGGCTGATCGAGTTGGCCGACGGGGGCACGTTGTTTCTAGACGAAGTATCGGAGTTGCCGGCGCCGCTACAGGCG
>Ga0137364_10001904_pt1 | contig 10253 bp, 6 predicted proteins | sample SagtaG_10_FD_104798 | JGI IMG/M metagenome (GOLD analysis project Ga0137364, IMG submission 104798) | Vadose zone soil microbial communities from Sagehorn Ranch, Mendocino, California, USA - Sage1_L_20_16 metaG | ecosystem: Environmental > Terrestrial > Soil > Vadose zone | place: USA... | reverse complement strand
GGATCGCGATTTCGCGCCTGCGCGACACCGATCGAGCCAGTAGCAGGTTGGCGATATTCACGCAGGCAATCAACAGTACGCATGCCACCGCGCCAAGCAGCACCAGTAAGCTCAGTCGAACGCGGCCAGCCGTGTGCTCCGCCAGCGGCAAGACGCGGGTCTGGACATCCTTGCCATAGAGTCGCGAAAAACGACGGCGGTCATTGTCGAGCAAGATGTTCAGTTCGGCACGGGCTTGTGCAGGCGCCACACCGCGTTTCAGGCGGCCCACGCTCTTGAGAAGGCGCATGCTCTTTCTTGACACCTGCTCAGCTACGTCCAGTCGTTGAGGAATCAGCGCATCGACCTTGATTTGATTTGGAAAGAGAAAGCCCGACGGCATGACCCCGATCACAGTGTAGGTTTCACCGTCTAAAGTGACGGCCCTGCCCAGCACGCCGCGGTCACCCCCAAAACGACGTTGCCAAAGGCCATCAGTGAGTATCACCGCCCTCGGTCCTCCTGGCTGATCTTCCGACGGAATGAAACTGCGCCCGAGCACCGGCTGAACGCCAATGACAGCGAAAAAGGTTTGGGTGACAGTTCCGCATAGGAGGCGCACCGGCTCGTCTCCTCCTGTGAGATCGCACGAGGTCGAGTCGAAGGCTGTTAGATTCTCGAAGACGTGGTTCTGCTGACTCCATTCCAGGTAATCAGGGCCCAACATGAACTCTAGCCCCATCCTTGGAAACGAGACTGCGACCCATGCCAGACGGTCCGGCTCCGAGTATGGCAGTGGGCGGAGCAAGACGGCATCTACAACGCTGAACATCGCGGTAGTCGCGCCAGTCCCGAGCGCCAACGCCAGAACGGCAATGAGCCCGAATTCGGGATTTTGGCGGAGAATTCGGGCGGCGTAGCGCAAGTCCATCAACAGCGCCCGCATGGTCAATTAGACTAGCACGGCTCGGTTCCGTGAGGACCGTCCGGCTCCTGAAGAGAAACCTCATCCTCCGGAGTACGGTTCATCTTGGAAATCTCGGGTTGGGGAACGCTGTCTCGAAACGCCGTTGGAGGAATGCCGGTCCCTTCTGGGCGCCACAAGCGCCGGTCCCAGGCTCGTGTGACGCGATTCCGCTGCGCCCCAGATGATCGATATCATGTTTGGCTGAGGCTGTGAGACGTATATTCGCGGCTTTTCAGACGAGCCGCAAAGTATAGTCCCGGAAACACGAGGGCTTCGAGGCGAGGAGTCTATTTGGGCATGTTGAGTATAAATTAGCTTCGCGCCTGCATCGTAAAACAAGGAGACTGCATGCTCCAAGACATTCGCTTGGCCGCCCGTCAGCTTCTGAAGAGTCCGGGTTTCAGCATCGTCGCCGTGCTTACGCTGGCGATTGCGATTGGCGCCAATACTGCAATCTTCTCGGCGGTTGACGCGGTGTTGCTGCATCCTTTGCCATATCCCGAACCAGATCGGTTGATGACCGTGACCGAGAATCTCCCACACTACAGCCTGAGGGGGCTTCAGCCGTCCTTTTCCGAGTTTCTCGAGTACCGCAGAATGGCGGCCTGTTTTTCCGCCATCGCCGCAGTCACTGGAGGAGACGCGACATTAACAGGTGAAGGCCAGCCCGAAGACGTCGATGCCAAGCGGGTCAGTTCTGCCGCCTTCCCGATGGTCGGAATCACATCCGTCCTGGGCGGTTTGTTCACGACCGAGGATGAGCAATATGGAAAAGACCACGTCGTGATCCTTTCAGAGGGCTTGTGGAGACGGCGCTACGGCGGAGATCGGGCCATCATTGGAAAGAATATTCGGATCAACCGGGAGAGCTACCGCGTGGCGGGCGTCATCCAGCGGGTCCTGGATAGTCATTTCAAGGCTGACCTGTGGATGCCGATCACGTTTCCGCCCGCGGATGTCGCGCCGGGAAGCAGTGGACCTCACTACATCAGCGTGATCGGCCGGTTGAAGCCCGGCATCACGATCGAGCAGGCCAGAGATGAGTTTCGCCGTATTGCCGCGCGGATGGTCGAGCTGTACCCGAACCAAGACAAGAAAAATCTCGGATTTTCAATCGATGTGAATTCACTGGCTGAAGAGGAGGCGGGCGATTTAAGGAAACCTCTTTGGCTGCTGATTGGCGCGGTAGGCGCCATGATGCTGATCGCGTGCGCCAACGTTTCAAACCTGCTGCTTGCTCGCGGGATGATGCGGCGCAAGGAGATCGGGGTTCGCCTTGCGCTTGGCGCCGCCCGAAGCCGCCTGGTTCGACAGTTACTGACAGAGAGCCTGTTGCTTGCCGTGATCGCCAATGTGCTTGGGTTGCTGGTCACCCTGTATGGACTGCATCTCTACGCCCAGTTTGGCCCGCGCGACTTGATTCCCGGCCTGCAACCCGCCATCAATGTTTGGGTGATGGTCTTTTCGTTTTTCCTATCATTTGCGGCGAGTGTCGTTTTCGGCGTGGCGCCGGCTATCCAGACTTCAGGCATCGACGTGAATGATGCCTTGAAGGAAAGCTCGCGCGGATCGACCGGGGGAAGGCGACTGGTGCGAGAATCGATGGTGGCCGTCGAGGTGGCAGCGTCGCTGGTCCTACTGATCGGAGCGGGCCTGCTGGTACGCAGCTTCATCCGCCTGGAGAGCGCCAGCCCGGGTTTCCGTTCGGAAAACGTGTTGGTTGCACTCATATCGCTCCCCATAACGGACTACCCGCTGCTGTCGCAGAGGGTCGCGTTTAAAGGTGCGCTGCTCGAACGCGTGCGAGCGCTGCCCGGGGTCCGATCCGCCGGCGCCATTGATTTCATCCCGTTCAGCGGCGGCGCGGGGAGCCACATTGAGATTGTCGGCCACCCGCAAAACTCGAACGAGCCGACACAAGTGGCCTACCAGACCGCCTCTTCGCCGGGTTACCTGGAATCGATGGGAATTCCGCTCTTGCGGGGGCGCCTTATTAGTTCTTCGGACGACCTTGGAGCGCTTCCGGTTTGCGATATCGACGAGACGGTCGCAAGGAAGTTTTTCACAAATTCGGACCCGATCGGGATGCAGGTTGTGCTTCCAATTCCTAAAATAACCTGCACCATCGTGGGCCTGGTGAGTGCAACGAAGTCTCGCGATCTGTCGAGCGCACCGACGCCAAAGATTTATTATTCCTCGGGAATGCCGTTCCCCCAGATCAGCTTGGTGGTCAAGGCGGTGCGCGATCCGCTGGCATTGGTATCGGCAGTGCGCCATGACGTAGCGGCTCTGGACTCCAATTTGTCGCTTTCTTCCGTCATGACAATGGAGCAGGTTCTGGCCGAATCGCTTGCCCGGCAACGTTTCTCAATTCAACTGATGTTAGTGTTCGCAGCGATCGCGACCCTGCTTGCGGGCATTGGCATTTACGGCGTGCTGGCCTATCTGGTCGGCCAGCGCCGCCGGGAATTTGGTATTCGCATGGCGCTGGGCGCGCGGGCTAGCGATGTGGTCGGCCTGGTGCTGCGGCAGGGCTCCCTGCCGGTCGGGATCGGACTCGTATGCGGTATTAGCGGCGCTTTCGCCATGACGTGGTATCTGAAAAGTCTTCTCTACGAAGTCAGTACTACGGACCCGCTGGTCTTCAGCAGCATTTCGGTTGGTTTGCTTTTGGTCGCGTTGCTGGCGATGTCGGTCCCGGCGCACCGGGCTACCCGCGTCGACCCGCTCGAAGTGCTACGTGACGAATAGGCTCTGGCAGTTTGCGGCGAGCGGAAGTCGGTTTCAATGCCCAAAATTGTCCCCAAACAGGTTCGAGGAAGCTTGGAGCATCAGGATTTCGGGACAAGACTATCGAGGGCGTTGAGCCTCTTCAACTAAGCGAAGCGTTAACGAGTCATCATCGATGCTATTCGGGGGCGGCCTTTGACTCCTGCTAAGTGTGGCCGTACAGTAGTTCAAAACGAATCAAATTCGTTCTGCAATATTGCGAGTTGAGCATCATGCCCGCTTTCTACATTCCTGGCAGGGTATGTTGCATTGCCAGCGGCCGAGGAAGAGCTGGGTGACGAAGTGCAAGCCTATTTCAACGTTCTGACTGGGCGCCTTATGGGACGAGCCCATTGCGGGAAGAGGCGAGGCGCGCGGCGCGGTTGGAGTACGAGAGTCCGGAGCAAGTGAAAGAGAGAGTCAGGAGACGCGTATGGGAGCCACTGCAGAAACGACATTTCTGGATATTCGTTTCGCCTGCAGAGTGCTGCAAAAGAGCCCCGGGTTTACAGTGATTGCGGTGCTGACGCTGGCGCTGGGTATCGGAGCCAACACGGCGATTTTCAGCCTGATCAACGCCGTAATGCTGCGGCGGCTTCCCGTTGAGCACCCCGAACAATTGGTGCTGCTCACGGATCCCGCTGAAAGCGGCGCAGCCGTGGATACGACCGAAGGCGGTGTGCGCGACCGGCTCTCCTATCCCGAGTTCGAGCAGCTTCGTTTACATAACAGAGTGTTTTCCGGAATATTCGCCGCCCAGAATGAAGTGAGCGACCTCGATGTGTTCCCTGGCGCGAGGAGTACGGCGCAGTCGGTGAGGGCTCACACGCAACTGGTGTCGGGGGAATTCTTTCGCGTCCTTGGAATTCAGGCGATCATCGGCCGCGTATTCACTCCCGAGGAAGACAAGGCGCCAGGAGCAAATCCTGTTGCGGTGCTTTCCTATGAGTTTTGGCAGCGAGCATTCAATGGCGAACCGGGCATCGTCGGAAGCACGGTCCGCGTGGGACAGGCAGTCTTCCGGATTCTGGGTGTGGCTCCACCCGGCTTTCGGGGAATCCTGATCGGCTCCAACGCGGATTTCTGGTTGCCGATCACCATGCAGGAGCAAGTGCTACCCGGCCGGAGCTACCTCAAACCGCGAGACACACTCTGGCTGCAAGTGATGGGCCGGCTGGCTCCAGGGCTTTCATTCAAAACTGCGGAAGCCGGCATCAATTTGACCTTCCATCAGATCCTGCATGGCTGGGCGGCGGCGCTCCCAACCGAAAAGGAACGCCGCAACATGCTGCGCCAGAGGATTGAATTCCGTCCTGGCGCTCGGGGCGCGTCGGCCCTTCGCGGTCAATTTTCCGATCCCCTGGTGCTCCTGATGGCCATGGTAGGAGTCGTCCTTCTGATCGCGTGCGCCAATATAGCCAACCTCATGTTAGCGAGAGCTACGGGGCGGCAGCGCGAAATCGGCGTTCGCCTTGCTCTGGGCGGCACACGCGTGAGACTGATCCGCCAGTTGCTGACGGAGAGTCTTCTCGTGGCTGCCATAGGAGGTGTTCTGGGGATTCTTTTTGCGGGGGCGGGTACGCGGTTGCTGTTGGCGCTGGTGTCGGGAGGCGTAACTGACCTCGGATTGGAAGTGCCCCGCGATTATCGCGTTCTTCTGTTCACTGCGTTGATTTCGCTGGTGACCGCCGTCCTGTTCGGACTGGTGCCGGCGATCCGTGCGACGCGCTTGGACATCAATCGAACGCTGGCCGCAAACGCGCGCGGCTCAATTGGCGGATGCGGCCGCGTTCAAACCGGCCGAATCCTGGCTGTTGCTCAAGTTGCATTATCGTTGGTCTTGCTCATGGGTGCCGCACTATTCATACGAAGCCTGCATAGCATGATGGCGTCGGATCTAGGCTATAACCGTGACCACCTCTTGATGGCAGAGGTTGATCCGGTCGGAGCTGGATACAAAGGAGCGAATGTGCCGGCTCTGTATGAAAAATTGCGGGAAACGTTGCGAACGATCCCCGGAGTGCGCAGCGTCACTCTGTCCAATACTGGCCTGTTCGACGGTGATTCGGTTGATCCCCTTTCACTCGATGGCTCGCCCATCCGAGATCCGGAACAACTGCGCTCGCTCTGGACAGAGGTGGGTCCCGACTACTTCAGGACTTTGGGGATCCCGTTGCTCCTCGGGCGCGAGATCAACGCGGACGATGCTGCGCGCGGTACGCCGGTGTGCGTGATCAATAAATCGTTTGCCCGGCGCTTTTTCCCCGGTTCTGTCGCAATCGGCAAACACATCACCGATGAATATCCGACCACGCGCGAGACCTTCGAGATTGTAGGAGTTGTGGCTGACTCCAGAGAACACTGGCCTAAAGAAGAGAAGAGACCGAGATTCTACGCGAATCTTACGCATCCCATCGGATCGGTGGAAACGGTAACGTTTCTGTTGAACAGTTCGAGAGATCCCGCCAGCATTGGCCCGGCGGTTCGTCAGTCCATTCGTGAGATTGACCCGAGTTTGCCCGTGCTGAGCCTCCGGACACTTAACGAACAGATCGACCGGCACCTGACCATGGAACGGCTAATCGCCCAACTGGCCGCGTTTTTCGGCGCAGTAGCGTTATTCATGGCGGCGATGGGGCTGTACGGGGTGATGTCGTACTCGATCAGCAGACGGACCGGCGAGATCGGGCTGCGAATGGCACTCGGAGCGTCAGGCACAAGCGTGATCGCCATGGTCCTCGGTGAGACGCTGCGCATCGTGGCGATCGGAATCACAATCGGTTTGCCGTGTGCGCTGGCGCTCGGCAGATTGATCTCAAGCCGCCTGTACGGTGTCACGGCCGCCGATCCAACGGCGATCGCGATGACAACACTAATGATCTTGACTGCCGCGGCTCTGGCTGGTTATATGCCCGCGCGCCGGGCGTCACGGGTCGATCCAATGGTTTCCCTTCGCCACGATTAGTGCGAACCTCGATTCGACCAAAAGCCCGCGATACGGCGATCGAGGAGATCATAAACGTCGGCAATCGGTTCAGGGCTCAATGGAATAGAACCGGACATCTTGGGAGTTTGGCCAGCACGAAGGGATTTCGCGACCCGATTCGGCTTTGTAAACCCTTCGGCGTTTTGCGGGAGTTTATCGTGATTAAGATGCTGCACGACCAACACGGAGAGCGTGCTAGGTTGAACTGATGATCAAGCGTCGGCCCGCAATATTGCTGTTACTTTTGGCGCTGGCTTCTTGTTCACCTCGGACCGCCAACGTTCAATCCCGTAAAGCAATTACGATCGTCGATGTGACGGTTGTTGATGTTCAAAGAGGAACCGGGCTGCCTCACATGAACGTCGTAGTTGATGGGGATAGGATAGTCTCCGTCGGACCCTCTGCGGAACAGGTTCCGAGCGGGGCGAGTGTAATCAGCGGCAAGGGCCGGTTTCTTATTCCAGGCCTCTGGGACATGCACATCCACGTGGCCAGTGACCCCCGTGCGCTTGGGCTTTTGTTGGCTGCAGGAATCACTGGCGCGCGCGATATGGCTGGAGATCCGAAACAGGTATTGGAGACTCGAAGGCGAATCAAGTCGGGCGAACTGGACGGGCCGCGTCTCTTGGTTGCGGGTCCGATGCTCGCGGGTCCTCCCTCGGAGGCAGATGACAGCACCTGGGTTATTCGCACGCCGAAGGAGGCAAGCAAGGCTGTGGCATCACTGGCAGGTCAGGGAGTCGATTTCATCAAAGTTCATGACCATCTGTCTCGGGAAACCTACCGTGCAATTGCGGATTCGGCGAAAGCAAAGGGCATTCCCTTTGCGGGCCATGTCTCAGAATATGTAACGCCCGTGGAAGCTTCAGACATTGGACAGAAGAGCATCGAGCATTTTGAATTTCTGCCCAAGGCATGCATGGCGCTCTTCGATCCCAAACGGACGGTCACCCCTGCAGGTTGCGATCGCACCGCTTTGGATTCCCTAATGAAGACATTCGCAAGGAACGGTACGTGGCTTGACCCGACAGTCGGGGCATTTCGCTACTTCGCTCCTGACCAATGGACGACGATCAGATCCGCCTATCGGAGCCTCGCGGCCCTTATACGTGGTAACGGCGTGAAGGTTCTGGCAGGCACCGATCAAAGCAGCTATCTGGAGTCCAATGGCTCCGTTCCAGGACAGAGTTTGCACGAGGAGCTAGCCCTGTTTGTAGACGCTGGATTCACTCCGGCGGAAGCGTTATGGGCCGCAACCGAGGGTCCTGCAGAATTCTTGGGCCTTGCTGATTCAGTGGGCAGCATCAAGGCTGGACGATCCGCTGATATCGTTCTGTTGGATGCCGATCCGTTGCGGGACATCACCAACACAAGACGCGTTGCCGTGGTGATCAAGCAGGCCCATCTTTATGATTCGGAGGCCTTGACGCGCTTGCGTAACCTGAAGCCGTGATCGTTCATGAATGTTCGGATGCGATAACGAACGATGTGTCGCCCAGCATTTACGGATGCCAACAGCGGTGTGCGCGCCGATCCGGTCCAGAAACGGTTCGAGGAGATCATAAGCGCCGCCGATTGGCCAAGGTTTAAGCCCAACCCGACTTCAAGTTCCACTGGCGGGCTCTAGCGCAATTGCCTCCGTTTGGGCCAAAATCACGGAAGGTCAAACGATCAACCCATCCTATTGCTTTCCAAAATGAGTTCTGCCATACTCCGATGGGAGTCCAACAGGAGAGAGATGGGAAAGAGTGACGTCTGGCTGGGTACGCTGGCTCTGATGGTTCTTAAGACGCTTGAGAGCATGGGTCAGCAGCATGGATACGGAATCGCGCGCCGAATTGAGCAGACAAGTGCGGACCTGCTCGCTATCAATCAGGGAACTCTTTATCCGGTGCTCGCGAAACTTGAGCAGGAAGGCGCGATTGCGTCCGACTGGGGGCTGTCGGATAACAATCGCAAAGCGAAGTTCTACCGGATCACGAAAAGGGGTCGTAGGCAACTGGCAGCGGAAGCAAACGAATGGCAGCAGACGACCGAGATCATCGCGCGCTTCTTCAAGCTTCCCGGAGAGGCATAGTGATACGGTTGCGTCGCGCATGGGCGCGTTTGTTGGGTACCTTCCTGAGCACCCGCCGGGAAGGCGAACTGGCTGAAGAGATCGAAGCCCATCTTCAGCTGCAGACGGAGGATAATGTACGGCTCGGCTTGCCTCCACAAGAAGCGCGTCGCCAGGCGCTCTTGAGGTTGGGTGGCATAGAATCCATCAAAGAAAGCTACCGCGACCAACGCGGACTGCCTGTCCTCGCCTCGTTCGCGCGGGATGTGCGGTACGCGATTCGCGGAATGCGGAAAAGCCCTGCTTTTACTGCAGCAGCGGTCCTCTCACTTGCACTCGGAATCGCGTTGAACTGCGCGATTTTCAGCCTCGCTAATGTGGTGGTATTCGGTTCGATGCCATACCGAGATCCCGGACGTTTGGTTGTCATCTGGCAGACGCTGAAGCGCAACGGCAACAGCGAATTACAAGACCCATCAGTGGCGGATATCGTCGACTGGGAGAAGGCCAGCAGGACATTAGAGGGGATCGGCTTCGCCGAGCTGTTTGTGGACTCGGGTGTGTTGATGGCAGACGGACCGGCGGAGTCCGCTTTTGGACAAGCAACGAGCCCAAATCTTCTGCGAATTCTCGGGGTGCAGCCCGCTCTCGGGCGGACTTTTCTTCCCCAGGGGGAGGACGCGATCATAATCAGCCACGAGTTCTGGAAACGACGCTTCAATGGGAACACCCGCGTTCTCGGCACGAGCGTCATCTGGGGTGGTCGCGCCGTCACTATCGTCGGCGTGCTGCCGCCGCACTTTCGCATCATCAGCGACACGAAGGTCGACATTTGGTCCTGTGCGAACCCGACCGACCTCTTGACCCGCAAGGAGCACTGGTTCACGGCGATGGCGCGGCTCAAGCCCGGCGTGACTGTTGGGCGGGCGCAGGCGGAGCTGGAACCCATCGCGGCCCGGTTGGCGAAAGCATACCCGGAGACGAACAAGGACACAGGTGTGAAGGTAAAGGGTATGCGCGAATGGTTCCTCGAAGACACCGGAAAAGTCATGGGCCTGTTGCTCGGTGCGGTAGGTTTTGTGCTGCTCATTGCTTGCGCAAACGTAGCCAACCTCCTACTTGCGAGATTCGGGGCGCGCGCCGGAGAAATCACAGTGCGGGCATCACTCGGGGCCAGCCGTGGCCGGCTTGTCGCGCAGATGTTCAGTGAAAGCTTGGTACTGGCGCTTTTAGGGGGCATCACCGGACACCTTGCCACTGGTTGGGTTATCGGTGCCTTTAACCTCCTGGCGCCCGATTGGCTCTCCACCTTGGAGGTCACGAGCGTGGACTGGAGGGTTCTGCTCTTCACGATTCTGATCACATCCCTTACCGCTCTGATATTCGGAGCGGCACCCGCATATCGCGTTTCCCGATTCGACCTGAGTTCGTATCTCAAAGAAGCGTGCCGCATCACGTTGTCAAAATCCAGTTATCGCCTTCGCGCGGTTTTGGTT